>Ga0194112_10006261_pt1 | contig 15792 bp, 14 predicted proteins | sample TA2MahC400mmetaG_FD_146191 | JGI IMG/M metagenome (GOLD analysis project Ga0194112, IMG submission 146191) | Freshwater microbial communities from Lake Tanganyika, Tanzania - TA2015016 Mahale Deep Cast 400m | ecosystem: Environmental > Aquatic > Freshwater > Lake | place: Tanzania: Lake... | reverse complement strand
TTGATCTTCGGGTTCGTGAAGCGCAGGGCCTTAGCGTCGTGGTACGATGCGTACTCGGTAACGATGCACCCCGCGGGGCCGGCCACCATGAAGTGCCGCGCCTCGGCGCGGTTCAGGGCCGCCACGTCGCCGAGGGCCAGGACCGTGGCGTGCTTGACGGTGGTGAACTCCTTCTCGCTCGCCGGGACGGCCTTGTCCCACTCCGGCGACGGATCGCCCTCGCCGAAGAGCGTCACGCCGCCGTAGCGCAGGTGCCAGGCCTCGGCCTTCGCGGCAACCTCATCGGTCTTCACGTGCCAGTGCTCGGGGATCATCTGGCCGGGCAGCAGGTAAATCTCGTGCCCCAGGTACTTGCCTTCCTTGTCGTTGATCCAGAACATGCCGCCCATGCCGACCTCGGTGAACCTGCCGAGGGCGAAGTCCAGGACCCACAGTTCCTTGCGGAGTTTCTCGTACGCGGGGCTGCCGAATCGCTGGAGCATGTCGAAACAGGCCTGCCTGGCGGCGGCCTCGTCCAGTTTGCCGTCCGGCCCGTAGAAGTCGGAGTTCTTGTAGGTCTTCACGGGGGCCTGCTTTGCGGCCGGTGCGCACCCCGGCGCCGCCAGCGCCGCCCCCGCCGCCGCCGCGACCAGTTCACGCCTGGTAATGCTCATCGTGTTATCTCCTTCTATCTAAACCTGCCCGTTTCCGCCCTGCCGGCGGCCGCGCCCGTCACGATGGGCGGCTGGCCAGGAAAAACTACCTGGCCTTGCGCGTTTTCCTGCCCTCCGACTTAAGGGTGTTGTACAGGTCGAGGGCCTTCTCGGGCGTCTCGCCGCCGTGGACCACCGCCCGCACCGCCTGGACCATGGCCACCGGGTCATCGGCCTGGAATATATTGCGGCCCATGTCAACACCCAGGGCGCCCTGCTGGACGGCGTTATGGCACATCTTCAGGGCGTCGAGTTCCGGCAGTTTCTTGCCGCCCGCGATGACGATCGGGATGGGGCACCCCGCCGCCACCTCGTCGAAGTTCTCGGCGCAGTAGTACGTCTTGACGAAGTGCGCGCCGTACTCGGCGATGACGCGGGTCGCGAGGCCCAGGTACCGCGAGTCGCGCGCGAGTTCCCGGCCCACGGCCGTCACGCCCAGCGTCGGGATGCCGTACCGCAGGCCCTCGTTGATAAGTTGGCTCAGGTTGCGCAGCGTCTCGTGCTCCTTCTCTCCGCCGACGTACACCTGGCACGTGACGGCCGCGGCGTCGAGGCGGACGGCGTCATCCACGGCCACGCTCAGCATTTCGTGGCTCATCTCCTTCAGGATGGTGGCCCCGCCGCTTGACCGCAGGCACACGGGCTTGCCGCACTCAGGCGGGATGCACTGCCTCAGGGCACCGCGCGTGCACATCAGGACATCCACATATGGCAGAAGCGGGATGATGGCCAGGTCCATCCGCTCCAGGCCCGTCGTCGGACCGTACAGGTACCCGTGGTCGAACGCCAGCATGACCGTGCGGCCGGACTCGGGGTTGAAAATGCGGGCCATGCGGCTCTTCAGGCCCCAGTCCTGCCCTTCCGTGCCGCGAAGGTAGAACGCCGGAATCTCCTTCTGCGGCGTCTTGACGGCGAAATCCTTCCTCTCTTTCGGTGCGGCGTCGGCTTCAGGCATGTTGCTCTCCTCCGCCCCAGTTTGACCAGCACATGTGGCACGGCCGGCTCGTCCGGCCGCGGGTCAAGCCGCGGCGAACCGGCCACGGCCCGCCAGGACGGAGGGCGGGCCGTGCCACATCGCGCAGAAACGCAAAACACGTGCGGCGGCAGCGGCTTGTCATCGCGCCGCCGCCAGCCCATCGGCGAAACCGCGGAAAATCAGAGCCATCGACGTCGCCCCAGGGTCGGCGAACCCGCGGCTGCGCTCGCCCAGGTTGCGCGCGCGGCCGAAGCGGGCGCACATGTCGGCGGTGGCGGCGGCGCCCTTCTCGGCCGACAAGGCGGCGGCGGCCAGGGCGGCGGCGGCGCCCTGCCCCGCCCCGGCGGCCGCACGCAGCGCCTCGACCGCCGGCACAAGCGCATCCATCATCGTCTTGTCGCCCACCTGGGCCTGCGAGTAGCGGCGGACGGAGGCCAGGCCCGCCTCGAAGGCGTCCGCCAGGGCGGCAGCGTCGAGTTCCTGCCGCTCGCCCACCCCCTCGGCCATGCCCATCAGCAGAGACCCCAGGAGCGGCCCGGCGGCCCCGCCGTCGACGCCCATGACCGCCCAGCCAACGTCGTTAAGCAGCGCCCGCAGGGGGCGCGGCGGAAACGGCGCCGCTCCCTGGCGGTCGCGGCCCTGAGCCGACGGGCGCTCGACAATCGTCTTTTCCACCAGGCCCATCGCCCGCAGCATCGTCGTGCCGTGGTCGCCGTCGCCGATGGCGGAATCGAGTCTTGAGAGGCCCTCGTGCCCGGCCCGGACCTTCTCGACCGCGCCGCGGAGCATGCGCACCAGTTCGTCGCGACCGATGGTTTCTGTCATGCGTTCCTTGCGGCCGAGAAACCGCGCCGCTCCCTTACAGTCGCGGACCGCAAACGGCGCCGCTCCCTTACGGTCGCGGACCGCAAACGGCGCCGCTCCCTTACGGTCGCGGCTCTGAAACGGCTACCGCACGACCAGGTATGGCGTGTCGCACGGGGCGTCCCACAGTTTCAACAAATCATCATCCATACGAACGATGCACATCTGGAACCCGGCCATCTCCTGCACCGTCAGGAACTCATCGACGGCGCCCCGCGCCAGGACGATCCCCTTTTCCTTGAGCACCCGGGCCGCGCGGCGGTAGACGACGAAGAGTTCCATGAGCGTGGTCGCGCCCGCGCCGTTCAGGAGCACGAGCAGTTGCTCGCCGCGATTCACCCGGAGGTCCGCCAGCAGCCGCCCGAGCATGGCGTCGGCCGTCTCGTCGGCCGTCTTGATTTTCATGCTGCCCGTGCCGGGCTCGCCGTGCTGGCCCAGGCCGATTTCCATTTCGTCGTCGGCGAGCGCGAAGAGGGCCTGCCCGGTGGATGGGTGCGTGGCGGGCGACATCGCCACCGCCAGCGTGGCCATGTTCTCGCTTGCGCGCTCGGCCGCGGCAAGGCACTCATCGAGCGGCCGCCCCGCCTCGGCGGCCGCGCCGGCGATCTTCATCACCGGCACGCAGCCGACGAGGCCGCGGCGCGAATCGGGCTTGTCGCGCGGGCCGCCCGCGATGTCTTCGTGCGTCAGCACCATCTTCACGTTCAGGCCCTGCTTCTTGACCATCTCCATGACGACCTTTGCGGCCATCACGTCGCCCGCGTGGTTCAGGACAATAAACAGGACGCCCGCCCCGCGGTCGGCCGTCTTGAGGGCCTCAAAGACGCGGGGCGGCCCCGGCGCGGCAAAAATCTCGCCGGGAACGCTGACGTCAAGCATGCCCTCCCCCACGAAGCCGCTCAGGGCCGGCTCGTGCCCGCTGCCGCCGAGCGTCACCACGCCCACCTTGCCGGCCGCCTTCGGCCTGGCCCGAACCACCAGGTTCGAGCCGGCCAGGCGGACCTTCCGCGGAAATGCCAGGGCGTAGCCCTCCAGGAGTTCCTTCACCAGGTCTTCGCGCTTGTTGATGAACTTCTTCATGGCCATAGCGATTCCCCGCATGCCGCGCGCCGCCTCGCTTACAGGGTAGCGCGGCCGACTTGTCCGGCCGTGGGAAACATCATCAGCGCCGCCGCGGCCGGACAAGCCGGCCGTGCCACAAACGCCTTCCTCCCGCGACGCGCAGCAGGTCAGGAGACCCGCCGCGCGATGCGGCGCCGCAGCCCTACCGCCTCTGCATCACCTCAATCAGCACGCCGTCCTTCATAATGAACGCCACCCGAAGTTCGGGCGTGGCATCCAGCGGCGGCAGCACCACCTTCTCGCCCTCAAGGGCCGCCTCCACGCTCTCGACCATGAACGCCACGTGCGGCATCGTCTGCAACTCCTTCGGCAGCGGGCTGCCACGCTCGAACCGGAGGTACTCAAAGCCGTACGGGTGCCTGCCCGGGTCGGTGATGTGGACCTTGCCGCCTTCAAGGTACGTCTCGCCGTCGCGGCGGACCTTGCTCGGAACGCCGACGTGATGGAACCTGGCCACGCTTCACCCTTTCGCTGTCACCGGCCGCGCCCGCCGCGGGGGCCGCGGGCGGCAATACTTTGTCAGCCGACCCTCGCACCGTCAACAGTTATCTCGCCCGCGCGGTACGGCGTCACTTACAAGGGCACACAAAGACGGCACGTGTGGCACGGCCGGCTTGTCCGGCCGTGGCTGTCTCAGGCCCGGCGCACAACGCAAACACAAGCCGAACCGCCTTGTCTCTCGTCTCAGGCACTCAGGCACTCAGGTACTCATGTACTTTCTTTCACCGCCGTGATAACGGCTGTGCCCACGTGCCGCGGCATCGGCCGCACGCGGACGCGCGCAAACCCCGCCGCCGCGATGCGCTCCACCATCTCCGGCAGCGAGAACGCCCCGACCATCAGGTTGAAGAGCGCCGGAATGAGCGGCCCCGTCTTGGCGGCGCTCATCAGGAAGTCCTGCACGATCAAGAGGCCCCCCGGGGCAAGCGCGCGGCAGGCCTTCCGGAGTTTCATCTCGGCCCCGCTCGTCGGCCCGTGCATGATGTTCGACAGCAGGACGGCGTCAACGTTCTCCCCGAACTCATCCTTGTCCCAGTCGCCCGCGACCGTGCCGACGCGCCCGACCATCCTCAGCCGCGCAATGACCTCGCGGGCTATTTTGATCGTCTCCGGCAGGTCGAAGACAGTGGCCGCAAGGCCCGGATAGCGCTCGCACAGGGCGATGGCGTAACTGCCCGGCCCGCCGCCGATGTCCATCAGCGTGCGCCGGCCGCCAAGGTCCACGCGGTCCGCCAGTTCAGCCGCGCGCCCGGCCATCGCCATGTCGTGCATCGCCAGGATGAAGTCGCGGTGCGATCGCGCCGGCGGCCCCGGCTCGACCTCCGACGTGTGCCGCCATCCGCCGCGACGGCCGCGCACCGCTTCCTCAAGGTCGCTCCAGAACGGCCACACCTGCCCGCCGTGCGCGAGCATGTTGCCCTGGTAGCACGGCGCGCCGGGCAGCATCGTGGCGGCCGCCTTGCGCGTGAGGCGCCAGCGCCGGCCGCCCGCACGCCGCACCAGGCCCATCGCGGCGAGCGGATACAGCATCTTCTCCACCATGGCTGCGTCCAGGCCGCGATGGCGGGCCACCTCTGCCGCCGTCGCCGCACGCCGGCCGAGGCCCTCGAAGATGCCCGTCGTGCTCGCAACCTGCACCACGCGCCCGGCGCGGTACGTCCACGAGAGTTCGCCGAGTTCGTTGGCCCAGCGGACCTCGCGGCCGGATTTCCTGAAGATCATGCGTGCCCCTTCCGGCAGGGTGCCATGCTTTCGCCTGCGAAAGCATGGCAGTACGCCGAGTTCGCCGGCTTCGTCTCTTCGGCGCGCCCGATTATACAGCAACCGCGGGAAGTGCTTGCAGAAACTTCGGGCACGCTGTACATTGCGCCGCGCCGTGGCGAAAACGAACAACAAGATCGACCGCCGCCTCCGCGACCTCGTGCGCCGGCACGGAACGCCCATGCTCGCCATCAGCCGCGCGGTCCTGCGCGCCCAACTTGAGCGTTTCCGCAAGGCCCTCCCGCGCGTCGAGCCGTTCTACGCCATGAAGGCCAACCCGTGCGCGGCGGTCCTGAAGACGCTCGCGCAGGCCGGCGCGGGGTTCGACGTGGCCTCCCTGGCCGAGATGGAGGCCGCCCTCGCCGCCGGGGCCCCGCCGGAGCGCCTCATCTTCGCCAACACCATCAAGCCCGCCCGCGCCATCTCCGCGGCGGCCGCGCGCGGCATAAGCCTGATGACCTTCGACAGCGAGTACGAACTGGACAAGATCGCCGAGCGGTCGCCGGGGGCACGCGTCATCGTCCGCATAAAGGTGCCGAACGTCGGCAGCATCGTGGAACTCAGCCTGAAGTTCGGCGTTGACCCGGCCGACGCCATCAGCCTCCTTATCAAGGCGCACAAACTGGGCCTGCGGCCGGCGGGCGTCAGTTTCCACGTGGGCAGCCAGTGCACGCGCGTGGAGAACTACATCGAGGCCCTCGAAACGGCCGCCATCATCGTCCGCGATGCCCGCCTTAAGCAGGTGCCCTGCGGAATCGTGGACATCGGCGGCGGGTTCCCCATCCGCCACTTCGACGATGAGGACGACCCGTTCGACCCTGCCGCCGGCGTCATCGCCCGCGAAATCGACCGCCTCTTCGACGCAAACGTCCGCCTCATCGCCGAACCCGGCCGCTTCATCGCCGGGCCCGCCGGCACCCTCGTCATGCGCGTCGTCGGCAAGGCCATACGCGAGAACAAACACTGGTACTACCTCGACGACGGCGTCTACGGGGCGCTGTCGGGCATCGTCTTCGACCACGCCAAGTACCAGTTCAAGGTCGCACGCAACGGGCGGACGCAACTATCGACCCTGGCCGGGCCGACGTGCGACTCCCTCGACATCATCGCACGCGGCGAGGAACTGCCCGAACTGGAACTCGGCGACATCGTGTACGCCGAGAACGCCGGCGCTTACAGCCTGGCCAGCGCCACGAACTTCAACGGCCTTGAGCCGGCAAAGGCCGTCCTCGTGCCATAGAAGGACCCAAATCATGAAACGTACTCATCGCGTGCGCCCCGACCTTGCCGAGGCGCCCGACTGGCTCCTGAAGAAAAAGTGCCCGCACAAGGGCCGCTACCTCTCCGGCAGGCGCATCATGCCCAGGGGCGTCACGGGGCGGGAGAATCTCAGCGCGCTGGTGCAGGAGACCTTCCTCGCCTACAACGCCGCACGCCTGCGCGAGGGATGCCAACTGTTTGCCGAAAAGATGCTCGCCCCCGACGTTACGGTCGGCATGAGCCTGGCCGGTGCCCTGACGCCCGCCGGCCTGGGCTGCTCGTGCGTCATCCCCCTCGTCAAGGCCGGCTTTGTGGACTGGATCGTCTCGACCGGCGCGAACCTGTACCACGACCTCCACTTCGCCTTCAACCTGCCCATGCACGCGGGCAGCCACCTGGTGGACGACGCCGACCTCCGCCGAAACGACGTCGTCCGCATCTACGACGTCCTGCTGGGCTACGCCGACTGCCTCATGGCCACCGACGAGATACTTCGCGGCATCGTCGTGCAGCCGGAGTTCCAGCGCGAGATGGGCACGGCCGAGTTCCACCACCTCCTGGGCCGACACGCCGCCGCGTGGGAGAAAAAGAGCGGCCTCCGCAACGTCTCGCTCCTGGCCGCCGCCTGCCGCGCCGGCGTGCCGGTCTATACCTCCAGCCCCGGCGACTCGACCATCGGCATGAACGTGGCGGGCGTGGAACTCAGGGGGAACAAACTTCGCATCAACCCCTCGATTGATGTTAATGAGACCACCAGTTTCGTCCTCGCCGCCAAGCGCTCCGGAGGCAAGAGCGCCGTCTGCCTCATGGGCGGCGGAAGCCCCAAAAACTTCATGCTCCAGACCGAACCGCAAATCCAGGAAGTCCTCCGCATCAAGGAAGTCGGCCAGGACTACTTCTTCCAGGTGACCGACGCCCGCCCCGACACGGGCGGCCTCTCCGGCGCAACCCCCCACGAGGCCGTTTCCTGGGGCAAGGTTGACCCCCAGCGCCTGCCCGACGCCGTCGTCTGCTACACCGACACCACCCTCGCCCTGCCCATCCTGACGCACTACGCCCTGGCGAACCACCCGAAGCGGCCCCTGAAGCGCCTCTACGACCGCCGCGCGGAACTCATGGAAGCACTCGTGCGCGAGTATTTCGCGCACAACAAGTGATTGCGATTTCGGGCGCCGTATCACAGCACCGGCATGCCATGCCCCTCCATCGAAGCCGTGCCCTGCTTCCGCATGCCAGCGCCAAGCCGCACGCCGCACTCAGGTCATTCACGCCGTCAAAGCAACGCCAGGAACTCTTTCCTGTTCAGGCCCGCCTGGTCGAGAATGGCCATCAGTGTGCCGCGGGGAATGTCTTTGCCTTGTGGAACCACAACAAGCCGCATCCGACCTGCCTGGTCAGCACGGTAGAAGGCACGATAACTGCCCTTGCCCCGGTCGGGCGCCTCCACAAAGCCTGCCCGCCGGAGGGCGCGGATAATCTGCCTGGAGGATAGCGAGGGCAATCGAGCCATGTCTCATACAGCCACTTCCAGCGGTGCGGTGTAACGCTCTTCCTTCTCCAGGGACGGCCGGATGTCGTCCAGGATGCCCAGTTTCCGGGCGTTCGACACCCACAGTTCCACCGCCTCCTGGAGTGCCTCGCGTGCGGCAGTCGGAGTCTTGCCGTAAGACGCAACTCCGATCTCCGGACACCGGGAAACGTACTGCTTCCCCTCGCGCCAGATGACCGCCGTCAGATGCAGGCACTTCGCCATATGCTTTACCTCCCTCGGTAATCCTACCGCGCCGCACTGAAAGAGCAAGCCGCAATTGTTCTTTCACGCGTCTCTCGCGGCAGGTATGCTTTCGGAGGGTGAGGGGCCGGGGGCGAGGCCTTGCCGCTCGCCGGCTATCCCGGATAGGGTAGCATATCCTCAACCAGAAACAAGGAGGACGTGCGATGGCGCTCAATCGGCGGAACTTGCTAGGTGCGGCCGCGGCGGGCGCGGCCGTTGCGGTCGTGCCGCGAGGCGTACTCGGCGGCGCAGGCCGCGTGCCGCCCAGCGAAAAGGTCCACATCGGCTACGTGGGCTGCGGCACGCAGGGACTCAGGCAGTTGATGACCGCCCTACAGAAGCCCGACGCGCGGATCGTTGCCGTCTGCGACCCGAACCGCCGCAGCGACGATTACCCCCAGTGGGGCCCCGATGAACTCAACCGCAAGGTCCGCGATTTTCTAGGCGACCCGCAGTGGGCCAAGGGCGCCCGCGGCGGCCTCTGCGGCCGCGAGGTCGGACGCACCGTCGTCACCCGCCACTACGAAAAGCAGGGCCAGGCCGCAGACTGCCCCGCCTACGCCGACTTCCGCGAGATGCTCGACCGCCAAAAAGACCTCAATGCTGTTTATATCATGACGCCCGACCACCTGCACGGCACGATCTCCGTCCGCGCCATGCGCGCGGGCAAGCACGCCGTCACGCACAAGCCCGTGGCCAACGTTCTGGCCGAGGCCCGGCTTGCCCGCGACACGGCCCGCCAGACGGGCGCGGCCACGGCCCTGTTCTGCGCGGCCGACAAGGCCACGACGCCGATGTTGTGCGAGTGGATCGCCGCCGGCGCAATCGGCCCCGTCCGCGAGGTCCACAACTGGTCCACGCGCCCCTTCTGGCCGCAGGGCATGACCCGGCCGCCCGCCGATGCGCCGCCCGTCCCGGAGGGGCTCGACTGGGACCTCTGGCTCGGCCCCGTGCCGCACAGGCCGTATCACCCCGCGTACACGCACGCCGTGTTCCGCGGCTGGTACGACTTCGGCACGGGCGCCCTGGGCGACATGGGGCACTACAGTTTCTACCAGGTTTTCCGCATCCTGAAACTCGGATGCCCCCTGAGCGTGGAGGCCGGGCGCAGCCAGTACTGGTCCATCACGGACTTCACCTGGCACAAGGAGGTGAACCAGGTGTCATATCCGCAGGCGTCGATGATACGCTGGGAGTTCGCCGCGCGGGGCGACATGCCGCCCCTCTCGCTCACCTGGTACGACGGCGGCCTTCGCCCGCCCACGCCGCCTGAACTGGACGCCGACGGGGCCGCCCTGCCCGCCGAGGGCCTCCTGCTCGTAGGCGACGGCGGCAAAATCCTGGCCGGTTTCACGGGCGACAATCCGCGCCTCATCCCCGCCGCGCGGATGCGCGACTTCAAGCCCCCCGCCCCCGCCCTGCCGCGGCCCATCGACGAACTCGACCAGTTCCTGCGCGCGTGCAAGGGCGGCCTGCCGTCGGATGCCTGTTTCGAAAACGTCTACCCCTTCGCAGAAACCATCCTCCTCGGCGCCGTCGCCCTGCGGGTGGAAAAGAAACTCTCCTGGGACACCGCGAAAATGGCCTTCTCGAACTCGCCGGAGGCCAACGCCCTCCTCAGGCGGAAGTACCGCGAAGGATGGGAACTGTAACCGGGCCGGCCCGCCGCCCGCCCGCCCGCAGCAGGACCTGATTCAACTCCGCGAGCGGCTCGGCAACCGGCGCCCGGACGCGCTCGACCTGGCCAAGGCCAGCAAATGTTTCGATAAGTAACCGCCATCCCGGCCGCCGACGCCGCCGAGGCCGGGCAGGCGCCGGAGGCGGCACCCCCGCAAGTGGGCAGCAGCGCGCGGCGGCAATTACTTCAAAGCATACACGTCGCGAATGCCGGGCCGATAGGTTCCTTCCTGGAGGATCATCCTCAGGCCTGAGAGTTCCGCCTCGGCGGCAAACTCGATGATCATGACCTGGCCCGGCTCGAAGTTCCTGAACTCCAGCGTCGGGCCGTCATTGAGGATGACCCTTCCGACCGCCACCGCATCGCCCCCAGCGGGCGGCCGTGTGCCTTCCGTTGCGCCCACTTGCGCCGGCCGCCTCTGCACCAGTATGACGTGCCGCGCTCGAACGGGCTTGTCAAAGGTGAATGTGATCCAACCCGGAAAGGCGTAGCGCCCAAGTTGCCACGTCGTGGACGGGTCGCCGTCGATGCTGAACTCCGGCTTGTCAGCGGGACTATTGGAACTGGATGCCGATACGCCCGTGGGCCGGACAGCCTTGTCGCCCGGCTTCAGCGCAGGAGGCAACTGCGATTCCGGCACGATGCGAATCTGTGCCGCAGGCTGGACGGCCGGCTTCTTGCCCGCCTGGCCTGCCAGGGCCAAGTTGTCCATGAGGGCCTTAATCGCCTCGGCCTGCTCAAGTCGGCCGGCCTTCACCTCTGCCTTTACGGCGTTATCCAGGGCCGACCGGCAGACCTTCGTGGCGGCATCCAGGCTGCGGGCGAACGTCGCATGGCCCGCCCTTGCGCGCACCGACGCAAAATCCGCATCGCTCGATGTGACCTTTTCGCCGGCGATTCTCTGCATCTCGCCCTTGATCTGCTTGCTGGCTTCGAGGTCGCCCTTTTTCATGCATTCGTCGAGCACAATCTGAAGCACGTTCTGATATTTTTCCTTGGCCGCAACGATCGCCGCATGGTAGGCATCCATCGCCTTCCTGACGGCATCGACCTTCAGCACGTCCGCTCCGGCCGCTGCGGCCGGCGGGCTCGCGGGCGCTGCGGGGCCGGGCTCCTCGGCCAAAGCCGCAAATGTTATGCACATCAATGACACAGCCACCAACAAGAGTCGGGTAATTGTGGTCATATTCGATGAAATCATGGCGGTTCCCCTAATCGCCAGAACGCCGCTTGAGCGGTCTGCACGGCGCGTCTCCCGGCCCGCCGCGTGCAACTCACGGAAGCGCTGGTGCGCCAGTACTTTGCGCACTACATCGGCGCGCCAATCTATGGCCCGGGATTAGCGCCATGCGACGACCCCCTTGCGCCGGTCGAGCGCAAAAGAACCAAGATCGCCAACTGTCCGGCTATCTCTGACTGCACGGAGCCATCACTTCAATCCTACCGAAGATGCCACGAAGAGCAAGCGGCAATTGTGCTTCGGACGCGCTCGACGGCATGCCGCAGTCGGACGAGTCAACCGGAACCGTCGGGCGGAAGGACCTTCTCCAACTCCGCCGCCAGCGGCGGCAGGTCGTCAATCACCGTGTCCCACACCCGATCCAGATCGATATCAAAATACGCGTGGATGAGGCGGTTCCTCATGCCCACGATGTCGGCCCACGGCAGGCCGCCCGCCAGCGACCGGGTCTCGGGGGTTACCTTGCTCGCCGCCTCGCCTACGATTTCCACGCACTTCACAAGCGAAAGAACCGGCATGCGGTCGCGCCCCAGGTCGGCCCGGCTGACGGCCCCAGGCAAACGCCATCGCCTCCCTGGCCGCCTGAAGCATGTGGTGCAGCCGCACCCGGTCATCTCTCAGCATACTGCACCTCGGCTTCCGCCAGCACTTCCTCGCGGAACAGCGGGCTGAGGTCGGCGGGCGTGCGGATGTCCGCCTTGCGGCCAAGCAGGGCCGAGAGTTCCCGCTCCATCCCCGCCAGCCGAATCAGCCCCACCACGCTGCCCGGCTCGAACTCGACCAGGACGTCCACGTCGCTCTCGGGGGCGAAGCCGTCTCGCAGCACGGACCCAAACAGCGACAGCCTGCGGATGCGGTTTCGCCGGCAGAATTCGGCGATCAGGCGGCGGTCTATCAACACGCGCAAAGCCATCTCCTGCCTCCGCAATGTCCGGGCCACGCAGTTAAACGCCCGCCTGTCACAATCCTGCATCCGCCGGCCCAAAGAGCAAGCCGCAATTGCCCTTCCATTGATTCCGCGGCCGTGCTATCTTCGCCGCCGAGCACGGAACCGGGAGAACGCCCATGTCGCTTATCGACTGCCCCGAGTGCGGCGGCAGGATTTCCGACAAGGCCGTCATGTGCCCGCACTGCGGCTACTCGCCCTGCGCACGCTGGTTCGGCGGCGAGTACCGCTCCAAGGCCGAGTACCTGGGCCTGCCCATTGTTCATATCATCATGGGACCCGGATTTGACCCGCTGACCGGCCGCATACGCATCGCCAAGGGCATCATCGCCATCGGGCCGATAGCCGCGGGGGGCCTGGCCGTCGGCGCCGTCTCGGTGGGCGTCGTCAGCCTGGGCGGCGTGGCCGCGGGCGCATTCGCGCTGGGCGGACTGGCCGTCGGCGTCATCCTGGCCCTCGGCGGACTGGCCGTCGGCCTCGTGGCCGTCGGCGGCGCAGCAATCGGATACTACGCCCTCGGCGGCGGGGCCGCCGGCGTTCACGCCCTCGGCGGAAACGCATCCGACCCGCAGGCCGTGCGCTTCTTCAAGGACCTCTTCGGCCCCGACATTCACCCCGGCCGCTGACCGTGCCCGCGGCCCGCAACAGGAGACCCCGCAGTGGCGAAGCATTTCAGCCTGCCCTGGCGCCAGGTCCACCTCGATTTTCACACCGGCCCGGCCATCCCCGACGTGGGCCGCGACTTCGACCCCCGCGCGTTCGCCCGCACCATGAAGCGCGCCAGCGTCGCAAGCGTCACCGTTTTCGCCAAGTGCCATCACGGGCGCCTGTACTACAACACCCGGCGGCCGGAGAGGCATCCGGGCCTGCGGCCCGGCCTGGACCTCCTGGGCCAGCAGATACAGGCCCTCCACCGCGAGGGCATCCGCGCACCCATCTATATCTCCGTCCAGTGCGACGAGTACGCCGCAGACACGCACCCGGAATGGCTCGCACGCAAGCCCGACGGCTCAATCGTCGGCCGCACACCCGGCAACTGGTTCACACCCGGCTGGCAGATCCTCGACATGTCCAGCCCGTACCAGGACTACGCGGCCGAGCAGACGGCCGAGGTCCTCCGGCTTTTCAAGCCCGTCGACGGCATCTTCTTCGACATGTGCTGGGACCAGCCCTCGTGCAGCCGGCACGCCATCGCGGGCATGCAGCGGGCGGGCCTGAATCCGGAGAATCCGGACCACCGCGACCGCTACGCGCACCAGGTCTCGCTCGCCTACATGCAGCGGTTCTTCCGCCAGGTGAAGGCCGCCGCCCCGCACGCCACCATCTACTTCAACTCCCGCGGGCACGCCAACCTGGCCGAGGAAATCCGCTGGCAGGAGCAGGTGGAAATCGAGAGCCTCCCCACCGGCGGCTGGGGCTACCTCTTCTTTCCGCGCCACGTGCGATTCGCCAGGACGTTCCCCAAGCCGTACCTCGGCATGACCGCCCGCTTCCACAAAAGTTGGGCCGATTTCGGCGGCCTCAAGCCCTACGCCGCCCTCGAATACGAAACCAGCCAGATGATGGCCCACGGGGCACGCTGCTCCATCGGCGACCAACTTCATCCCCGCGGCCGGCTCGACAACGCCGCTTACGAACTCATCGGCCGCGCGTACGCCCGCGTGGCCGAACGCGAACCCTGGCTCCACGGCGCACGACCCGTCTGCGACACCGCCGTCCTTCAGATGCCCGCCCCGCAGCCGAAGGACGCCGCCGCCAAGGATACCCTGGAAGGCGTCACCAGGATGCTCACGCAACTGGCCTGCCAGTTCAACTTCGTCCTGCCGCAGGCCGACTGGCGCCCCTACCGCCTGCTCGTGATGCCCGACAGCGTGGCCGTGGACGCCTCACTGGCGAAACGCCTGCGGGCGTTCCTGGCTCGCGGCGGAAAGGTGCTGGCCACCGGCACGAGCGGCCTCGCGGCCGACGGCACGCGCGTCCTCCTGCCGGAACTCGGCGTGGCCGCTCGCGGAATCTCGCCCTACGCCACCACGTACATCCGCTTCGGCAAGGAAATCGCCGACTGCGTCCCGCCCGCGGACCACGTGATGTACGAGCGCGGCGTGCGGGTAGTTCCCGCCCGCGGCGCAAAAGCCCTGGCCCGCGTCGTCGAGCCGTATTTCGAGCGGGCCTGGGACCATTTCTGCTCGCACCGACACACGCCGCCCGACCGCCTCTCCACCTACGCCGCCGCCGTCCAGAAAGACGGCCTCATCTGCATCCCCTACCCCGTCTTTGCCGCACACGCCAGGCACGGCAACTATCCGTACCGGATGCTGGTGCGGAACTGCCTGCGGCGGCTGCTGCCGCAGCCGGTGCTACGCCTGGCAGCCCCCACGGGCGCAGAGGCCCAGGTCATGCGACAGCCGGGACGGACCATCGTGCACATCCTTTATTACTCGCCCGAGCGCCGCGCAGCCGACCTGGACCTGGTGGAGGACATCATCCCCATTTTCGAGGTTGGCCTGTCCGTGGCCATTCCGAAGCCGCCCAGGCAGGCGTACCTGGCCCCGCACCGGATGCCGCTGCCCTTCACCTACGCCGGCGGCCGGGCCGAGGCGGTCATTCCCCGCGTCTGCGGCCACGAAATGGTGGTGTTCGAGTAGGCCGCGGCCACGGCATCCGCCCACCGCCGATCTCCGCCACGACGCCGCTGCCCTACCTGTGGATAACTTTTTGACCGAGCCTGCGCGCCCCGAAAACGGCCTTTTTGACCCCTTCCGGAGGGGCAAAACGGCCCTGGCGCTAGCGCCAGAGGGGGTCCAGGGGCAAAATGTTAAGATGGGTAAGGCAAAATCGCGCGCTTTTTGAACGTTTTTGATCGGTTTTGACCAGAACAGGGTCCGATTTTGCGGTTTTTGACCGTTTTTGGCGGCCTGTCATATTGGCAGTTATATATACTTCTTTGTGGAAAACTTTTCCCGCGGCCGAGTTTGCTGCGGCACGGCCCGCCCTCCGTCGTGGCGGGCCGTGGCAGGTCCGGCGCAGGTCCCCACGGCCTGCCCGCCGGCCGGCAGGCTGGGCCGGACAGGCCGGCCGTGCCACGTCTTGGCGGGCCGGCCGGCCAAATCCTGGCTGCCGGAAGATGGCGAAGACGGGCAAGATGGGCAAGTCAAGCGCGGTGCGCGGAACTCGGAGTGCGGAGCCGCTGGAAACGCGAAGCGCGGTTCACGGGCGCCCTTAACCGCAAAGAGCACAAAGAACGCAAAGGGAACCGGGGGTCAGAACCGACCTGCCCGCCTGCGCCATTCAGCGTGGTTGTTTCTCGCCCAGGAGGGGCCTCGCTTTGCCGTCTCGGCGTCCTTCAGGAAACCCGGGGACGCTACCCAGGTTATTGCTTGAACGCGGCGCGTGATGCGGTAGGATGACGCCATGCCTCGCATGGCGCGAATCGTGATCCCCCACCTGCCGCACCACGTGACGCAGCGCGGCTGGCGGCG
>Ga0194112_10006257_pt1 | contig 15805 bp, 15 predicted proteins | sample TA2MahC400mmetaG_FD_146191 | JGI IMG/M metagenome (GOLD analysis project Ga0194112, IMG submission 146191) | Freshwater microbial communities from Lake Tanganyika, Tanzania - TA2015016 Mahale Deep Cast 400m | ecosystem: Environmental > Aquatic > Freshwater > Lake | place: Tanzania: Lake... | reverse complement strand
CGACCAGCCAAGCGAAGGCCTGACTCGTGGCGGGTGCTCTGTTAAGAAACCAGGCGAACCACAGGCTTGGGAGAACAATGCTGAAGCCCCCACTAAAAAGGCTCAGTCCTTGAATCCCGCCAAACAATAGCACAGCCAAAATCGCTGATGTTGCGACGAGAGCTCCCTGAAGTGCCACGACTCCGAACACATCTACCTCCCCGGGTAGCGATCTACTTCGACAACCAACCAAGCGCTTGGAATCAGCAATTGGGCCAACAGCTTATTGAGCGAAGTGTAGTTTGGAGCGAGGTGCACTGTCAAAAACCCGAATGCGAAGCAGGCAACAGCCGGTGCAGAAGGCCTTCAAACTCCTCGGGTCCCGAGAACAGGATCCGTATTTCACCGCCCCCAGAGGCCTTTGGTTTAAGTGCCACCACAAGGCCGAGCTGGTCGGCAAGCTCTTCTTCCATGCGACGCCAATCGGCCGCTCCCTCGGATTGCGCTGTTTTGGGCTTGGAGCGCTTGGTGCCCCCGAGGAGCTGCCTGGCCCGATCCTCGACCTCTCGGACCGAGAGCTTCTGGGCGACGATTAATTCGGCCAGGGCCCGCTGCTGCGGGGCAGCGAGCGTCACCAGAACCCGCGCGTGCCCCGCCTCGAGTTGGCCGTCACGAAGGTAGGTCTGCACGGTCTCCGAAAGCGCAAGAAGTCGCAGAAGATTGCTTGTCGCACTTCGTGACTTTCCAACCGCCTTGGCCGCCTGTTCGTGGGTGAGACCGAACTCACTGATAAGACGAGAGATTCCCTGGGCCTCTTCGATGGCCGATAGGTCTCGGCGCTGTAGGTTCTCTATCAGAGCCATGGCCAAAGCCACCTGGTCATGGACCTCCCGAATCACAGCTGGAATTCGTGCCAAGCCGGCCTTCTGGGCGGCTCTGAACCGGCGCTCACCGGCGATGATTTCGTAGCGCGTCTCTGATGACGAGCTCGCCTTAATGGGTCGCACCACGATGGGCTGAATGACCCCCTGGGACCGTATGGACTCGGCCAATTCATCCAATGCCTCTTCGTCCATGACCTGACGAGGCTGGTAACGACCCGCCTGCAGGCGAGAGATATCAATTTCCATAAGGCTTGAGTCTCTGGCCCCCGATGCTTCGGAGTCTGGCATCGCTGCCCCCAAGAGGGCCTCGAGCCCTCGACCCAATCCTTTTTTCTTTAACGCGCTCATGCGCTCACCCCCTCTTCCCTTGCCTGGCGCCTGGCCAGTCCCAAACGATCCACGAGTTCCTGCGCGAACCCCAAGTAGGCCTGTGACCCCCTAGAGGTCGCGTCATAACGGATAACGGGCTGACCATGACTCGGCGCCTCGGCAAGGCGAACGTTTCTCGGGATCACCGTTTTGAATACCTTCTCACCAAAGTGTCGCTCTAGTTGGTCGCTCACCTGCTGAGAGAGCGTCATTCGAGGGTCGAACATCACTCGCAGCAATCCGATAATTCGCAGCTCTCGATTGAGGCCCGCATGAACGCGCTTAATGGAGTTGACCAGATCAGAGAGCCCCTCGAGTGCGAAGTACTCGCATTGCATGGGAATGACCACGCCGTTGGCGGCGCAAAGTCCATTGAGGGTCAACATGGACAACGAGGGCGGGCAGTCCACCAGAATCATGTCGTAGGCTGAAGAGATGGTGGCCAAGCCGAGGGCGAGCCGATGCTCGCGTGACTCCAAATCCACCAACTCCACCTCCGCGCCAGCGAGCTCTCGATTGGCTGGCAGGAGGTCATAACCAAAATCGGTCTTCATTCGAACCGTCTCTGCCCGATCGATTCCAAGAAGTACTGTATAGATAGTTTTAGTAAGCGCCGACTTATCTACCCCGCTCCCCATAGTGGCGTTGCCCTGAGGGTCTAGATCCACCAAGAGTGTTCGGTGGCCCAGGCGCGCGAGGGAGGCGGCCAAATTAACCGCTGTGGTGGTCTTGCCCACCCCGCCCTTTTGGTTGGCCACGGCGAAGACTTGGGTCTTTCGGGTCGTGGTGGGGGACTGCTCGGGTTGTATCAAGACGTTCTCCTTCTTATCCAAACAAGATGGCGCTCTGCCTCAAGCGCGTTATCAGTCTCTAAAGACTCCAAACAAAAATCTCCCGGCCGCCGCGGGTGCACATAACCCCAGTCGCCTTGAAAGGGCGTCAGGCCAAGTACCTGGTCTCGACGCCCGGCCATATAGAGCCAGCGGGTCTGTTGCTGCGAGAGATGCCAACTTCGGTCTAAAAAATCCTCCAGGGCAGCAAATGCGCGAGAAAGGATGATGGCACAGCCGTCTCGCTCATCGAGTTGGACCTCAGCCACATCGGCCGCAATCACAAATACCCGCCCCGAGAGTCCAAGAGTTGCTGCGGCATGCCTCAGGAAGGCAGCTTTTCGAGACGTCCTCTCGATCAAATAGATCCGAAGACCGGGTGACATTATCGCCAAAACAAGGCCAGGAACGCCGTTGCCTGAGCCCACGTCAATCGCATAAGGCGAATTCCCTTCAGGCCGCCCTCTGAGTGAATGCTCGACAGCAAAATTATTCAAACAACGAATCATCCCCGGCCAGGCACCCATGGCGTCAATGAGGTGCTTCTGTATGACTTCGTCAACCGACTCAATGGCGGTTAGGTTATGAACGGCATTCCAGCGGCTCAGTTGACGCGTGTACTCCGCCAGCGCTTCGATCACACCCGAGTCGATACGATCTTTCAAAGCAGGTCGACGGCGCTCAATGGCTTGAGCGATGCGCTGATCGAGACCCGGCTCAAGCAACAGATCGGAACTCAGTTGCATCGGGGCCCGAAGATCGGCTTCGGCGCTTCTTCAGATGAATCAAAAGGAGCGAAATGGTGGCAGGGGTGATCCCGGAAAGTCTTGAGGCCTGGCCAATTGTCTCGGGACGGGCGGCCGACAGACGCTGAATCGCTTCAATCGAGAGCCCACGAATAGACTCGTAAGAGAGCTCCCTGGGTATGGGGGTCTCCTCGTGATGGCGACGACGCTCGACTTCATCGGACTGACGGCGAATGTATCCCTCGTATTTCACCTGGATTTCGATCTGCTCCGCCGCTGAGTCGTCCTCTGCAAAGCGATGACCAAAGACTTCCCCAAGCTCCACAAGTCGAACCTCCGGGCGCTTGAGCAGGTCGTGGGCCGAGGCCTCTGGGGGCGGAGTTGGCTGCTCCGGAAACAGACTCTGCCATCGACTCTGGGCACGCCCGGTACCGAAGTGAGTGCGCTTTAGGGTGGCCTTCCCGGACTCGATTTCATCGCGCTTATGGTTGAATCGCGCCCAGCGATCATCATCAATCAGGCCCATCTCTCTTCCAATGGGCGTCAGACGCAGATCGGCATTGTCCTCACGAAGGCTCAGACGGTACTCGGCCCGGCTCGTGAACATACGATATGGCTCGCTCACTCCCCTGGTAACCAGATCATCGACCAACACGCCCAGGTAGGCCTCATGGCGCTCGGGACACCAGGGTGGGAGACCTTTGTTCTGGCGGGCTGCATTGAGGCCCGCTAGAAGCCCTTGGGCGGCCGCCTCCTCATAGCCCGTGGTTCCGTTGATCTGTCCTGCGAAAAATAAACCGCCGATGGCTTTGGTCTCGAGGCTTCGGCGCAGGCCTCTGGGATCAAAATAGTCGTACTCGATGGCGTAACCGGGCCGAAGAATATGCGCCTCCTCAAGCCCCTCCATGGAATGAACTATTTCAAGCTGAACATCGAAAGGAAGGCTGGTGGAGATCCCGTTCGGATAGATCTCATGGGTGTCCAGGCCCTCGGGCTCGAGATAGATCTGATGGCTGGCCTTGTCGGCAAACCGATGGACCTTGTCCTCGATCGAGGGGCAATAGCGCGGTCCCACCCCCTCAATAACCCCCGTAAACATCGGAGACCGATCGAGGCCCGCGCGAATCGCTTCATGTGTTTTTTCATTGGTGTGCGTGACCCAACAAGAAACCTGACGTGGGTGCATCTCCCGGCTGCCGATGAATGAAAACACCGGAACAGGATCGAGATCACCGGGCTGCTCGACAAGCCTGGACCAGTCAATGGAGCGGCCATCAATCCTTGGCGGCGTCCCGGTTTTGAGGCGCCCCTGCGGCAGAGACAGTTCCTTGAGTCGCCTCGAGAGGGCTATTGCGGGGGGGTCTCCGGCACGACCAGCCGAGTGACTTTGAAGCCCGACGTGGATCTTGCCGTTCAAGAAAGTCCCCGCAGTCAGCACGACCGTCGAGGAGCGGAAGATGAGACCGGTCTGGGTGACCACCCCTGCGATGCGATCCGACTCAATTAGAAAGTCATCGACGGCTTGAGCAAACAAACTGAGTCGTGCCTGGTTTTCGAGGCGCCGCCGAACGGCAGCCCTGTAGAGCACTCGATCGGCCTGGGCCCGCGTGGCCCGAACGGCAGGCCCTTTGGAGCTGTTTAATATACGAAACTGTATTCCGGCCTCATCCGTCGCAATGGCCATAACACCGCCCAAGGCATCGATTTCCTTGACCAGATGGCCCTTGCCAATCCCGCCGATGGACGGATTGCACGACATCTGTCCCAGGGTCTCGATGGAGTGGGTGATCAAAAGCGTCTCTGCCCCGGCCCTCGCCGCGGCCAAGGCGGCCTCGGTTCCAGCGTGACCACCACCGACAACAATGACATCAAACCGCTTCGGGAAGTCCAAGATAAGTGCCGCTTTGTCTGCCAATGATGGGTTGGGATGGGGGGCGCTGGCCCCGAATTGTTCTGCAGGGAAGGAATTATAGGGTGAGCCACTGGGCTGACTCAACCGCTTTGGCAGTTGTTTCACGTGAAACATCGATTATGCGGGGCTGCGCCCCGCCGCCAAGGGAAGAACTCCGATCGGCCGCTGTTTCACGTGAAACATTTTGTGCAAATACCTGTCGAGGCGGCCGCCTCTTGCGAACAGCCCGGATCGAGCTTAAGCCAGCCCGCCCAAGGTGATGTACTTCATCTCCAAGTACTCCTCGACCCCATGCCGCGAGCCTTCCCGGCCAAGTCCGGACTGTTTCACGCCGCCGAATGGGGCGACCTCATTAGAAAACGCGCCGGTATTGACGCTGACCATCCCGGACTCAAGTCCGTTGGCCACACGAAATGCCCTGCCCAAGTCCCTGGTGTAGACATAAGCAGCCAGGCCAAACTCGGTGTTATTTGCTCGACGAAGTACTTCGTCCTCACTCTCAAAGCCAAAGAGTGGCGCAACCGGCCCAAACGTCTCTTCATCCGAGAGTTGAACCCCTTCCGGGACGTGAGAGAGGACGGTCGGCTGAAAAAAGAGGCCTCCATGGGGGTGTCGCGCACCCCCCGTCATCAACCGAGCCCCTTTAGAGAGAGCGTCCTTCACATGGGCCTCCACCTTCTCGAGCGCTGCAGCCTCAACGAGCGGCCCGATCTGGACCCCGGACTCAAGTCCTGAACCAACCTTTAAGGACTCAACCCGCCCAACCAAACGCTGGGCAAACGCGTCCATGATCGACGCCTGTACATAAATTCGATTGGGACAGACACAGGTCTGTCCAGCATTCCGAAACTTGGCGGCCATTAGGCCCTCGACGGCCTGGTCCAAATCCGCGTCGTCGAAAACAATGAATGGCGCGTTTCCGCCGAGTTCCAAGGAGAGCTTTTTAATGGTTGGGGCGGACTGGGCAAATAGAAGCCTTCCCACTTCGGTGGAGCCCGTAAATGAGAGCTTTCGAACGCGGCTATCGCCGCAGAGCGCACGGCCTATTTCAGGGGCCGATGAACCGCTTCCCGTCACCACATTAAATACGCCCGGTGGAAACCCCGCCCGGATCGCCAACTCCCCCAAGGCGAGCGCTGTCAGTGGAGTTGCCTCTGCGGGCTTGGCCACGGAAGTACAGCCGACCGCAAGCCCGGGCCCACACTTTCGCGTAATCATTGCCGCCGGGAAATTCCAGGGCGTAATCGCCGCCGTCACACCAATGGGCTCCTTGGTCACCAAGATCTGCCGTCCTGCAACGGTTGGAGGAATAACTTCACCATAGACCCGCTTGGCCTCCTCCGCAAACCACTCAACAAAACTCGCGGCGTAGAGCACCTCGCCGCGGGCCTCGGCCAACGGTTTGCCCTGCTCCATGGTCATTAGCAAGGCCAAATCATCTGCGTTCTCAACAATCAGGCGGTGCCATGTTTTAAGGATCTCAGACCGCTCCTTGGCCAGTCGACCCTTCCAGGATGGAAGAGCGGCAGAGGCGGCCTCGATGGCCAGTCGCGTCTCTGCCTCGCCACAATCAACGACCTCAGCGATCAACTCGCCCGTGGCAGGGTTGGTCACCGAGAAACGCCGGCCACTCCCCACCCAGGCCCCGTTAATGAGGCTCTCAGTCCGCAGTAGCGAAGGGTCTCTTAGCCCGGAAAACAAATCCTCTCGAACACCCATATCGACTCCTAAAACTATTTCATTGTGGGCATTACAAACTCGGCCCCGGAACGAATGCCTTTGGGCCAGCGTTGGGTAATGGCCTTGTAGCGGGTGTAGAAGCGAACACCCTCGGGCCCGTGTATGTGGTGATCCCCAAACAAAGAATCCTTCCAGCCACCGAAGGAGTGGAACGCCATGGGGACAGGAATGGGAATGTTCACTCCAATCATTCCCACCTTGACACGATGGCTGAACTCTCGGGCCGAGTCACCATCGCGGGTAAAGATGGAGACACCATTGCCATATTGGTGGTCATTGATCAATGCCAGCGCCTCTTCAAAATCTTTCACCCGCACCACGCTCAACACCGGACCAAAAATCTCTTCCTTGTAGATCGTCATTGCCGGCTTGACCTGGTCCAGCAGGCAAGGCCCCATGAAGAAGCCCTCCTCGGCACCGGAGGGCTTAAAGCCACGCCCATCCACCACCAGCTTTGCGCCCTCCTTCTCCCCGAGCGCAACAAAGCCCAGCACCTTTTCAAGGTGGGCTTTGGTGACAAGCGGGCCCATCTCCGAGCCAGCCACCGCTCCCGGCAGCACCTTAATGGCCTTGGACTTCTCGGCGAGTTTGGTTACCAACGCGTCTCCCACCGAACCCACTGCAAGGGCAACAGAGATCGCCATGCACCGCTCCCCAGCCGAGCCGTAGGCCGCACCAATGAGTGCATCAACCGCCTGGTCCAAGTCCGCGTCAGGCATCACAACCAAATGGTTTTTGGCACCACCCAGGGCCTGAACACGCTTGCCCTGTGAAGACGCCCGCGCATGAACAAGTTTCGCAATGGGCGTGGACCCCACGAAACTGATGGCCGTGGTCTTGGGGTGGTCGATGAGTGCCTCCACGGTGGCCGCGCCCCCCTGAATCACGTTAAATGCGCCATCTGGTAAGCCCGCCGCCTTCAAGCCCTCTGCAAGAAAAAGAGTCGCCGAAGGATCCCGATCAGAAGGTTTCATCACAAACGTATTTCCGGTGGCCAAAGCCACGGGAAACATCCACATGGGAACCATCACGGGAAAATTGAACGGACTGATTCCAACGCAGACGCCGAGAGGCTGCCTCAGGCTCCAGGCGTCAATGCCTGAGCCCACCTGATCCGTATACTCGCCCTTAAGCAGCTGTGGAATGCCACAAGCAAACTCCACAACCTCCAGGCCCCGTTGGATTTCACCACGCGCATCATCAAGCGTCTTGCCGTGTTCGGATGTAATGAGTTTTGCAAGCCCCTCCCGGTTCTGCTCTACCCAAGACTTAAACGCAAACATAACTTTCGCGCGGCGAACGGGCGGAGTGTTTGCCCACTCAGGAAATGCCTTTGCCGCAGCATCCATGGCCAAAGACACCGTCTGGGGCCCCGCCAATCTCACTCTCTTGGTCTCTCGCCCGAGAGCCGGATCAAAAATGATGCCCTCCTCTTCCTTGTCATCGAGCACAAGCCGACCGGAAATCCAATGGCCCACTGTCTTGAGTCCCACCGTTTCAGGTGCATTCATAGAAACATCTCCCACGTTGTCCAGGCCATTCGGAGAATGAGCACTGCCAAAAGAAATAGAAAAAACTGCCGAACAAAAGCGCTTCCCTTTCGAATCGCCAGCATCGTCCCCAGCGTGGCACCAGCCACATTCGATACGGCCATGACCACCGCCAAGAGCCACAGAATCTCGCCGCTGGGAATGAAATACAGCAAAGCGCCAATGTTGGTCGTGGCATTGACCAACTTGGCGTGGGCCGAGGCATGAAGAAAATCAAAACCAAAGGCCCGTACAAAAACAAAGATCAGAAAGGCGCCGGTGCCAGGACCAAAAAATCCATCATAAAACCCTATCCCCGCACCGAGTAGCAAGGCCGCACCAAAAGCCCCCTTGTTTGAAAGGGTTGGCGCATGCTCCTTGCCCAAGCCGCGGTCGCGCAGCGTCGCGTAAGCCACAAGCAACAAAAGAACCAGCACCAGCGGTTGCGCGGCTTCGCGAGACAGTAAAGAAACAGCAGAGGCACCAAGCCAAGAAAAAACCCCAGCCGCAACAACCGCGGGAAGCCCGACCCGCCAATCAATCCTGACGTGTCTGGTGTAGCGCCATGCCGCCCAGGCCGTGCCAGCAATGGACGAAAACTTATTGGTGCCGAAGAGGCTGGCCGTCGATGCCTGAGGGAGGCTTCCGAACAAGGCGGGCACCTGAAGCAACCCCCCACCACCGGCCACCGAATCAACAAAACCCGCCGCCATTGCGGCAAAGGCCAAAAAGACCAACAACTCCCAAGCAATGTCCAAGCGCATTTTCCAATCAGAAAGGAATCGCGCATCATCCTCTAATCATGGGCAAAGAAGAAACGAACCCGCACCTCGCGATCACCATGGGAGACCCGGCGGGCATCGGCCCCGAGATTTGCTTAAAAGCACTATCCGCCCGCTCTCGGAAGAGCAGTGTGGTGTGCAAAATCTATGGCGACGCGCGCCACCTGAAGGCCGTCGCATCGCAATTGGGTGTCTCGCTGCATCCCGACTCAATCATCGACACAGGACATTTCGGCCCCTACCCTGCACAACGCGACAGCAGCGAAGGAGGCTTGGCTTCCGCGGCCGCCATTGAAGCGGCTGTCTCCTACTGCAAAACAGGATTAAAAAAGGGGATCGTTACCGCGCCGATCTCCAAACGAAGCTTCAAAATGGCCGGATTGCCTTGGCCCGGTCACACCGAGTTCCTGGCCCATCTGAGCAATCCGAATCAACCACCGCAAGTGCGCATGGCCCTCATCAATAAAGAGCTGCGCGTGCTTCTACACAGCATTCACCTTCCACTGAAGGAAGCCATTCAAACGCTCACCGTTCCCGGCCTTCTTGAAACTTTTAGAATCGCTCAAGACGCTGCTGCGCTCTTTTGCGTTCAAAACCCGAGAATTGCACTGGCATCGCTAAATCCCCACGCATCAGAAGCGGGGCAGTTTGGCTCTGAGGAGCGGGAGATCCTCTCGCCTGCAATCGAGGCGGCTGCCGCAGCGGGCATTTCAATACTCGGACCCATCTCCGCAGATACGGTATTCATGCGGGCCCGCACCGGCCACGAACCCGATTTCGACCTGGTCATTGCCCTCTACCACGACCAAGGCCTCATCCCCGTCAAACTCAACGGTCTCGACGAGGGCGTCAACATTACTGTTGGATTGCCATTCGTTAGAACCAGTGTGGACCACGGCACCGCATTCGACATTGTTGGACAAAACCTTGCCAACCCTTCCTCGTTAATCTGCGCGATTGACCACGCATGCAAACTACTCTCTACTCCGAACCGATTGCCATACTGAGTGCCGGCGGCACATTTGAGAAAATCTACGACCCGATTGAGGGGCAGCTTCGGCTTCCGAACCACAGCCGACTGAGCCAATGGACCGAACAAGCACGTCTTCATTGCGTCTATCGAATTGAGGAGGTCTTGCTAAAAGACTCCCTCGACATGGTCGACGCAGACCGTCACCTTCTCTCGCAGAGGGTTGCCCAAGCGAGAGAGGCCCGCATCGTTATCATTCACGGAACCGACACCATGACGAACACTGCCCAAGTGCTTGCCAAGCATCTTCGGCCAGAGCAAGTCGTTGTGTTGACAGGCGCAATGGTGCCCGCCTCGCTCGAAGATTCTGATGCCCTGATCAATCTAGGCAGCGCAGTCGCTGCGGTACAGCTCCTGACCCCAGGCGTTTGGGTATCTATTCAAGGCCAGATCTTCAGCGCCTTGCATGTTCAGAAGAACCGCGCACTGGCTCTTTTCGAGCCTACTTCCCAATGCAGAAGCTAGAGAAGATCACCCCCAACAAGTCATCAGAATGAAATTCGCCCGTAATCTCACCCAACTTCTCTTGGGCAAGGCGCAGCTGATCAGCGGCCAATTCCCCTGAGGCACCAACCAGAGGCACCGCCGACTCCACCAGTCTGAGCACCTCAACGAGCACCACCAGATGACGTTGCCGTGCAGAAAACACACTCCCCTCGGATGGGGCGCCTGCGAGGAACGACCCGAGTGCCTCGATAAAATCGGCCAGTCCACGTCGATCAACAGCGGACAGATAAAAATTTCTCAACGCCCTGCCATTGTGCAGACTCTCCAACGGCAGGTCCTCGCGCGGGGCCGAGCCCAAGGCATCGAGCTTATTCCACACCACCCAGATCTCCACATCCTTCGGCAGCGCCGCGAGGGCTGAGCGCTCAAACTCCGAAGCGTCTCGTGAGGTCAAATCCCGCACCCAGATCACCAGGTCGGCCGCACCCATGGCCTCCTGACTTCGGCCCACCCCGATCTGCTCAATGGGCTCATCAGTGCACCGAAGGCCCGCCGTATCAAGCACCTTCAGGCTGTGGCCTGCCACCCGAATTTCGTTGGCAAGCCGGTCTCGCGTTGTTCCCGCCAACTCGCTGACGATCGCCAAATCCTCATCGGCCAGCGCGTTAAAGAGAGATGACTTGCCCACATTGGGCTTGCCAACCAACACCGCCTGTCGGCCCCGAAGCGCCTCGACACCTCGTTGCGCCGAAGCGAGACACTCTTTCAACTGCTCATCAATCGCCCGTAGCCTAACCAACAAGTCTTGATCTTGAAGGTGCTCAACCCCTTCCTCATCGGGGAAGTCCAGACAAGCCTCCAGCCGAGCGCGCGCCTCGGTGATGAGACGTTGAATTTCGTTAATGCGGTTAGAAAACCGACCCGTCATTGACTGCGCCGCAGCCCGAACAGCCCCGCGGCTACCCGCCGCAATCAAGTCTGCAATGGCCTCGGCGGCCGTTAAATCAAGTTTCCCATTTAAGAAAGCCCTCTCTGAGAACTCCCCGGGCCGGGCCAATCGCAAGGGCGTCTCATCACTGGCGCACAAGAGACACTCCTCAAGCAACCACGACATCGCGACTGGGCTGCCGTGCCCCTGGAACTCCAGAACGTCTTCCCCGGTGAAGGACGCCGGCCCCTTGAAAAGCATGACAAGGCCCTGGTCGATGACCTCGCCGTTGCTAGCCCGAAACGATCGCAGGGTCGGTGCGCGAGGCTGGAGATCCCCGCCACAGATACGCCGCGCCAGCACCTCGCAGATTGGGCCTGACACCCGAACAACACCCACCGAAGATTGCGACTGGGGGGTCGCCATAGCGACAATGGACTCCCCAGTCATGTCTTCAGCGAATCAAATGGCCACGTTCATGCGCTTCATGATCACCCACTGCTGCGCGATGGACACCACGTTATTGATGAGCCAGTAGAGCACCAGCCCCGCGGGAAAGAAGAAAAAGAAGACCGAAAACACCAAGGGCATGAACATCATCACCTTGGCCTGAAGCGGGTCGGGAGGCGCCGGGTTCAGTTTGGTCTGAACAAACATCGTGATGGCCATCACGATCGGCAATATGTAGAACGGGTCGGGAGAGGAGAGGTCGGCGATCCAGAGAATCCAAGGCGCGTTTCGCATTTCAACACTAGCGAGCAAGACCCAATACAACGCGAGAAAAACAGGAATCTGCACCAGCACAGGCAGACAGCCTCCCAGGGGATTGATCTTCTCTGTCTTATAGAGCTCCATCATTGCTTGATTGAGCTTGGCCTTGTCATGGGGATAGCGCTCTCGCAAGGCCATCAACCTTGGGGTCACCGCCTTCATTTTGGCCATAGAGCGATAACTGGCCGCAGACAAAGGATAGAAAAGCAACTTAATCAATATGGTGAGCAAGACAATCGCCCACCCCCAGTTCTGAACCAACCTATGCAACTGCTCAAGAAGCCAATAAATTGGCTTAGAGAGAAAAGTGAGAAATCCATAGTCCACCACCAGATCGAGCCCAGGTGCCAAGACCTCAAGGGTTCTTTGGGTCTGGGGGCCGACATACAGCAGCGCCTCGTGGGTCTGCTGCGCCCCGGGAGCAATCGGACTAAATGATTGAATAAGGCCAGCGGTATAGAGGTTCTCTCCCACTTTCCTTGTGTAGAACTCTCTGGGCGCCTCGTTCTTGAGCACCCAACTCGAGACGAAATAATGTTGAACGATGCTCAACCAGCCATCATTGGCCTGGCGAACATAGTCTTGCCGACCCTTCTCGATATCCGAGAAAGAGATTTTCTGGAACTTGGCCTGCTCCGTATAAATGGCCGGACCAGTGAAGGTCTGATAAAACTGGCTCTCACCTGGAGCAGCGTTTCCGGTTCTTAGGAACTGCAGATAAACATTGGGCGCGACAGCATCGGCGCCCGTATTCAGAACCGTATGCTGAACCTTTACTGTGTGGCCGGTGGGTTCAATCGAAAAAGTTTTAATCAGTTTGACCCCACCAGACTCCGATGCCAACACAATGGTTCGGCCCGGATCCTGTCCCGCCTTGAGTGGTTGAACAACGAAAGGCACGGTGTGATTCGGGAGAACCTTTGAAAGCCCCGCGGGAGCAACCAACCCTGACTGCGCCTCGAATCGGCGATCTAACTGAGTATCGAAAAGCCTGACCAACCCACCCTCATAATTGTCCGAGGCCTGATCCAAAAGCTTGGCGCCAACCAAAATACCCCCAAGACTGTCCACAGTGAGTTCAAGGGAGTTGTTCTTCAGAACAAAACGTTGGCCCGTGGGCATTGCGGCAGTCACCGAGGTGGGTGGGCTTACAGGACCTGATGCGGCATTTAAATTGGTTGTGGCCTGAGGAAGAACCGCTCCACCGCCAGGACTGGATGTCGGTACGTTCGATACTGTTGGTCCACTGTTTAGACCAGGCGCCGTCGGGTTGGCCCCCGCCGAAGGGGTGCCCTGCTGAGGCTGCTGTGGCTGCTGCACCTGTTGGGCTTGCTGAGTTTGTTGAACCGGCGGGAGAGACTGGCGCATCCAGGCGTCCCAAAGGAGAAAGAGGGAGCCGATAAAAATCATCAACAAAATAACGCGACGGGTTTCCATAGATCTAATGCGCCTTGCTCGATTCGGTGGATTCGGTAGAGATAGGGACGGGGTCCAAACCAGACCGGCCCCATGGATGACAACGACAGAGCCGTTGAACGGTCAAGCGCCCCCCCGAAAAGAGCCCATGCAACTCAATGGCCTCGAGGGCGAAATCTGAACAACTCGGAAAAAAACGACAACGGGGGCCCAAATAGGGGCGAAGGACCAATTGGTAAGTCCGAATCAACAAGCGAGCAAGTGCAGAAAACATTGGCTCATTCCCCAAATAAAACCGCCCGCAGGTGATCTCGGCAAGACTGTCGGTGCACCGCCCCCTGCCAAGGACATACTGAACGAACCCTCAAGAGCCAGTTTCCCCCCTGATAACTGGTAGGCAAAGACCGGATCCAACCCCGTGTCCAACGCCGAATCTGATTGCGCTGCGAAGCCGACCGCACCAGCCTCTTGGGCAGGATAAACCCCAGGCCAATGCGTTCTCCCTGTTCCGCGCATTCGGTAAGCGCAGCCCCGTGCAATGCAAAGGGGCCCCCCGATCGAACGGGTCGGCTCTGCACCAAACGTGCGAAGTCCTCTGGGTCGGCCAGGGCGACGATGACCGCTCTTGCCAATGCCGCCGTCTTTAGACAGCCAGGCGATGACGGCCTTTGGCCCGACGGGCCCGAATCACTGCGCGTCCTCCGCGGGTTCGCATGCGGACCAAAAATCCGTGGGTTCGTTTACGACGAACAACCGAAGGCTGATAAGTGCGCTTCATTTGAAAACCTTTATAGACAAAGCTGAACCCGCTAGTTTACTCAAAACGAGGGGTTTTGCCCAAGGAAGTGCACCCCAGGGCCTGTGGATAACTCTTCGGCTGGGGTAGAATTGCAACATGAATCGCCCTGCCTTAACCGAACCCATTGATCACAGTACCCAGATGGATTGGCAGGCGTGCATGAACCATTTTTCAAAGCTCCTGCCAGAACAACAGTTCCGAACTTGGGTCCAGCCCCTTGCCCTCAAGGGCCTGCAACCCTCTTCCGACGGTGTCGTCTTAAGCCTGCTGGCTCCCAATCGGTTCAAACAATCGTGGGCGAAGGATCAGCTTAGCGAACCACTGCAACACTGGTGGTCTTCTCATTTAGGGCGACCCGTCGATGTTCAAATTCTCCTCAAAGAGGGGGCCCCAGACAATGAAGGCACCCAGCCTGGGTCTGGCTCTGAGACGCCGCAAGAAAGACTTTTGCCCACCCAATTAGAGCCCATCGGCGAGCAACAGCGCGCCATTGAAGCAACACGGCTTAATTTGGATTGGTCTTTCGAGAACTTCGTGGTGGGCAAGGCCAATCAATTGGCCAGAGCAGCGGCCATGCAAGTCGCTGAAAACCCTGGCACAGCCTACAACCCACTATTTCTCTATGGTGGCGTGGGTCTGGGGAAAAGCCACTTGATACACGCCATTGGCAATGAGCTCCTGGGCAAAAACCGATCCAGCAAAATTCGTTATATCCATGCCGAGGCCTACGTCAGCGACGTTGTAAAGGCCTATCAACGCAAAGCCTTCGATGATCTTAAAAGCTACTACCACAGCTTGGATTTGCTACTTATCGATGACATTCAGTTTTTTGCTGGCAAATCTCGCACCCAAGAAGAGTTTTTCTATACTTTTGAAGCACTAATCGCTTCTAAAAAACAAATCATCATCACAAGCGATACCTATCCCAGCGAACTCAATGGCATCGAGTCGCGGCTGGTGAGTCGCTTTAGCTCAGGCTTGACGGTTGCGATTGAGCCACCAGAGTTAGAGATGCGTGTGGCCATTCTTCTGCGCAAAGCCCAACAAGAAAAATTGGCACTCGAGGAAGAAGAAGCTTTTTTTATTGCACAACAGCTTCGCTCAAACGTTCGAGAGCTCGAAGGCGCATTAAGAAAAATCATCGCCTATTGCCATTTTCATCAAACACAACCAAACGCTGAGGTCGTGCGCGAAGCCTTAAAAGACCTGCTATTTATTCACAAAACATCTATTTCGGTCGAGAGCATTCAAAAAACCGTGGCTGATTTTTACAAGATAAAAATCGCCGACATGTACAGCAAACGCCGTCCGGCAAATATTGCTATGCCACGGCAAATTGCGATGTACCTGGCAAAAGAACTCACCCAAAAGAGTCTTCCCGATATTGGTGAATTGTTTGGTGGCCGAGACCACACCACTGTACTGCATGCCGTTCGGAAAATTAACGAACAACGTCAGAGGGATACAGAACTCAACCGCAGCCTGCACCTCTTAGAACAACAAATCCGTGGATAAGCAGTGAACAACCCCAACTTATCCACATCGGTTCAATCAGTGAGCAATGCTAGGGAGCATTCCACCCCACTTGTCCACAACCCATTTTTTAAAAAATTTATTTCTTATCAATAGTTTAGAGCGTTCTC
>Ga0194112_10006255_pt1 | contig 15807 bp, 13 predicted proteins | sample TA2MahC400mmetaG_FD_146191 | JGI IMG/M metagenome (GOLD analysis project Ga0194112, IMG submission 146191) | Freshwater microbial communities from Lake Tanganyika, Tanzania - TA2015016 Mahale Deep Cast 400m | ecosystem: Environmental > Aquatic > Freshwater > Lake | place: Tanzania: Lake... | reverse complement strand
GCCTGCAGCCGGTCCTTGCGGAGCCGATCGAGGAGCTCGTCCCGCCTCGGCGCCAGACGCTTGAGCGGCCGCGGCGGCACCCGATCGAGCAGGTAGGCGGCGAAGAGGGGTAGCGCGAGGCTGAGGTCGACCGGCACGCCGATGTCGGCGGCCGGGGGAGCCGCCTGCAGGTCGCGGTCGCAGTCGGGGCGCTCCGGGCAGCCGATACGCAGGGCCAGCCGGTAGGGGCTGTTCCCGCCCCCGGCGAGGGCGGCGGAGAGGTGGCCCGGAAGCAGGCGCATGAAGCGGGCGGCGGGCCCGTGGCCCAGCGAGCAGACGGCAGCCCCCGAGTCGGGCTTGGCCGCCGTGTTGAGGATCGCTGCCCCTTCGTTGAGGTCCACGCTGGAGTCGATGACCAGCCGGTTGCCGACGAGCGCCAGCTCCGCGATCCAGGCTCCCAGCGGCCCGTCGGCCGGCGCCGGGTTGTAGACGGGCACGCCCAGCTCCTGGGCCGTGCTGAGCAGCGAGGCGTGCTCGACGCCGAGGGTCTTCTCGCGCAGGTGCAGCTGGGCTCCGAGGAGGCCGTGGAACTCGGCCGTGCCCATGGCGCGCTGGAAGTCGGGGAGCGCCAGGATCTCGCGCAGCGCCTGCTCGGACGCGCGCAGGCCGGAGGCGGCGACCCACAGCTCCTCGCCGCAGCGCACCCAGTCCGCCGCTGACTCACCGGCGGGCGGTGCGGCGCGGAAGGCGCCGCCGAGCGAGCGCAGGATGTCGAAGTGGAGGTTCGCTCCCGTGACGGCGATCCAATCGACGTGGCCGGCGCGCAGTAGCGGCGAGAGCGAGACGATGCCCGCCCCGTCGGCCAGGAGCGGCGCGTCGACGCTCAGGCCCACCAGCGTTGCCGGGGCGGAGACGAGTTCGGCGGCGAGCGCCCGGGCCGCCTGCCGCAGGCGTGCGGCCGAGGGCGCCAGGAAGGCGCGCTCCACGCACTGCGTCACGCTCATGCCGACTTCCAGGGGGCGGGGGGAGTCGGGTCCGCCGGATCCGTGGCCCTGTCCGCTCATCTGCAGCCCCCTCGCGCCGGCAGGCGAGTCGGCGCGCACCGCGCCGGCCCGGATTCGGATCGCCCTCGCGCTCATGCTAGGCAACGCGCGCGGGCGGCGCAAGCGACCGCGGGGCCGGTGTGCCGTGGGGCGGGCGAGTCGGGCCCGGGCGTCAGGGGGCGCACCCGCGCGCGGGGGCGAGGTCCCGGAGGGGGCGTGACGGAGAGCGTTCATCGTCTCGGCGAGGATCCGGCCGGCCGCGCAGCCGCGCTCGACGCGGCCGTGGAGGCGTTGCTCTCGGGAGGCGTCGCCCTGCTTCCGGCCGAGGGGCTCTACGGGCTCCACGCGGCGGCGCTGCGGCCCGGGGCGGCCGGCCGCCTGGCGGCGCTGAAGGGGGGGCCTCCGCGGCCCTTCATCCTGCTCGTCGGCGCCCCGGCCCACGCGCTGGCGCTCGTCGACTCGCTGCCCGGGCCGGCGGCGGCGCTGATCGAGCGCGAGTGGCCGGGACCGCTGACGCTGCTGCTTCCCGCCTCGCCACTCGTCCCCGGCGACCTGTGCCGCGACGGGCTGGTCGCCCTGCGCTGTCCGGGGCAGCCCTTCCTGCGGGAGCTGCTCCTGCTCCTCTCCGAACCGCTGCTCTCGACCAGCGCGAATCGCGCCGGGTCGCCGGCGCCCCGATCGCTCGCCGAGGTGGCCGGCGAGATCCTCCGGGGTTGCGATGTGGCCGTCGACGGCGGCGAGCTGTCCGGCGAGGGCTCGACCGTGGCCAGGCCGGAGACTAGCGGGGCGCTGACGATCCTTCGCCGGGGGCAGTGGCGACCGGTGTAGTCGGGGGCTCGCGCGCGGGAGAGATCCTGGCGCGGATCGCCAAGCCCCGCCGGACATCCGGACCTCGCTCCCACCGCGGGCACAGCCTAGCGGAAGAGCCCCTTCAACGCTCCCCAGCCGCAGGGAAGCGCGGCCGGAGGACTCTCATAGGGAAGGGCGCCCACATCCAGGCCGCCCTCGCCGGCTCCGATGCAGGGGCTGCCCTCGCGCAGGTGGAAGTCGCCGGCGACCTTCGGCGGGGCGGGCTCGGCGACGATCATCGGGTCGGCCGAGAAGTTGCTGAAGTGGAGCTCTCCGTCCAGGCCGCCGGGGTAGATCGGCTCGGGCTCGGTGAAGGGGCAGGCGCAGTGCACGCCGAATTGGCCGGCGGCGTTGCGGAAGCTGTCGTTGTAGCGGACGTGGAGGTTCTGCTGGTTCTCGTTGCGCACGAAGCCCCAGCCGGCGTTGCCGAAGAAGAGGTTGTTGACCACCCGCGTCTCGTCGAGGACGACGACGTCGAGATAGAGCGCGCTGGGGACGTTGCCGTAGAAGGTGTTGTTCTCGACCCAACCCTTGGTGCCCGCGCCGTAGGCCAGGCCGCCGCCGTACGAGCCGAGCCCCGGGTGCTCGCCGTAGAGGATCAGGCAGTGATCGATGTCCAGGCGCGTCGGGCCGCCGCCCGCGAGGACCTGGATGAAGTCGCCGCCCAGGTCGATCGTCGCGCCGTGGCCGCGGATGCAGACATCCTCGGTGATCAGGGCGCCGCCCAGGTAGCGGATCGCCGGGTCGAGGTCGACCAGGCGCGCGAAGGCGTGCCCGTGGGCCTGGCCAGGCGGGGCCGAGGCGATCGTCGCGTCGAGAGGGAGCGTCTCCTGGCCCCGCGCCAGCCCGAGGGCCGCCGCCCCGGCGGCAACGAGCATCAGAACCGGCCGCCTCGAGAACACCGTCGACCTCCTTCGTGGCCGGCGCGGCGTGTCGACCGCCGCCGGCTCCGCTCCCACCCGATTCTGCGAGGCTCCGGGGGGATCGTCAAGTCGCCGTCGGGGAGTTCTGTGGCCGTCGGGGAGTTCTGCGGCCTTCGGGGAGTTCTGCGGTCGCCGAGGGGAGTTCGGGCGGCTGCATCGGGCGGCCGCGGCGCGTTGACCGGGACGCCCTCGCGGCCCTACGATGACGGCCACGCGGCCGACGCGCCGTCACGGCTGCGCGGCCGACACGCCGTCAGGGCCACGCGGCCGACGCGCCGTCACGGCTCGCGGCCGACGTGCCGCAGCCGAACACCAGACTCCGAGGAGAGCGGCATGAGCGCCTTTCGCGTGCTCTTCGTCTGCACGGGCAACACCTGCCGGAGCCCGCTGGCCGAGGGGCTCCTGAGACACATGCTGGCGCAGGCGGGCGGGGAAGGCGGGCGGGCGATCGAAGTCTCCTCGGCCGGCGTGGCGGCGAGCGAGGGGGAGCGGGCGACGGCCTCCTCGCTCGCCGTCGCTGCCGAGCGGGGCCTGGATCTCGGCGGGCACCGGGCAAGGCGTCTGACCCCCGACCTGCTCGCCGGGCAGGACCTCGTCCTGGCGCTCTCGGCGGAGCATTGCCGGGCGGCGCTGGGTCTCGACCCGGAGGCGCGCGGGCGCGTCTTCACGCTGACCGAATACGCCGGCGGCGTGGGGCGGCGGGGGATCCCCGACCCGCTGGGGAGCGACCTGGAGACCTACCGGAGCGTGCGGGATCGGATCGAGGGGGAGTTGCGCCTGGCTCTGCCGCGTCTGCTGGAGGCGGGCGCAGCCGGGTCGCGGGACTTGCCGGCGATCGAGATCGGGTGCGACCATCGCGGCTTCGCCCTCAAGGAGCGGATCGTCCGCCTCCTCGAGGCCCGCGGGCATCGGCTGCAGGACTGGGGCTGCCCCGGGACGGCGTCGTGCGACTACCCGGAGTACGCCTTCGCCGTCGCCCGCGCGGTGGCCGGTTCGCCCGGACACCGCGGGATCCTCATCTGTTCCACCGGAGTCGGCATGGCGATGGCCGCGAACAAGGTCCCGGGGGCGCGGGCGGCCCTCTGCCTGACCCCGGCGATGGCCGCCCAGTCGCGGCGGCACAACGACGCCAACGTGCTCGCCCTGGGGGCCGACAACCTGCCCGAGGAGGAGAGCCTGCGCATCCTCGACGCCTGGCTCGAGGCCCGGTTCGAGGGGGGGCGCCACGCGCGCCGGGTGGCGATGATGACGGCGCAGGAGTGCCGGGGCGCGGGCCCCGCCGAGGGGCCGCCCGGAGGAGGGAGAGATGGCCAGTGAGTGCGTCTTCTGCCGGATCGCCGCCGGCGAGTTGCCGGCCGAGAAGCTCTTCGAGGATGACCACCTGCTCGCCTTCCGCGATCTGCATCCCGCGGCGCCCCAGCACGTGCTGCTGATCCCCAAGGAGCACATCGCCTCCTTCGACGACCTGCAGCCCGAGCAGGACGAGTGCCTCGGGCGCCTGCTGCGCGTCGCCGGCGGGGTCGCCGCGCGTCTGGGCCTCACCGGCGGCTACCGGCTGGTCGGCAACTGCGGGCCCGACGCCGGCCAGGCGGTCGGGCACCTCCACGTCCACCTGCTCGGCGGCCGCGGCCTCGGCTGGCCTCCCGGCTAGAGCGCCCCGCCGGAGGCCCCGTCGCCGGGCCGGCCGGCGGCGCGCCGGCCGGCTCGCCCGGAGGCCGAAGGGTCGAAGAGCGGGAACCTGGCGGGCGGCAGGCGTGGTTTATCCGAGCGTACCCCCCGGAAGACGAGAAGCAGAAGGAGAAGGCATGGAACAGAGCGGCATGGACTTCGCCTCCGCGGTGGCCCGGTCGCGGGCCGAGGTGGAAGAGGCGGCCCCGCCGATCCGGGCCGTCATCGACGAGGTCGGGCGCGTCATCGTCGGCCGGCCCGATCTGCTGAGACGCCTGCTGGTGGGTTTGCTCGCCGACGGGCACATCCTGCTGGAGGGCGTGCCGGGCCTGGCCAAGACGCTCGCCGTCCGCTCCCTGGCGAGCGCCGTGCGGGCCCGCTTCTCGCGCATCCAGTTCACGCCCGATCTGCTCCCGGCCGATCTGACCGGGACGATGATCTACGATCCGCGCAGCGGCAGCTTCACGCCGCGCCAGGGGCCCCTCTTCGCCCACATCGTCCTGGCCGACGAGATCAACCGCGCGCCCGCCAAGGTGCAGAGCGCGCTGCTCGAGGCGATGCAGGAGCGGCAGATCACGATCGGCGAGACGACGCATCGCCTCGAGGAGCCCTTCCTCGTGCTCGCCACGCAGAACCCGATCGAGCATGAGGGGACCTACCCGCTGCCCGAGGCGCAGGTCGACCGCTTCCTGCTCAAGGTCCGGGTCGGCTATCCGGAACGGCTCGAGGAGCATCGCGGCATGGAGATGCAGATCCTCGAGCGGATGACCGGAGAGACGCTGCCCGAGACGCGCCCGCTGATCGAGCGCGAGGCGATCCTCGCCGCGCGCCGGGTCGTGCGCCGCATCCCGATGGCGCAGTCGGTGAAGGACTACATCGTCGACTTGGTCCTGGCGACGAGGGAGCCGGAGCGCATGCACCCGGCGCTCAAGGGGCTGCGCGAGCTGATCGCCTACGGCGCCTCGCCGCGGGCGACGCTGGCGCTGGCGATGGCCGGGCGGGCGATGGCCTTCCTTTCCGGGCGCGGCTCGGTCTACGGCGAGGACATCAAGGAAGTCGCCCTCGACGTGCTGCGCCACCGCGTGCTGATCACCTACGAGGCCGAGGCGCGCAACGTCTCCTCCGAGGAGATCGTGCGCCAGATCCTCGACCAGATGCGCGCGCCCTAGCGGGGGCGGGGCTCGATTCCCGGGGAGGTGGGGATGGATCTGCGCCGTCTCTGGCGGGCAGGGGAGAGCGCGGGCGCCGCCGCGGCGCGCGCTCCAGAGGCGGGAGTTCCCGCGGCGCGCGCTCCCGCGGCGGGCGCGGCCCCGGCGAACGACGCCCTGCCGGGCGACCTGCTGCGCCAGGTGCGCCGCCTGGAGATCCGCACCCGGGCGGTGGTCAGCGAGCTCTTCGCCGGCCAGTACCACTCGGTCTTCAAGGGCCAGGGCATGGAGTTCGCGGAGGTGCGCGAGTACGTGCCGGGCGACGACATCCGCACCATCGACTGGAACGTGACCGCCCGCGCCGGGGCGCCGTTCGTCAAGCAGTACGTCGAGGAGCGGGAGATGACCGTCTTCCTCCTCGTCGACGTCAGCGGCTCGCAGCGCTTCGGGAGCGCGAATCGCAGCAAGCAGGAGACGGCCGCCGAGGCGGCGGCGCTGCTCGCCTTCTCGGCGATCCAGAATCACGACAAGGTGGGCTGGCTCGCCTTCAGCGAGGCGATCGAGCAGCTCGTCCCGCCGCGCAAGGGACGGACCCACGGCCTGCGTCTGATCCGCGAGATCCTCGCCTTCCGCGCCGAGGGCCGCGGCACCGACCTGGCCGCGGCCTGCGACGCGGCGCTCCACGCGCTCAAGCGGCGCAGCCTGGTCCTGCTGCTGAGCGACTTCCTGCCGCCGCCGGATCGCTGGGAGCGCGCTCTGAGCCTGCTGTCGCGCAAGCACGACGTCGTCGCCCTCGAGATCCGCGACCGGGCCGAGGTCGACTGGCCGGCGCTGGGGCTCGTCGAGTGGGAGGATCCGGAGACGGGCCGGCGCGTCCTCGCGGACACCTCCGATCCGCTCGTCCGCAGGCGGCAGGCGCGCCTCGGTGGGGAGCGCCGGGAAGGGACCGCCGCCTGCCTGCGGCGCCTGGGCGTCGATCAGGTCGTCCTCGAGGTCGGCGGCGATCCGGTGGAGCCGCTGCTCGCCTTCTTCCGGCTGCGCGAGCGGCGCCGGGCGCGCGAGTGAGGCCGGGCGAAGGGCGATGAGACGATCGGGACGACAGGGTCGGGGGGCGATCGCGCGCCGGGCGGTGGGAGCGCTGGGGCTGGCGCTGCTCGCCCTCGGCGCGCCGCGCTGCGGCGAGGGACCCGCGCGCGGAGGGGGCCTGCTCTGGGAGGCCGCTCCCGGGCCCGACTCGGTCGGCGTCGGCGATGCCTTCGCGATCGAGGTGCGCGGGCGCTGGCCGGAACGGGAGGGAGCGTTCCTGGCCTGGGCGCCGCCGGCCGATTCGCTGCTCGTCGCCGGCAGGGACTCGACGGAGCTGCGCGCCCCCGAGGGCTGGGCCGCGCGCCGCTACCGCCTGACGGCTATCGCCCCGCGCGCCGGAAGGCTGCGCCTGCCCCCCGCGGCGCTCGTCGCCGCCCGCGGGGAGACGCTGGCCGTGGCCGAGACCGGCTGGGTGCGCGTCGAGAGCCGCTGGGCGGAAGGCGAGGCGCCGGATCTCAAGCCGCTCGCTCCGCTCGTGTCGTTGCGCCGCTTCCCCTGGATCGCCGCGGCCGCCGCGGCCGCGCTCCTGCTCGCGACGGGCGCGGCGATCGTGGTGCTCCAGCGGCGCCGGCGGCGCTCCGCCGGCGAGGCGCCGGTAGTCCCGCCGCCGCCCCCCGCGGAGGAGTTCGAGCAGGCGATCGCCATCCTGACCGCGAGGGGCCTGCTCGAACGCGGCCGGATGCGCGCCTTCGTGCAGGAGCTCTCCTGGTGCCTGCGCCGCTATCTCGGCCGGCGCTGGGAGCGGCCGGCGCTCGAGGCGACGCGTCCCGAGATCGTTTGCTGGCTGCCCGAGACGCGCCTCTGCGTGCCCGACCAGGGGCGCGTGGCCGGGTGGCTCGAGGAGACCGACCGGATCAAGTTCGCCGGCGAGCGGCCGCCGATGCGGCGCGGCGAGGAACTGCTGGCGGCGGCGCGGGAGATCGTCGGGCGCAGCGAGGCGATCTTCGCCCGGGAGGAGGCCGAGCGGACCGCCGCGGCCGGCGGGGGTGAGGTCCCGGCGGCCGGACGGGAGTCCTCCGCCGAGCGCCCGCCGGCAATCGGAAGGCGCGGGGCATCCGGCGGCGGCGCGGAACCAGGCACGGGAGGGGGGCGATGACGCTCGCGCATCCCTGGATGCTGGGGCTGCTGCCCCTGCTGATCGCGCTGGCGTTCCTCTGGGGGCGCAGCCGGCGGCGGATCGAGCGCGGCCTGAGCTTCCCGGCGCCGCCGGCGCTGCCGCGGGTGGCCGGCAGACGGGCCCATCTGGCGCGCTGGCTGCCGGCGCTGCGCCTGCTCGCCCTGGCGATCCTGGTCGTCGCGCTGGCGGGCCCACGCCTCGGCCGCGCCCGTGTCGTCAGCCACTCGGAGGGCGTCGACATCGTTCTCGCCATCGACATCTCGGGCAGCATGCGGGCGCTCGACTTCCCGCCGGGCGACCGGCTCGAGGCGGCCAAGGAGGTCGCCCGGCGCTTCATCGCCGGCCGGCGGGGCGACCGGATCGGGCTGGTCGTCTTCGCCTCGAGCGCCTACACGCAGTGCCCGCTGACGAGCGATCAGGGCGTGCTCCTGGAGCTGCTCGACGGGATCCGCATCGGGGACATCGCCGACGGGACGGCGATCGGCATGGCCGTCGGGACGGCGCTCAACCGGCTGAAGGCCGTACCGGGCGAGAGCCGCGTGATCATCCTGCTCACCGACGGGATGAACAACACCGGCGCGCTCGATCCACTGACCGCGGCGGAGCTGGCGCGCTCGCTGGGCGTGCGCATCTACACGATCGGCGCCGGCACGCGCGGCACGGCGCCCTATCCGTTCGACGATCCGGTCTTCGGCCGGCGCATCCGCCAGGTCGAGGTGGATCTGGACGAGGAGACGCTGCGGCGGATCGCCGATGTGACCGGCGGGCTCTACTTCCGCGCTACGGACGCCGAGTCGCTGGCGCGCATCTACGAGCGCATCGACGAGCTGGAGAAGCGGACCGTCGAGAGCAGCGAGTACGTCGAGTTCCGTGATGTCGGCGCGGGCTTTCTCTGGCCGGCGCTGCTGCTCCTGCTGGCCGAGTTGGGACTGCGCGCCACCTGGCTGCGGCGCCTGCCCTAGAGGAGGAGGACGATGCGCTTCGCCCATCCCGAGGCGCTCTGGCTGCTGCTGGCGCTGCCCTGGCTGGCGCTGCTCCTCGCCTGGGGGGCGCGGCGCGGCCGCCGCCGGGTCGCCGCCGCGCTCGGCCCGCGCATGGCCGCGCGGTTGAGCGGCCGGCGGTCCCCGGGCGTCCGCGCGCTAGGGCTCGCCGCGGTCCTGCTCGCGCTGGCCGCGCTGATCCTGGGCGCGGCGCGCCCGCAGCGGGGCTCGCACTACGCCACCGCCAAGCGGCTCGGCGGCGATGTCGTCGTCGCCCTCGATGTCTCGGCCAGCATGCTGGCCGAGGATCTGAAGCCCAACCGCCTGCTGCGCGCGCGGCACGAGATCTCCGCCCTCCTCGACGGGCTGCGCGGCGACCGGGTCGGCCTGGTCGCCTTCGCCGGCGCCGCCTTCGTGCAGTGTCCGCTGACGCTCGACTACGCCGCGGCGCGCATGTTCCTCGACTACATGGCGCCGGATCTGATCCCCGAGCCGGGCACCGATCTGGGCGCCGCGCTGCGCGCGAGCGTCGCCGCCTTCGACGCCGAGAGCGAGGGCTACCGGGCCCTGATCCTGATCTCCGACGGCGAGGATCATGGCGGGGGGTTGGAGGCGGCGATCGCCGCGGCGCGCCGCGCCGGCGTGCGCGTCTTCGCCGTCGGCATCGGCAGCGAGGCTGGCGAGCCGATCCCGGAGCGCGACGCCGAGGGCAGGATGGGCGGCTTCAAGAGGGACCGCGAGGGCCGGGTCGTCCTCAGCCGCCTGCACGAGGAGGCGCTGCGCCGGATCGCCGATTCGACGGGGGGACTCTACGTGCGGGCCGGCGGCACGCTCGGTCTCGATCGGCTGCGCGCGGCGATCGACGAGATGGAGAAGCGCGAGATGGAGGGGGGCGTGCGCGTGCTCTACGAGGAGCGCTACCGCTACTTCGCCTGGCCGGCGCTGCTGCTGCTCCTGCTCGAGCCCTGGGTGCCGCTGGGCCGGCGCTGGTTCCGGGGTCGTAAGGGCGGGGATGCGGCCACGCCCGGGCTCGCTGGCCTTCCCGCGGCGATGATTGCGACGGCCCTGCTGCTGGCGGCTGGCGTGGCCTCCGCGACGGCCGCGGGCGCGTCTCCGGAGGCGCGGGGCGCCGCGGCTCAGGGACGTGCCGCGGCGGCGCCCGGCAGCGGCGCCCAGGGGGAGGCGGGCGAGCTGCCGCCCGACTGGAGCCGGCGGCTGGCCGAGAACGAGGTCTTCCGCCAGCGGCACCCGGACGACCCGCGGCCGCTCTACAACCTCGGCAACCTGCATCATCTGCGCGGCGACTACGAGCAGGCCGGCGAGCTCTACGAGGTGGCCGCCCCGCGCTGGCGCGCCGGCGAGGTCTCCCGCGTGCACTACAACCTGGGCAACACGCTCTTCCGCCAGGGGCGTTTCGCCGAGGCGCGCGGGGCCTACCTCGAGGCGCTGCGCGCGGAGCCGGGCAACGCCGACGCCAAGTGGAACCTGGAGCTGGCGCAGCGCATGCTCGACACGGCCTCGGGCGGCGAGTCATCCTGCCCGGCGGACGAGGAGTCCGCGGAGCAGGGCGAGCAGCAGGGCGAGGCGTCGCCGGGGGAGGAACGGCGGGACGGGCAGCGGGATCAGGAGCGCGGCGAGCCCGAGGGGGGCGAGCAGGGCGGCGAGCAGGGGGAGGAGCGGCGGGAAGATGCGGGCGAGCCGGAGACGGGTGATCGCGGCGAGCCGGAGACGGGTGATCGCGGCCGGGATCAACGGCAGGATCGGCTGGGGGAGCAGCCCGAGGAGCGATCCGACGCGGGCGAGCCCGAGGCAGCCGGAGGGCAGGGAGAGCCCCGGCCAGAGGGGGGCGAGCCCCCGCGGGAGGGTGGGGGGAGCGAGCTCGGCGATGCCGGCGAGGCGGCCGATCTCGATCGCCTGCAGCTCATGCAGCTCCTGCGGGGACTGGAGGGCGAGGAGCGCGACCTGCTCCAGCGCCGGTTCCAGGCCCGGGGGCGGCGCATCGACGTCGAGAAGGACTGGTAGGAGGGCGGCATGTCGGCGCGCGAGCTCCTTTCGGCATGGCGGCGGCGACCGACCCTGACCGCCGGCCTGCTGGCCTGCGTGCTGCTGGCGGCCGCCACGCCCGTGGGCGCCGGCGAGCCCCGCGTGACGCTGCAGATGGGAGCGGCGAGCCTGCCCGTGGGAGGGCAGGCGCTGCTCACGGTGACGCTGGAGGGGTTCTCGCAGCGGGCCGGCAAGCCGCAGTTCCCGTCGACGGACGGCCTCGAGGTCCACGAGAGCGGGCGCAGCACGAACATGAGCTGGGTCAACGGCAGCTTCGCCAGCTCGATCACCTACAACTTCGTCGTCCGCGCGCGCCGCGAGGGGAGCTACACGATCGGGCCGGCGCAGGTCGAGGACAAGGGCCGAGCCTATCGTAGCGAAACGGTCTCGCTGCAGGTGACGCCCGCCGCGAGCGGCGCGACGGGCGCCCCCGGCGGGGCGCAGCGGGCGCCGGCGCACGGAGACGACGCCCGCGCCGACGGCCGCGGGCTCTTCGCCCGCGTCCTCGTCGAGCCGCACGAGGTCGTCCTCGATCAGCAGGTGACGGTCCGATTCCGGCTGTACCAGCGGGCCGACGTGACCCTGCTAGACGTCGGCGGCTTCGAGCCGCCGCGCACGGAGGGCTTCTGGCGCGAGGATCTGGGCGCCCAGCGGGACTTCAGCGTCACCATCGACGGGGCCGCCTATCACGTGCGCGAGATCGCCTGGGCGCTCTTCCCGACGCGGACGGGCGAACTGGAGATCGGACCGGGCCGCGTCGTCTGCCAGGTTCCCGCGGGCCGGGGGCGCTCGCGGGACCCCTTCAGCGGCTTCTTCGGGCGCAGCCTCTTCGACGCCCAGACCGTCCCGCTGGAGACCGAGCCGGTGCGCGTGCGCGTCCGGCCGCTGCCCGAGGAGGGACGGCCGTCCGGGTTCAGCGGCTCGGTCGGCGACTACGCCGTGGGGGCCTCGATCGACACGCCCGAGCCGCGCCAGGGGGAGCCCTTCACGCTGACGCTGAGCGTGCGCGGCACCGGCCACATCCAGACGATCGGCCAGCCCGTCTGGCCCGACTGGGCGGGGCTGCGCGTCTACGACTCGGGCGAAGGGGTGAGCGTCGCCGCGCGTGACGACCGCCTGGCGGGTGAGAAGAGCTTCAAACAGGTGCTCGTCCCGCAGCGCGCCGGCACGATGACGATCGATCCGGTGCGCTTCGTCTACTTCGACCCGCTGAGGCAGCGCTACGCGACGAAGACGACCGCGCCGATCGCGCTGCGCGTCCTGCCCGCGGGCGCGGGCGGCGGGGGCGGATCCGGAGCGGCGGGCGCGGGGGAACTCGGCGAGGACATGCTCTACATCCACACCGGTATCGCCTCGGGCCTGCGCCCGCGAGCCGCGGCAGGCCTCGGCGCGGGCCACCTCGTCCACCTGGCTCCGCTCCTGCTGATCGGCGCCGGCTGGATCGGGCGCGGACGCCGGCTGGCTTTCGAGCGGGATCCCGTCCGCCGGCGGCGGGCCGGGGCCCTGGGGGGCGCGCGCAAGCGCATCGCGGCCCGGAGTGCGGCCGCGGAGGAGAGAGAGACGGCCTCGCTGCTCAGCGAGACGATCGAGGAGTACCTGGATGCCTGGCTCGCGCAGCCGGCCCGCGGGATGCTGCGCAGCGAGCTCCCCGGGCGGCTGGCCGACGCCGGTCTGGGCGAGGCGCTCATCGGCCGGCTGCTGGCGCTGCTCGAGTGGTGCGACGACGTCCGCTACGGCGCGGGCGGCGGCGCGCCGCCGCCCGCGCAGCGGCGCGCGGAGGCGCTCGAGCTGCTCGCCGCGATCGACGGCTCCTTCCGGACCGCCGACTCGATCGCGCGCCGGTCGGGCGCGAGCGGGCGGGAGGATGGGCGATGAGCGCGCGCCGGTGGAGAGGCGCGATCGCGATCGCCTGCCTCGGCCTGTGGCTTCCGGGAGGGCTGGCGGCGACCGCCTGGGCGGGCGTGCCGCACGAGGTGGTCGAGTCGCTGGGCGCCGCGGAGCAGGCCTACGCGCGCGGGGACAACGCCGCTGCCGTGGAGGCCTATCGCGCCGTGCTCCGGGCGGGCTGGGAGTCGGCGTCGCTCTACTACAACCTCGGTTCCGCGTGCCATCGGGCCGGAGAGCAGGGCTGGGCGATCGCCTACCTCGAGCAGGCTCGCCGGCTGGCGCCCCGCGATGCGGACATCCGCCACAACCTGGCGCTCGCTCGGCGCGGGGCGAAACAGGGGGCGCCGCAACTGGAGACCTCCTGGCTGCTCGGGCTGCTGGCCGGCATGCTCGACTCGGTGTCCCCGGCCGGATCGGTGCGCCTGTTCCTGGCCGGCGTCTGGATCGCCGCCTTCGCGCTCGCGGCCGCGGGCTGGACGGGACCCGCGTTGCGCCGCTGGGGGCGGCGCCTGGTCCTGGCGTCGCTGCTCTTCCTGGGCGCGGGGCTCGGACTCCTGGCGTTGAAGGGCTATCAGGCCCGCTCCGCTCCCGGGGGGGTGGTGGTCGCGGCCGAGGCCGAGGTCCGCTCGGGCCCGCTGAGGGGAGAGACGGTGCGCTTCGTCCTGCCCGCCGGCACGCTCGTCCACCTGGGGCGCAGCGCGGAGGGCTGGCGCGAGGTCTGGCTCTCCACGGAGATGCGCGGCTGGGTTTCCGCCGACGAGCTGGCGGCGCTCGCGCCCCCCCGCTGGCGGCCCTGAGTTCGGGGCCGCGACTGCCGACCGCGGTTGCCGGGCCGCGACCACCGGGCCACGACTGCGGGGTTGAGCCGGGCGCCGGGGGAGGGTACTCTCCCTGCTTGGCTGCGATGCAGGTCGATCCCGGGCTGTGGTGGGGGGCCGACATGGACGCCGAGAGCTTCCTCTCCTACTTCGACGACAAGCGCTTCATCCCGGATCTGCGTTCCAGAACCAAGGAGAGCGTGCTCGGCGAGCTGAGCCGGGCCCTGGCCGACGACGACGAGATCCGCAATCCCGCCGTGCTGCTGGAGATGATCCGCCGGCGGGAGAGCCTGGGCAGCACCGGGCTGGGCAAGGGCGTCGCCATCCCGCACGGCCGGAGCACCGCGGCGGCGGACACGCGGGTCGTCTTCGGCGTGTCCCGCCGCGGCGTCGACTACGCCGCTCCCGACGGCGAGCCCTGCCGCCTCTTCTTCCTGATCGTGGCGCCCTACGAGGATCCGCGCCACGAGTACCTGCCGCTGCTCGGCAAGATCGTGGAACTGGTCAACGAGAAGCCGCTGCGCGAGAAGCTCCTCGCCGGCCAGACCTTCGCCGAATTCCAGGCGACCATACGGGAGGCCATGGGTGAGCGACCGGGTGCATGATCTGGTGGCGCTGCAGGACCTGGAGCTGATGATCCGCGACGCCCAGGATCCCGCCAGCAAGGAGAAGGAGGAGGCGCTCGGCTTCGCCGTCCATGGCCTGGAGGAGCTGCAGAAGGCGCGCGAGACGGTGGTGAAGAAGATCCCGCCGCGCGACCTGCGCCTCTACGAGCGCATCCGCGGCAAGTACCAGCGCGTGGTCGTGCCCGTGCGCAGCCGCATCTGCCTGGGCTGCTTCCAGGCGCTGCCGACGATGGCCACCCGGGCGGTTTCCGAGAACGGCCCGCTGCCGACCTGCGAGAACTGCGGGCGGATCCTCTACTGGCTGTGAGCCCCGCCCCGGCGGCTGACGGGCGAACCATGACCCCTGCCGACTTCACCCTGCGCGACGCGCTGCCCGCCTCCGCCGGGCGCGACGAGCCCCCCTGCGATTTCGTCTTCCGCGCCGGCCGCCTGGCGGCGAAGCGCCCCGGAAGCCCCGGGGCGAGGCCGCGGCTCTACCTCTCGCCGGGATTCCGGGACGCCCATGTCCATCTCCTGCACGTCGGTCTGCGCGACCAGCGCTGCGACCTGGGAGGGGCCGGCTCGCTCGCCGAGGCCCTGGAGATGGTGGCGGCGTTTGCCCGCGAGCGGGAGGGCGGGGGCATCCTCTGGGCCGAGAACTGGGACGAGAGCGGCTGGCCGGAGGGGCGGGGGCCTTTGGGGGACGATCTCGACCGCGTCGTGCCCGACCGCCCGGCAGTGATGCGCCGGGTCTGCGGCCACAAGGCGGTGCTCAACGGCCGCGCGCGGGCCGAGGCGGCGCTGCGCTGGCCCGATCTCGATCGCCGCGGGGTGGTCACCGAGGAGAGGGCCATGCGCCTCGCCTCGGTCTGGCCGCCGACGCCGGAGGAGCGCGAGCGGGCGCTGCGGTCGGCCCAGGGACGCGCGCTCTCGATGGGCATCGTGCGCGTCGGAGAGATGGGTAGCGACGGGGCGCTCGACGCCTTCCTGGAACTGCGCAAGCGCAACGCCCTGCGGATCGATGTGGACTACTTCGTCCGGCCGAGCCAGATCGAGCTTGCCCTGCGCCTGCGCGCCGAGGGCTGGCTGGCCGGCGGGGGGCTGCGGCTGGGGGGCGTGAAGCTCTTCGCCGACGGCTCGATCGGCGCGCGCACCGCGGCGCTGCGCGAGCCCTACGCCGACGGCGCGGGGCGCGGAGAACTGCTCTACGACGACGACGAGCTGGCCGCGTTGCTGCGTCGCTGCCTGGAGGCGGAGCTGCCGGTCGCCGTCCACGCCATCGGCGACGCGGCGATCGATCAGGTGGCCGGTCGCCTGGAGGCCATCGCCGGGGCCTCCGGCCCGCTGCCCGCGGGGTGGGCGTCCATCGAGCACGCCGAGCTCCTCACCGGGGATCTGCTCGAGCGCTGCGCGGCCCTGGGCGTGCGCCTGTCGATGCAGCCCAATTTCGTCGCCCGCTGGGGCGGCGCGGGCGGGCTCTACGAGCGGGCGCTCGGCCCGGATCGCTGGCGGGCGATGAACCCCTGGCGCAGCGCCCTGGCGGCCGGGCTGCCGGTCGTCTTCGGCTCCGACGGCATGCCGATGGATCCCGCGATCGGGCTCGTCGGGGCGACCACCCATCCGCAGCCGGAGCAGCGCCTGAGCCCGGCCGAGGCGCTAGA
>Ga0194112_10006253_pt1 | contig 15819 bp, 9 predicted proteins | sample TA2MahC400mmetaG_FD_146191 | JGI IMG/M metagenome (GOLD analysis project Ga0194112, IMG submission 146191) | Freshwater microbial communities from Lake Tanganyika, Tanzania - TA2015016 Mahale Deep Cast 400m | ecosystem: Environmental > Aquatic > Freshwater > Lake | place: Tanzania: Lake... | reverse complement strand
TTCGCTCGATCGGGCTGTGGGCGAGCGCGGCTCTGGCGCTGGGCGCGCCGCAAGCCAGCGGAGACGCGGTGCGCGCGGTCAGGAAGGACCTGAAGGTCGAAGACCTCGGCACACCTGTGAGGCGCCGCAAGCTGGGGACGAGTCTTCTCTACCGCGACCCGGCCACGAAGGGCATTCATCTCTTCCTCACCCTCACCGGGGCGAACGAGCTGGGGGGCGACCCGCCATACCAGATTCTCGATTTCAACCTGGAAGACGCGAGCGTGCGGACGACGATGGGCATCGAAGGCAGCGGCGGAAGGGCCTGGCTCCACTCGAATGGGAAGCTGTACATCAGCCAGGGCCGCCCGCCCGCTGTCGTCGAGTACGACCCCGCCACCGGCAAGGCACGGCCCGTCGGCCAGCTCACAAGAGACTACTTCCACGCGGTCCAGTGCACTGACGAGGGGCCGGACGGCGCGCTCTACTTCGGCCTCTACGGGCGCCACGCCTGCCGCTACGACCCGAAGACGGACAGGATTGACGACTTCGGGGGCATGGACGGCGAGGCGAACTCATATGTCTACACAATCGGCTCGGACGGCCGTTTCGTCTACGCCGGCATCGCCCATCACGGCCAGTGGTATCTCGTCGCCTGCGACATCGCGGCCCGGACCCAGGCGTGCTTCTTCAAGCCGAAGGAGGGCGAGAAGAGCGGCGGCGGAAACGTCGCCCGCTACACCGACGGCAACCTCTACTACAACGGGCTGCGGCTCCGCGACGGCAAGCCGTGGGAGAAGGAGCGCCCGCCCGCTGGCGCCAAGCCGGCCCGAAACGAAGGCATCTGGGCCTTCCACGAGGCCGAGAAAGAGCTCGGCCTTGAGCTCGACCTCGACGACATCAACCCCAACAACTGGAACAACGGCACAGTGACAGTGAAGTGGCGTAAGAAAGGCGAGGCGAACTGGCGTTCGGCCTCCTTCTCAGGCGTCGAGATCACCCCCAACCCGCCATACCGCATGGTCGCCCTCCCCGAAGGCAAGCTCTTGGGGTTCGGGAACTGGTACGGGCCGCTCTTCCTCCTCGACCCCACGACGGGCAAGACGGAGTACCTCGGCGTGTCGCCCGGGAGCCTCTACGACATGCTGCCCGTCGGGAACCGCGTCTACATGTGCGGCTACTCCGCCTTCTTCGCCGTCTACGACCGCACGAGGCCCTACACGCTGAGTCCCAAGAACCAGTACGACTTCTCGAAGGACATCAACCCAGCCCGATACCCGTCGGTGAAATGGGCGGCGGACCTCGCGCTGGGCGCGGACGGCCGCATCTACCACGCGGGCAACCACGGCCGCCACCAGGACGGCTCCGACATCCTCATCTTCGACCCCGCGGCCGAGAAGTCGGACAGCCTGCGCAAGGAGCTCAACCTGGAGAAGTACTCAGTTCGCAACATGGTGGCGGTTGACGGCGGCCGCCTCATCGTCACCAGCCTCAAGGCCCTCATGCAGGAGGAGAAGGGCTTCCTGGCCGTCTACGACACCCAGGCCCGCAAGCTCCTCAAGCACTTCGCCGCCGCCATCGAGGCCCCCCATCCCGGCTTCATCATGCCCTGCGGCGCCAACGACGTGCTCGGCCTCGTCAAACTCGACCGCAAAGATGATAAAGGGACAGAGATCAAGGAATCGCTCGTCTACCGCCTCGACCTGACCACCGAGAAGGTGGCTTACCAGCGGAAGGTGCCCGGCAACGCCTTCAACGGCCCGACCGAGTTCGACTTCCGCGGCCCCGACTGCCGCTTCTGCGTCGGCCCCGACAGTTGTGGCTGGCTCTTCATTGACAAGTGGCTCAGCCGCATCCACCCGGGTGATGGCACGGTGGAGAAGGTGCTGGAGATGCCGCGGGGCGCCCGCCTGCTCTTCCTGGGCGACGACCTCTACCTCTACGGCGGCGGGCGGCAGTTCTTCGGCGGCTTCGCCCAGGTCCTGCGGATTCGCAAGGCGCTGGAGTAGCCACATCGGCGAGGAGTGGGAACATGCGTTTGTCCGGTCCAATTGCACTGTTTCTCTCCGCCGCGCTCAGCGCGAAGGGGGCCACGATGAACCTAACAGTCGAGGAGCCCTCCGGCGTCGAGCGCAAGGGCTGGCCCGTCACCTCTGGCGTGCCCTTTGCCAAGGGCGCCCTCGCCGACCCTGGCACCGTGGCGCTCTTCGGCCCCGATGGCAAGGAGTTGCCGCTCCAGACCGAAGTCCTCGCCAAGTGGCCCGACGGCTCGGTCCGCTGGCTCCTGCTCGACTTCCAGGTAGACCTGAAGCCCAATGGGAAGAGGGCGTTCGAGCTGCGCCACGGGCCGGGCGTCACCCGCGCGCCCGTCGGCCAACCCATTCAGGTGAGCGAGGCGAAGGACGGCTTCACGCTTAGCACAGGCCCTCTTCAGTTGCGGCGCCGCGGGGGGCTGGGCAACGTGCTCGACCATGCCCTGCTGGACCTGGGTGGCGACGGGCGATTTGAGAGCGTCACACCGTCGCCCTCCTCGCGCGGCTTGCTCGACCTAGAGCTTCTGACGCCCGAGCAGAAACTCTCGATGTACGACGCGGACGCAGGCCCGACCACAATCGCCATCGAGCAGAACGGGCCGTTGCGGGCCTGCGTGCGCATCGAGGGCCGCCACGCATCGCAACAAGGCCCGGTGCTACGCTACGTGCTGCGAGTCCACGCCTTCCGCGGCCAGCCGTTCCTTCGCATCTTCTACACGTTCATCAACGACAACCAGGGTGCCTTGATGGCGAAGCTGGCGGCCCTGCGGCTCAACCTCAACGGCGGGCCCGGCATGGGCGCCAAGCCGTACGGCTTCGTCGGCGCCGCGCCCGACAAGAAGACGGGAGGCGGCCTCCGCCGCGTCTTCCAGCGGGACGAGAACCACTACCAGCTCGATGTGGACGAGAAGGCGTCCGAGGCGGAGACGACCACTGGCCGCGCGGCCGGATGGGCAGCCATCGGCGGCGACAGGGCTGGCCTGGCCGTGGGCGTGCGGGAGTTCTGGCAGAACTGGCCAAAGGCCATCCAGTGCATGGTCGGCTTCCACGGCCGCAGCGAGGGCATCCTCGGCACCATCCGCGTCGGCATCTGCCCCTGGTTCCCCAAGGGGCCTTATGATGGCAAGCCGCTTGAGGAGGAGAACAGGCTCTACTATCCCCTGCGGGACGGCGTTCACACTTTCAAGGTCGGGGTGGCGAAGACCCATGAGTTGTGGGCGACCTACTACAAGGGCGAGCCCGATGTGAAGAAGCTAACCGCCTTCTTCCAGGCCGCCGAGGAGCCATTGCTGGCGGTGTGCGAGCCGGCGTACGTCAGCGCGACGAAGGCGGCGGGGGAGTTTCCGCCGGCGGACCCGGGCAAGTATGGGGGCTACGACGCCTGGCTCAGCCGCGCACTCGACGCCCACCTCGCCCGCCGCGAGCGCGAACGCGAATACGGGATGCTCAACTACGGCGACTGGTTCGGCGAGCGGAAGGTGAACTGGGGCAACCTGGAGTACGACCTCCAGCACGGCCTCTTCATCCAATACCTGCGGACGGGCGACCGCCGCTTCTTCGCCCGAGCCGAGCAGGCCGCCCGACACCATATTGACGTGGACGTTGTCCACGCGACGAACCCGCACCTGAAGAACCCCTGGGGCCGCCCGCCCGAGGCTGGCGACATCTGGCTCCACGCCCTCAACCACACCGGCGGCTACTTCGACGAAAAGACCTCCGGCCTCCCCGTGGACCGCACGTATCACATGGGCCACAGCACCAACTACGGCCACGTGTGGATAAGCGGCGACCTGGACTACTACTACCTGACGGGCGACCGCCGCGCCCGCGAGGTGGCGCTGATGGTGGCCGACACGATGGCCCGCCACTGCCCGACGGCTTACAGCGACCACATCCGCGGCCTCGGCTGGCCCATCATACTCGTCCTCGCCGCCTACGACGCTACGCTCGATAAGAAGTACCTCGACGCCGCGACGAAGTGCTGGGAGGTGTTGAAGAAGAACTTCGACTGGCAGAAGGGCTGGGTCGTCCGCCTCGCCAAGGGCCACTGCCTGCACGACGACCGCCGCTGCTACGGCAACGTGCCGTTCATGACGGGCCTCACCCTCTGCGCCCTCGCCCGCTACCATCGCGTCACAGCCGACCCCGAGGTGCTCAAGGCCATCTCGGTCGGCATTGACCAGATGATCCGCGAGTGCTGGATGGAGGACGCCAAGGCGTTCCGCTACACCCCCTGCCCATTGACCAAGCCCACGCCCTACACGACCCTTGCCGCCGAGGCAATGGCCTACGAAATCGCCCTCACGGGCAACAAGGAACACCTCCGCATCCTCCGCGAGGGCCTGCGAGCCGCCATCCCCAAGGGCGCTGGCCAAGACCACGGCAAGAGCCTGGCCCAGCTCATCCACTTCACCCCCCATGCCCTCGCGGCGCTGGAGGAATGAGATGCCGGCCGCTGGGCTGCTGTAGCACGACACCTTCGCTGATGGTATACTATGGTGGAAGCGCGCAGTGACTCCTCCTTTGGCGTACGAGGAGGCGGATAAGATGGAGACGCTCACCCTTCCGAATATCGCGGGCCGAGACGACATGGTCCGTATCCTTGATGGCTACTCGGCTGACCGGGCAGAGGAGTTGAGGGAACGCAAGCTGAGGCGGGAGCTCGTGAAGAGTCACCTCATCGAGTTGCTGAATGGCCACCGGCAATGCCGGGATGAGGAGCTGAGGCAGATCTTAGCCCGCAGAGGCATGGCACTCACCCAGAAGGAGGAGGGTCTCTTCCTGGTGCGCGACACGGAGAACACGGAGATCGGCTTCCTCGAGCGACTCACCACCAGGATCCTTGCCCTGTACAGCACGCTCAAGAGCGACATACTGGTTCATTGGGTGAACAGGACAATCAGAAACAGCCCTGAACTGGACCACGTGTGGCTCAGCGGGCAGACATTCGGCGTCCTCTGGCGCCTCATGGTCAGGCTTAGTGATCGGCACCGTTTCACGCGGCTCGTCTTCACCCACGAGAGGCTCTACGACATCGATACTCCAGGCGACGATTCGGAGGACGCGGTGGACGAGGAGACGGATGTTCTGAACGAGAGAAGGCGGGAGATTCGGGAGCAGCGCGAGACCCGCCTGGGAGTCGTGGATCGCGTGGGGATCATTGACGAGAAGCTGACGGGCCTCCAGGGCCTCTATCCGCCATTTCACGCGATCAGCCAATTGCGCTTCCCCTCGCCTGTCGGCCGGGGAGGCCACGACTTCTACGACAACGGTCGTGTCACCAACCGAAGCGAGAGCTTCCGCGATCACAGGTCTCACCTGCTTTTCGTTGTCCGCATCTACCAACAACTTCTGGAGTCCACCGAGCAGCGCGCGTGGTACTCGGTAACAGAGGATGTTGGCTCGCCCGGCCAGTTCCATCGCATCGTGGGCGCGCCGGTCTCCATCAGGTTCCAAGGCGATGGGCTGTCGAAAGAGGTGTTTGACCGTTGGGTGGACTCGACTTTCAGCCCGGCCGGGAACAGGTTCCGCCTGTGGGGCAACCCAATCCGACTCGGCCCCACGAAGGTTCACGTCTATGGAGTAGACCGCCATCTGTGGCAGCCCATGTTCCTCGAGGCCACGGCAAAGGGATGCACGGCCATTGTGCCGAAGGAAACGTGCGGCAACACCGTGCATCGGTTGGTCACCAACATCCAGCGATATCTGGACCCAGGCTGTGCGGTCCACATTGGGGAAACCCCGTACGAGGAAGTGATCCAGGGCTCCGCTAAGGGCATTCCCTATGACGTGCAAACCTGACGAACTGATCCGCGACCCGCTCTTTCAACTCAATGCCTTCCTTTGGATGGCACAGCCACTGCCCAGGGGCGCGGACGTAGAGCCGTTGCTCTACAGGCGGGGGTTTGCCGTCTGGGCCATTGCTCCGCTTCTGACGGTCCCGCCCGACCTTCGTCTTCGCGCCCAGGAGCGAAGCGTTGTGCTTCAGGCGTCCGTGAGCCCTGACGTGATAGTCGCCAAGAAAGCCGAGGGACGCTTTGCGCTGGTCGAGTGCAAGGCGGCGTCGTTCGGCCCGGCGTCGTCAACTGCTGAGCAGGCGCGGAGCCTGCTCATCGCCGGCGGCCCGCGCTGCGCTGAGGTCCTGGCCATCGCCACCAGCACGCTCTCAGAGTCCGTTCTTGCCTTCGTTGTGCCGGAGGACCAACTGGAGGGTTTCGCCACCACATTGGAGACACTTGGCGGGGAGCTGTCCAACGCACAGCTATCACCCGGACCACCCTGCCTCCTCGGGCTGAGTCTGCTGCCCAAGGCCATCGCGGTGCGACCGGACGACAAGGCTGCGGCGTTCTTTGGCCTTCACCGGCGGCCAACCCCGTTCATCGGGATTGATGCAGAGACGTGTCCCCGCCCGCTGTACTTCATCCCATATGATCCGGACCTGGACCAGTCGCCAGCGGAGAAACGACACTGCAAGCGTGTCCTGTTCGAGCGGCTGTTGGCCAGTGTGGTTGCCGCCACGGGCCGGGCAATCCCCCCCTCCGACCTGGTTCTCGAGCGTGACCGGCTTCTCAACGATGCCATGTTCGGCACGTATGCCAACTGGCAGAACCCAGGCGCCAGAAGGCATATGAGGCGCCTTTGCAGGGAGTTTATGGACGCCGTGATGTCCAGCCTCGAGCAGATCGTCCCCGGCGCTCTGAGATTTGAGCCGCCGGGGGAATGGCACCTGCTTGTTGGGGACGATCAGGAACAAGGACGTGTGCTCAATGCCCTCACGCGGTTCTCCTGTGAGGACTTGGCAGTCGGTGCCCGAGTAGAGCCGGAACTCTTCGACGAGGATGACTAGCAGTGATGGAGGATCAGGCAATGCGACGAATGGCTGTGACTGCGTTCATGCTGTGTGTGGCTGGGGCTTCGGCGGCCCCCGCGCGAGCGGCAGAGGGCGATCTGCCGGCCATCTACCAGGACGACTTTGCGAAGGAGGGGGCGCTGGAGAAGTGGGAGCCGACCGATGCGGCGCAGTGGAAGATCGGCGCGGAGGGCGAGAACAAGGTGCTCTCGCTCTTTGAGAAGAAGTCGAGCTACAAGACGAAGGTGCGCTCGCCCTTCAGCTTCGCTCTCCTGCGCGAGGTGGTGGTGAGCGACTTCGTCCTCGACCTCAAGGCGAAGTCAACCGTCAAGCCTTACGGCCACCAGGACCTCTGCTTCTTCTTCGGCTACCAGGACCCGACGCACTACTACTATGTCCACGTCGCGGTGGCGGCGGACCCGAATGCGCATTCGGTGATGATCGTGAACGACAAGCCGAGGGTGTCGCTCATCGGCGAGCCGGGGAAGGACATTGGCGGCGAGGCCTTCCGCACCAAGGGCATCGCGTGGGGGGAGGCGTGGCACAACGTCCGCATCGTTCGTAAGGTCGCCGACGGCCTCATCGAGGTCTACTTCGACGACATGGCGAAGCCGATCATGCGGGTGCGGGACAAGACCTTCGCCTGGGGCCGCATCGGCGTCGGCTCCTTCGACGACACGGGGGACTTCGACGACATCGTGCTGCGCGGCGTCAAGGCCGAGCCGGCGAAGTAGCTGCGGGCACGAAGATGACCTTGCCCGTGTTGCCGGTGTTGAACGTGGCGTAGGCCTCGGCGGCCTGCTCGACGCTGAAGCGGTGGGTGATCATCTTCACGGCGGGCAGGCCGGCCTCGTAGAGCCGCACGATCTCGTCGAACTCGCCCAGCGGGAAGCAGGTGGAGCCGCTGAGGGTGATCTCCTTGCGGTTGAAGTGGTTGGAGGGGCTGATCCTGGCCTCGCCCTGCTCGCCGACTATCGCCACGTGGCCGAAGTGGCGCACGAGGTCGAGCGCCGTGTAGAGCGGCTCGGGCTTGCCGGAGCACTCGAAGGCGCGGTCGAGGCCGTAGCCCTTCGTGAGCTCGCGTATCTGCGCCGCAACGTCGCCCGCGGCGGGGTCCACCACGTCGGTCGCGCCGAGCGTCTTCGCGAGCTCGCGGCGGAAGGCGATGGGGTCGACGGCGATGACGCGCGCGCCGAGGAAGGCGGTGACGCACGTGGCGCCGAGGCCCATCGGCCCGAGGCCGAACACGGCCACCGTGTGGCGGGCGTTGGTGCCCATCCGCTTGTTCGCGTGGTGGTGCGTGCCCACGGGGTCGAGGACCAGGCAGCCCTGCTCGAACGACATCGAGTCGGGCAGCGGCAGGAGCGAGCGCTCGCAGATGCGCACGTGGGTGGCGTGGACGCCGTTGAGGCCGAAGCCATAGGTTCCGCGGCTGTTGCGGCAGTAGATGACGTAGCCCATGCGGCAGTTGTCGCAGGCCCCGCAGTAGTAGATGGGGACGATGCACACGCGGTCGCCGGGCTTGACGAAGCGGGGCCTGTCCACGGCGACGACGACGCCCGCCCCCTCGTGTCCCGGGATAAACCCCTTCTCGCCCGGGCGCTGATAGAGGCCGTGGAGGTCCGAGCCGCAGATAGCCGCGGCCTCCAGCTTCACGACCACCTCCTCCCCCTGGGGCACGGGGTCGGGGTAATCGCGGGGCTCCACCTTGTAAGCATCCAGAATCTTCGCGCCACGCATGCTCTCACTCCTGCTTCAGAGGTGATGGCAGACTTGCCAACTGTGGCCCTGTGATCACGCTCTGGGCGCCACACTCCAGTTGCCAGAGCTCCGTTGCCTCCAGTCCGATCGCCCTTGCACACCAGGCAAAGAGGGTTCTCAAGGACGCGCATGTATCCACGCGGGACAACACGTGGGGGACATCCAGCTTCCTCACGATCTGCGCTCCGTGCAGCCTTTCGTCAAAGCCTGGGGCAAGCTGCCGCAACGCGGCCTTGGGATTCCGGGTGTCCTCCACGTCATCGGCGCAGTCGCTCAGGCTCGTGCCGAGCACCTCGTTGACGGCCTTGGCATCGCCGAAGTAGTAGGCCTCCAGCGGCCATGGACCCCAGGCTCGCGCTTGCTGGTTGGCCCTTCACCTGACCAGCAATCGCCTGAGCCATGTAGAGCGAGCCGGCAGCGTATTGCTCCAGGAGATCGCGAATCTCCTCTATCTCGCTCAAGCGCCTCACCACAGTTCGCCCTTCCTCTATCTCGGTCGCGAGGATGTCGTCGGGGTCGAATTGGCTGATCAGGACAGGTGAGTGCGTGGCGATGAAGACCTGCTTGTTCCACTCCGCAGCCGCAAGTCTCACGGCTTTTGCCAACACGGAGAGAGCCCAAGGGTGAAGGGAGACCTCCGGCTCGTCAAGGAGCATGAGCGAGTCTCTGTCGCGCCCTTCAGCGAAAAGCGCGGTGAGAAGCAAGAGCATCTGGAGGTGGCCATCGGACACGCCGGAGGCGCGAATCGGCTGCCGGCGTCCCTTCTCCAGCAGATTGCCGTAGACCGTCGTGGGCCCAGTGGGCTCCAGCAAGAGGCCGTCGAAGGAGGGGAAGCCCTCCCTCATGAATCCCATGATGGTGTCGAATCGATCGTCCACGCTCTGCCGGTCGTGCAGGTTCCTTAGCACGGACCAGAGGTTGTTTCCACGCTCCCAAAGCCACGTCTCATGGCCCGCCTCGGACCCGTGCTGCTTGATGGAGAACAGGGCAAAGGATCGCGAAGGGTGGAAGTGGACGTAATGAAGCAGGCGGTCCAGGTCCGCGGCCTCCCGCGCCCGACCCCCGAAATCCACGTACCGCCCGAGGTTGAGCTTCTGAGGCTCCCGCATCGCCACCGGGTCTACTTGGTGAATCCCGATGTTGTAGAAGGAAGCCTTGTCGCTCCCCACCTTGCGATCAATGAGCGTCTGCTCCCTGCTCAGTGAGTAGAGCCGCTCGCCTGCGAACGGCTCAATCCGCCCGGAAGAGAGGCCGAAGGTAAGCTCGTACTCGACTTCTTCCGTGGCGAGAGCCACCGTGATCGGCTCGCCTTCCTCCGCCCCGTCCCACAGGATGCCAATCCCGTGGCTCCTTGCCGAAGACGCCATGTCGACCCCGCGGATCGCGCAGTCGCGCACAAACCAGATGGTGTCCAGAAACGTCGACTTCCCAGCGCCATTTGGCCCAAACAGCACATTGACGGCGCCTGTCTCCACCGCCAGGTCGGCCAGCGACCGGTAGTTCTTGATCTTCAGCCGCTTCAGCCGGTTCGACATGTCGCCATCTCCTGACCGCGCCCGGGCCTCTCCCACGAGGCTACAAGGCGAATTGTAGATGAACACTTGCCTTCTGTCAAGAAACGTGTACCCTTTGGCATTTGGGTGCGGTTCGGACGCAAGCGCCCTGACGCGGCGGGGGATGCTATGAAAGCTATCGAATGAGCGACCGGTTTGGCGGCAAGGTGGCGATCGTGACGGGCTCGTCGTCGGGCATCGGGAAGGCGACGGCGCTCCAGTTGGCCCGCGAGGGGGCCGCGGTGTGCGGCGCGGCCAATCGGAATGCGGCGGGCGGCGAGGCCACGGCACGCGAGATCGCGGAGGATGCATGACGCATGACCCGTGACGCGTGAGAAGACAAGGCTGATCTTGCGTCACCGCTCGGGCCGCGTGCCGAAGCTCAGGCGGTAGATGCCGACCTTCGGGTCGCGGCACCAATTGATGATCTTCATCACGTGCCTGAATGGCGTCCGGTAGTCGGCGCGGATCAACAACTGGACCTCGCAGGTGCCATCCTCGTTCCTGCTCAGTCGCGCCTCCAGCAGCAGAAGCTTCTGGACCTCCTGGTCGGTGCATACGTTCTGGCTAACGACCATCGTGCCATCCTTGAGTACGTTGATAACCAGGCGTTCGGGGTCCGGATTGTCATCGGGCACCGCAAAGTCGGCATCGGGGAGGCGGACCATCTCTATGTCATTGTCATCTCGGCGGGGCCTGTCGGGGAAGCAGACTACCATGTAGCCAACCAAGAGGCTCAGCACGCAAATGGCAGGGACAAAGAGCCGGAGCGAGGCGGGATTGATGCGCGCGAGGGGGATGCGGTTGGAGACTCGGATGAGCACGAAGCCCTCTCCTGGCCACGCTGGACTTGAGCCGCGCGACTTGCCCATGTCGAAATCCTAACGCGCCACAAGAGGCATGTCAAGGGTAGAAAGCGAGGCCCTCTGCTCCCTCTCCCAATGGGAGAGGGAAAAGAGGCGCGTCACTTGGCGGCGGGGCGGGGCCAGAGGGAGGTCCAGTAGGCGCGGTCGAGCTTGTAGGGGTCGAGGGGGGCGTCGGGCGCAAAGTCGGCGGGGAGGAGGCCGTAGCGCTTCATCTCGCGGACGTATTGCGGCGGGGGGACGAAGCCAGGCATGTCGAAACGCTTGATTTTGTCGAGGTTCTGCTTGCCCGCCTCGACCATGGCGAGAAGGGTGCGATAGTCGGCTTCGTCGGTGGTGGGGAAGACGATGGCGGGCTTGCCCTGGGCGTCGCGGCACAGTTCCAAGCCGCCCGCGGCAGCGGCGAGCGGGGCGAGAAGCATGAGCGAGCGGTCTGGGCGGGTGAGGTTGAAGACGATGTGGCGGCTGAACTTGAGGTGGGGGTCGTTGAGGTCGAAGCGCCAGAAGGAGACGCCGAGTTCGTCGGCCATGGCCTTGGGGAGCGCGCGGTTCTTCGTGTGGCAGGCGCCGCAGCGGCGCTGGAGCACTGGGGCGGCGGCCTTGGTGGTCGGCCAGTCGAAGTCGGTGTTGATCAGGCTGTTGGTCCAGTAGCCGCCGATGGCGCCGTTGCCGAGTGCGGCGTAGGTGCCGGGGTAGGCCGCGCCCGATTCGATCCAGAGGCGGAGCATGCGCTTCTGCTGGTCTGTGGCCTTGACGCCGTAGTGGGAGCCGTCGAGCATCTTGAGGATGCGGCTGGCGGCTGAGCCGAGGGTGCGGGGCGGGTAGTTGCTCTTGGCGAGGTTGCGGCCGTCGGAGAAGAGGCTGCGGACGGTCATGGTGAAGTAGGCGTGTGAGAACATCGGGCCGCGGTCGGCGGTGAGCGCGACCTTTCCCGCATAGGGGCCGCCCTGCTTGGTCTTCTCGTAGCCGTGGCAGTCCACGCACACCTTGTCGAGGATCGGCTGGATGTCGCGCGGGAAGTCGAAGACGTCGGGGCAGCCCTCGATGGGCTCGATGCGGCTGGGGGGGCGGCGGGTGGCGAGGGGGGCAGACAATCGATCGGATCGATCGGATCGATCGAATCGATCGGATGGGAACGCGGGCGGGGCGGCGGAGCGGCTCTCGTGGCAGCCGACGCAGCCCGTGACCTCGCCCGGCTGGACGGTGCAGAAGCTCTGCATGCGCTTCACCGAGAGGTCGTTTTCGTCGAGTGCGACGAAGAAGAGGCTTCGGAGCGCGGGGGCCTCGAAGTAGGCCGAGCCGTCCGCCTCCACCGGCACCGTGCCGAGGATGCGCTCGAGGGTGAACGTGCCGCCGTAGCTCAGGGGGTCCATGCCGCCCGTGAAGTTGATCGGCTTGGGGAGGGATTCGAGGACGAGGAGCTTCCTGATCTCGCCGGGCTTGGCGCCGGCCATGTTGCGGCCCTGGGTGACATCCATGAGGACGAAGCGCCCGGCCGTCTGGCTGAGGTTGACGCGCGGGGCGATCTGGCGCTCGCGCGGGCGCGGGGCGAGGGGGCGCGGCTCGTGGCACATCAGGCCGGCCGCGGCCTCCTGGGGGCTGCACTGGTAGAGGGCCGCGGCCTGGCCGCCTGCGCCCACGAGGACGATTCGGCGGCCTTCGGCGGCGATGAAGAGCTCCTCCGAGAGCGCCCAGGGGTCGCGGTAGCCGCCGCCCCCCGCGACCGTGCGCATGGCGGGCCGGGCGTCTGGGCCGCTGCGGGGGTCAATGAGGACGATTGCCCCCGCGTGCTCGCTGGCCCCGTGGCCGCCGGAGTGGATGGCCACGACCCTCGGCGAGTTGGGCACCGGCTTCGCGTCTATGAACACCCCGCCCGGGTGCATGTTGCCGAAGAAGGCCGTCTGCCCGGTCCCGTCGGGGTTGGCGATCCAGAGGTGGTGGTAGTCCACCTGCGAGCGGTCAACGTATTCCCAGCGTGTGTAGATGACCTGGCCGGAGGGGAGAGGCCAGGGGGTGTTGTCGTGCTCGCCGTTGGATGAGAGGGGGCGGATGTTCGCGCCGTCGGCGTCGCAGCGGTAGAGGATGGCGACGGGGGTGATCCAGCAGTTCACCCAGCGGTTGCAGCGGCTGGAGACGAAGACGATGGAGTCGTCGGGGAGGTAGCAGGGCTCGATGTCGTCGGCGGCGCCGTCGGTCAACTGGCGGAGGCCCTTGCCGTCGGCCCCGATCTCGTAGAGGTTGTAGTGCTGGCTCTCGCCCTTGCGGTATGAGAAGAGGATGCGCTTCGCGTCGTAGTGGACGACGGGGTCGCGGACGCCGCCCTGGGGGTCGTCGAGGAGGACGGAGCAGGCGCCGCTCTTGAGGTTGAGGCGGACGAGTCTGCCGCCCGGGCCGTAGACCTTGCGCCGGTCGTCGTGGGCGAAGTAGCCGAAGTTGGCGTACCAGTGGCCGTCGCGGCCCGGCTGGCGGAGCGCGAAGACGATCTCCTCGACGCCAAGCTGTGCCACTGCCGCCTTGTCCAGCGGCGCGATGGGTGGCGAGGACACAGTTGAGCGAGCGAGGCGCGGCGCGTTGGCGCACTCGACCTCCCAGATGGAGAAGAGCTTCCACTGCGCGGGCTTGAGGCAGAGGATTCGCAGGAAGCGGCCTTCGCCTTTCAGCCCCTTGATGGCCTCGCGGCCGCCCTGGCCGTTCCTCTGGTGGTGAAGCGTCTCCCAGGTGGAGCCGTCGCGTGAGACCTGGAGCTGGTATTCGATGGCGCAGGCCCGCTCCCAGTGGATGGCCACGCTGTCCACGGGCACCACCTTGCCGAAGTCGAGCTGGAGCCACTCGGCCCTGCCCGAGAACGCGCCGCTCGCCCAGCGGGTTCCGAGGTCCCCGTCGAGCGCGTAGCCCGGCAGATACTCGGGCGAGTGGACAGAGGATGCGGAGATTGGCGCGGCGGCCTCGCCGGCGAAGGCGGCGGCAGCGGCCGCCGCCGCGAGGGGCACTATGAAGCTTGCTTTCATTCGCGTCGCCGGGACGGGTTCCCGCTCATCTAAATGACTCGCCACGATTCTCGCTCGATGTAGCCACAAGCGTCGCGCTTGTGGAACCTCACCAACAGCCGCTCGCTCGGCAAGCGGGACGCTTGCCGCTACAATTGGCAAACCGACACCGCGCAGGTGATCGAGCGAGGATCGTGACGAGTCATTTGGTTCTGCGGCCCTGACAAGAGCGATTGTAGCGGCTTTCCCGACGCGACGCAAGAGCGAGAGCGTTTCGCCGCGGTCCCTCGCAGGCACCACAAGCGTCGTCCTTGCGACGGGCCGCGGCCGAACCATGATTGCAGAGTCATATGACTCTGCAATTATCTTCACGACTCTCATTTCCGGCCGCGGATAGCCGGTGCTCAACCCTCGAATCGCCCGTTGCCTGCCGCCTTCGCCGCCCCGTAACTGAGGCATTGCCTGACCACGCCCAGAGCACTTGCGCGGCACGCGGCACTCCCGCTATACTGCTGGCCGGGTCCGACGAACCGTGCTCCGCTGCGGAGTGCACGCCCAGGAGAGGCGGGTTGGGGAAGCCGCGATGAGGCCAGCAGCCATGCTCTGGGGGCTCTGCATGATGACCGCAACTGCGGCCGAGCAGGCCAAGACGCTCCAGGTCGGCGACAAGACGCTTGTGGCGTGGGCGTGCGTGGCCAGCCTGAGCCAGCGCGGCGGCAGCGCGCTCACCATCGAGAATGGCGACGACCGCTTCGACGCCATCGTCTTCGGCGAGCTGGCGCCCGCCAGGTGGATGGCGGGGAGCAACTTCTTCGAGCGCACGCAGAGGCAACAGGACGCCTGCCCCGCCGAATCCGCCGACCCGAAGGCGCTTGTTCAACTGGCCATCGTCTATCGGGGCAAGCAGATCACCATCTATCGCGACGGCGCGAAGTATGCCGACTACGCGATCAAGCAGCCGCAGGCATTCGGCCCGGCGAGCTTCGCGGTGATCGGCCTGAGGCACGTGGCCTCCGGCGATGGCGCCTGCTTCGCGGGCGCAATCGCCGACGCCCGAATCTACGGCGTGCCCCTCACCGCGGAACAACTCGCCGCGCTCAAGCCCAACGAGCCGTCGGAGCCGAAGCCCCTCGCCTGGTGGAGCTTCAAAGACGGCAAGGCGGAGGAGCGGACGGGCACCTTCCCCAACACCAAACTCTTCGGCCAGGCGAAGGTGGCCGATGGCAAGCTGGTGCTCGACGGCCGCGGCAGCTACCTGGTGAGCGCCCGCGGCGAGGTGCCGAGCTGGCATGGCCGCGTGCCGCCGGTGAAGGGCGGCGACCTGGTCGCCGACGCCCGCGCCCTCCGCGCGCGGCTCCTCGCCGACCCGCACCGCCCCCGCTACCACTTCGTCAGCCCCGAAGGCGTCTGCATGCCCTTCGACCCCAACGGCGCAATCTTCTGGAAAGGCCGATACCACCTCATGTACATCGTCCAACACGGCGGCCATTGTTGGGGCCATGCCGTGAGCAACGACCTGCTGCACTGGACGATTCTCCCCCTCGCCCTCGTCCCCGGCAACGGCGACCAGGGCATCTTCAGCGGCGGCGCCTTCGTCAACAAGGAGGGCCGCCCCACCATCATCTACCACGGCTGCGGCGTCGGCAACTGCATCGCCGTCGCCAAGGACGGCGAGCTGATCGAATGGGAGAAGCTCCCCTCCAACCCCATCGTGCCCATCCCCAAGAAGGGCGAGCCAGGCCACGGCAAGTACAGCTCCTGGGACCCCCACGGCTGGCGCGAGGGCGACACCTA
>Ga0194112_10006251_pt1 | contig 15822 bp, 18 predicted proteins | sample TA2MahC400mmetaG_FD_146191 | JGI IMG/M metagenome (GOLD analysis project Ga0194112, IMG submission 146191) | Freshwater microbial communities from Lake Tanganyika, Tanzania - TA2015016 Mahale Deep Cast 400m | ecosystem: Environmental > Aquatic > Freshwater > Lake | place: Tanzania: Lake... | reverse complement strand
AAATAGAAGCCTACTGCGAACTGAGAAACGACACAAGAACATTCTACCTAGAAAGAATCAGAGACGCCACAATATACGATCCCAAACCTATCATAATCTAAAAAAGAACCTCATAACAGATGGTATGCGTTTTTCTGTGAAAAGCTTAATAAAGCTCGGAGAATACATTATCAAGCATGAGTCAAGAGAATTCGCTTGCTGTGTTCCATGGGAAGAAGATAAGGAGAGTATGGCATAAAGGGGAGTGGTATTTCTCAGTGGTTGATGTTGTAGAAGCCTTGACTGACAGCCCTACCCCAGGCAGTATTGGGGTAAAGTGAAGGACAGGGAGTTTTTACAGCTTGAGCTGTCCCCAATTTGGGTACGACTGAAATTAGAAGCTATTGATGGAAAAAAATATGGGACTGACTGTGCGAACACTGAGTCTATGTTTCGGATTATACAGTCTATACCGTCGCCTAAAGCTGAGCCTTTTAAGCAGTGGCTGGCTAAAGTCGGCTACGAGCGCATCAAGGAGATAGAGAATCCTGAGCTCGCGCAGGAAAGGGCGAGAAAATATTACGAGCTTAAAGGCTACCCGAAAGAATGGATAGAAAAACGCTTAAGGGGCATAGCAGTCAGGCAAGAGCTCAGTGAAGAGTGGAAAAACAGAGATATAAACGAAGAGAAGGAATTCGCTATACTCACAGATGAGATATCAAAAGCTACTTTTAACCTAACTACAGGCGAGCATAAGAAGGTAAAACAGCTAGATGTTAAGCGCAAGAACCAGAACCTCCGCGACCACATGACTGACTTGGAACTGATCTTCACGATGCTTGGCGAGAAAGCGACAACGGAGATAACTAAAACCAAGGACTCGAAAGGGCTTCCTCAATGCGCAGAGTCTGCCAAAGAAGGGGGAAGCATAGCGGGCAATGCGAGGGTGGAGCTCGAGAAGAAGACAGGAAAGAAGGTCGTAAGCGCAGAAAACTGCTTGGACATCACGCATAAGCGAAAAAGGCTGAAGACAATCTCAAAACAGTAGGCCCTGCATGCATCATTCTAACGAGCACGTCGCGAAACGTCAAGCGTTACGGCCAAAAGTGTCATAAACTACAAGATTTAGCAATCAAGAAAGCTGGTTTAAAAAGATTTATATATCTGCTTAACAGAGGTTGTACAGTTCATGAAAAAGGGTTCGTTACTAAACGTGGTGTTGGCTTCTTTAGCAGCAGGCAGCATACTAGTCGGAGCTTATACTTTGCCGAACTATTACAAAAACGATAAGGACAGCATTGTTTACAAAAACGATAAGGACAGCATTGTAAATGTGATATCCATTGACAGGCCTTCTAAGACTTTCAAAAAATACGGCAAGAACATAACATATTTCGACTTCTCTCAGATGAATGAGCAGATGATTCCTAAAGAGGAAGTGCCTTTGCCTAAAGATTTGGAAGGAATAATAAAAAAACAGCAGGACACGTATGGCGTGAAGGACCATGAGATGTTCTCGGATGAGTTCTATGCAGAAGCTGCAAAGCTCGGATACGACCGTGAGAAGCTAGGCGGCATGAGCGCGAAAGACGCTATAAAGGCTATAACTGACATAGTGGTTTCAAGGATAACCTATTGTGACGTTGATAAGTCTGATAATTGGTTCGCGAAGAAGCATGGCAGGTTCATAAACAGCGAGTATTATTTCCATTACGGGTTCGGGGACTGCGACAAGTACCGGAACGCTACTATAAACGCGTTCGAGATGGTGAAAGCGTATAACCCTAACCTGAAAAACGTCTACCTGTCCAATGAAGATCTTGGCGGCAGCATGAAAGGCCACGCTTGGGTGTCTGTAATGATCCCCCAAAAAGAAAGCCTGATGATAAGCCATATAGACCCCACTTTTTATGACGATGGAGAAGAGCTAGATGCGAGCAAGGACGAGTATGACGCCCACGTCCTGGTTTACAATGATGCTTTCAAGGCTTATTTCTATAAATATCTTAAAGAGTACGAAGTGAGCTATGACATTTTCAAAGATGCGCTTAGCAAAACACAAGACATCGACACCCTAGAGGACTTGCTTAATGAGATGTGCTGCGCAGCATCATGGATTGATGACCATGATAAAGCGATTGGAAGGGTAGAATGGGCCAGGGAAGAGTACGAGTCGAAAGGCTTTACGAAAAACTTAGACGACGTCCTGTACTTCTCATACCGGACTTACTCAGACGCCGGAAAAAAAGCTAAAGCTGAAGAGTATAAGCAACGGTTGCTTAAAGAATACCCTGACTCTTACTGGACCGAGCTTATCAATAAAGGGTACCGATAAAACCAATTCCAATCCTAGAAAAGTGCATCTTAATAATATTTAAATACAACTTCTAAGTCTAATCTTAATTATGATAATGAGCAAACAGCCTCAGGTCAAGTGCAAGAAGTGCGGCAGAAGCGCGCCGGCAGACAGCTTCGTCTTGGACCATCTGCAAGGCATGCTCTTATGCCCTGACTGCATCAGAGAGCAGAGGACGAATTCCAAAGTAACTAAAGAGTTCGTCACCCGAGCAGCATCAAATATAATGTCCAGCGGAAAGATAAACCCCAGTCCAAGGCATTCAGCCCAGCCTAAGCCCACCCAAGAGGAAGAGAAAGCGCCTGTTAAAGAGAGACCGCCAGGATGGGACTCTGAAGATGAGTATTTAGAAAGGTCAATTAAGCAGAGGAGCAAATCCAGCATAGAATATGAAAGGGTTGACGAGTCAAAAGTCAGGTACGTCTGCACTAAGTGCAGGTTCAAATTCGTCTACCACACAGAGAAAAGATACCCGAGCATGTGCCCTAACTGCGGCACTCCGGTGATAAGATCTTTAATAAGGTAAAAAAGTTCTCGCGCGTGTTAATTAAAGAAGATGTTCATAATCCTTTATGCTCAGCCGGTTTTTCTGCACGTTAATAGAACACGAACATGATCGGCGTGCATGTCCCTTCGGTTATAAGCTTAATCTGGCAGGAGAAAACGCTGCCATCCTTGACCTCACCGGTGATGGAAGACAACGGCTCCCCATACTCCCTGCTCGTAACTTCCTGCTCGTTTTTGATAAATCCGACATTGCTTAAGTCCATCGTGCTGCCGGGCTTGAACTTGAACTTCGCCGAGTCTGTCCCGACGGAGGTTATCGTGCACTTTCCGAGGAACGCATCATAAGCGCATGGCCCTCCGACTATTTGCTTATCGTCTTGTGTTGAGCAACCGCTTAAGAAGAATAATACACTAGCGGTTATAAAAAGAGTAATTATTCCAAGTGGTCTAAGCCATTTTTTTGATATCATTAACTGTTAAAGAGGTCGTATAACTTATAAGTCTTTCTTTTGTTAGGACCAAAAAATTATGTAATCAGAAGTTTTTACAGAATTCTAGAATTTCATCTTCTTCATGCCTTTAAGCTTACCTAATCCTTTGGGTATTTTCCTTTGGACTTCCTCATCAGCTTGTTGATGTCCTGCTCTTCCCCTTCTTTTCCCATGGCCCCGCCCATCATCTTCATCAGCTTCTTGCTCTGCTGATGCATCTTCACATTTTATGCATTTGAGGATTATGGAAGCTTTTCCAAAATAAGGCTTTTTACTTCATTAAAGTCCGGGACAGAAGGCACTAATGGCAAAATCTCTTTCTCCCATATTTTCTTTTTCTCTTCAACTTTTTTTATGAACAGTTTTTCATCCCATTCCTGCCTGTAGTAGCGGAACTTTTTTCTCACAAGCGCAGTGTCAAAGCCTATCCCTTTTTTCAGCAGGAACCAGAAGTCGTAAACGTCCCTTGCTTTGTTCCTCGTCATTATAGCCCTTGCTTTTTCCGCAAGGATCTCCTGTTCAGGCATTATCAAGATGGTAAACGAAGGTATATCTGGATAAAGCGGGCTGTAATTTGCAAGAATCGGCTCTGTGTCTATGCTTGATGCTGTATTCATATCTATGCCGAAGCTTGAAAGCGATTGCGGTCTGCCATCATACAGTAATCCTTTTGCTCTTATTGTCAGCATTATGGAATTTTGCACTTTCTTTTTTTCTTTCACTTCTGCTTCTATGCCAAAAGATGCCAAGTCAGCAATGATTTTTTTTATCAAAACATCTATGTCTAATGGTTTTCTAAGAGTGAAATCCAAGTCTTCTGAGAACCTGTCTAGTTTGTAAAACTTGTAAAGGCATGTGTCCCCTTTGAATATTAGCTCATCTTTTGTATTCCTTGATACGGATAAAAGTGAGATTTCAAGCAGGTAATCTTTTTCTGCAAAGCCTATATTCTTTATACCTTTCAGTTTAGCAATACTTTTCAGCCCATCAAGTGATATCATCAAGTCTCCTGTTGATTATTATCTTCCATTCTTTGTCTTTTTTTCCTTTCTTGTTATGGTCCCAATCAAGGGGTATATAGTTGTTGTCTAAATGCTTTATTAACCATTCTGCATTAAAATCGGGAATCTTCCGGAGCGTAAAGCCTATTCGTTTCATAAGCGCCTTGTTGCCTGTTTTTATCGCGTATTCTGCAAGCTTTTTTTTATCAGTCCCTTTCTGCCTTATGGATTTTATAACCTCATCAAAAGGGGTGTTTTTTATAAGCATAGAGTCTACTACGCATTTTTCTCTGTCTGCAACGAATATGTCAAAACCATTATACCTCTGCTTGCCATATCCCCACATATGCTTGGTCTTGAAAAACCTTATTTTTATGCCACGGAAGTCTATGCTTTTCTTAGGCTTTGCCGTCGCTATCATGATGTCTGACGGAAGCTGCTCTGTGAGGTTATAATATCTTATCGCTGTCCAGAAGCTTATGTACGAAGGTATTGTAATGTATGAGGAAAAAACTAGGGGGTTGTCAAAAACAGTGTATTTCCCTTTTTCCACCCTGAACACAAGTTTTTCCTTCTGGAGCCTGTAAAGGTATGTCCTTGCATATTCGGGCGGCTTTTTGGCAAGCCTTACGAAATCGTTCAGCGTAAAAAGCGGATGCTTTTCCAGTTCTTTTATAACCCATATCTTCTTCATGGTTTTTTATAGGGTTCCCCGGTTTATAAATATTTCTATTGATTATAATGGTCATTTTTGACTATTATACTATAACAAAATATTAATTTTTCTTGAAAGAAGAAACGAAAGTTACAGTTTTTGGTGACTATCTATACTAAAAGTAAAACTGTTTCACCCAGAAGTTATATGCTCCGATCAGTTTTGCGTTCTTGCCCTTTAGGCTTTTGCCTAGGATGTCTATTGTTGCAAGGGCCGCTTTGTGTTTTTTTCCTTTGAATGAAACATTCATTATGACTCCAGCTTTAAGGCTGCTAGTCTTGTCGTCTATGCCTGTAACCTTTACTGTTTCGCCGAGGAGTTTTGCATCGAATGGGTATTCGAGCTCGTCGCCTAGCGTGCAGAGCATCCCGCAGAACGCTTCATTCTCATCGTAGCAGTCTACTGCGGCTTTTTCTATTATTCTCTCGTATTCTCGTTCCACTTTAGGTGTTACTTTTGCTTGTTTCATATTTTTGTTATGATTTGCATTAGTGAGCGTTTTTCTTGTAGTCTTGGATTATTTCTTCTTCCCATTTCCAAAATTTATGTATCTTGTTCTGCCTCTCCAGCATTTTCTCTTCTTTCTCGTAATTTTCAGGCGCTCTTCCCCATGCATAACCTTCGTAAAGCGCGGCTACCAGGTATCTTGCTCCTTGATTGTCGTTCGGATTAAGATTTAATAGCAGTTTAAAAAGCCCCATGGCTTTTTTAAAGTTAGATTTTCTCCAGAGCATAAGCCCGTAATAGTGTATCGCTCTTAGGTACTGCCTGTTCTCTAGGACGCCCCATTCAATCTTCTTGGGCCATTTTGGGAATTTTTTCTTGGTAAGCAAGTAAGCCTTCCTGTAATAATGCTCTGATTTCCCTGCATCGGTATAGAAGTATGCTGTTCCTAAGCCATTGTAGGCGTCAACATAATTCTTGTCTAGCTTTAATGCCTTGTTGAAGCGTTTTATTCCTTCTGCCTTCTTACCCGCGTTTACGTATTCAATCCCTTCGTAGTACCAGTCCTCTTTTGTCCTTCCGAGCAGTATCTCTGGCGCTATCTTTTTTGTGAGTTTCATGAAGCATTCTTTGCACGCAGTCCGTTCAGAGCCCGAGATTCCTTTCCCATTCGTTTCTTTTCCGCAAAAACTGCATTTCGTGTTTATCATTTTTGAGGGTTGCTTAAACTGACACTCTTCTCGCTGTTCCTGTTTCCTCTAAGTCCTTGTCGAGGCAGCATTTCTTGTATTTCCTGCCGGAGCCGCAGTGGCATGGCTCGTTCCTGCCTAGCTTTCTCGTGCCTGGCGAGTTCATGGCTCTCCAATAAGCTGCCTTTTTGATTCCCATGCGCCTTTTTTCACGTGTCCTGACTTTTTTAAGTATGTCTTCCTCAACCTCTTTCTTCAGCCTGCTGTGCCTCTCTCTGAGCAGAAGGTTAAGCCCTTCCGGAATGCTTTTTGCAGCAGCATCCGCCTCTTCCGGAGTTATGTCAAATGCGTTGCTCACGGATTGATTCAGAGGGCTATAGAGGAAGTGAAGGTTAGGAATAATCTTATTTGTGGTTATATGCGCATCTTTAAGTCCTGAATCAAAAAAGTAAAGCGCTACCTCCTCGCAGGCGCAGCTTGGCTGGACACAGTACGCATCCACTATTTTGTAATTTCTGCCGTTCAGGCTTATTTCAGGAAGCTTTTCCCATGGGAATATCATAGGGTAGGGCATCATGACGCCTAATTTGTGGGCTCGCAGCGCATCCTTCCTAATCTTGCCGTGTAATAATGCTGCTGCGTGGCAATTTTTAAAGAAGGGCATGCCCCGCTCATTTTCAGGGTCGTGTAAGAACTGGTCGAATGCCTTCATCACTGCAAGATATCTTTCATCATTGCTGTCTCCAACAAGCCTTTCCCTCTCAGGGTCTAATGAAAAATAGGCGTCATAACCCTCTCTGGACAGCTTGACTGGGAGGTATTTGCTATTCCGCCCCGGACTTACGAAAGCGCTGTAAGAAACAGTATACATCGCAGGCTTTGAGTCTATAACCAGCTCAATTTGTAGCTCATTGCTTTCCACCAGCTTTGCCTCCAGTTTTCTTTTCTTCGTTCTCCAGCTTCTCTGCCATTCTTATCAGGTCATCATTAGCTTCTTTGTAAGGGGAGTCGCTATCCTTCATTGCTTCTTTGAATTTTTCCCAGCTGCCATTGCAGAACGTGTCTTTTGCGAAGACAGCCATTTTTTCCAGAAACTTTTCCGGGCTTTTTTGTAGCTCTTCCACATTTTGATCAACGAAGTTACTGAATTTTTCCACTTCTTTATTCACTAATGCGAGGCAGTCCTTGCAAAAATGGTCTCCTGATATTAGCATGTCTTCATCGCATTCGAATTCTTTGCCGCATCGCTTGCACACCGTCTTGATTGAAAACTCTGCTTCAGGTTTTTTTCTGTTCCCAAGGCCTTTCAGTTCCTCAGGCTGGGCTGCGACGACCCTTACAGGCTCCTTCTTATCAAAGTCTTCCCTGTGCTCTCTTGCAAGTTCAAGCGCGTCATCAAAGCCTTTTATGCCTTCGTAAGCTTCTTTGAACACTTTTACGCAGTTTTCCTTGTTCTTGATCATAAGATCTTTGAGTATGCTGCTTGGTATGTAAGCCTCTTCTTCTATGACGTCATAGAGCAGATCTTCAAAGTCTTGCAATTTTTTGTAGTTTCCTGTAAACAAGTCTTTTATATAACCATAGTTCGGCACCGTGCATATGCCTGTTTCAGTGCATATCAGTCCTACCCTTTCAAATTCTTCTTCTATCTCGAACTCTGGTGTGTCTAACTTTTGGGGTTTTATGCCCAGCTCTGCTGAACGCTGTTTGTTGTACCATTCCATAAATCTTATATTCGCTTCGAAGGCTTCCTTCATGCTTCTGAACTCAGGGTCGTAGCATTTGAAGTATTCGAAAAACTTTTCCATCTGGATCTTGGCAAATTCCGCGCTTTTCTTGATACGCTCAAGCATCTTTTCTTTAGAACCGTCAGAGCATACGTTTATGCCGCCGTGAAATATGTAGTTCTTGTCGCTTATCTTGACAAGTGTTGCTTTTATAAGGTCGTCAACGTCCAGCTTGAGGTCAAGGTCTTTTGTCTTGACATGAAAAAGTTCTTCTGTAAACACGTCCTTTACCATATACTTTTTGCCTCGCCGTTCGGTGACTTCGTATATGCCCGGTCTGGCGTCCTTAAGCCTTTCCACTGTTTCGAGCTCATCTTCTGGTATATCATCAAAGAATTTGTAATAGTAAATTTCTGCAGGGGTTAGCTCGCTGCCCGAAATCTCTCTTTCCAGTACGAACCATGAGAAAAATCCTATGCCAAACGCTCCTGAGCTTATTACCTTGATGCCCGATGTTTTTTCTTTGTATTCTTTTTGCGCCTTCTCGCACTCTTCAGGAAATTCTTTTTCCGCAAATTCAGCCATTTTCAGAAAGACAGTTTGGAATTGTACCATTTTATTCCCTCCGTTTTTATCATGTTTATGAATCTAAAGCTTTGAGGGTTTCTTTCCCAAAAGCCGCAGCCTATTGCAAATTATAAAATCTTTTCTTATTCTTTATTAATATTATTGTGGTGAAATTCCTATATTGAGTCTTTCAAAACTTGAGTTTTTGTCAGGAATGTTATTTTCTCAGAACTTCATCTTCTTCATGCCTTTAAGCTTGCCTAAGCCTTTAGGTATTTTTCCCTTGAACTTCCTCATCAGCTTGTTGATGTCCTGCTCTTCCCCATCTTTTCCGACCATACCGCCCATCATCCTCATCAGCTTCTTGCTCTGCTGGTACATCTTTAACAATTCTCTTATGTCTGATGCTGAGACTCCTGAGCCTTTGGATATCCTGTCCACCCTTTCCTTGGTGATGATCTCAGGATCTTCTAACTCTTCCTTAGTGCAGCTTTGGAATATGTACTTCCATTTCTTCAGCTTCTCATCCTGGACGTTAAGGACGTCTTTGGGTATGTTCAGCCCGCCTGATCCGGGTAGTAGGTCCATTATCTTGCTCAATGGTCCCATCTTCTTGACTGCCTGCATCTGCTCGTACAGGTCCAAGAAGTTGAACTCTCCTTTCAGGAATTTCTTGCCTAGGTCTTTGGCTTCTTCTTCGGTTATCGCTTCCTGAGCCTTAGCCAGCAAAGCTTCTAGGTCTCCCATGCCTAGCAGTCGTCCTACGAATCCTTTCGGGTTGAACTCTTCTAGGTCATCTATCTTTTCTCCTAGGCCGATGAATTTTATCGGTGCTTTTGTGATAGCGCATGCGCTTAACGCTCCTCCGCCTTTGGCTGTGCCGTCCATCTTGGTTACTATGACCCCTGTAATTCCGCAGCTCTGGTGGAACTGCTCTGCCTGCTTCTGCGCCGCCTGGCCTATGTCTGCGGATATGACTAATAAGTTCTCGTCAGGCTGTATCGTCCTGTTCAGGAGCTCTATCTCTTCGATCAAATCCTTAGATAAAGCGTCTCTTCCTGCAGTGTCTACAATCAGCAGATCGTATTTCGAGAAGTCTTTCTCATATTTCTTGTAAATCTTCACAGGATCTTTCTCCCCTTTCTCTATAAAACATGGTATGCCTGCCTGCTCCGAGACTTGCCTCAGCTGCTCAGGAGCTGCCGGCCTGTGGACGTCCAATCCTAATGACGCTACCCTGTATCCCCGTTTTGCGTAATACTTTGCTAGTTTTCCGACGGTTGTGCTTTTTCCAGATCCGAACAGTCCAACCATCATTATCTTGAAAGGCTTTTTCTTCTCGATTCTTATCTCTGCCTTTTCTTTTCCTAAGAACCTCACAAGCTCTTCGTATACGATGTTCACTAGGTGCTCTCTCGGGCTTATCCCTTTCGGAGGCTTCTCATCCAATGCTCTTCGTTTTATCTCTTTGGATAGGTTGAAGACTAACTGGACGTTGACGTCCGCCTGCAGTAATGCCCTTTGTATGTCCTTGACCAGCTCATCTATCAGCTTCTCATCTATGAATATGCTTCCAGCTATCTTCTTCAGAGTGTTCTTCAATGATTCTCCTAGCTTGTCAAGTACCATAGTTATGATTCCGATTTTCCATGTTTTTAAAGGTTTGTTTTATCTCCGTGAACGGTGACCGATTTTAATATGCTAACCCATCTGTTTATTTCTGTATTTGCAATTTGATTAGGAAATAGTTCTTCAAATTTTTTGAGTATCTTTTTTCTTAGTTTGTAAGTGTTACCATAGTGCGCGTAGGCAATCCAACCTTCGATGCTGACGTAAATCTTGTCGTATCTTATTTTATTATTTCCAAACTGTTCTTTAAACTTTGACAGCTTATTTTCCATCTTTCTTATGTTGCTCTTCTTCAATAACTTGTGGTAGTAATAGTTCCTGAATCCTAGAAAACAAATGCCTTGTTTGATTCTGGATATTTTTGACTTGTCAGGATGCAGTTCAAGTTTTATGGTCTTTAGAAACCCATTGATTGCAACTTTATATCCTTCCAGTTTCTCCCTGCTATTTTCCATGATTACAAAATCGTCCACGTAGCGGATATAATACTTAACTTTAAGAGTGTGTTTTATATATCGGTCGAGTTCATTCAAGTAAGCATTTGCAAAAAACTGTGAAGTAAGATTGCCGAGGGGCATGCCTTTGCCATTTTCTTTTGTGCGATGGTTTCCAAGAATGATTTTGATAAGCCAGATTATATGTGCGTCATTGATTTTCTGCTTTAGGATTTGAACCAGTATTTCATAGTCTACTGTGTCAAAATAGCGCTTGATGTCAGCTTTTAAGACAAAGCAGGGTTTAGTATCGTTTCTCGAAACCTTCCGTTTGAACTTGTCAAATCGTTCTAATGCTTTGATAACTCCTTTGCCTTTGCGATTGGCATAACTATCATGGATAAACGTTTTATCAAATACTGGCTCGATAATGTTGCAAACTGCATGATGGACGATTCGGTCACGAAAATCAGACTTACTAATCTTTCGCGTTTTAGGGTCTCGGATGATGAAAGTTTCTAGAGGCTTTGGCCTGTAAGAATGAAACAAAATCTCAGCCCTTAGTAGAAGAAGGTTGTCTTTGAGATTCTTCTCAAATTCGATAACATAAGGCTTGAGGGTTTTATGCCTTCTGGCTCTGCGCCAAGCTAGTTCAAGGTTTTCGTAGGAGCACAGTTTTTGGTATAGGTCATGCTCCATTTTCTGGTGCCTTGTTGTGCTCGGGTTATTCGAAGCAAAACGGGCATTGTTGTTGAGGTTGTTGTTGCCATTAGCATTGGAATTGTTGTTGTCGTTGTTGAGGACTAGAGCCCGCAAGCCGTGTAGCCCTTTCATCCTTGGTGCACTGCTGCTTCATTGCTGTCGCAGCTGTATTTTATAACGGCCCTTTAGCTGGGACTGTCGTAATGAAAGGACGTGTAGCCCAAGCACTTGATCACTACTTCAAATTGTTACTATGTCAAAAATCTCTAATCGTAGTGCAAGGCAAGATTAGTGTTAAAACAAGAAAATTATAAAGTTTTCGAAAAAAAAGGCTAATCGTACTTATTATCGAACGCGACCGCCTTCGGCGGTTACTTTCGTTGGGCACCCGAAGCAAAACGGGCAAAGTAGTCGAGGAGGCTGAAGCCATCAGCATCGGAACTGTAGTCGCCGCTGCCGAGGACTAGAGCCCGCAACTCATCACTGTCCGTATTGCTTCTCAAGTAAACGCCCATCCCTTCTTTCACCTTTTTTCTATCAAACCAAAAGTCAACATATCTAGCAAGCTTTTTCTTGTCACCACCCATTACAGCAATCCAGAACTTATGATTCTTAACTTCCTTCCTTGTTAACAATCTGTCGTATTCGCCTTTTTTGCTGTCAAATTCTATGCCTTTCTCAGCATTATAGTCAATAGGTATAAAACTTTGATCAAAATCCTGCGGAATATTTTCTAACTTATCAGACCTTAAGATTATCTTAAACTTTGTGCTTTTTGCTTTATACACGATACCAGTAACAGAATCAAGCCAAGTCCCAAACAACTCAGAATTTTCACCGTTGGCTTCGTAATCAGCAATCCTCGCCCCAACATTCTCAAAAAAAGTAAAAGGCTTTCTTCCTTGTTCTTTCAGCTTTGCAATGCCCTGAGCATAAGTATCAGCCCCCCTAATAACATCAAATCCACTATACTCCAACGGAGCCACCACAGGCTTCCGCGACTCTTTCAACAACCTCTTTATATTAACCTCCAAATTCTTTTCCGGAACAAAAATATCAGGCACTTTCATAGGCTTATCCTTTCAACAAATCCAAACATTTTGTTACCACTATCCCATAGCAAGTAGTATATAAATGTTTTTGTTTACATATTCTTATTAAAAAGCAAAGGCAACATTTTTAAACAAAAAGCGCCCATTCTACAGATAATAAAAAGAGGTTTCATAAGTTGAGCATATTAAGCATTAAGAAGCAAGAAGTCGATTCTTTAAAGAAGAACATAGAGTTCCAGATACAGCAAGGCAGGAACCTGGAAGATATAGAAGTCGACCTTCTCAAGAAGTATCCTCAGAAGTTCGTAGACTTCGTGCTTAAAGACTTCCTCAAGAAAGAGAAGACAGATTCCGAATGGCTCAAAAGCTTCAGGAAGGGTAAAGAAGACGAGGATCGTAAAAAATCTTACCTCGCACTCATTAACTATGCTATGACCAGTCTGGTGATAGGTATCGTGATGAGGTTTGTGATATGGCAGCTGGAAAAGTCGCAAGCTATGATGAGAGACACAGGCATCAATATCGGAGGCATGGACATGTTCACAACGCTGCTAGTGGCGTTTTACGTGATATTCTGGGGTTGCGTGTTCGTATTCGTAGGCTCACTAGGATTCGCGGTTTATAATAAACGCCACATATACAATATCAACAAGAAGATGTTCAAAGAGGAGCAGGAGCTTAAGAAGAAACAATCTGAAGAAGAGATGAGAAAAGCCTTCGAAAAGATTGAGGAACAGCGAAAACTCGCAGAGCAGCAAGAGCCTGAGCCTGAAAAGAAGGAAGAGCCTAAGGTTGAAGAGGAGAAGCCAGAGCCGAAACCTGAAGAGAAAAAAGAGCCTGTGAAAGAAGAGAAGAAGCCGGAACAGAAAAAAGAATCAGGACTGCCCAGAATCATGAGCATCGGCAACAAGAGAGTGATACAATACCAGGATATTCAAAAGGCTAAGGCTAAAGTAAGGGCCGCTAGGAACAGCCTTTTCATCAAACCAAAAAGCACAAGAGCGAGGTAACAAGATGGAATGGATCAACATGTTCTTGGAAAGGTTCAAAGACATAGCTATAGCGCCTTACAACCATTCTCACATGCTTTGGATAGTCATCCCTCTAGTAGTAACAGCTGTTCTAAGCGAAATATACTTCGGAAGGTACAAGTTCGAGGACATGGGATGGAACAGCGCTTACGAGAACAGCTTGGTGCTTTTCTTCGTCAGCATGGACCTCATACGTAAGTTATACGTGAGTAACACATTGTTCCCGATAAGCATGAAATCCTCACTAGCTATAATACTGATAGTCATAAGCTTGGGCTTGATAATACTCAACTTCTTCCACGTCTTGCCTAAAAGCCTGGCATTCTCGATAACGTCTACTCTTCCGATAAACGTCCTAGCTTACCTCATAGCCATATTGGTCTATTCTAATATTCCACTAGACTTGCTAACGTTCGGAGCAGCCATGACCTTGGCAGTTTTGATAGTGCTGTTAGTAAGGTTCATCTGGTTCTTAATCCCTGAAAAGTTTGAAGAAGACGAATAGGGATTAAAGCCCGAATTTGTGCCTTGATTATTTTTTCATTCCTTTCAGCATTTCTCGTATCTCTTCTTCTTCCCAGCCTGCTTGCTTGGCTGCTTCTAGTATCTGTTTTTCGGTGTAGCCTTGGCTGAGCTTTTCCTTGCAGAACTTGCTGACCTCCTGCTTGTTGGGCAGCGTTCCGGAGCCGAAACGTAAGACTGTACACTTTTAAATGTAGCCCAGTATTACGCGCAGAAAGAGACTTCACGCTCAGAAGGGTTTAAATATCTCAGAAGCATAAAGAAGGGTATGAAAAGGGTTAGTTTTCCGATACACACCGGAGGGCTAGGCTGTCACCCTTATGAGATTTCTGCGTATATTGATGGAACCGGATTAGTATTAACCTCTTCAGAAGAAGTTATGTGCCGGGATTAGCATGGGGTATTTTTGCATCTTCGAAGCTACCGAATATTCTAACGTCTTGCGCTCTGAACCCATAGTTCAGCGCTCCGCCCCGCTTTTCAAGGGCGCTGGTAGTGCAGTGTAGGACACAGCAGAGGTTTATATTTTTTCGAAGAAGGGGGATATTTGGGGTATGCTTTTTATTTGTTTTAGGTCTTCTGGTGTTATGTCTCTTTCTTTCTTTTCTAGGTCGATGAGTTTCAGTTCTTTTTTGTTATAGTGGTCGTATACTAGTTGTTTGATTTTGTTTCCTTTGCCCCGGATTTTTTTGAAATTGTTAAGTATCATGAAGGTGGTTTGCAGCTCTTTGTTGGTGTTGTCTAGTCTTATCAGGATTGATCCGATGATGTCCAGGAAGCTGAGTATGTATTCCTTGTATTCGTTTACGTTTTCTACGGGTAGGGAGATGTATATGTGGCCTAGCCGGTCCGCGTGAAGTTTGAATTGGATGTGGGGTTTTTGGTGTTTTGCTTGTTTATGGTGGTCTTCTATGGCTAGGTCTCTGTAGCGTATGTCTAGTTCGTCAATGACTTCGGCGATTTTCACCCTGAACCTGTAGTCTTCGGATCTTATGTCGTAGCAGGGTCTTTCTTCTAGTGTTACTGTTATGTTTTTCAGTTCGCATTTGTTTTTTGCGAAGAATTCTTGCAAGAATTTCAGTTCTGCCATCGTGTATCGGTTTATTTGAATCTCCCGTACTCTTTTATCTTGTTGTAGTAAGAGTTCTTGATGTCTTCTAACAGGTTCTTGTTAGTTTTTTCATTTTTAAGGTCGTATAGTACGCTTTCGATGTCGCTGGATAATACCTCTGGGCTGAGCTTGGAATTTAGCAGGAAGGTTCTCCATCTTGCCAGCTCGAAATAATCGTCAAACTCTTTGAAGAAAAAGTTTGATTTTTTGAATTCTATCCTGAGTATTTCGAGCACGGATTTAAGGTAGTAATAAGTGAATTCTTCACAGTAGACCATGTCTTTTTGCAGCACTCCGAAAAACTCTTTGGGGCTGTAGGCTTCGTTATCAAAGATCGCTTTATCTATTTTCAGGTCTATTTGGTATAGTCCGTCGTCTTTGCTGACCGGCTTATTGTAGCTTATTTCAAGGGTTAGCATTGGACCGTAATAGTGCTTGGGGTTGATGCGGTCTATTATCGAAATGGTGAGCCTTTCATATCTTGTGATTGTGATATTTTCTGAGAGTTTGGTTTGTCCGAATGACGGTTTAGTAGGTTTTTCGAGTGTTAGGGTAATTTGTTCTTTATGGCCTGTAGTGTCATGTTCTTTAAGGTTTATAATCTCTTTTGGGGTGTTTAGGATTAATCGGGTGATTATCTGGTCATAGCTTTCTCCTTTTAAGCCTAGTTGGGTGAGGCGGTCTTTGGTTTCTTTGCTTATTTGGATCGTTGTTTTGTTCTCTCTTGGGTCGGGTTTAATAATAGGGTTTACCATTCTAATCACGCCTTATCATTGTTATTATAATCGTTATAGTAATTATAATTATTATAATGACTATATAAACTTTTCTATTTTTAGAAGAGCGGGGGCTAAATATACACTTC
>Ga0194112_10006249_pt1 | contig 15831 bp, 10 predicted proteins | sample TA2MahC400mmetaG_FD_146191 | JGI IMG/M metagenome (GOLD analysis project Ga0194112, IMG submission 146191) | Freshwater microbial communities from Lake Tanganyika, Tanzania - TA2015016 Mahale Deep Cast 400m | ecosystem: Environmental > Aquatic > Freshwater > Lake | place: Tanzania: Lake... | reverse complement strand
GGAAGCGCCAGCCGCGCCTGGCGTGCGTTTATCCAATTCGATCCCACAGCCAACTAAATGAAGGGGAACATTTTGCCAGCGATGAGAGATCGGATAAGATTTCCCTTCCATTTCAACGGCTTTTGAAGTGCTCAAACGACCGAAACCTAATTCCTGAAACAATGGCAGCAGCCAGCGCTCGCGTGTCAATGTCGTGCCTGCGTCAGTTGAACCCAGCCGGCCACGCGCCGCTTGGAATCCACCCCACAACCCATTCAACCTGTTCCAGGAGCGGTTGATCGCTTCGTTTATTTTTTCGCCCGGCGCAAGGTGATAACTCTCCGGGTTGAGCCCTTCCAGGTTTTTGTCGTTTGAACGGATGCGCTGAAGCAAATCAACAGGGAGCAAGGCTCCCTCGGTATGGATGGTGGTGAAGGTGTTTCGGTTACGAGTTTGCATAATTTTCACCGCAGAGTGGCAAAGTGCGCCAAGTTAGGAAAAAGTTTCATAAGTTATTCACCATGCGGCGGACACCGTTTTTGATTAGTGGAACATTCCAATTGATTAAATAACCCAGACGGCGATCACTCAACTTAAGGTAAGTCAGCAGTTGTGCTTCATGGATCGGTAGAATTTGCTCGACCGCTTTATTCTCAATAATAATTACATCCTCAATCAGCATATCCAGGCGGTATCCTGCGTCAATTTCGAGACCTTCATAGTTTACCGGTTGAGGAACTTCACATTCTACAGTCAACCCTCTTTTCCGAAGTTCAAAAGCCAGACAAGTTTGGTATGCAGATTCCAACAAGCCAGCTCCCAAAGCACGATGTACTTTGATGGCTGCGTCGATAATTTGTTTTCCGATTTCTTCAATATCCATCTTCTTTGCGTCCTTAGCGGCTTTGCGGTGAAATTCCTGAAAATACCACAAAGTATTGCAGATCATGGTATAATATAAATGCCAGTGGACAAAGTTCGGCTCCAAGCCGTGTGATGTTCCCACTGCGGTGTGGTTCATCCTATATCCCTGGCGTGTCATTATTCAAGGCCGCTACTGTTAGCGGTCTTTTGTGTGTGTAATACACGCCATAAGACGTCTGGCGTGTATCATCCAGATCGTGCACCAACTTGATGGATGGCCAGAGCAATTCCAAAAAACGATCCTCTTTTCGTTCATAAAAACGCTGTAGGCTCCACAAAAAATAATCCACTGCCTGCAAACCGCCGCTTTCGGGAGGCGTTTTGGGAAAAACATTTAAGGCTGGGGTGGTAATAATCCCTGCCTGTTGAGAAAACCGCTGCCGGGCTGTTTCCAAGGCTTGTTTTAATGCTTCAGTCCGGTCCTGTTTCCAGCGTTTTGAAAAACAAATTTCGTATTGATCATCCTTGTGGAGCAAGTTCTTAAACAAAACTCTCACCATGTAATCATAAAGATCATGGTCTTTATAACGATAAGCCTGATCATGTTCATTACGCTGGCGCACATACTCAAGTACTTTATGCTTGTTTCGCACAACTGCCAGGAAGCGCATCGTATGGTTTTTCAATAACGAAAAAACTTCACGCCGCACTTCAGGAAGATCATCTTTGGCATGAAATGCCAGCGCTGTCTTGCGCGCCGCTGGCTGCATGGAAGGAACTTTTTTAAAGTAGGGATCTGCCAAAAGTCTGATGCGCAACTCATTAAAAGCGCTGGTTACACCAGGTTCGTCATGTAGATCCAACATACCCAGGATAAAATATTGGGAACACCCTTCCGTGCCAATGATTACTTTCCCCCGGCTGCCAAACAGGTTTGGGTCGCCGGCTTCATCTACGAAATAATAACGGGAGGTGTTTCTTCCTTCACTCATCTCATATTCCAATTTTATGGCGTCCTTAGCGGCTTTGCGGTGAAATCGCGGGCAAGAAAATGAAAATTCCCAAGACATCTGGAGGCAACTGCGGTTCCACTCGATAGTGCACATTTCGGGTTCTGGTCGCCAACCGTACCCTCCGGTGTGCTTCCAGCAATTCCTCGCCCCGCTGCATGGCAGCTTGATCCAGGCGAGAGCGAAGGAGCTCAAATCCATCGATCACTCTACCAACAAACTCGGCAGCCTGATCAGCAGCGATATTGCCATCCGGTTGAGCCAAAAGAAGTTTTTCAGCTTCGTTTTCATCTATCCAGACCGCGCTTTGTGGACTCCCAGAGAAAGCGAGCAGCCGGCAGTCTTCAGCAAGTAGAGGTCTTTCAACGTTATTCTGAGTTTGGATGATGTGATAACGGAAACGTACCAACAGCAGTGTGGTACGTTTATCCACTGCATTGGTACGGATGGCTCCGCAGCGTCGGGCAGCCGGGTAACGCACCGCATCACCCGAAAGAGGATCGAGGGCAGTTTCAAGAACATGATTTGCAAGCGTTTCCACAAAAGGATGGGTGCGTTGCAGGTAGTGTTCATCTTCTTGAACAGGCTGGTTAAACCGGAATCTGAATTTCGGTTTGGTGAGATCAAATCCTGAAGATTGTGCCAAAACGTCTTTTAGCGCCGAGGATGCCTCTGCCAGGTTTGTATCCAGAGGATCAGTTCCAGTGGTTTGAGCGCCAAATACAGCCAGTGTTCTGCGGGTGAAATCGGCAACATCCACTCCGCACCCGATAGCCGCCTGCACAGCGTGCAATTCACGGGCTACTTCATCTACTTTAATCGTTTCTTGCGCAAATAGAGTTCGCGAACGTTTTTCACGTTCCGAGGCGGCTTCCCATTTTCCGTACAAGTCTTCTTTTTGCGGTTTGATGTACTCATCGAAACCAGGCAGATAGCCTTGCAACACATTCGGATTGGATTTCAGAAGCAATCCCTCGAAGATCGCTTCTACTACTTGTTCTGTATTTACGGGGACTGGCACGGATATGCCTAATGAGCTGCGAATTGTCCGATGTTTTCGCAGCAATACATCCAGAACAACTCCGTCGATCTGGTTATCCAAACCATAATAAGTTAATACACGTACAGTTGGACTGGGCTGACCATAACGATCTATCCGGCCATCGCGTTGTTCGTGGCGAGTGGGATTCCAGGATAGGTCATAATGCAGGATTGCATCAAAATGCTCCTGCAGGTTGATACCTTCGCTAAGGCAGTCGGTTGCAACCAAAACATGTTTATTAGCTTCACATAGCTGTCGGATGGTATCCACGCGTGATTCAGGAGGCAATAACCCGGTCACCGCCATTACCTCTACGCCTTTTGGTAACCGCTTGCGAAGTTCAGCAGCAACATACTCGGCGGTAGGGATGAAGCGGCAGAATAGTATCGGATGGTAACCTTCGCTTATCAGACCTTTGATCAGGTCAACGGCTTTTGTTAACTTTACGTCTTTCTCACCTAATAAATCATCAGCAGCTCGGGCCATATCCAATAAACGGCGGCGGTTTCGTTGTCCTTCATCCTCTTCTCCACCAGGGTCAGAGCCGGGGGTGACATCAGAGCCATCTGCAGATTCATCCACAATGATATCGAGAATCGTACGGCGACCAATTTCGTCAGCTTCTTCTGGATTTTCCGCTTGGGCTGGCGCGGCACGATTGCGCAAGGTTGCCGCCGCCGCTGCCGGGCTGGAGGCTAGAGAGCGTAACAATGCCAAAGCGGACCACCAGCGTACTCGCTGATGGAATTGCCCACCTGTGGCATCTATAACAGATTCTCGGGCATAATCCAGCACCCGTTCAAATAATCGTTTGTAGTCCGGACTGAGTTTGTAGGAGTCTTCACGATCTTCACGCTTGGGAAAGGGGGTTTTGGAGTCCAGGTAGTTCTGAATGTCACCACGCCGGCGCTGGAGAAAATGCTGGGCGAGGCGTTTGCGATGACGTAGATTTTCCTCGCCTGTCAGGTCTTCGGGCAGATCATCAAATTCTTTATCCAGAAAGGTGAGTAAAGAACGGAAAGCTTCTTCTTTTCCACTGTGAGGTGTGGCGGTTACGAGAACGATGTGCCGGTCAGGATTCTGAGCCAACCCCCTCACCATTTCAAATCGCTGGTGGCGTCCACCTCTTTCGGCGCCGTAAGCACAAGTGTGGGCTTCATCAACAATGATAAATTCGGGGCAGGCACGCTTGAATTCTTCTCGCCGACGATCGGATTTAATATAGTCCATCGAGACGATTACGAAGGGATAACGTTCGAAAAGTGATTCGCCCAAACTGAGATTGCGTTCCAACCGTGCTGCGGTGGATGGTAGAACCAATTCCGCTTCGATATGAAACTTCTCTCGAAGTTCAGATTGCCATTGCTCGGCTAGAGGGGGTGGACAGAGAACCGCCAGGCGTGAAAGCTCACCACGATCCAGTAATTCGCGCGCAATTAAGCCCGCTTCAATGGTTTTACCAATACCGACATCATCCGCTACTAACAATCGGATCGGGTCTAGTTTGAGTGCCATTAGCAATGGAACAAGCTGATAGGGACGAGGTTCAAAGCCGACCCGTGCAAAAGAGCGGAACGGACCAGCACTGGAGCGAAAACCAAGCCTGACCGCATTGCGCAACAATCGTGCTGAACGATAATCTCCAACTTGCATTGGGTCGGGAAGATCAAAAGTGGCAGGGGTTATTGGCTCCAATGGGATATAGATGCCAGCAATTTCGTCATCCGAACCACCCAGTGGTCGTAAAACCAAAAGATCATCAGTGGAGTCTGGCAGAACAACCCATTCACGGCCGCGCGCTTTGACGAGGGAACCAACAGTGTAAGTCATGATGATGCATACCCTCCAAAGATGGAGGGGTATCGCTTAATTATTTGATCCCAATCATCTTTTATTGAGAAACGAATGACAGTGTATCCGGTATCTTCCATACAATCTTTTTGAGTCTGATCACGTTGTTGCCTTTCGGGATATATGTGATGGGAACCATCCACATAGATCGCGGCGTGTTCCTGCTCATAAAAGAAATCAGGATGTGTATGACAGGTCTCCAACAGAAGTTGTGCATGGCTCGGTAATCGAAAATTGCTTTTTTCAATGAAAGTTAACCATTCTCTCTCAAGATCCGATTGGCAGAGATTCAGTAAGTGTTGACAATGTTCGGCTCTGGAGATGGTCTGTGGAGAGGATGTTGATGTACTTTGACTGCATTGCAGTAGGTAATCTTTGATCGTCTGCCGGTCTAAATGCCGGTGATCCATTTGATTGTAATAACTCATCAGGCAGTCATAACAGGCGGCTTCACAATCTTCGTTCGCATTTGGCGCATGTCGCAAATCTTCGCCGGTCTGCGGATCAAAATGGCAGACATGTAATGCCTGGGCTGCTACTCTGGCAAACGCACCTGGATCATCGACCAGACGCCGCAAAACTCCAGCGCCTCCTTCGGCAGATTCGTAAAATAGAATTGAATGCCGTACATCACCGCTTGGCAAAGGTTCCGCAGCGACTTCGCTGTCTTCAAGCTGGTATTCCACTTGAATTGCATTCTTCAATGCAGCTTGCAAGGACACCATCTGCGCAAGCTCTAAACCTTCATTCGGCTCGAACAGTAAGCAGTTCTTGTGATCCTCGACGAAAGGAACAACCCGCATTGTCTGCGGAGACATGGGATCGTCCGCGTCGAGTGTCGTTTTATCATCTTCCTTGCGTGCCCAGTAGCCTCGCTCGGTGTCGAGAATAAATCCGTATAGCAGTGGATTAGCGCGTCTTCGCCAGCTTAAATTGATACGCCAAAGCGTAGCTGAATTACCATAAGTCAATTTACCAATTAATTTGCTTTGGAAATGAATTTCCGAATTACGGGCTGAGATGACGCCGCCATGATCGGCAAATCGAATGGCTGTGCGCAGTTCGTACCCTTGACGCAAGCGTTCTTCTTCATCTGAGGAGATACGATCCCTTCGCTTGGTGGATACATTCTGCAAGCGGAAAAGATTATCCATTGAATTTTCTAACAAGGATCCGCAGCGCTCACAACGGTCTAATCCATCACCTGTTGTAATCGGATGCAGGTATCCGCAGATTGGACATTGTTTGGCGCGTAATACAGCAAACCCTTCACCCGTGTCTGAAACGGGTAGGTTCACCTTGTTGATGATGTAGCGGGATCCCTCATGGTAAATAATTGAACGCGGGCCGAACTCCGAGATAGCCAGAAAACGTGGCCGCGACAAGAATTCATCATCCTGACTTCGGATACGCCGGGCAGGAATATATGCCGAAAGTGGCAGGCGGGGGAAACTGTAACCCGGCAAGAAACCTTCGCTGGCAAAATAGCGATACGAATAAAAGTCAGATTGAACAATATTTTCCGCCTCAGTTAATAATTCCAATTGACTTTTCGCCTCTTGATACAACCGTTCAGCCTGACGTTTATCCTGAATAGATCGGCTGGCATCCTTGATAATTTTATGCTGCACTTCTAGTTGGTTCATTGCAGCTCGATAAAGATTTCGCCATCGTTCACAAGCCTGGTTGAATTGAAGGTCAATTTGTGAAAATACGCTATCCAGCCAACCCTCATTCCACCAATCAGTTTGAATTAATTCTGATTCAATGTCACTAAGAGCTGCATGAGCTTTCAGTTTTGCTTTGGTACGGTTACCTTGTGAATTTAACGCATCCTGAACAAAATCAAGACAGGATAACTTGGATGAGTCGGAAAGAACAAGCAAATCTTTCAAGGAAGCACCCAGGCTTAACCCAGATTCTGCCAGCCAAATTGCCTGGACATGGCTGCGTATTAGATCCTCATTCGTCATATCGATTCTGGGTGGCGCGACTGCTCCCGAAACCATCAATCCAGGATGTTTGAAATAAAACTGGTCGTGGGGGCTACCGATGGTGCAATAAGTAAATACCATTGCTGGTTGGCCGCTTCTACCAGCACGCCCGCTGCGTTGCGCATAGTTAGCGGGTGTGGGCGGTACATTCCTCATATTGACTGCATTTAGTTCGGAGATATCCACCCCCAATTCCATCGTAGGAGAACAGTATAGGATCGGCAATTCTCCAGTACGGAAGCGCTTTTCTCGATCTTCACGTTGAGCTGAGGGTACTTGAGCTGTATGTTCTCGAGCTTCGATACCAAGGACTTGTTTTTCTACTGTTTGGTAAAAATTCACAAAAAACTCGTTCGTCTTACCCCCGCCCTCAGGCATACGTGGAACACGGATCGGGTCGTGAAAAGCGAGTTTTCCATCTCCAACTTTCCAGATCATCCCTGAAGCGAGTAACTGGTAACCTGGTTTATGACCGACATCATTCTTTTCATCGACAACCTTCTCCACCAGGCCTGCGATACGCAAGCTGTTGAGGATTTGACCGATGATTTCTTCGGTGTCATCCAAAGAGATGTGATCGTAATATTCTGGAAAAGTCGTGTTCCTTCGTAAGAATTGTCCGTATCCACCCCTGGGTGAGAGGTAAAGATTACCGCCATATTCATCTTGGTCACCCAGCTTTCGTCTGGGGAATAATATGGAAGAATGTTCCAGTATCTCATTTTCATCCATTGCCCAGGGAGCAATCAAGCGTTGACTGCTAAGCTGCCGTAAACTTTCTTGTGATCCTTGATCGAGATAGGTAACCTTAATCGCCAGTTCACGACGCATGTAATCTAATAAAACCTTCGCGATTCGTAGTCTGGTTTCTGGGGTTGCTGAGACAAGCACCTCATGCGCATTCTGCCATATGTCTTCCGCAGCGCATAATTCTTCTAAGGATGCATATTCGATTCTAAGCAAACCCGATTGCTCAAGATTAGGAGAAGTAATTCGCCATCCACGTTTGAGATCACGGTAGATTCTGTATCCTAAAACCTCACGTATGGCGCGGTCAGTTTCAGCCTTCTGAGCAAAGCGAACTTCAGGATCGCTGGCATAGTACTCGACTGGAAGGTCCAGGGATTGAAAAACCTTCATCGTCAAGACATCATGAGAAATTCCTGTTTGTTCGTTAGCTTTCACCGCTCGATATAAGGCTGACCGTAGTAACGCAATTTCCACAAAATCATTAAAATGGCCAGCCTGCAGCGAAGCATCCTGACGGTTATCGGTAAAACTGAGGAGTTTTCTAGCTTTTGGTAATAAATCCTGGTCATTTCTCAATCGACGTATTAAGGACATACTTAGAATAGTTGTATCCGTGGAACGACCACCCGAACTAAGTTCGGTTAGTTTAGCAAAATCAGAGGATTGGCGAGCTCCATAAGACACTCCGCAATAGAGGCAGAAGCGGAAAGGTGCTTTCAAATAAGCCACTCGTTGACCGGCTTCTCCTTTTTTTCCATCCGGACTGATCCTGACTACTTCGGGTAGGTTTTTACGTTGGCCTTTCTTGATAGTCAATTCGCCATTACTTTCTTCAATCCAATCATCTGGAAGACGGTCAATTGCATCATAATTATCTTCCGGCCAGGGATTAGCTTGGTTTAGAAAAAGAAATCCTGGTTCGCCGCCATCCGAATCTCGGTTTTCGTTAAGCTCGCGTGGCAGAAATATCTCAGATTCGTTTTCTGGTTCCTTAGTTCTACGTACAACATAATACTCCTGGCCGCACTCACGACAAAAAGCCAGTGGAAGCAGTACCTTATCACGCTCACCAGGTACATATTTTTGCCCATACACGGTGATATAACGACTCTCCTCATCCTCAACGGACGCATAGACCGTATCTCCACGGCTGATGAACTGGTGTAATCGGAAAGCAAAAGCTGGAAAACTTGTCTCCGGATTAGCAATCGAATACCCTTTTAACAAAATAGCCTGAAGCGCATGAACGCAAATCTCTTCAGGCAATCCGGTGAGGACACTTAATTCATGCCCATCCCCATCGTTACCGGTTAGGCTTTTGGGAAGGGCGCGCACCAGGCGGCCGCTATCTTTATCTGTCCTTAATCCTAGTCTGCTTTCAACCCAGCTTGCCAAGGGGTGGTGAATAAAATCGTCATACGTGTTAGGCAAATTGAGGTTTTGGATACTCGACTTAAGTTCATCAATAAAAAACTCATCAGTAAGTAGATTCTCTTTTGTTGCCCGACGAAGAGTTTCTCCAATAACACTTTCATCGTGAACTGTATCCCCAAATAATATTGATGCGACACTGGCAACTTCAACCCGCTGCTGTTCCAGGCTACCTGCACCTGCAAGAGTAGCCGATGTGCCTATACATTGTAAGTGGTTGGCTTGTAAAGCTTCTCGTACACGCCGAACGAGCATGGATACATCTGCTCCTTGGCGTCCTCGGTAGGTATGCAGTTCATCAAGTACCAGGAATCTTAATCCTTGCGCAGCATTAACCAGAGTCTTTCGCTCTTCAGGGCGAGTCAAGATCAATTCCAACATGACATAGTTCGTCAGCAAGATGTCCGGTGGATTCGACATGATGCGGTTTTTTTCCTGGTCATTTTCCTGGCCAGTATACCGTTCAAAGGTGACTGGGCCTTTTCCATCTAGAAAACCGAATTTAAGGAATTTCTCCAATTCACCTTTCTGACTGTTCGCCAGTGCATTCATCGGATAAACGATGATTGCCTGAATTCCCTTGCCACTCCCATTACGCAGTACGTAATCGACTATTGGGATGATATATGCGAGGCTTTTTCCAGATCCAGTTCCTGTTGTAAGAATATAATTTTGGCCTTCTCGGGCTGTTCTGATGGCATCTTCCTGATGCTTGTGCAAGCGTAACGGTTGACCAAAATCATCCGAGGCTTTTTTGCGACGAAATATCCGTTTGCACTCTTTGTGCAGAACACCTTCATTACTCAGGTCATCAATCCATTTTCCAGGTTCAAAGGTGGGGTTAAGTTGAATCAGAGGATCCGGCCATAATAAACCCTGATCTATACTCCGATCTACATAGTCCTTTATTTTTGGATCATGAATTCGAATAAAACTGGAAATGTAAGATGAATAATCTTGAATCAGTGAGCTGCGAAGGTCAAATACATTCATGTGGTCCCCCTATTGGGTTAATTCTCAAGTTGCAATGCGTGTTGAAAGTATCTCTTCATAACATCAGTATCCTTTTTCTAAGACTGGTCTGAAACAGGCTTGTTCGTTATAACCGACCTTTCATCCAACCCGTGATCTATCGTTTCTTTACTAAACCGCCAGTGCCTTCCAGTTTTTTGGTATGGTATTTTTCCATCCTGGGCTAGTTTATAAAGTGTTGATAGAAGTATACGAAGGTATTTTGATGCTTATTCAATCGTTAGTCCTTTGGAAAGTCGTCCACCGTACCTTCTTTTTAATCTAAAGGATGAGTACAACCAAAATTCCAATAAGATGGGCGAAGTCATGACTTGAGAGGCAAGCTACGAAACGGTAACAGCCTCGTCTTTATTTCCGTAGACAAAGAGTTATTGTTCTATGAACGATCTATTTGGCGAACAAAAAGTTCTTGATACCAGCGCCATTCAAAGAAATGGATGGGTTGCCCGCCACACCAGGAAATTGGCGGATGGTGGCGGTGAGCATGGCAAATGCCCGTGTTCCATCACATTTATCACTGGTTGGCTCGTAGGTACCCGATAGCTCTACCGATACCCGGTCTCCAGAACCCATATAACTTACACTGGCGACACTGATCGTGGACAGATAAAAAGGATTCCGCAGGGTGCCAAAGTATTCGGTTTTATAGATGAACAATTGTTGTAATGCTCGCTTCATATCATAGATGAGATCATCGCTGGTGAATAAACCGGTCTGGATTGCCACCAGGCTATCCCCACAGCCCACATTGCCACCGGTGTTCTCTTGAACAAAATAGATATAGATCGGTTTTTGTCCGAAGGGTGTCACCGTGGGCGGTGCGGGTGTGGGAGGCGGTGGAGGCAGTGTATTGGTAGGTGGCAGGGTTGGCGTCTCGGTTGGCGTGGGCAGGGGCGTTTCGGTGGGCGGCAATGGCGTCTCGGTGGGTGGTTCAGGTGTATCGGTTGGAGTTGGGGTGGCTGTAGGCTCCGGAAGGATCACGCCGCACCCACTGAGAGTGGAGAGCATCAAGACTACCAGCAGCAGCCAGGCAACTCCATTGGTTTTTGTTTTCATGATCATACTCCTATTGGTAAATCAACTGCTTGTTTTACAATACCCGGCAGAACGCCGGATTTTCTTACGGACACGCTCATTATAACCCACCTCCAATACACCCCCAGCTAAATAAAAAACTTCCGGAAGGACTTGCCTCCCGGAAGTTAACAGGTTCTTGGCGAATGTTATGCGTGCACCATGCTTTCCACCGCCTGGTTCATGGCAAAATCGGCGCCTGATTGCAACGCCTGGTAGTTTACCGGTAACAATTTCCTGTGGCGGTCGGGGATGTGCTCATCCAGGGCATTTTTGATAGCCTCCAGCGGCAAAATGGGCAGCTTAACCAACAGCGCACCCAACACCACCATGTTGACCAAGCGTTTATTACCCAGCGACTCGGCAATATCATTGGCGGGTATGAAGACATTCTCGATATCTGTGCGGTGGGCGGTGCGATTTACCAGCGAGGAGTTGACGATTAATACCCCACCAGGTTTGATCATATTTTCATAGCGTTCCAGCGAAGGCAGGTTAAGTGCGATCACCGCCGTGGGATTACGCACCAACGGCGAGCCGATTTCCTCATCGGAAACGATGACGGTGCAATTGGCTGTACCGCCGCGCATCTCCGGACCATACGAGGGTATCCAGGTTACCATCCTATCGGCGCCCATGGCGGCATACGCCAATACCTGGCCCGCAAACAATGCGCCTTGACCCCCAAAACCAGAAATCACAATTTCTGTTTGCATCCATACACTCCTTTTTATGACAGCGCCTCAAGATTCATAGCTATACTATTTTGTTGTCCTAAGCCATTCATAAGCCCTTACACCTTAATTTCCGCCACGTTTGGGGCTACTTTGTAATCCCCAATCGGATAAGCCGGGATCATGTGCTCTTCCAGCCATTTGAGCGCTTCCAGCGGGGTCATTCCCCAATTGGTGGAACAGGTGGAGAGAAGCTCCACCATCGAAAAACCTAAACCACGCTGTTGGGTCTCAAACGCCAGGCGGATTGCCTTCTTTGCCAGGCGGATGTTTTTAGGATCGTGCAGACTGCGGCGCACCACGTACCCTGCGCCATCCAGGTTGGATAGCAGTTCAGCCATTCTTAACGGGAAGCCCATCTGCTCCACATCTCGTCCGGCAGGTGAGGTGGTGGTCTTCTGCCCGGGCAGTGTGGTGGGCGCCATCTGACCAGCCGTCATGCCGTAGATGGCATTGTTAATAAAAATCACTGTGATATTCTCACCCCGCCCGGCGGCGTGCACAGTCTCGCTCATGCCAATCGATGCCAGGTCGCCATCACCCTGGTAGGTAAAGACAATGCGGTCTGGCAGTACGCGCTTGATACCGGTTGCCATGGCGGGGGCGCGTCCATGCGCTGCCTCGACAAAATCGCAATCGAAATATTTGTATGCAAAAACCGAGCAGCCCACCGGGGCAACCCCAATGGTGATCTCTCGTAGGCTCATTTCATCAAGGACTTCAGCAATTAAGCGGTGCGCCACCCCGTGTGTACATCCGGGGCAATAATGGTTTGGTGTTTCGGAAAGCGAAGCCGGACGTTGGTAGACAATTTGTGTACCAGTAGTTGTTGCCATTCTAGCCATCTCCTTAATTCTTAGACCGGATCACTGGCGCAAAGCGCTGCATCCAACGGATGCGCGGGTCACCGCCCAATTCAATTCCCTCGCTGGCAATCCGTTGTATCTCGGACAGGATTTCGTCTGGGAAGGGCACCATGCCGCCCATTCGTCCGTAGAAGTCCACCGGTATGTTGCCCTTTACAGCTCTCAGGATGTCTTCCAACATTTGCCCGGCGTTCATCTCCACTACCAGAATATTTTCCACATGCTGTGCCAACTTTTCCACCTGTTGGTAGGGGAAAGGGCTCAATGAGATGGGGCGGAACAAGCCCACCTTGATGCCCTGGGAGCGGGCGGCGCGTACAGCGGATAGCGAAATTCGCCCAGCCGTGCCATAGCCAACAACCAGCATATCGGCATCATCGGTGTAATACTCTTTGTAGCGTAACTCGTTTGCCTGCACCTTGTTCCAGGTTTCCATGATGCGGTAATTGGTCACTTCCTCGTCTTTGGGCTCGATGTAGATGGAACTCAAGATGCGGCGTTGGCGTCCTTTGGCGCCACGTACCGCCCACTTGGGAAATTCGGTTTTCAGGGGCTGAAACGGCGGCAGCTCTGCGGGCTCCATCATCTGCCCGATGTTGCCATCCGCCATGATGATCACAATGTTGCGATATTTCTCCGCCAGGTCAAAAGCCAGCACGGTCAGGTCAATGGCTTCCTGGACGCTAGCCGGCGCCAGTACAATCGGGTGGTAATCTCCATGCCCGCCGCCATGCACAAGCTGGTTATAATCGCCCTGCGAGGGGGCAATATTCCCTAACCCCGGACCGCCGCGCACCACATCGATCAGCACCACCGGCAGTTCTGTTCCGGCAATATAGGATAACCCTTCCATCATCAAGGATACGCCGGGGCTGGAAGAGGAACTCAAGACGCGCACGCCGGTGCAGGCTGCGCCATACACCATATTGACGGCTGCCACTTCACTTTCTGCCTGTAAAAAAGCTCTCCCAAGCGCCGGCATGCGTTCGGAAAACCATTCCAGCAACTCTGTTTGCGGGGTGATGGGGTAACCAAAATATGCCTGTACACCAGCTCGGATTGCCGCTTCTGCCATGGCGATATTGCCTTTCAACAATTCCTTCGCCATATCCGCCTACTAAACGTTGGGTGTTACTGGCTCGCGAACCTGCGCTTCGCGATAAATTGTTAACGCCGCTTCTGGACAGACAATGGCGCAGATGGCGCAGCCTGTACAACCATCTGAAAGCAGGTAAACCGGGTGATAGCCTTTGGGAGTTAAATGTTCCATATCCAAAGCCAACACTCGTTGCGGGCAGGCGCTTACACATAATTCGCAACCTTTGCAGTAGAGGTCATTGACCTCGATCCAACCCTTTACGGGCATAACGATCCTCCTTTTCCGAGAAGTTAGATAAATTTGGGTGGAAATACATACCTATTATGCTATTCTAGCATGGATTTTTCTAGTGCTAACTGTCACTAATCGAGTAGATAGAAACTCCTCAGTGACTCACATCAGCCAAATTCCCTTCCAGGGGGCGATGGGTATTCGTATGGACTGATCTTGTACGGTAATCCTATCTCCGCTCAGATAATCCAGCAGTATTTTTCCATCTTCCCAGCCCAATTGGCGAGCTGGGATGACCATCTCCGCAGGTTTATCGCTGGCATTCAGCACAACCAGCAGGGTTTGTTTGCCATCCCGGCGGGCAAAAGCCAGATTTGCCTCCCCGTCTTCAGCCACCACAGGTTTAAAATCTCCCCGGCGCAGGGGAGGTAACGCTTTCCTGCCTTCCACCAACTTTTTAACCCACTGCCACAAATCCATGTGCCATTGTCGTTTGTCCCAGGGGAAAGCCCGGCGGCAATCGGGGTCTTTGTCTCCCGGTATGCCAATTTCATCCCCGTAATAAATCCCCGGCGCGCCCGGGAAAGAAAACTGTAAGAAGAAAGCCAGCTTGACCTTTTGCATGTCGCCACCCAGCTTGGTGAGTATCCGTTCGGTATCATGCGAGCCTAGTGGGTTATACATCGCCAGGCTGTTCTCCTTGGGGTAAAAATGATACAAAGCCGAGCATTTTTCGGCGAATTCACGCATATTCAACGTACCCGTATGGAGAAAGCGTATCAGGCAATCCCGCAAGGGGTAATTTAATAAGCCATCAAAGTGTGTTTCCCCCACCCAGCGCCGGTCGGCAGTCCAGATTTCACCCACCAGGTACGCCTCTGGGTTGACCGATTTCACGGTGTGGCGAAATTCTTCCCAAAACGAGTCATCGTTGATCTCGTTGGGTACATCCAACCGCCAGCCATCGGCGCCGCGTTCGATCCAATAGCGGGCTATCGAGAAGAGATAACGCCGGACAGTGGCATTTGCGGTGTTAAACTTGGGCAAACTTTTGATACCCCACCATGACAGGTAATCCTGTGAAGCGCCGGGGGAATACGCATCCACCGGATAACGCACAATGTGGAACCAATCTCGATAGGCTGAATGTTCCTGGTTCTCCAGGATGTCATTGAAAGCAAAAAAGCCACGCCCACAATGGTTAAAGACGCCATCCAGAACCACCTTCAAGCCATTTTGGTGGGCGGTGCGAATCAGCTCGTCGAAATCGCTCATCTCACCCAGCTTGGGGTCGAGGCGGAAGTAATCGGTTGTGTTGTAGCGGTGATTGGAGGTGGCTTGAAATATGGGGTTTAGATAGATGGCATTCACCCCTAAATCCAGCAGGTAATCCATTTTTTGGATCACACCGCGCAAATCGCCACCCTGAAAGTGCCAGATGGTTGGCGTTGTTCCCCACGGTTGGAGGTTGGGCGGATTGTTTGCCGCCTCTCCATCCGCAAAGCGGTCGAGAAAAATTTGATAAAAAATGGCATCTTGTACCCAGCCTGGTGTTGACATCAGCTTACCTCTATGGTGTTCCTTGATTACTATCACGAAAAGCATCCACCTGATCCTGGAGCGAATCAAACGCGGTCTGCAGGGCATTGAACGGGTCAGCGCCCTCGAATAATACCCGTTGTAATAACTTGTCGAACTCGGCGGCGTACAGACTGGTTTCCGGCTGTACCGGATACGCTGTCCCCCCCGCCAGGGCAGTCATCGCCTGGGTGATGAACGGGTCGCTGAGGCGCTCATTGGTACCGGCAAAGGTTTCCGGTTTGATCGCCGGAATATAGCCCACACCAGCCAGCGTCGCCTGGGATTCGGTTGAA
>Ga0194112_10006248_pt1 | contig 15833 bp, 18 predicted proteins | sample TA2MahC400mmetaG_FD_146191 | JGI IMG/M metagenome (GOLD analysis project Ga0194112, IMG submission 146191) | Freshwater microbial communities from Lake Tanganyika, Tanzania - TA2015016 Mahale Deep Cast 400m | ecosystem: Environmental > Aquatic > Freshwater > Lake | place: Tanzania: Lake... | reverse complement strand
AGCATTTATGGCTTGAAAACCTTCCAAGGTCACCAAGCTTATATCTTATTAGTGGAAATGTAAAGTTGTACAATCCTGTAGCGATGATTTCTCCTGTTTCACCTTCTGTTACATAACACCCTTTTTTAACAAACTCTAAAGCGACAGCATCGATATTCATATGCAGCCCTTCATGCTGTTTACACTCCCAAGCTATCCTGTTGAACTCCATTGCACCATAATGGTTGTAAATTTCACAATCAAATGCGTCTTGAATTCTTTTTCTTGTACCCAGGTTTAAGCTTTCACCTATCGATATTATAGACTTAATGTTGGGTCTTCTACCATTTTCTTCGATTTCCTTGCTTAACATGAGCAGTATGGAAGGAAAAGAGTGGAAAACAAACTTTTTTTTCTCATTCAAGAGTATTGCAAGCTGTTCTTTTGCATCAAGGCTTGGAGGTATGTACTTCTTTTTCATCAGGCCAAAGTAATTCAGCAACCCTTTTTTAGGGAATGTATAAGGATAAGACAAAATCAAAGTTTTAGTTGGCTCATAACCTGAAGCGAATAATGCCCTTGCATACACTGCTTCTGAAAACCCCCATGCCTCAGAGTCATACACGATAGATAATGGTTTACCAAGGGATCCAGATGTTCTTCTTATAGTATACCCCCTAATTGAATAATTGCCTTGCTCTTCGAATTCTGAATTTAAGAATGGTCCTTTTAATATTTCATGGCCATATCTTTGGATGTCTTCTTTCTCGATAATTGGGAGTTTATGCAAATCTTCGAATCCTTTAAAATTTGAGATGATCTCTTTATGTTCTCTGTAAATACGATGGTAAAATCGGTTACTTTTATAAACATGTTTTATAAGAAAGCGTAACTTTTTATCCCTAAAATTTTCAAGATATCTTCTGCTTTTCCATTGCTGCCTTATCAGGCTTCCCAAAAAGTAAGCTTTGCGTATCAGCATTTTCCCACACCAAAACTTGTTACTATTTTTTTAAAAGGCTTGAAAAGTCGAAGTGGTTTGTCCAGATTGACATTCTGCATTTTAAACGAGCAAGAATCACATGAATATCCCTTTTCCATTCGATCTTTCTTATTATCCCAGGATATCCTGAAGAGGTTATAATCTTCAGAAGTGTATTCCTGTTTAACCTTTTTATTTATTATGGGAGAATGTGCAGCGCAGAAAACATAATTCATATTGCATTTGTTAAAAACTGTAAGCATGAGAAGGTAAGGCCCTATTAAAGCTTTATTAAAAAGAAAGCCGCAACCATACTTTATACTTTTGCTTATAACTCTTTTTTTAGGATTCTTTATCATTCTTTCCCCAGTTTTTGGTTAAAAATTTAATATACCTTAAAATCGAGGTATAATTCTGGCTTTGTGTGAAGTATCTTAGAGGATGTTTTAACATTTTATTCAGATTGAACTTAAAATATGCGTTATTCCTTAGTTGTGTTATTTCTTCTCTGGAAAGCTTACTTGTTGATAATGTTGCGTAGTTAGGATTAAACGTAGAAGGATTAGGATTTTCAAGAAGCCCATTTTTTTTATAATTCTTATACAGTTCGGTTCCAGGGTAAGGGGTGGCTATTGTAAAGCTTACGGTGTCAAAGTCATGTGTCTTTGCAAAATTTATTGTACGCTCAACATCAGTTTTAGTTTCTCCTGGAAGCCCTATGACAAAAAACCCTCCTATCTTGATACCATTTTTTTTCAGTATCTTGATTATCGCCTTTGCTTTGTCAAGCGATAAACTTTTTTTTATGATTCTGTCCAAAACATGCTGGCTGCCCGATTCTATTCCTAAAAAAATCTTGTAACATCCTGCTTCTTTCATCTTCTTGATAATCTTTTCATCTAAATGGTTTACCAAAACCCCATTTGGTGTTGTCCAGCTTAGATTCAGATTGTTACGTATCATTTTATCACAAATTAGCATCATCCTGCTTTTGTCAAGTGTAAGGTTATCATCTTCAAAATGGACCTCTTTAGTGTTATACACCCTAACTAGATGTTCTAACTCTTTTTCAACGTTTTTTGGGCTTCTTGCTTGCCATGCATGGCCAAAAACAGAATGGATTGAACAGTAAACACATCTGTTTGGGCATCCTCTTGATGTAATCAGCGTTATGGAAGGATGGTTTTTTGAATAGAAAGCATGGTCTTTACCATAACGAAAATATTCTTTCATAGGGAATAAGTGCCTTGCAGGGAAGGGCAATTTGTCGATGTTTTTTTTATAGTTTAATTTTTTATTGACTAGAATCTTACCATTCTTTTTGTAACTGACACCGCTTATAGATCTAAAATCTCCCTCTTCTTTTAACGCATCAACCAGCTTAACGAATGAGTCTTCACCTTCACCGGTTACAACAAAGTCTATGCAAGAATTTTTTAAAGTATCCGCTGGCAGCGCAGAAGGGTGAGCCCCGCCAAGCACAGTGGTTATCCTAGGATTATACTCCTTAACCAATCCTGCAAACTTAACCGCATTATGCTGCTGGGAGGTGTATGCGCAGCTTATCCCAACAACATCAGGGTTTATTTCTTTTAATTTCCCTTTTATCTTCTCCCAGCTTAAGCCTACTAAGCACTCTTTCTTGGATATAGGCTTGGGCCGAGGGTCTTCTATCGGGCAGTCAAGAATTTCTACATTATGCTTTTTTACAAGTTCTGCAGCTAAGTAAGCTATCCCTAAAGGGAATGTGATAAAGCAATGCTCCCATTTAGCGTAAGTGCCTGGTGGAATTGCAAGGAGTATCTTCATCTTACCACCTTACGCTCTTCAGCTATAGCTAATGAATAACAGAATGGCAGTGCCTCTCCTGCTTCATTTATCCTTAAGACAGGACAATGGCTTATCTCCATCAGGTCAATCGTATGCTTGTTCGGCCACGATCTTATTTCTACTTTCAGCATTGCAAGATGCCATCCTTGAATTGTTCTTGTTAAAATCTTAATAGACTCTTTTAACGGAACATTCCTAATCAGATTAACCCATAAGTAAACCTTATCAATCCTTAGTCTACGCGCCAAGTCCAGAGCGAAACTTATTTTAGCCACTCTCACAGGCAGCTGATCTTTCTTTTTGCGGTTAACGCGTGCAAAAATTAAAGATGTGCTCTCATCACGCTTATGGAAATAAATCTCCATGCCAAACCTGCAAGGCGAATGTGCAACATTATCATTAATTTTTTTGTAAAGCACTTTCTTGTTGTGTCCTATAGCGTTGCACAATATTTCTAGAAGCTCTGATACTGAATAAACCTTTGAATCAGTATGCCTGCCGACAATGTTCGCGCTTTTTATACGTAGTTCATAGAACTGAGGATTATTCGCTAGGCAATAATCTAAAACTTTTTTTACATCGCTTTCATTAAGCCCTTTTTCTACCATCATCGACAGGCCGGTAAGTATTTTTGTATTTTTTAAATTAGACAGCGCCTTTAATTTCATGCCTAACAGCTTTTTTCCGTTTATTCTTTCATAAGTTTTATTGCTAAAACCGTTGAATGAGAAGTTTACAAGTCTTAATCCAGACTCTTCAAGTTTTTTGACATATTCCATATCCACTAGCTTTAGCCCATTTGTAACAAGAACAGGTATCTTCCTGTTTTTGATTGTAAAGCGAATGATATCAAACAAGTCTTTTCGCATTGTTGGCTCGCCACCTGCAAGGGATATATATGTGCCGCGAAAATTTTTTATTTTATCTTTTAGGCTTTCTAAAGGCATGTCTTCAATATTTCTTTTAGGGGCGTAGCATATATTACATTTCAAGTTGCAGGAAAATGTTACAGGAAGATCTACCTTGTTGAATCTTTTATTCGTTTTAAATGTGAGATTCATAGTTTTTTTATAAAACTCTGGATCGCTCTCAACAAGTGTGTAAAATTTTCCATGCTTAATGCAGTTTTTAAAAATATAAACTTTGCCTTTGTCTTCGATAATCTTTGCGCTTATTTCACTAAGACATTTAGGGCATAAACCTTTTGTTTCAGGCTTTAGGACTTCCATTTTTTAATTATACACTTCTGTTGTAGTGCCGTATGCATATTAATACTTATTTCTTTTATAATTACCGTCACTATTGAAAGGACAGCTATTGCAAGGAAACTGGAAATCGCCTTTTTTTGAGTCTTTCCTGATGCGTTTGTACATGTCATTGTTCCAGATATCTTTCAAATTCTGCCTTAAAATGTTTCCATAGGATTTAGCACTATAAAAAGGGAATAAGCAACAGGGCCTGTTCGCGCCATTATGTGGTTAGCAAGGAACCTTCTTTTATGTGGTTTTATAAGATAGGCAAGCCGCCTGATTTTCTGAGAGTTGTTTAGTGCCATCAGTTATCATACTCGCCTTCTTAGGTTTTTCAAGGAATGTTTGATAAGCGTCATAGGGTTGCACAGCAGGTTGGTGTAGAAAGCATTGCATTGTATGCAGCGGCACTTTTTTTCTTTTATACGCTTCCTTATAGCGTCAGCCTTTTTATTAAAAATTATCCGTTTAATGTCATAATCCGACTCTCTTAAGTCTCCTAAGACGTCGCATTTAGTGCCGCACTGCCAAACCTTTCCTTCGGGTGATATCTGGACGGAAGCTATGGCTGCGTAGCAGTGTAGGGCTTGCTTTTTTTCCTTTAAGGTCTTTTCAGCTAGTTGATAATATGTAGGTCTTATAATCTGTTTTGCTCTCAGGATGGGTATATTAGAATCTTTTTCTTTTATAATCCGACTTTTGATCTTCGGAAACACGCCCGGGTTGTCGAATCCTGAACATTCGCTGGAATTGCCGAACTCTGCTCTGTGTTGGAACGGTTCTAGTGACCAGTAGTCAGGTTGTGATTTCAGGACTAGCTCATGGAGACCATCGAGTGTGTTGATATTATATTCGGATACGACTGTGTTGAAACAGACAGAAAGATGAGGGAATTCTTTCTTCATGCTTTTCAGTTGGTTGAATATTTTGATTGACTTCTTAAAGCTGTCTTTCCGGCCTCTTAAAAAGTTATGCACTTTTTCTGTCCCGTCTAGAGACATGTTGATTATCACAGGGGTCTTGCTGTATTCTAGTATCTTTGTTATTTGATTAAGCGTTTTATCAGTTTCTAGAGTGCTTAACGGTATGTTGATTAGGCAAGGGCGGGTTAAGTCTACGGCTTGTTGCACAATCTTACAGAAATCGTCTCGCAAGAACTGGTTACCTCCCGAGAATGTGATCCAGGCTGGTGCTTCATTTAAGCTCCTGAAAACCTTTTTCCACTCTTCAACAGTGAGCTCTTTTCCAGATGTTGGAGTCTTCCATAAATTGCATGTCTTGCACCTTGACTTGCACTTGTTTGTCACAGATAATGTCAGGCTGATAGGCAAAATCTTAGGCCATCTGATTATTCGGTAGAGTTTGTATCCCAAAACACGAAGCGGGATCTTATAGGATTTATTCATCATGAAAACCTTCTTGTTTATACCTTCTGGAAGATTTTTTGATATTATTTATATTTATTGGTTACATTCAGGTTTATCAAAAGCTTTAATACGCTTACAGGGTTATTAATGAGTAATGCAACAAAACGGGCAAGATAGGGAATAAGAACTTGATTGTTGAGCAGCGTACCCTAAAGAGGGGCTATTCCTAAAGGTTGTCTATGGGTCTATCATTGTTGTCATCATAGCACTTCTTTTTATCTCGAGGGGGGATTATTGGAAGTTCAGATTATTGAACAAGGAGGCAGGAACATTAGACCGCACGTTAGAGCTAGTAGTCCAGGCGACAGAAAAATGCGATAGCATATCAAACGAGGAATATAAAAAGGGCTGTTATGAGGGGTTTCAAGCGCGGCAGGGTACAGTATTTTGAGAATCATTTATCCCTATGCCCAAAGCTTTCCAATCCTTCTGTATGTTATAAGGGGGCAGGGAAGCGAATAGGGGAAGAGTTCTATGAAGCGTTTTATGATAACCCAGAAAATGTCCTAAAAAAATGCGGGCCTAACAACGATTTTAGATGTGATGAATATGTTGTGCTTGGCGCAACTAAGATGCTGTCTTACAATAAGAACAAAGGATTTGAATACTGTGAACAATTTGTAGGCACGTATAAAAACAGGTGTTATGAAGGCATTGGATGGGGGTTAGGTGAGCGGTTATATCCTGAGGCAACGTCAAACCACTTGCATCAAGCATTGGACTTGTATGAGCTAGGCGCTGATTATGTCATACTGCCGCACATAATAGGCGGGAAGAAAGTGTCAGGGTTCTTACTTGATGTCCTAGAAGGGAAGAGAGATCTGAAAGAGATAAGGAATGACCACCTGAAAGAGCTCTTAAGCCTTGACAAGTATCTCTAGGCGGATTTTAGCATCCAAAGCCCAGCAACACATAGTACTATACCTAGGATTTTCGTTAGAGAAACGCTCTCTTTGAAGAACACTACGCCTGCTACTGACATCAGCAACACTCCGCCTGAAATGACCAAAGGCCCTGCGATGCTCAGCTCACCGCCATGGCTGAATATGTAGAAGTAAAGCACCGTCCCTACACCTACGCATATTCCCGCGATTATAGAGAATAAGGCCCCCCTGCTCGTGAAGCTGAACTTGTTCTCATCAGATAGTATGAATATTAGGTATATCACTATGCATAAGGTTGCTGTAGCCTCTAGCAATAATGCTCCTAGGCCGTCTGAAACGTGGCCCGCGGCTATCTTGGTGAATATGTTATGCAAGCCGTAGGCTAAAGCTGCTACCAATGCGGCTATGAACCAAAACTCCATTTTCAAAACACTCCTTTAATTATTTTATAAGTCTGCGAGTCCTTCGAGGAATCTGTCTTTCCTTTCTTTTGCATATTCTATTATCCTTAAAGCGTCCTCGTAGCGGATATTTTCGTATCGGGTTCCTTTGAAGTATCGTTCTAACGCTTCTATTGATAAAGGGCCTTTCTTGTGTAGTTTCCAAGCTTTTTTGTAATAGCCTGAGTTGATGTATTCTGAATAAATCTCTTTAATGTCATCTTGAGAAATATCCCCAAAAGATCGATACCTATCTTTCTTTCTTAAAAGATTCCGCGTCTTGCTGTCTAAGCTTTTCTCCCCACTGATGAAAACGTTAGGTATTTTCATAGTCTGATGCCTCGGGCGTGATTTGAACACGCGACCCCGGGCTCTTTCAGAGAGTATATCATCGCTCTTGCCGAGCTCATATTTCAAGTCTTATGAAACCCGTGCTCTAACCAGGCTGAGCTACCGAGGCGTTTTAAAAAATGAGTGGAAAGCCGTCTTTTAAACGTTTCGCATTATCACTTTAAGGCTTGCCTTATCTTCTCAGCTGATTTTTCCATCTCTTCCTTAGAGACAGTTTTTATGTTTTCTAGCCTTATAGCCCCGCCATGACCATCGTCCTTGAACCTGGGCACAAGCCAGACGTGAGCGTGGGGCACTTCCTCCCCGAAAACCATAGACACTACATAATCTGTGTTGAAAGCATTCTTCATGGCGTTAGCTATCTTACTGACTATTTTGTAGCACTCGCTTATGTTTGGCACGTCCCAAATCCACCTGTAATGCTTCTTAGGGATTATTAAAGTATGGCCTGGGTTTAGTGGCCGTATGTCCAAGAAAGCCAAGAAATCTTTATCTTCATATACCTTATAGCAGGGTATTTTTCCGCTTATTATCTTGCAAAAAATGCAATCTTCCATTTTGTGGTAACCTCCTGTGAAAAAGCAGGCTATAAAAGTTTAAATAGTTTTGTAAACTATACTGGAATATGGACCCGAAGCATTTCCTTAAGCTGAAAGAAGAGATACACCTTCGCGAGAAGCAGATAATGCTAATCCTTCATCCTGGAAGCGACAGCTTAGATTTGATAATCGACACTTTGTACATACTAACGAATTATAAGAACATACCGGGCGTTTGCGTAACCCTTGTGAGGCCTTACTCCTCTTTAGAGCCTTTGCTGGCTAAGCACGGAGTGGATGTTGACAAGATAGTATTCTTAGACGCCATCACCCGTGCTTCTCATAAGGCCGAACACACTGACAGGTGCGTGTACGTAGACAACCTGAAAGACCTGGCAGACATGGACCTCTACATAGACGCAGCATTATCAGCTATAAAATCTGAGAAGAAGTTCCTGTTCTTCGACTCACTATCAACACTGGCCCTGTTCAACCATATCCAAGAGCTAAGCAAGTTCTTCTACTTCCTGACAAGCAAGATAAGGCTTAATAAAGTGGAAGGCATAATACTAAGCGTAAATAAAGATGAAGAAAAGCATATAATAACAGAAATATCCAAGTACTGCGATAAGATAATAGAATTTTAAAAAACAAGAGGTGGAAAAAATGTCTTATTTTAACAACCCGGCGTTCATGCCTTTATTGCTTTTTCTGATGTGCTCTTTAATCACTTACCTATTATTCACTACAAGGAAGAAGTTCGGCGAGGGGGAGATAAGAAGAATAGTAAATGATCTGTCATTAGTGTCTTGGGCAGGCATGCTCTTGAGCTTAAGCTTATTGTTAAAACGACTCATAGGGCAGGACATGTTTCATATCACCTATAGCATATTAGTAGTTGCCTTTGTTATAGTCTGTGTTTACGCCGCTGCGTCAGTCTTCTTTTTGGCTAAAGAGTTAAGCTTTGATGATAAGGCAAAAAAGGTTTGGTTTGCCGTAGCTTTTGACTCAGTATTAGGCTTTTTCAAAGGGGTCTTAGATAGCGTTTTTTACCCGGATTCTAAGAAGAAGTGAGCTTCTTCCTTTTTTCTTCTTTCTTCGTTTCTTCCCAGATCTTTAGCACCTCTTCCGGGGTGGAGGCTTTCTTGTCACTGAATATGTGCGGATGCCTCCTGACAAGCTTCTCAGTTATGCCTTCGACAACCTCCTGTATCTTGAACAGGTCCTTCTCTTCAGCAATGTTAGAGACGAAGAGGATGTTATGAAGCAAGTCACCTAGCTCCTCCTTCAAGTTCTCGTAGTCTTTCTTCTCGATAGCCTCTATCACTTCTTTGGCCTCGTCCAGTATGTTGCCTTTGACAGACTCAAAGTCCTGCTTCTTATCCCAAGGGCATTCTTTCCTGAGGCGTTTCTCAACTTTTACAAGATTCTCGAAAGAGTGTTTCATGCTCAACTGTTGGGGATTGGATGTTTTTAAAACTTTATATCTCATTTTAGTGCTATATTAATATCATAATCTAAACTCTAAAGTTTTTTAAATGCGTTTATGTAAATGAAATAATCAATGAAAAAAGTGCTGGAGTCTATTCCTGAGTACAAACTGATACTTATACTCTTACTACTAGCACTGCTTTTAAGACTGCCATGGCTTTACACAACCATCGAGAAAGATGAAGGGCAGTTTGGCTATACCTCCTGGCGATGGCTTTCAGGTGAAGAGCTATACACGGATTTGAAAGACAACAAACCGCCTTTATTGTATGCCATTTACGCTTTACCTATATCCTTATTCGGCAATAGCATAATCCCTGTAAGGATTATGAACAATCTTTTATTCCTCATATCATTAATCTTTTTTTTTAAGCTTGCTAAAAACATTTTTTCGAAAAAAACCGCTTTTTTTTCAACACTGTTTTATACGGTGTTTATGAACATCCCTGTGTTTGAAGGGTACCTTGCGATGTCAGAATCGTTACTAATGCCTTTTTTTATAATATCCCTCTTTTTTTTTGAAAAGTATACTTCAACAAGAAAAACTTATTTCTTATTCATCTCTTCAATCTTTGCATCGATATCCATGTTTATAAAACAACAAGCAATATTCCTATTCTTCCTGCTTATCGGGGGATTATTCGTTTATAAAGAGAAAGATAAGATAAAAAAGACAGTTCTTATCATACTTGTACCTTTAGCGCTTGTCCTTTTTTTGCTACTCTACAATAAACCAATGATTTTAGGACTGTTGCAAAGGACATGGACAGAACTTACTGATTCTCCTCTCGGTTTTTCTTCTGGGTATCAGCATTTTAGTTACAATTTTTTTATTCTTATGGAAGGTAGCTTCTTACTCTTGTTTTCTATTATCGGCTTACTAAAAATGTTTCAAACCGAGATGCGTGAAAAAAACTACTTTTTAATCAGCTGGCTATTCATATCTGCAATATTCACACTTATACCCCCCGCTTATGGTCATTATTACATCTTTTTGATACCGCCACTATCGATATTCGCAGGATTAGGCTTAACCTATTCGATTAGGTCTAATCAAAATAAGAAACTATTCATCTTAACTTCGGGAATACTGCTTGTGATTACAAGTTTTTTAGTGATAAACCACTATCCCAACTCTACAATTGACTATAACCACTTTAGGTGGGGTTGGTCTAATTTTGAAAGTTACGATCAACAAATCGGATTAGCAGAGTATATTAAAAGCTCAACCCCTCCGGAAGAAAGTGTATTACTGGTTGGATGGGAACCTGCAATTTATTGGCTGAGCGAAAGGACCTCGCCGTATAAATCTTTGGACATTTCGCAAAGCGTTATAGACACCATTAATCTTGAACAGCTTATAAAAAATAAAAACTTAACCCGCGTCTTATTCATTAACAAAAATGAGGGTCATGGTTGGCAGTCTGACTTTCTCTCAAACAAAAACATTGTTCAAAAAGTAGAAGTTTATGAAATAACCCTTTATCAGGACTACTGTCACATTTATGCTCTGCATAAACAAATTGATAAAAGGGCTTGCGATATTGTATCCGCCCCTGTTTTGAAGCAGACATGTTTAGCAATAGTCGGCAAAGATTTTTCCGAGTGTGACAAAATTTCTCACTATTTTTTTAAAAATCAATGTTTAATCCTTTCAGTTTTGAAAAGCAAAGACTCGAACTCTTGCCAGATGATAAGCGATACTAGAGCCCTAAATTTTTGCAGGTCTGTGCTGAACGGAACATTCGATTACGAGTCATGTGTTGGTTTTTTTAAATTGCACCAAAGCGAAAAAAAATCAAGTTACATATGCGGAAGGCAATATGCTATTTTTATGAACGAGGTAGAATTGTGTGACATGATAGGGAGCGTAGATGAAACGCTTTTATGCAAAGGAGTCATCACTTCAGACAAGTCATATTGCGAAAACATCACAAACAAAGTATTGTATGCAGGATGCATGGCGGCTGCAACTTCTAGCACGGATTACTGCAACTTAGGGAAGCGAAATTAAAAAGTTTTATTAAGCGGATAATTGACATTATTAAAAATATTGGGCTGGGGAGCGCAATTCATTTATAGCTTGAACCATGATGTCTTACGGGAGGTATAATGAGAATCCTGTTTGTCCATGCAGAAAACGAGAACCTTGGTGTGCAGTACCTATCCGCAGTATTGAAAGAGAGCGGGCATGATGTTAAGCTCGTGTTTGACCCATGTCTTTTCAAAGACTCTTTTGTCTCAAATGAGATGTTGCATAAAACTTTTGATTATAAGAGAATTATCCTAAAGCAAGCAATAGACTACAAGCCCGACCTTGTTGCTTTTTCAGTGTTGTCCGCCAGATATAGGTGGGCTTGTGAAACAGCCAAGGAACTGAAAAAGTTTATTTCTGTACCGTTCATATTTGGTGGCATACATCCAACTTTAGTGCCAGAGGTTGTGCTCAACAACGATTTCGTGGACATGGTCTGCATGGGCGAAGGAGAAGAAGCATTCTTAGAACTGGTAGAATCAATCTCCAAAAAGAAGAAAAACCACAAAATAAAAAACATATGGTACAAAAAAGATGGACATATCATAAAAAACCCTATCCGACCCCTGCTAAGAGACTTAGATTCATTACCTTGCCCTGACAGGAGGATATATGAATTTGAGGTGTCCCCTGGAAGATACCTGATAATGGCCAGCAGAGGATGCATTAATAGCTGTAGTTACTGTTACAATTCGTATTATAAAAAAGCCTACAAAGGTGAACAATACTTAAGGCTAAGAAGCGTTGACAGCGTTATCAAAGAGCTAGCGCTTGCCAAAAAGGAGTACAACCCAAAGTATGTAATCTTTCATGACGACGTATTCGGTTTCAAACTATCCTGGCTGAAAGAGTTTAACAAGAAATACAAGCGGCATATCAACTTGCCGTTCTACTGCTCCCTGCATCCTTCTTACATAACTGAAGAGCACTTAAGGCTTCTAGATGACTGCAAGTGCGTCCTTGTGAACATGGGGATACAAACAACCGATGAAAACTATGCTAAAAGCGTGCTCAACCGACCGAATTCTAATAAGAAGCTTGTTGAAGTGATAGACCTGTTTAAAAAAACTAACATATGGCTTATGACCGACATAATGATAGGGCTGCCTAGGCAAACAGAAGAAGACTTGTTCAGGATGGCTGAGTTTTTTTCGGAAAACCATTCAGACCAGATAGCATGTTACTGGCTGATATACTATCCCAAGATGGATATACTTTACAAGGCGCAAGAGATGGGTGTTATCACAGAAAAAGACGCTAAAGACATAACCAACAGCAGGACTTTCACATCCTATGGGCTAGGCGGTACTTTTTTCAAAAAAGAGTTCACGCCTGAGCTTAATCTAATAACGCTTGCACATATCTTGCCTAAGAGCGTAACTAAGTTTTTAATAAAAAACAAGAGATACAAGTGGCTTCTTGGTTTTAATATCCCTTATGTTTTGAACTCGACACTGTACAACATATCTGCTTTTTTCAGGGGCAAGAAGAGGCTAAACGTAATCTACGGCCGCGGAGGGTACGTCAGATATTATCTTCACTATATGCGCCGCTTTTTGAAATTTAAACTTAAACGGTGATAAATATCCAAGAAAAACATTATCTAGGGGCTGTATTAGGAAGGTATAAAAGAGACTGTTATCTGGACATCATCAACCGATGGGTGCCAGCCAAAAAGTCAGGAGTTATGCTCAAGACTGACCTTTATGAAGAAGCTTATGGGGTAGATGACTTGTTGCCCCGCATCAAACAGTATAAGCATAAGATAGGTATAGACCACTCTGAGATTATTCAAGAAAAAGCAAATTTCAACGCAAAAGGCGGTTTCACTTGTGTCTTAGCCAATCTCGAAAAACTGCCATTCAAAAATGAATCGTTCGAGTTTATACTCTCAACATCAACTATCGACCACTGCAGCAATGAGACTATGCAAGGTTATTTAAAAGAGATGAACCGGGTTTTAAACGATTCAGGAAGTATAGTGATTAGTGTTAATAACAGGCACAATTTCTTGTTGTTTCTTGTCAACAAGCTTGAAACCGTTTTCAGGATTAATAATTTCAGGAATGAATTTTACGCTGCAAGCGAGCTTGAGAACATTTTCAGAGAATGCGGGTTTAATACAGAAGAGTCTGACTTCGTGTTTTATACGCCTCCCTTTAGCAGGCATATCATAAATCTATCAGAGCGTGTAACCGGCGGAAGGTTAAACAAGGTCTTGCTAAGACTGTTGCTGTCATTTGATAGTTTTGTTAGAGAACGAAGCGGGCTAAAGAGGTTGTTTTCTCATTGGGTTGTATTCAAGTTAAGCAAGTCTTAATCGCCGCTATCGAATCCTTAAGGTTTATACATGGGGTTTTGTTAAAAAAGTTTTGAGAAGTTTTATGAAACTGCAGTTGTTCACTGATGTTATTCCTTTGGTGCAATTCGCATAGCATCCCACGCAGTTGGACATTTTTTTAGTTTTAAAAGACCAGTATACGCTTTGCAAAGCATGGCTGTTCAAGTTTTTTATGTCTTCCATGCCATAGTCTTTTGAGGTTAGCACCATCCTTTCAGTTACGAAAGGGCACTGTAAGACGTTCCCATTAGGAATCACGTAGATGTACAACGTTCCAGCATCGCACTCGGAAGAGTTCATCAGCCTGAATGATTCAAAATCGATTTTAGGATACACTTTTTTGAAGATGTTTATCTTTGCAAGCCTGCTTTCGATGTATTTTTTCTCTTTTTTATTCAGCCCTGCAAGTTTTCCGGACATCTGCTCAAAGCTGAACTCGGGCAGAACGCCTATGAAGTCAGCCTCTTTCTCTATGTTTCTTATGAATTCTGGAAGGACACCAAGCGTTTGCTTGTTCAGTACAATGTTCACTCCGATTTTAGCCCTCTTCGGTTTTATACTCATCAAGAGTCGGATGGCTTTCAAAGTCTTGCCATAAGACCCTTTTATGCCAGTCATTTTTTCATGAACATCTTCAGGACCGTTCAATGAGACGCGTATGAAATCAAAAGAATCCGCAAGAGCCTTAGCGTTGGATTCATCAATCATCAAGCCGTTAGTGTTCAGGTTGACAACCATACCCCCTTTTATTGCTAGTTTCCCTGCTTGATGGATGTTTTTTATCATAAGTGGCTCTCCGCCTGTAATCGAAATGAGAGGGACACCCATGTCTGATGCTTGCTTTATTATGTTTGACAACAAGCGCTGGCCTATTGTCTTGCCTTTTTTTTTGCCCCAGCTGGGGAATCCGTCAGTTTTGTTGTTTCCAACTACGCAATGCTTGCATTTTAGATTACAGGATGTCGTGACATTGATATAAACCCCAAAGGGGATTGTAGAGATTTTAAGAAGCGAAGACATTTTCGGAAGTTTCTTGGCAAGGTTATACCTAACAAAAACATTCAAAGACTTCAGGTAGAAGAGTATCTGTTTTTTTGCTAGCATCTTATATCATACTGTTTTTTGAGGTATTCTCTCCCTGCGCAGGTTTTGAAATGCCTGTTAAGCAGGCCAGCTTTCCAGCTCAAAGCTTCCGTTTTATGGAGTTTTTTAAATTTTAAACAAAGGCTTTCAAAATCGTCTTTTCTTATATTGCCAATAATGCCCGGCCTATGCACGCAATAAACCATGTCGCCGTTGGCTTTTATCAACGGGTTTCCTTTCAATGTGCAGATGACGCTTTTTTGGCGCAAAACAAACCTTAATCCCATGGTTTTTGACAACTGTTTGTACAACCAACTGTATTCGCCTTCATTAAGGCATAATTTTTTATGGTTTTTTACAGCCCTACCATCAGGTATTATCCTGTCTAAGAACAGGTATATGTTATTGTCTTTGCAAAAACTTGCGATTTCCGGAATCTCTTTGTAGTTATATTTAGATATCAAACAGTGTATCTGCAAAGGGGGTGTTATGAACTTTTTCTGGTCTAAGTCTGCGTATCCTGCTTGGATAAGGTTTTTCAGCCCTGAAGGGATCATCTTGTTTTTTATGCCTGCTGGAGTGAAGTACGAGTATTTTTCAAATCTGTAAGCATTTTTTTTACCAACCATCAGGTTGGCAGAGTTTTTGTCGAAAGTGTTCATCTTGAAGAGCACGCATACTTTGTTCCTGTACATCCACCTGGCCGTGTTGTATCCTATGAATGTACCGTTGGTAACGACTAAAGCCTGGAGTCCAATGTTGTTTATGTGTTCGATTAGTTTAAAGAAGTCTTTGTCCATCATGGGCTCTCCTGAACCATGAAGGTTTATCAGTTTAGCGCCAAGGTCTTTTGCTTGGTCGATTACATATATCTTTTCTTTTAAACTGAGCTCGTTATTTAATGGCTTGCCTCCGTTGGTTGAGCAGTATATGCACCGGAGGTTACATGAGTTCGTTGTGAAAAGACCAAGCATACCTATCTTTGCCAAATTTCCACCTGATACAGTAATTCTTCACAGCATATAAAAGTATTTTGGTATGCCCTCATCGTTTCAGTTGTGAACAATAGCACAGAATATACCATAAACATTATAAAACGAACTTGGTTACCCTAACCTAGCGTAGTTCCGTGGGATATGACTCTTTAAAAAATGAACACCAAGGTTCAAGCGAACATAGCCGAGTTGAAAAGGATTCTCTG
>Ga0194112_10006241_pt1 | contig 15838 bp, 7 predicted proteins | sample TA2MahC400mmetaG_FD_146191 | JGI IMG/M metagenome (GOLD analysis project Ga0194112, IMG submission 146191) | Freshwater microbial communities from Lake Tanganyika, Tanzania - TA2015016 Mahale Deep Cast 400m | ecosystem: Environmental > Aquatic > Freshwater > Lake | place: Tanzania: Lake... | reverse complement strand
TGCGCGTCATCGAGGAGCCAGTCGAACATCGCTTCCGTCAGGCGGGCCTGCGCGAGGTCGTCCTCGGCGCCGTAGTCGTGCGAGCCTCGCTCGTAGCCGCCGTTCACCGTGCGGCGCTCCCAGCCGGACATCGTCCAGTGGGTGAAGCCGTCGGTGCCGTAGGCGGCAACGCGCTTGTGGGCGTAGCGAACCTCCACGCGGTCCGTCGCGATAGGCGCACACGCCCCGCAGGTGAGGCTCGCGCGCACGCCGCTCGCGAAGCCGATCATCCCGGTCGCCATCGCGGGAGAGGGCTGGCGGGAGTCGAGTTCGCTGCCATCCGCGACCTGGCCGAACACGCTGACGATGTCATCGAAGCCCGTGTAGCTGTGCGCCAGCTCCAGCACATGCACCCCCTGGTCGAGCGGCGTCGAGCGCGCGCTCGCGTCAATGTGCCGGACCTCGCCGATCGTGCCCTCCGCGACCGTCTGCTTCAGGTCGAGGTTCTGCGCGTGGAAGTGCAGCTGCGTGTTCACGCAGTACTTCGTCTTCGAGCGCGCGTCGAGGTCGCGCAGCGCCCGCCAGTCCTCGCCCTGCAGCGCGATCGGCTTCTCCACGATGACGCCCGGCACGCCGTGGTCCGCCGCGATGGTCATCAGCTCCACGCGCAGCTCCGGCAGCGTCACGATGTGCAGCACGTCCGGCTTCTCCGTGTCGAGCATCTGGTGCAGATCGGTGTACCGCGTAGCGACGCCGAACTCGTCGCCGAACTGGTTCAGCCGCTCCTCGTTCATGTCGCAGATCGCGACCTTCTGCCCTCGCTTCACGAACTCGTAGGCCCTGGCATGTCCGCGGGCGCGTGGCCCGCACCCCAGAAAAGCGCACTTGAACATGGTTCACCTCTTTGGGTTATGGAGGCGGTCCGGGAATTCAGGGACACGATCCCAATTCGATACAGCCGAATTGGGTCATGTCCCTGAATTCCCGCGGATGTACTCCTGCGCCCTCGCGTAGAGGGCGTTGATGTCACGCTCCTGCTCCGAGGAGAGCATGTGCGTCGAAGTGGCGATCTCCTCCTTCGCGCGCGCCCAGGCCTCGGAGAGGATCGACGGGGCGCCCTCCGCGCGCCAGCGGTTCACGTTCCAGTGGCGGAAGAGGTCCGGGAACCAGTAGAAGCCCCGGAACCGCGACGCGGTGTCGTCCGTCCCGATGAAGCTCCCCTGCCCGACCCCTTCGCGGATGAGCGCCACGGGGTCGGCGTCGGCCGAGAGGTCCAGGCCCCCGATGATCCGCTGCACGTAGGCGAGGATGTCGCGGTCGATGACAGCTTGCTGCGGGCTGAAAACCTCGTCCACCGACAGCTGCCCGACCGCGCCGAAGTGCCGCACGCCGAGGAGCGCCTGCCACAGGACGGAGGCGGTGCGCTCGCAGGCGGCGTGCTCGTCCGGTATCTTCGCGGTCGTGCGGAACATCCCGCTGCGGACGGGTTGGCCCGTCAGGTGCTCGGTCATCTGAAGGACCGCCGCGCGGTACAGGCACCACTCCGAGGAGCCGAAGACGATTCCCGAGTAGCGGAAGTCGAACGGCTCGACCCGCAAGCTGATTCCGCCGCCGAAGCCGAGCGCGACGCTGATCATGTCGAAGGCCAGCGCCTCGGCCGTGGATTGCACGAGGGAGGCGCGCGGATCGAGGGGGCATGTCGCGCCGGCGATGGGGATGGCGCCGGTGAGGCTCACCGAGAGGTCTGGGTCACCCCGGAAGGCGAGCGCCGTCCGCACGCCCTTGCAGTTCAGCCGCAGCGGGCTGATGGCGACCTGCTCCACCAGGCGGTACCGCCGCCCGGCTGCGAGGTTCATGTCCACCAGGAAGCGGACTTCCTCGGGGTCGGTCACCGGGAGCGAGCCGCCGAGCCACCGAGAGTGCAGCAGGCCAATGCGCTCGGCGGCCAGCGTCACCAGCGCCGGCGGCACATCGCCCGGCTGCAGCGGAACCACGCTCGACGTGCCGCGCGCATCCCAGAGGCGCGCCATCTGCGCCGCCTCATCGCTCGTCGCCGGGCGGACGATGAGCGTCTCCGGGTCGCAGTAGTTCAGCCCCGCCCAACAGGCGTCCATGGTGAGACGCCGATCATCTTCGCCGGGCGGAGCGGACGAACGGCGCGCCGCAAGATGCGAGCGAACCGCGTCCTCCGCGAAGCGCAGACGGCCATTGACAGGCGTGCAGCCCGGCCAGGCGGCGATCTGGGCCGCGACCTCTGCGTCGGAGCACTCAACGCCGATCTCGGCGAGGACCGTGAGGGCATGATCGACAATGCGCCCAAGGTCAGGTTCGGCAAGCGGCGGATCGAGACGAGGGCGCCAGACGGACATCAGATGCGAACCTCACTGCAACTTCGGGCCCGCGATGACCTCGCCGCGAAGCTGGCGGGCCTGGTCGTCGGGATCGAAGGTGCCGTAGAACAGCGCGTTGGCATCCATCCAGGTCACGAGGCGCGCGAACTCCTCCTCGCTCAGCGTCACGCCGTGGTGGTCGGCGAGCAGCAGCTTCGTGAGGGCGCTGCCGCGGGCGCCGAACCGGTTCGGCGTGCTGAGCGGGTCGATGAGGCCCTGGTCCGAGTACGGCACACGCGGCGCAAGGGCGTTGTAGGAGGCCGAGTAGGGGCCATCAGGCGCGCCGGTGAGCTTCACGCCGCCGCCGGGATCGGTGTTGCCGTGACAGCTCACACACCGCGCATCCAGGATCGGCTGCACGAGGCGCGGGTAGCTGAAGGGGAGTGAACCCTCGGGCGCGGGCTCGATGACCGAGGGCGCACGGCTGAGCGCGGCAATCGCCCGCCGAGGTGGCGCCTCGGTTCGCGGCTCGTGGCAACCGACGCAGGTGATTGTCTCCCCCGGCTGCAGGTAGGTCTCGCTGCGCATCACCTGGACCGCCATGCCTCGCTCGTCGAGCACCTGGAAGCTCAGGGGCACACCGGCCGGCGCGTGGAAGTAGGCGGAACCGTCCGGCTCGACGGGCACCGTACCCAGGACCTGCTTGCCCGGGGCGCCGCGCGGCAGGCCGACGGGCGGGCGGTCGATTCCCGGAGTGGACTTCGGTAGGACCTGGAGGATGCGCAGCCGCTTGATCGTCTCACCTGCGAGGGAGGGTGCGCTGTCGTAGAGGTTCTGCAACACCACCAAGCCCTCGCTCTCGAGGCGGCCGGGGTCGAGCAGCGACGGCGGCTGAGGGGGCACGGGACGCGGGCGCAGCGGCACAGGCCACGCGCTGGAGAGGTTCAGGTCGCGGTAGAGCAGCTCCTTGTTCCCGAACGCATCGACCAGATAGAGGCCGAACATGTTCGGCCGGTTGCCCTGCGGCTCGCCCACCAGGCGCTCGAAGCTGTACGCGGCGAGGAAGTACCTCTCTGAGAGGGGGTAGGCGCTGCGGTAGCAGTGGCCTGGCCAGCGCTGCTGCTCGATGGGTTCGTAGGGCTCAATCCCGGGCGCGCGCAGCCGCCAGTAGGGCGCGAGGTCGTTCTCGCTCTCGGGGAAGGGCGCGTCGGGCGTGAGGCGCGTGAGGGGCGGCAGGCCATCGACGCCCGCGGCCACATCGACCAGGACGATGGAGCCCGCCGTCATCGCGTGATGCGCGGCGGCCGTCGCCATGACGCGGGTCGAGCCCGGCACAGGGCGCGCCTCCCAGATGCCCACCGGGTTGAACGTGTTGTTGCCGTAGAAGATCGCGGGCTGTGAGCCGTCGGGGAACGTAGTCCAGAGCTGCTGGTAGAGCACCGCGTAGCGATCGACGTAGTCCCAGCGCGTGTAGATGATCCGCCCGTCGTTCAGGATCGCCGGGTCCCATTCCTGGGTCTCGTGGAAGGAGAGCGGGCGCGGGTTCGAGCCGTCCGCTTCCGCGACGGCGAGCGTGTAGTTCTCGCAGCCCGGGCTCCCGCAGCGGTGCCAGCCGCCGCGCCTTGTTGAGATGAACAGGATCCGCCCATCGGCTATGTACTTGGGCGCGAAGTCGTTGTACGGCCCGTCGGTGAGCCGGCGCAACCCGGAGCCGTCGGCGTCCATCTCGTAGAGGTGGTAGTGCCGCCCGTGGTGGCCCTGGATCGTGTCCTCGGGCGTGCTGTCGGCCTCGCAGAAGGCGAAGAGCACGCGCTGGCCGTCGCACGAGACCTCCGGCTGCATGAAGCTGCCTTGCGGAAGCAGCCCAGCCGTCAGGTCGCGCGCCGCCATCGAGGCGCCCGGGTGTTCGAGGACGCAGATGCCCCCTCCCGGCCGCGCATACCGCCCATAGTACTGCGTGAGCTGGTGGCTGAAGCACGGCGGGACCTGCTTCGCGAAGACCAGCGGGCCGGCATCTGCAAGGGGGTTGGCCAAGGCGATCTCACGCTTGTGCCAGTGCACGCGACGCCAGAGGTACTCGAGGGACGGCGTCGGGGCTGAAGCCGCTCCTACCGCATGGAACTCGGCCTTGAGGGCGGACCAGGCGGCGGATTGGAGGCCGAGGTCGCGCAGCAGAGCGTCGCCGCGGTCGAGGGTGCGTTGGATTGCCTCAGCGTAAGTGCTGGGCGCGCGCGGTGTGTCGATGCCGTCCTGCAGCCGCCAGTCCCACTCGATGAGAGCGAGCTCCATCAGGGGACGCAAGGGAGGCGAGAGCGGCGGCGCACCGCGGCCGATGTCCGGTGTGGTGATGCGCAGGGGGACGGTGAGGTCGCGGTCGGCGGTGCGCAGATGGAGGTCTGCGACGTGGATGAGGACGTTGCGGCCGGCGCGGGCAATGAGACGCAGGGACAGGTCGGCCGTGGAGTCGCCGCTAATCCGCAGCTCGGCCGGGCTGTTGTCCAGAGCGACGGGCGGGGCCTCGGTGTCGCTAAGCGCCAGGGAGGCGGTCACCGGTTCTCCGGCACCACCGCTCACGTGAGCGGTGGCTGAGGCCTCGCAGGCCCCGAGCAGGCCCTGCACAGGTACCGCGATCTCGGCGCTCTCGCCCCGCGCGAGGACGATCCAGACGCCCGGAGGTTGCTCAGTGAAGGCGACCTGCGGGCCCTCGGCAGCGGCGAGGACGCGGAAGCCACACACATCGGAGGAGGGAGGCGGCGCAGGCTGCCCGTTGAGGGTCACTTGCGCTTCACCGAAGCCCGGTCGCCCTCCGGCGAGTATCTCCACCTCGGCGAGGCCGCAGGTCTGGAAGGAGTTGTACGAAGTCAGTACGAGGATCCGCAGCTTGCGGGCCTTGACCGGCTCCAGCTTCAGTTCAAGGCGGGCGAGGCTCTCATCCGGCAACTGCCCCTCCGCGACGCGACGCCACTCCGCCCCGTCCGCCGAGACCTCCACCGCGAAGTCCCGCGTGTGGTACATGTTCCCGGTCCAGGAGGCCTGGACGACGTTGACCTGACGCACCTCCTCGATGGAGGCAAACTCGAAGGTGAGCGCGCAGGGCAGCTGGGTCTGATCGCGGGAGTACCAGCACCCCTCTCCCTGCTGGAGACTACCGTCCGCCGCCTTCGTGCCGGCGTACTGCTCCGAGTACTGCGTGTCCGCGACGACGGAGGTTCCGTAGGGAGGGCCGGCGATGTTGGTGAGCGACTGAGCGGCGCCGACATGGGCGAGCAGGACGGACAGAAGGGCGATCACGGCGCTTCGCGGCATGGGGAGGGTCTCCCGGAATTGTCAGGAGACCCTTCGCCGCGGAGACGAAGGGACCTTTGCGCGCCCGCTACTCCTCGTCCGACGGCTCGGCGATCAGTTGGGCGAGTTCGTCGATGGCCTCCATGAAGGCCTTCTGCTCGGCCTTCGTGCGCCCCTTGAGCAGCGCCCCGACCGCCTGGTACAGGGGGTGTGGGGCCTGCGCCACGGCCTCGCGGCCGGCGTCCGTGGCCGTCACGAACACGACGCGACGGTCCTGGCGGTCGCGACGGCGCTTCATCAGGCCCTTGCTCTCGAGGCGGTCGAAGATGCCCACGACGGTACTCGGGGAGAGGTAGACCTTCTCGCTGATGTCGGTGGCGGTGGTCGGACCGTAGGCCACAACCGCCCGCAGGCAGACGAGCTGCGGGCCGGTAACGCCATGCATCTTTGCCAGGCGGCGCGAGTCCACTTCTACGCCCTGCGCGATCCTGCGGAGCGCGTAGAACAGGCGCTGACTGAGGTCGGGATCGACCTGGGTGCGCGAACTCCGCAAGGTGACCTCTTCCCGTCGGCGTGATGGGCCCATGCGAGTAGTAGCTCCCTTACGCTGCGGCGACAACACCAATGGTCGGCGGCACCCAAAACGTCCGGGCACCCGGGGGACCCGGCCGCAGATCGTCCGCGCCGCAACGAGTCTGCGCGCCGCGGATCAGCGCGCCCCTACAGACACCATAGACGCGAGACGACCGATTAGTGTTCAGTCCTGCTCTACGCGAATGGGTCCTGCGCCGACAAGGTGGCGGGGCGGCGCGATTGACAACCGCCTGGGCGGCGTCTACAGTACGAGCACCGCCTCTTCCCGGAGTCGAGCACGCCATGGGACTCGCCTGCCTCCTGCTGTCAACCTGCACGCTGGGGCGCACGCAGCCGGCCTACGACGCGACCAGCGACTACTCCGTGCGTGAGGTGGAGGGTTTCACGGTTCGCGTGAATCAGCGACTGCTTGACGAGCGTCCGGAGGCTGCGGGCGAGGCCCTGCAACTGCTCGCCGCCAAGCTGCTGGAGGTGCGCCGGGTGGTTCCGGCGGGGGCCTTGGCCGCGCTCAGAACCGTGCCGATCTGGGTCGAGGCCGAGGACCCGCACGGGCGCCATCTGTGCATGTGCTACCACCCGTCAAGGGAGTGGCTGGGCGAGAACGGCTACAACCCGGACAAGGCCCGTTGCGTGGAGGTCGCGAACATCGGCAACTTCCTGAGCTGGTCGCGCGAGCAACCGGCGATGGTGTTCCACGAGTTGGCGCACGCCTACCATCACCAAGTGCTCGGGTACGACGACCCCACGATCAAGCAGGCGTACGAGCGGGCGAAGGAGAGCGGAGCTTACGAGTCCGTGTTGTACTACGACGGGAAGCTGCAGCGTGCCTACGCGATGAACAACGACCAGGAGTACTTCGCGGAGTTGACGGAGGCGTACTTCGGAACAAACGACTTCTACCCCTTCGTGCGGCCCGAGGTGGAGCAGTTCGACCTTGTGGGTTTTGCGATGCTGAAGAGCGCCTGGGAGCGCCCCGCTGCGAAGTGATGAGGGAGCCAACCGATCATGCAGCCCCCTAACGACTGGGAGAACCCGCACGTCTTCGCGATCAACAAAGAGCGCCCGCACGCGGACATGATGGCCTACCCCGACGCCGCGGCGGCGCTGAGGGGGGAGCGGCTGAGTTCGCCCTGGTGCCTCTGCCTCAACGGGATATGGCGCTTCCATTGGTCCCCGCGTCCGGCCGACCGCCCGGTGGACTTCCATCAGCCCGAATTCGACGTGAGCGGGTGGGATGAGATCGAGGTCCCCTCGAACTGGCAGCTCAAGGGGTACGACCCCCCGATCTACACCAATGTGAAGTACCCGTTCCCCAACCCCGATCCGCCGCGCGTCCCGCAGGACAGCAACCCGATCGGCTCATATAGACGCAGCTTCACGCTCCCGCCGCGGTGGCGGGGCCGGCGGGTGATCCTGCACTTCGCCGGCGTGAGTTCGGCCTTCTACGTGTGGGTGAACGGCCAACGGGTCGGCTACAGCGAGGACAGCCGCACGCCGGCGGAGTTCGACATCACGCCATACGTCACTGCGGGCGAGAACATCCTGGCGGTCGAGGTATACCGCTGGTCCGACGGCGTCTACCTGGAGGACCAGGACTTCTGGCGTCTCAGCGGCATCTTCCGCGACGTTCTCCTTGTCTCGCGCGGCGACCCGCGAATCCGCGACTTCTGGGTGCACACGGACCTGAATAGCGACTACCGTCACGCTGAACTGCGCATCGAGGTCGAGGTCGAGGGCGACCGCGAGCAAGCGGCGGCGTGCCTGGTGGAGGCCGCGCTGGCCGACCCCCACGGCACGGCGACCGCGCGCATGCAGGCGGAGGCGAAGCCGGCGCCCGGAAGCCCGATCGGCGTCACGCTCACCGGCTGCATCATCGACCCGCTCAAGTGGTCGGCGGAGTGCCCACACCTCTACACGCTCCTGCTCACCCTGAGGGACGCCGGCGGGAACGCGATCGAGGTCATCCCCTGCAGAGTCGGGTTCCGGCGGGTGGAGATCAAGGGCGGGCAACTGCTCGTCAACGGCGTGCCGATTCTGATCAGGGGCGTCAACCGTCACGAGCACGACCCCGACACGGGCCACGTCGTGTCGCACGAGTCGATGGTTCGGGACCTTCGGCTGATGAAGCAGCACAACATCAACGCGGTCCGCACCTCGCACTACCCCAATGTGCCGGAGTGGTATGACCTGTGCGACGAGTACGGGCTGTACGTGATCGACGAGGCGAACATCGAGTCTCACGGCGCGCAGCACCTCGCCCGCGACCCGGACTGGCGCGAGGCGCACCTGGACCGCACCATGCGCATGGTCCAGCGGGACAAGAACCACCCGTGCATCATCATCTGGTCGCTGGGCAACGAGGCCGGCGACGGGCCGAACTTCGAGGCGACCTCGGCGTGGATTCACGAGCGCGACCCCTCGCGCCCAGTTCACTACGAGCAAGCTCACACGCGACCCCACACCGACATCATCTGCCCGATGTACACGCCGGTGCCCGGCATCGTCGAACTGGCGCGGAGCAACCCCGATCGGCCCGTGATCCTCTGCGAGTACCAGCACGCGATGGGCAACAGCAACGGCGGCCTCGCGCGCTACTGGGAGGCGTTCGGTTCGCTCCCCAATCTCCAGGGCGGGTTCATCTGGGAATGGGTCGAACACGGCATCCGCAAGCGGGTCCCGGAGGAATACGCGAAGGGCGAGGAGACGTACTTCGCGTACGGCGGGGAGTTCGGTCCGCCGGATGTGCCGAGTGACGGCAACTTCTGCATGGATGGTCTGATCTCGCCGGATCGCGTGCCCCATCCGGCAATGGCCGAGGTCAAGGTGGCGTATCAGTGCATCAAGGTTGAGCCGGTGGACCTGTGGGCCGGCACGATAGCGGTGACGAATGCGTACGCGTTCCGCGACCTGTCGGATGTGGAGATGGTCTGGGAGGTGCGGGCGGGCGAGATCCTGGGCACTCGGGGCACGAGACACATGGCCCTCGGGCCCGGGGAACGCGAGACGATTAGGCTCCCCTTTGACCCGTCGAAGCTCCTCACGAACCGCGAGGCGTGGCTGAACGTCTCCTTCCGCCTCACGCGGGATGTGCTCTGGGCGGAGGCGGGCCATGTCATCGCGACCGCGCAACTGCAGCTACCGAACGAGCCGCGCACCCGACCCGCGCGAACCGCCGACCTCCCGGCGGTGAATCTCAGCCAGGAGGGTGACGCTATCATTGCCAGCGGCGAGGGGTTCTCGGCGACGTTCAGCCGGAGTCAGGGCATGCTGACGGCGTGCTCCCACGGCGGCGTGGACCTGATCGCGACCGGGCCGGTGCCCAGCTTCTGGCGGGCGCCGACGGACAACGACCGCGGCAACCGGATGCCCGAACGCTGCGGCATCTGGCGGCACGCGGGGCGGGACCGTGTGGTCGAGGAGGTGCTGGTCGGAGAGAGCGCCGGACAACCGCCGCGCATCGTCGTACGGTCCGTGCTGCCGGAGGTGGAGTGCCGGCTCGACACGACGTGCACCGTGTTGGGCAACGGCGAGATCATCGTCGAGACCGCCTTCGAGATCGGGCAGAAGGCGCTCCCCGAGCTACCGCGTTTCGGCGTGCAGTTGGCGCTGCCTGCAGGCTCCGAGCGGCTGGAGTGGTACGGGCGCGGTCCGCACGAGAGCCACTGGGACCGCAAGCTGAGCGCGCACGTTGGCGTGTACGCGGGCACGGTGGACGAGCAGTTCACGGACTACTCCATACCGCAAGAGAATGGGAACAAGACCGACGTCCGCTGGGTCGCGATCGGCGGCCTGATGGTGGTCGGGATGCCTCTGCTCAACTTCAGCGCGCACCACTACACGACCGAGGACCTCGAACAGGCGGCTCACTCTTTCGAGCTGACGCGGCAGGAGTACGTGGTGCTGAACCTGGACCTGCAGCAGACCGGCGTGGGCGGGAACGACAGTTGGGGCGCGCGGCCCGATGAGGACGTGACCCTCTGGCCGCAACCGTACCGGTTCGCCTTCCGCCTGTGCCCCGCGCCGCCAACGACGACGGCCCGGATGGACGCGGCGATGCGAACGTTCGCCCTGTGAGGATCGGCATGACGCGCGCGCCGTTCATGCTGCAGCGACCGCCCCTGCTGCGCCCCGAGGACCTGGCGCGAATCGAGGACGGGATGGTGCGCACGCTCGAAACCGTGGGCGTGCGCGTGCTGGAGGAGACGCTGCGCGAGAGGTTGTCGGCGCTCGGCTTCCGCTCGCGAGGGGAGCGGTTCTTCGTCGAGGTCGCGACGACGCGGGCCTTCCTCGCCGAGGAGCGCGCGCGGCACGGGGATCGCTTCGGGCTTGCGCTCCCGGACGACCCGCCGGACGAGATCACCCTCTACGTCAGCCCCTACCCGCAGCACGTGCATGACCTCGGGACCGACCGCCTGGTGCCGTTCACCGTCGAGCGACTGGTCGAGGCCACGAAGCTCCTCGATGTCCTGGCCGAGCGCGGCGTCACCTCCAGTCCGCCGGGCTGCCCTACGGATGTGCCGCCTCCCCTGCAACCGGTGATTCAGTACTGGGTCGCGGCGGTGCACTCGCGCCAGGGAAGGCACGCCCCCGACCCCAAGGCGGAGCTCACGTTCCCCCATGTCGCGGAGATGGCGGAGGCCCTCGGGCACCCCATCCGCCACCTCCCCGTGTACGTCTTCAGCCCGCTGACGCTCGGCGGCGAATCGCTCCGCTGCGTTCTGCGCTTCCGAGAGCGGCTGGAGGCGATCGGCGTGGGCTCGATGGCCGCGCCCGGCTCGACGGCGCCCATCGACCCAGGCGATGCCTTCGCGCAGGCGGCGGCGGAAGTCATCGGCCCGGTCATCCTGCTGCGCGAGGCGCTGGACCTGCCCGTGCATTGGCACGTGTCCATCCATCCGGTCGATCTGCGCACGATGGCGATGGTGTTTGGGTCGCCGGAGAGCTGCCTCTTCGAGATGGCGAGCCGCGAGCTGAATGCCTACCTCGCCGGGACGCCCTACGCGCCTTGGCCGGACAACATGCACACCAACGCCAAGCTCCCCGGCGCACAGGCTTGTGCCGAGAAGTCGAGCCTGATGACGATGGGAGCGCTGATGGGCGGCCGCCACTTCGGCGCGGCAGGCACGCTGAGCCTCGACGAGGTCTTCAGCGCCGAGCAGCTCCTCTACGACCTGGAGACCCGCGACCACGTCGCGCGACTGGTGCGCGGGCTGGACTTCGGGCAGTGGGCCGCTGACGCGGCGGAGGCGATCAAGGAGGGCGTGGAGGCCGGGAGCTTTGCGGGGCTGCAGCGCACGCTGGAATGCTATCGCGAAGTCTACTGGCACCCGCAGCTCTTCGACCGCGACTTCGTCAACGCGTGGCAGGCGCGCGGTTCCGCAACCATCCGTGAACGCACGCACGCTCGCATTGCGGAGTTGATCGCGGCGCACGAGTACCGCCTCGAGGAGCCTCTGGAGAGGGAGCTGGGGCGGATTGTGCCCAGGGCGCAGACGGAGCTGGCGTGAGTGTCAGGCGGCAGGAATGGTAGGCGTTGACATCGAATCCCACGGGCGAGGCCGCCCGTGCCACCAGAGACCAGGAGGGCCCCATGATGCGAGCCATCACCCTTTCGCTGTCGCTGGTCGTCGCGCTCTCAGGAATCTCTCTCGCGCAGACCCCGCTCGATGTCCCGATGGACCGCAGCCTCGTTACCGTCCTGGTCGTGTTCGGACTCCAGGACAAGGAGCCGATCATCTGGGAGGGCACGTACCGGCTGACCGCCGGGGAGATCGTGGCCACGGATGGCTGGCGATTCGTCGGCGACGATTACGCCACGACGTCGGCGTTCAAGTTCGAGAACCACCGGCGCTACCCGCTCATGTGGCAGCGTCAGAACCGCGACCCGAACACGTTCCCCGCGGAGCCGAACGGCGTCTTCCTGACGCTGGCGAATGTCGGGCCGGATTCCGCGCTGGAGCTGAGCACGACCCAGGGCGACTTCAGCCTGCCGGTGGGGTCACTGCAGTACGGGACGCTGCAGCGCACGAGCGATGGCCGGATCGGCTACGAGCGCGTGCCGACGTATCGGCAAGTTGTGAAGGCGCCGACCGAGGACGGATATCCGGCCGCGGCAGCCGGGCCGGATGGGTCCCTGTATGTGGCCTATGTGGCGTTCACCCACGGCGAGGGCTTCCAGACGCGCCCGCCGGTCACGCAAGCTCCGACCGACTTCGGCGATCTCGCCAGGCCGACCGGCGGTGAACAGCTCATGTTCGCCGAGATGAGCGGCGGGCAGTGGACGGAACCCGTGGCGCTCACCGAGCCTGGCGGCGATCTCTTCAGGCCGGCGGTCGCAGTGGATGGGCAGGGGCGTGTGCGGGTCTTCTGGTCCGCGAACATCGAGGGGAACTGGGACCTGTACGCGCGCGTACGAAGCGACGGGAAGTGGTCCGATGCGCAGCGGGTCACGTCGGCGCCCGGTTCGGACTTCGATGCGGTTACGGCGACGGACTCCCAAGGCCGCGTATGGCTGGCGTGGCAGAGCCTGAGCGCGCGAAGCTCGGACATCTACGCCGCGCGGCATGAGGGCGACGCCATCGGGAAGCCCATCGCGATCGCCGACGGCGACGCCAATGAGTGGAGCCCCGCGATTGCGGCGTCGGCGGACGGGCGAGTCGCGGTCGCCTGGGACACCTATGTACGCGGCGGCTACGACGTGCTGACCAAGGAGTGGCGCGAGGGGAAGTGGGGCAAGGAGCGGCTGATCGCCGGCACGCTGCAGAATGAGTGCCGGGCGAGCGCGGCGTACGACGGCGGCAACCGCCTGTGGCTGGCGTACGAGGTCTCGCCGGAGGGCTGGGGCAAGGACTTCGGGCCGTACGACCAGAGCCCGCAGAAGACGGCCCTCTACCAGTCCCGGCAGCTCGGCGTGAAGGTGCTGGGCGACGGGTCGCTCCACACGCCCGAGGCCGACGTGAACCTGGCACTGCCGATGCCGGACGGCGCGAGGCGCGGGCCGCGCGCGCAACCGCGGTTTCTGGCGGCAACGCCTCGGCTGATCGCGGCGGCGGACGGCCGCGTGTGGGTGTCGGCGCGGATGCGGATGAGCCGCTTCGACAACCCGGTCGGCGGGTGCTGGATGAACTTCCTGAGCACGCTGGAGCCTGAGGGCTGGCGGGCCGCTGTCATCGTGCCGGGCACGGACGGCTTCCTGCACGAACCGAACACGCTCCTCCCGGCGCCGGGCAGCGGGCTGTATCTCGTCTCGACGTCAGACGGCGGCTTCCGCGCCGCTCCGGCGATGGGTCCGCAACAGGCCAAGCGTCGTCAACGTACAGCGGGCTTGCCTCCCGCGACGACCCGCACCTACGCCCAGTACCCCGACTGGTGCTTCAACCAGGAGATCAGCGTGGCCGACACCGGGCCGGTGCCGACGCCGAGCGGCGACCTGAAGCTCGTTGCGTCGCAGCCGGAGCAGCCGGCTGGGCCCTCGGACGGCGCGCGCGAGGAGGCCCAGCAGATCGCCGCCATCCACGCCTACCGCGCACAGGTCCAGGGCAAGCAGAACCGCATCTGGCGCGGGGAGTTCCACCGGCACACGGAGTTCTCGCCCGATGGCCAGGGGGATGGCGCGCTGCTGGACATGTGGCGCTACGGGCTCGACATGGCGAAGCTGGACTGGATCGGCAACGGGGACCATGACAACGGTAACGGGCGCGAGTTCACCTGGTGGATGACACAGAAGACCACGTCGCTGTTCACCATGCCCGACGCCTTCACGCCCCTCTACACGTACGAGCGCAGCGTGAACTACCCGGATGGGCACCGCAATGTCGTGTTCGCGCAGCGCGGGATACGTCCGCTGAATCGGCTGCAGGGCGGCATGGGCAAGGACATGGACGCCGAGGGCCCGGATGCAGAACGCCCCCACACGCCCGATACGCAGATGCTGTACGCGTACCTGACCCAGTTCGGCGGGGTCTGTGCGAGCCATACGAGCGGCACGGACATGGGCACCGACTGGCGGGACAACGACCCGAACGTCGAGCCCGTGGTCGAGATCTACCAGGGCTGCCGCAACAGCTACGAACGCCCCGGCGCGCCCCGCGCCATGAGCGAGAACTACGCCATCGGCGGCTACCGGCCCTTCGGGTTCGTGTCGCGGGCGCTGCTGAAGGGCTACCGGCTGGGGTTCCAGTCCTCCAGCGATCACGTCTCGACCCACATGAGCTACTGCAACGTGTGGGTCGAGGACCCGTCATGCGAAGCGGTCGTGGCGGCCATGAAGAAGCGACACGTCTACGGGGCCACGGACAACATCATCGCCGACGTGCGCTCTGGCGACCACTTCATGGGCGATGAGTTCACCGTCACCCAGCCGCCCACCATCCATGTGAAGCTGATCGGCACCGCGCCCTTCGCCGAAGTGGTCATCTGCAAGGACGACGTATACGTCTACTCCACCCAGCCGAACAGCGAGACGGTCGAGTTCGAGTGGGCCGACAACGACCTGCAGCCCGGCAAGACGAGCTACTACTACATTCGCGGAACACAGGTCGGAGAGACCCAGACGAAGACCGTGAAGTCGCCCACCGGGCAGGATGTGCAGGTGGACATCAACAACGGCGAGATGGTCTGGGTCTCGCCGATGTGGATCAAGTACCAGCCGGGGTAGCGGCGCCCTTGTTGGCCCGAGCCGCTGCGGCCTTGAGGGCGGCCTCAGGTGACTCGCCGACGAGGAAGACCTTTTCCAGCGCCTCCCTCAGCGCAGCAAGCGAGTCCTCGTACGCAAGCGTCGCGGACACGGGGTACGGCTGCGCGAGAGGCGTGGCGGCGCGGACGATGCGAGCTGGCTCGGCGCCCATACCCCGTTCGAGCGCCGCCGAGTTCAGCGCGGGCAGATAGGCGGGCACCGCCAGGCCGGACTCGGCGTATGCGCGGGCGCCCTCCGTGACCCAAGAGCGCGCGAAGGTGTACGCGAGCCTCGGCTCGCGGCACCGCGCAGAGATGGCGACTCCACTCGGGATGCACCCACACCCGCGCCGCTTCCCGGTCAGCGGCGGCGCGACGCCCCACATCACGTCCGTGCACTCCCTCAGCTTCCCGAAGGCATGCGGCGTCACGAGCGCCATCGCGGTGCGCCCCTGGACGAAGGCATCAACGGACTCATCCTGCGTGGGGTCCGGCGGAAGGATGACGCCCGCGGCGCTGAGGGAAGCTATGAACTCCACCGCCCCCACGCAGGCCGGCGCGTCGAAGGTGCACAGCGTACCGTCCGGCGAGACGACCTCTCCCCCATTCTGGCGGAACCAGCCGAGCAGCGAGTAGGGGTAGAGGTTCACGCTGCCGCCGTAGCGGGTGACCTCTCCCTTCGCAGAGCGGACCGTGAGCTTGCGGCACGCCCCCGCAAAGTCGTCCCACGTCCAGCCTTGGCCCGGAAGCCCGATCCCCGCCGCCTCCAAGGCGCTCTTGTCATACACGAGCAGGCCGGTCGGCCCCCAGTCACGCGGCAGGGCATACAGCCCCGGCCGCCCAATGGTGTCGCCCACGGAGCGAAACGCTTCGAAGGCGGTCGGCACGAAGTCACGCGCCCCAAGGGTCGCGTCCGCGCTCAGCATCGGCCACAAGTCGGCCAGCAGTCCGCGCCGCGCGAAGTCGCCGAGTCGGCC
>Ga0194112_10006238_pt1 | contig 15841 bp, 14 predicted proteins | sample TA2MahC400mmetaG_FD_146191 | JGI IMG/M metagenome (GOLD analysis project Ga0194112, IMG submission 146191) | Freshwater microbial communities from Lake Tanganyika, Tanzania - TA2015016 Mahale Deep Cast 400m | ecosystem: Environmental > Aquatic > Freshwater > Lake | place: Tanzania: Lake... | reverse complement strand
ATCCGCCGAAAGTCGTGGCCTTTCGCTTGACGTTACGTCCTGAAACAGCATCCTGACCCTGAGTAGCCGGCCAGCCCGGCAGTGATGGGAAGGAGCCCGCCATGACCAAAGCCGTAATCGTTTCTGCCGCCCGGACGCCGGTCGGCAGCTTTCTTGGGTCATTCGCCAACGTGCCGGCGCATGACCTGGGGGCTGCCGTCCTGAAAGAGGTCGTTGCGCGGGCCGGAATAGATCCCGCCGAGGTCGACGAAACGATCCTGGGCCAGGTTCTGACGGCGGCTCAAGGCCAGAACCCCGCGCGCCAGGCGCATATCAAGGCAGGCCTGCCGCAAGAATCGGCGGCCTGGGGGATCAATCAGGTCTGCGGTTCAGGGCTTCGCGCCGTTGCGCTGGCGGCTCAGCAGGTGATCCTGGGGGACGCGCGCATCGTGCTGGCCGGTGGTCAGGAAAGCATGTCGCTGTCGGCCCATGCCGCCTATCTGCGCGCGGGCCAGAAGATGGGCGACATGCAGATGGTGGACACGATGATCCGCGACGGGCTGTGGGACGCGTTCAACAACTATCACATGGGCCAGACGGCCGAAAACGTGGCCGAGAAGTGGTCGATCAGCCGCGACCAGCAGGACGAGTTCGCGCGGGATTCGCAGAACAAGGCCGAGGCCGCCCAGAAGGAAGGCCGCTTTGACGACGAGATCGTCGCCTACACCGTCAAGACCCGCAAGGGCGACACCGTGGTGGACAAGGACGAGTACATCCGCCATGGCGCCACGATCGAAGCGATGCAGAAGCTGCGCCCGGCCTTTGCCAAGGACGGCTCGGTCACGGCCGGCAACGCCTCGGGTCTGAACGACGGCGCGGCCGCCGTCATGGTGATGTCCGAAGAAGAAGCCAGCCGCCGCGGCCTGACGCCCCTGGCGCGCATCGCATCGCATGCAACCGCGGGGCTAGATCCGGCCATCATGGGCACGGGCCCCATCCCGGCCAGCCGGAAGGCGCTGGAGAAGGCCGGCTGGTCGGTTGGCGACCTTGACCTTGTCGAAGCGAATGAAGCCTTTGCCGCACAGGCCTGCGCGGTGAACAAGGACATGGGCTGGGACCCGTCCATCGTGAACGTGAACGGCGGCGCCATCGCCATCGGCCATCCGATCGGCGCCTCGGGGGCACGCGTGCTGAACACGCTGCTGTTCGAGATGCGCCGCCGCGACGCCAAGAAAGGCTTGGCCACCCTGTGCATCGGCGGCGGCATGGGTGTCGCCATGTGTCTCGAACGGTGATGCCGCCGATCCGGCGCGCAATTTTCTTGCGCTCCGGATTTACGTTCATTAGCAAGATTTCAATATCTGTCGGATAAACAAGGGGGGAACGATGTCAAAGGTTGCACTCGTCACCGGAGGATCGCGCGGGATTGGCGCTGCGATTTCAAGGGCGCTTCAACAGGCCGGCTACACTGTGGCGGCGAATTATGCTGGCAATGACGATGCCGCAAAGGCGTTCACCGATGAAACGGGCATCAAGACCTACAAGTGGTCCGTGGCCGATTACGAGGCATGCGCGGCTGGCGCCGCCCGCGTCGAGGAAGATCTGGGCCCGATCACTGTCCTGGTGAACAATGCCGGCATCACCCGTGACGCCCCGTTCCACAAGATGACGCGCGAGCAGTGGGGCCAGGTCATCGACATCAACCTGACGGGCCTGTTCAACATGACCCACCCTGTCTGGCCCGGCATGCGCGAACGCAAGTTCGGCCGCATCATCAACATCAGTTCGATCAACGGGCAGAAGGGCCAGTTCGGTCAGGCGAACTATTCCGCCGCCAAGGCGGGCGACCTGGGCTTTACCAAGGCCCTGGCGCAGGAAGGCGCACGCGCCAACATCACCGTCAACGCAATCTGCCCCGGCTATATCGCGACCGAGATGGTGATGGCAGTGCCGGAAAAGGTGCGGGAATCGATCATCGGGCAGATTCCGGTCGGCCGCCTGGGAGAGCCCGAGGAAATCGCGCGTGCCGTGGTGTTCCTGGCAGCGGACGAGGCCGGGTTCATTACCGGCGCCACGCTGAGCGCCAATGGCGGCCAGTACTTCGCCTGAACCTCCTCAGAATGCAGTCGGCCCGCGCGATCCGCGCGGGCCTTCTGATGAAAAACTGTTACCGTCCAACAATTTCAGTGGGCAAGTCGGGAAATCTGTTCCTTGAGGCGAAGCTTCTCTCGTTTCATGGCAGCAATCTCCTGATCACTGGCACCAGGACTTTTCTGCGCCTTTTCAACGGCAGCCGACAAGTGCTGGTGTTTCTTGCGAAGCTCCTCGACATGGGAAGCAACCGACATCGCGTCCTCCTCTGTGTTTGTGTCGAACAGGGGGAGTGCAGCACAGCTTTTCGATTCTGTCACGAGACTTTCTTAATCCATAGGTTGATCTGCCTGCCCCCGCGCAGCACATCTGCTGCTTCTTGCGTCAGATCCTCTCCATCCTGCCGGTGGACGGGCGCCGCATGGGTGACAAAGGGTGCAAGCAGCCTTAGCGGCGACCGGACCCCCTTGCGGGCAGCCACCAGGACCCGCCCGGCCGGATGCCCCTGCCGCGCCGCGATGGGCAGGATAGTGATGGCGCCCGCCCGTCCTCGCAGCGCATGGATCACGTCGTCCAGCCGGTCCGCCCGCTGGATCAGCGTCAGCCAGCCGCCCGGCCGCAACCGGCGCAGCCCCGCGTCGATCCACAGCAGCAGCGGCGTGTCCTCGCGCCGGGCGCCGGCGCGTCCCGCATCAGGGGCGGGCGTGCCGCCCAGAAAATAGGGCGGGTTCATCAGGACGTGGTGAAAGCTGGACCCCCTCATCGCCTCCGGTGGTGCGGCCAGGTCGCCTGTCAGCACCGACATTGCGATGCCGTTCGTGGCGGCATTGGCGCGGGCCAGTTCGGCATAGTCGGGCTGACGCTCGATCCCGGTCAGCGCAAGCCCGGGCACCCGCCACCCCAGGCACAGGCTGGCGACCCCTGCCCCGCAGCCCAGCTCCAGCACCGCCTGGCCGGGCCGCGCAGGGCAGGCCGCCGCCAGCATCACCGCATCCGCACCCGAGCGATAACCGCGCGCAGGCTGAGCGATCCGCAGACGCCCGTCCAGAAAGCCGTCCTGTCGGATCTCAGTCATCCAGCCCGGCGTCACGCAGGATGGCGCGGGCCATGAACTCGTCCCGGTCCGCGACCATCAGCCGCTGCGGCAGGATCCCGATCGACCCTTCCAGCACGCTCATGTGCTGGTCCATCGGGAAGGTCACGATACCTTCGGATTCCAGCAGGCTGGTGGCGGCCGACATGCGGACTGGATCATTGCTGCGGAAAAGCTCTTTCATCGGCGCGACGTTAAGGGGCGGTTGCGCATTTGTCGATGCCGTGGCAATGCGTTGTCCCAGACACGGGGTATGGCATGACTGTGCAGGAAAACGTCCGCAAACCGCTGGACCGGCTGTCCGACGCCTTGAGCGCTGAAATGGAGGCGGTCAATCTGCTGATCCGCGACCGCATGGCCAGCCGGCACGCCCCCCGCATTCCCGAAGTCACCGCCCACCTGATCGAGGCCGGGGGCAAGCGCCTGCGCCCCATGCTGACCCTGGCGGCGGCCCGGCTGCTGGATTATCCGGGTCCCTACCATATCCACTTGGCCGCGACCGTGGAATTCATCCACACCGCAACGCTGCTGCACGACGATGTGGTGGATGAAAGCCGCCAGCGGCGCGGACGTCCGACCGCGAACCTCTTGTGGGACAACAAGTCCAGCGTGCTGGTCGGCGATTATCTGTTCGCGCGCAGCTTTCAGCTGATGGTCGAGCCGGGCAACATGCGCACGCTGGAGATCCTCTCGAACGCCAGCGCCACCATCGCCGAGGGCGAGGTGCTGCAGCTGACCGCGGCCCAGGACCTTGCAACCGACGAGGCCGTTTACCTGCAGGTCGTCCGCGGCAAGACCGCGGCCCTGTTCTCGGCCGCGACCGAGGTCGGGGGGGTTATCGCCGATGCGCCCGACGAGCAGGTGCAGGCGCTGTTCGACTATGGCGACGCGCTTGGGATCAGCTTCCAGATCGTCGATGACCTGCTGGATTACGGTGGCGTCACCGAAACCATCGGCAAGAATGTCGGCGACGATTTCCGCGAACGCAAGCTGACCCTGCCGGTCATCAAGGCGGTCGCCAAGGCGGATGCCGATGAACGCGCCTTCTGGTCGCGCACCATCGAGAGGGGCGACCAGCGCGAGGGCGACCTTGAGCATGCGCTGACGCTGCTGGCGCGGCATGGCGCGATGGAGGCCGCACGGCGCGACGCCCTGAACTGGGCGGCGCGCGCCAAGGGCGCCCTGCAGGTGCTGCCCGCGCATCCGATCCGCGACATGCTGTCGGACCTGTCGGATTTCGTAGTCAGCCGCGTCGCCTGATCTCCTTGGCCAGGGTGATCGCGCCAGATCACCCAAGGCGATACCCCTTCCCCAGGACGCAGAAGGGGCGAGCCGCATGCGCGACCCGCCCCCTCTCCGGGAAGAGACCGTGAGTGGCTTATTTCGCCTGGACGAAGTCGGGATAGGCTTCCATCCCCATCTCCGAAATATCGAGACCGCTGATCTCGGCTTCCGTTCCGACGCGGATGCCCATGGTCGCCTTGAGGACCGTCCAGACGACAAGGCTGAGGCCAAAGACGAAGGCCCCGATGGACAGGATGCCCAGGCCCTGGGTAACAAAGCTCGTTTCAGGATTGGTGGCCGGCACGATCATCGTGCCCCAGATGCCTGCGGCCAGATGGACCGGGATGGCGCCCACCACGTCGTCGATCTTGAAGCGGTCCAGCATCGGCACCACCACGACCGCGATCGTGCCGCCAATGCCGCCGATCAGCACCGACGCAAAGATCGACGGGGTCAGCGGCTCGGCCGTGATCGAGACAAGGCCCGCCAGCGCGCCGTTCAGGACCATGGTCAGGTCGATCTTGCCGTACAGCAGCTGCGTCACGATGATCGCGGCCACCGCCCCGCCCGAGGCCGCCATGTTCGTGTTCACGAAGATCCGGCTGACATCGGCGGCGTCATTGACCGACCCGATCGCAAGCTGCGAGGCGCCGTTGAAGCCGAACCAGCCCAGCCACAGGATAAAGGTGCCAAGCGTGGCCAGCGCCAGGTTCGATCCAGGCATCGGCTGCTGGCGGCCATCGGGGCGGTACTTGCCTGTCCGTGCGCCCAGCACGATGGCACCCGCCAGCGCGGCAAATCCGCCTGCCGCGTGAACCAGCGCGGAACCTGCGAAGTCTGCAAAGCCCATCTCGGACAACCAGCCGCCACCCCATTGCCAGCTGGCCTCGATCGGATAGATCAGGCCGGTCAGGATCACGGTAAAGATCAGGAACGGCCACAGCTTGACCCGCTCGGCCAGGGTGCCCGACACGATGGAGGCGGTGGTGGCGCAGAACATCAACTGGAAGAAGAAATCCGACCCGGCGGAATAGCCGTCCGCGGCGTTGCCCGCCCCGACCGGGTCGATCATCTTGGGGCTGAACAGCTCGCCCACATAGCCCGCAATGCTCCAGTCGGTCGGATACATCAGGTTATAGCCGATCATCCAGTACATGATCCCCGCGATCGCGAACAGCGAGATGTTCTTGAACAGCTGCGTGGTCACGTTCTTGGAGCGGACAAGACCGGCCTCCAGCATGGCAAAGCCCGCTGCCATCCACATGACCAGGAAACCGCCGATCAGGAACAAGAGCGTGTTGAAGATGTAGGCGACATCCGCGCTGACCGCGGCGGCCGCCTCCGCAGGCGCGACGACCTCTTGCGCGGCGGCGGGAAGGGCCGCCAGCACGCCAAGCGTCGCGATAAGCGGAAGGGTCTTGTGCATGTGAATAAACCTCGCTTCGTGCTGCAGCCGCCGGTCCGGCTGCCCTGGCCCTTTCATCTGCAATTCCGGTCTGTCGGCAAAGGCGCGCCTGACCTTGGAACCTGCAGAATCCGGCACTGCTTGTTTCTGAGGCTCCCGAAACGGGAAAAGCGCGTTTTCGAGGCAATGTGGAAGCGCTGCTGCACATGCAGTGCCGCCCGGTTGTGCAACCTGCCCGGCATACGCCCATTCGGCACCGCCGCACTGCGCGGTCATTCGCCAATCACGGATTGGTCACCCTAATTCCCCTGAGGCCAAACATGATGTAGGGTCGCCGGAATTCTGGCCGGATCAACCGGCATGGCAGTCACGCAGGCATCCTCGGCATGAAACGACCCACCGGCACCCCGACCCGCACGGGCAAGAGTCCTGTTGCAGACAAGCGCAGCCCGTCCCAACCGACGGATGCGGCCCCGACCCGCAAGGTCAAGCGGTACCGCAAGCCCCGGCGCGGCGGGATCTTTGGCTGGTTCGCGGCATTTGTCACGCTGATCTGGCGGATCATCTGGGGTTCGATCTGGCGGCTGGCCATGGTGGTTGCCCTGATCATCGGGGCGGCCTCGGCCTATTTCTACATCGGCCTGCCCGAGGCGCGCGACCTGTTCGACGGCCGCGCGCGCGGCAGCGTGACCATGCTGGACCGTGACAGCCGCGTCTTTGCGTGGCGGGGCGAAACCTATGGTGCGGTGACCAGCGACCAGATCGCCCCGGTCCTGCGGCAGGCCGTCGTCTCGGCCGAGGACCGGCGCTTTTACCGCCATTTCGGCGTCAGCCCGCGCGGCATCGCCAGCGCCGTCCGCATCAACATGGCCGAGGGCCGGGGTCCGCTGTCAGGCAACGGCGGTTCGACCATCACGCAGCAGGTGGCCAAGCTCCTGTGTCTGGGCGAGACCTTTGACCCCACACGCTTTGCCAACGAGGCCGAGTTCGAGGCCGAATGCCGGTCGGGCGGCGTGTGGCGCAAGATCAAGGAAATCCCCTATGCCTTTGCCATGGAGGCAAAGTACAGCAAGGACGAGATCCTCAGCATCTACATGAACCGGTCGTACCTGGGCGGCGGGGCCCGCGGCTTCGAGGCGGCAAGCCAGGTGTATTTCAACAAGCCGGCCAGCCAGGTGAACACGTCCGAGGCGGCCATGCTTGCGGGCCTGCTGCCAGCGCCCAGCCGCTATGCCCCCACGGCCAGCCTGGAACGCGCGCAGAACCGGGCGAGCGTGGTGCTGGGGCTGATGGCGCAGGAGGGCTACCTGAGCGAGGAGGAGCTGGCGCAGGCGCGGGCAAATCCCGCTACGCTGTCGCAGGCGGCGACTGCCCGCGCAGGCGGCTACTTCGCCGACTGGTTGATGGAATCGGGGCCGGGCTTCCTGACCAGCGAAACGACCGAAGACGTGACCATCACCACGACCTTTGACCAGCGCATCCAGCGCGCGGCCGAACGGGCGTTGCAGCGGATCTTTGACGAAAAGGTCAAGGACGGCTCGACCGCCGAGGCCGCGGTTGTCGTCATGTCGGCCGATGGTGCCGTGCGGGCCATGATCGGCGGGCGAAACACCCGCGTGAACGGCGCCTTCAACCGCGCGACGCAGGCCAAGCGGCAGACCGGGTCCAGCTTCAAGCCCTTTGTCTATGCCGCGGCCCTGGAGGCGGGCTTTTCCCCTGCGGACCGGATCGAGGATGGCCCGCTGACGATCCGCATTCCCGGCGGGCGCAACTGGTCGCCGCAGAACTATACGCGCAACTATCGCGGCATGGTGACGCTGACGACTTCGCTGGCGCAGTCGCTGAACACCTCGACGATCCGCCTGCAGGAGGCCGTGGGCCGCGACGCCGTGATCCGGGTCGCCCGCGACTTCGGCATCGTCAGCAACCTGACGACCAGCCCGTCCCTGGGTCTGGGCGCGTCCGAGGCGACGCTGCTGGAACTGACGGGCGCTTATGCGGGCATCCGCAACGGCGGCACGTCGGTGGCGCCCTATGGCGTGGTGCAGGTGAACGTTCAGGGCGACGACCGCCCGCTGATGGGTCAGACTGGCGGTTTAGGCCAGCGCGTCATCAGCCAGCGCGCTGCAGGCCAGCTGATCTACATGATGCAGAAGGTGATCCAGGAAGGGACCGGCACCCGTGCACAGTTGGGCTCGCGCCCGGTGGCGGGCAAGACCGGCACCACCAGCAGCTATCGCGACGCATGGTTCGTGGGCTTCACCGAACAGTACGTGACCGGAGTCTGGATGGGCTATGACGACAACACCCCGCTGTCGGGCGTCACGGGCGGCGGCCTTCCCGCCGAGATCTGGCAGGCGGTGATGTCCGAGATCCATGACGGGCTGCCCGAGCTGGCCCTGTCCACGGTTTCGCCCGACGGCAGCGGAATCATCATGTCCTCGGGTGACTCGACGCCCCGCGTCGTGACCAGCGGTTCGGCCGACGATCCCCTGGCGGCGGCACTTGCCGGCGTGATGAACAACATCGAGGCAGAGCGCAGCGGCCGCGTGATCACCGCGCCAACCGAGGTCACGGGCGGCGCCCCGACCACGTCGGGCGACAGCGTCGGGGCTGATTCGGACGACGCGCTGAGCCGCGCCCTGAACGGGATTCTGGGCGGCAACTGACACTGCCACAGACAGGAAGGCCCCGCCAATGATCCATTGGCGGGGCCTTTTTGTCGCAAGTTCGCTCGTCAAGCGGCAGCTTGATTGCCTGCCGGCTTTACAGGCGCAACTGCCGGTCGTTCGAGCAGATGCAGACAGCTGCCGCAACCGGGCGGCTGGAACCTGCCCGGTCTGTTGCTCAGCCCTCGAGCTGCAGCACGGCATTCTCGAATGGATAACCGAAATCATCCACGTCGCGCCGTGACACCTCCTTGAAGCCGAGAGAGGCGTAGAAGCGGACCGCTTGTTCGTTCGCGGTATAGACCTCAAGCGACAGCCTGCCCTTGCGCGTCAGGGCGTGCGCGATCAACTTGCGTCCCGCGCCCATGCCTTGCCGCGCCGGCGCGACAAAGATCCCGCCAATAAAGCTGTCCAGCAGGCTGATGAAGCCGATGGCTTCACCCGCATGGCAGGCGACCCAGGTTTCGGCCTTGGGAAGGTATTCTTCCTCGATCAGTCGACGCTGCTCGACAAGCCTCGGCCTGCCAATGAACGAATGTGACTGCAACGACGCGTCCAGCCAGATGCCGGACAATTTGCCGCTGTCCGTCGCCGCGTCGAACGACCGGATGGAAATGCGTGCGTCCTCCATGAGAACTCTACAGAAATCATGCAAAAAGGATCGGCACTTCATGTGCCGGGCAATACCGCTACTTGCGGATCAGCAAATGCCTTTGTGCATCATCGTCCTTCTGTGGTTTCCCCGCAGATAGATCGCGATCCCCCATCCGTCAACGGCGGCCGCGGACCTAGCCCGCCTGCTGCAGGTCGGCGGTCAGCGCACCGACATTGCCCTGGCGACGCGCCAGCATGGCACCGATCTCGGCACGCTCGCTGGCCAGCATGTTCACGCCTTCGATGATGATGTTGAAATAGCGGTCCTGTCCCGAGCGGTTCGAGACATGCCACTCGACCTCCATCGGCGCACGACCGTTCAGATAGGCGACCGAGGTGACGGCGAAAAAGCTCTTCAGCGGACGCGCATCGGTGACCTCGATCCGCGAGCCGATGAACTCGCGAAAGCGCTTGCCGTACTTGCGGCCGATATAGCCCTGGAATGCCTGGCGGTAGGCGACGAAGTCCTCGGAACCGGCTTGGCGGGCCGCAGGACCCAAGGCCGAACGTGCGATGACATCCACATCCGCATAGCGGGCAAAGATCGCCTCGAACTGCTGGTACATCTGCGCGGGCGGCTGACCCGAGTTGATGACCTGGTAAACCTCTTCGAGCGAGCGATCGATCAGCAGGCGGGCACCGCCCGCATCCAGGGCATGGGCCGGGCGCCAGGGCAGGATCACGGCCATGCCGGCGCAGGCCAGCAGACCCAGAAAGCCGCGCCGGTCAGTCCTGGTAAGGATCGAGGACCGCCTCGTCCTCGTAGGGGTCGTAGTCTGCACGCTCTTCTCCCAGCTCGTGGCGGCGGTTCATCAACCAGATCAACCGCATCTGCGCGTAGCTATCCGCACTTCCCTGCAGGACGCCATCCACGGTGTCGCCAAAGCGGGCCCGATCACCGGCTTTTGAGGCGACGCGCAGGGCGAACACCGCCCCTGCCTCGGGTCCGTCCAGCAGGTGGTACAGGGGATCGATCAGCAGGTCGACCACGCGCCCCACGGCATCCCGCTGCGTCGAAGGTCCCAAGACCGGCAGTTCCAGATAGGCTCCCTCGGGAACGCCCCAGACCGCCAGCGTCTGGCCGAAATCGGTGTCGCGCTCTGTCACGCCGAAGCTGTCGGCGGCAGGATCAAACAGCCCGCCCAAGCCCACCGTCGTGTTGACGGCAAAGCGCGCCAGGTTCGTGCCCGCGTCGTTCGGCTTGCCCTGCAGCAGGCCATTCACGACCTTGACCGGCAGCGACAGGTTGCGCCCGGCATTGATGACCATCTGCATCGGCCCGATCGGCTGGCCAGGTTGGACGGGGGCCGAGGCCGCCTGTTCATCGCCAGAGCCCCGCAGACGGTTCGCCACCGGGGCGATTACACGCTTATCGAGAGATTTGTTAAAGGCGTGAACGCTGCGGTTGTGCGACTCGTAAGGATCGTTGATGGTGATCCCGTCCTGCCGGACCGGGTGCGAGGCGCAGCCGGCAAGCAGAAACCCGCCCAGACAGGCGGCAATAAGATGCGTATGCACGGACGATCCTGAGATGGGGGCTGTGTGCCGGACTAGCGTAGAACGGGGCGGTGATATAGGCGGGGCGCCATCCAGACAACCCTGCGACGAAACCAAGTGGTGAAGGTTTGAACATGGCCCAAGGGCGATTTTCCAATGACGGCGCGCGCGAATTGCGCGCCGCACGCGCGACGGGCTGGCAACTGTTCGTGGCGGTCGGCATTTTTTCGGCCGTCGTGAACCTGCTGATGCTGACAGGACCGCTGTTCATGCTGCAGGTTTACGACCGGGTGCTTGCGTCGCGTTCGGTCGAGACGCTGACCGCGCTCTTTGCGCTGGTGGTGTTCCTGTTCCTGCTGATGGGCGCGGTCGACCTGATCCGCAGCCGCGTGATGCAGCGCGTGGCAGCCCGCTTCCAGGACCGGCTGGAGGGGCGGATCTTCAACGCGGCGCTGCGCGACGGCGCCACGCGCGGGAACGAATCGGCGGCGACCGCGGGCGGCATGCGTGACCTGGATGCCGTGCAGCGGTTGATCGGCTCGCAGGTGATGCTGGCCTTTTTCGACCTTCCCTGGGTCCCGCTGTTCCTGGGCGCGGTTTACATCTTCCATCCCATCCTGGGCATCGTCGCGACGGTGGGTGGCCTGATCCTGGTCGCCGCGACCATCCTGAACCGCATCGTGAACCGCGCGCCGCTGCAGCGCTCGGTCGAGGCGAGTGCCAAGGCGCAGCGGATGGCCGACCTTTACCGCGACGAGGGTGAGGTCATCAGCGCCCTGGGGATGCGCGGCTCCACCTTTTCACGCTGGCGCCTGCTGCGCGCCGACGCACAGGAAAACTCGGTGCGCTCGGGCGACCTCACGGCCGGGTTCACGGTGTTTTCCCGCACCTTCCGGCTGTTTCTGCAAAGCGCGATGCTGGCCGCGGGTGCCTGGCTGGTGCTCCAGCAGGAGCTGACGCCGGGCGCCATGATCGCCAGCTCGATCCTGATGGGCCGGGCGCTGGCGCCGGTGGATCAGCTGGTCGGCGGCTGGCCGGGCGTGCAGGCCGCGCAGGATGGCTGGAACCGGCTGAGTGCCCTGCTGACCCGCCAGCCGCCCGAGGCGCCGCGCACGTCGCTGCCCCGCCCCGAGGCCCGGCTGGAGGTGCGCAACCTGTCGGTCGCGCCTCCGGGCGAGAACACGGCCACCCTGCGCGGCGTCAGCTTTGGCGTCATGCCCGGAACCGCGTTAGGGGTCATCGGGCCGTCGGGCGCCGGAAAGTCCACGCTGGCGCGCGCGCTGATCGGCGCCTGGCCGGCAGGTGCGGGCAGCATCCGCCTGGGTGGGGCCACGCTGGACCAGTATCATCCTGACGTTCTGGGCAGCCTGATCGGCTATCTGTCCCAGCAGGTCACGCTGTTCGACGGCACGATCGCCGAAAACATCGCGCGGCTGTCCGACACGCCCGACCCCGAGCGGGTGGTCCAGGCGGCCCGCGCCGCGGCCGCGCACCAGATGATCCTGGACCTGCCGCAGGGCTATGACACGCAGATCGGGCAGACCACCGGCCGGCTGTCGGGCGGCCAGATCCAGCGTATCGGCCTGGCGCGGGCGCTGTATCCGGACCCCGTGATGCTGGTCCTGGACGAGCCGAACAGCAACCTGGACAACATGGGCTCCGAGGCGCTGAACCAGGCGATCCGAAACCTCAAGGCGCAGGGCGGCGCGGTCATCATCATGGCTCATCGTCCTGCCGCAATCCACGAATGCGAAAACCTGCTGGTGCTGGAGGGCGGCATCCGCCGTGCCTTCGGCCCGCGTGACAAGGTCCTGGAACAGATGGTGCAGAACTCGGCCCAGATCCTCAAGGCGCAAGGCGCCGGCCAGAAAGGAGGTGTCGCATGACGCGCGCCAGATCCTCGGGCAACAAGCCGCGCTGGCCGGTGCGCGGCTCGATCGTCGCGGGCCTCGTCGCGGTCGTGGTGCTGATCGGCGGCTTCGTGGCTTGGGCTACCCAGACGCGCATCTCGGGTGCGGTGGTGGCCGCGGGCCAGGTCGAGGTCGAGCAGCAGCGCCAGATCGTGCAGCATCCCGACGGCGGCGTGATCGAACGCATCGCCGTCAAGGAAGGCGCCTCCGTCGAGGCGGGCGAACTGCTGCTGTCGCTGGACGGCACCCTGTTGCAGACCGAGCATACCATCGTCGAAGGCCAGTACTTCGAGTTGATGGCCCGGCGCGGCCGGCTGGAGGCCGAACGCGGTGATGCCGAAGAGATCACCTTCGCCGACGAACTGACCGAAGCCGCCGCCCGGTCCGAGCCTTTGGCCGAACTGGTCGCGGGCCAGTCCAGCCTGTTCCTGACGCGGCTGGACACCCTGCACCAGTCGCTGGACCAGCTGGGCCAGCAGACCGAGCAGATCAGTTCGGAAGTCGCAGGGATCGACGCGCAGATCACGGCGCTGACCCGGCAGCGCGAGCTGATCGGGCGCGAACTGACAGACCAGCAGAGCCTGCTGGAGCGTGGCTTGGCGCAGGCCTCGCGCGTGCTGGCGCTGGAGCGCGAGGCTGCGCGCATGGATGGCGAACTGGGCGCGTTGCAGGCCAATCGCGCGTCGGCCGAGATCCGCAAGACCGAGCTGCAGATCCAGCGCCTGCGCCTGGCCGCCGAGCGTCGCGAACAGGCCGAAACGGAGCTGCGGGACCTGGGTTATCGCGAACTGGAACTGGCCGAGCGCCGCCGCAGCCTGACCGAACAGATCAACCGGCTGGAGATCCGGGCCCCCGCCTCGGGGCTGATCTACAACATGCAGGTGACGACGCCGCGGTCGGTGGTGCGTCCGGCGGACCCGCTGATGTTCATCATTCCGCAGGACCGCCCGCTGGTCATCGGCGCACGCGTGGCGACGATCAACGTGGACGAGATCCAGCTGGGCCAGCCGGTCGCGCTGCGTTTCTCGGCCTTTTCCTCGCGCACAACGCCGGAGATCTATGGCCGGCTGGACCGAGTCTCGGCCGATGCGCTGATCGACGAGGCGACGCGTGCCCCCTATTACCGGGCCGAGGTCACGATCCCTCCGGAAGAGCTGGAAAAGCTGGGCTCGCTCGAACTGGTGCCAGGCATGCCTGTCGAGGTCTATATCCAGACTGGCGAGCGTACGCCCATGGCCTATCTGGTCAAGCCTCTGGCGGACTACTTCAACCGGGCCTTCCGCGAAAGCTGACCGGCTTGCCAAACCTCCCTCTGTGACGCAGCCTCGGCCGCGTCACAGAGGAGGGAAACGATGCTGAGAATCCTGTCACGGCCCGCGACGCGGATGATGGAACGCTGGCTGCCCGACGCCTTCATCTTTGTCATCGTGCTGACCCTGGTGGCCGCGCTGGCGGCAATGCTGAACCAGGGGACGGCCCCGGCGGACCTGGTGCGGATGTGGGGCAACGGCTTCTGGGAACTCCTGTCCTTTTCCATGCAGATGCTGCTGGTTCTGGTGACCGGCTTCATCCTGGCTTCGTCGCCGCCCGTCCGGCGACTGCTGGCACGGCTGGCAGGCCTTGCGCACACGCGCGGCGGCGCGATCCTGCTGGTCAGTGTGGTGTCGCTGGCAGCCAGCTGGATCAACTGGGGCTTTGGCTTGGTGGTGGGCGCCATCTTTGCCAAGGAACTGGCCCGCCAGATCCGCGTCGATTACCGCCTGCTGGTCGCCGCCGCCTATTCCGGCTTCGTGATCTGGCACGGCGGGCTGGCAGGGTCGATCCCGCTGACAATCGCCACGCCGGGTCACTTCACCGAGACGCAGATCGGCGTGATCCCGACCGGGGACACCATCTTTGCGCCGTGGAACCTGCTGATCGTGCTGGCGGTGTTCATCGTGGTGCCGCTGGTCAACCGCATGATGCTGCCGCTGGAGCATGAGCAGGTGCTGGTCGATCCCGAACAGCTGCGCGACCCAATTCCTGCCCCGCGCAGCACCCGCCCCACACCGGCGGAATGGCTGGAAACAAGCCCTCTGCTGATGTACCTGATCGGCATCCCCGGCCTGATCTGGCTGACGCTGCATTTCCTGGGCGGCGGCGCGCTGAACCTGAACGTGGTGAACTTCCTGTTCCTGTTCCTGGGCATCGTCTGCCACGGCACGCCACGCAGCCTGCTGGCGGCACTGGACGAGGCGGTCCGGGGCGGCGCGGGGATCGTGATCCAGTTTCCCTTTTACGCGGGGATCATGGCGATCATGGTCGAAAGCGGACTGGCGGCCAGCCTGTCGGAATGGTTCGTGTCGATCTCGACCGCGGCGACGCTGCCTTTCTGGAGCTTTATTGCCGCAGGCATCGTCAACATCTTCGTGCCTTCGGGCGGCGGACAGTGGGCGGTGCAGGCGCCGGTCATGCTGCCTGCGGCCGAGGCCCTGGGGGCGGATGTCGCCAAGGTCGCGATGGGGGTGGCCTGGGGCGACGCCTGGACGAACCTGCTGCAACCCTTCTGGGCCTTGCCGATGCTGGGCATCGCGGGGCTGAAGGCACGCGACATCATGGGGTTCTGCGTGATCCACCTGGTGGTGGTGGGCGCCGTCGTGGGCGGCATCCTCTGGATCGTCTGATGGGGGGCTTCAGGCCCCCCACTCGCCAGATCGGTTCGGAGCAGAAGACGAGGCTGTGCTAGCGCTTGCGGCGGCGCTTGGTGGCGCGCTTGATCTCGGCCAGGCGCGACTTGGTGGACATACGTCCCGGCGTACGGCCGCGCTTGCCCTTCTGGCGACCCTGCGGCAGGGCCTTTCCCTCCAGTTCCAGCAGTTCCAGCGTCAGGCCTCCGGTCAGCGGCGCGGCCTCGGTCAGCCGCACCGTCACGCGCTGGCCAATGCCGATTTCCAGGCCCGTGTCGCTGCCGACCAGCATCTGCGCGTCGGGATCGTAATGAAAGTATTCCTGCCCGATGTCGCGGATCGGCAACAGGCCGTCGGCCCCGCTTTCGTCCAGCCGGACAAAGACGCCGAACTTCTGCACGCCATTGATGCGGCCCGTCATCTCGGTCCCCACCCGTTCCGACAGATAGGCGGCAAGATAGCGGTCGGTCGTGTCGCGCTCCGCCGCCATCGATCGCCGTTCGGTCTCGCTGATATGGGTGGCGGTTTCGCCCAGGCGCTCGATCTCGTCAGGACCAAGCCCGTCCTTGCCCCAGCCATGCGCCGAGATCAGC
>Ga0194112_10006232_pt1 | contig 15851 bp, 13 predicted proteins | sample TA2MahC400mmetaG_FD_146191 | JGI IMG/M metagenome (GOLD analysis project Ga0194112, IMG submission 146191) | Freshwater microbial communities from Lake Tanganyika, Tanzania - TA2015016 Mahale Deep Cast 400m | ecosystem: Environmental > Aquatic > Freshwater > Lake | place: Tanzania: Lake... | reverse complement strand
ATGGCAGAACTGTCCCCCTGAATCGCCATCCGCATCTGGCGGAGCAGAAGGAACTACGTCGCATCGCGCGCCTGAGGATATATATGGGGCTCGTTCTCCCGCACCGAATGGCGAGCGAAATCTCCGGCGGCGCATTAGCCAGAATTCCGGGAATTCCGCGAATTCCGGGGACACAATACCTAATTCTGAAGGCGCGGGAAGAGGCGGCAAGGGCACGCGGCCTGCCTTCGCCCGCATATTGCCATTGGTTGTGGTTGTGGCGCTCGTAGTAATTGCCGTGGCAATGCTTGGTTACTTCCACGGTTTCTACGGGCTGCAGGCGGCGGCTGGGCATTATACAGGGGTGATGGCGTGCGCGCTGCCAATGATATGGCGATATCCGAGCCCGAGCGAAGGAAGCGGTGGCGAGGTGCGGGCGGATAAAGACAGCAGCGCCGCGGGGGCGGAATCCCGGCGTCAGGGGCTTTGTGACGGAGGATGCCTAAATTTATGGGAAGAGCCGGCAGTCAGAGAATTAGAAGAAGTCTTTAGAGTTGCAAACAACGGTACTTCTTTTAAAGGCGACTATTGGGCTTGGCAGTCAGCGTTTGCGAGAACATTAGATGAAATCGGGTTGAAATTTGTCGGCCATATCGACGGTTCATATTTGAATGTTTTGCACGTTTATTTATACCCCAAGACAGGATTACGCTTGATTCGCAAATCAAGGGGAGGTAACGATGATATTTTCCGTTGGGTAGCGAAAATCCAATTATTAAGAAGCAACTTTTATGTTCCTAGTTTTCTTTTAAGCATAGACCCTGATAGTTATTATGAGCTTGATTTAAGAGGATCCGAAGAAAGGTGTTCTTTATTTAATAAATTGGGCTATGTTACAATGAAAAGTGTTTGTGAAACCGGTATCCCGGTTTAGATATTAAGGCATTAGAACAGAGAGCAAATGAAATTTCACAGCAATTGCATGTGGTTGGTTACCGGCATGGTCATTTCCATAGGGAAAACGTATTAGTTCATCCGTCAACAAGCCATATAATTGTAATCGACTGGAAATTCGTTAGGCCTTTTGAAGATTGTGATGGTGCTGAAAGAATTTATACAGCCAGTGATTCAAGGCGCAGTTTAGATGATCGGAGCCAAAGGTGATGCAGAGGATGCAAGATCGTGGATCAGGTTAAACAAATCATGTTTAAGCGAAATTCGGCGGCGCCGGGGAACGTTCCGAAAAAAGGAGGCGGTATGGAAAACCGCAGACAGGTGACATGGTGACCTTGTGACTTGGTGCCCCTGATTTTTTAAGCGATTGAAACAGCCACGGAGAAAGGAAGGCCTGGTGATAGACCGCAGGAAATTAGCCAGATGGCAGGTCAATAAAGAGGCCCGGTTAACCCTGGAAGGCGCTGAGGCGTGCGCCGGGTGCGCCGTTAAGGACATTAACCTCAAGGGGGCGCAGATTTCTCTGGCGATGAAATTACCTACGGACACCTTTCTGAGATTGGCCCTGATTTTGACTGAAGATTGCGCCTTGAACCTGGAGGCTTGGGTAGCTTGGCAGAAGACTATCAACGGGCACTATATCTACGGCATTTATTTTACCAGGCTTCAGGATGTGGATAAGGAAAAGATTTACCAGTTTGTGCGCCGGCATTTTCCGAAGCAATTAACCCAAAAGTGGTGGAGAGGAATAGAGAAGGGAGGTGAAAAAATGGACGACCAAAGGATTTTTGAGCGTTTTAGCGCGCGGCTGCCTTTGCGCTTCTTGAACCTGGAGAATAACCAGGAGAGCCTGGCTGAGACCAGGGATATCAGCGCCAAAGGCATTGGCCTGGTTGCGGCTGAGCAGATGGCAGTCAATACCCCTTTGGAGTTGTGGGTGGAGGCCTCTGGCATTGGCAGCCCGTTTTATTTCCGGGGAAGGGTGGCCTGGTCAAAAATAGCCCCTGGCCAGCAGTATTGGGCAGGCGTGAATTTAGATAAGGCAGAGGTGATGACTATCAGCCATATTTTAAACGCCGAAACGCCAAAAAAATAATTGACTTCTCAATTAGGAGGCAAAATTAATATCGCCTTGATATTAGGCTGAATTTGTGCTAAACTTATATAGTTGTGATTAGACAAGTTAAGATTCTGGGCGACGGGCAGATTTGGGATGTCAAAGGCATTTCTGCTGCCTGCCCCGAGAAGACATTTGAAGATTTATTCAGCGGCCGGGCATTAGGTGAATTGGCCGCCAGTTTTGACTGCAGCCGCAGCAAAGCTGAAAGAGTTTTTTGCCGCTTTAAAGAAAAAGGTAAAATCACCGGCGTTTCCGTAACCAAGGCATTATTAAGCCATCACCCCTCGGCAAAAAAACAGGCGCGGATAATCCTGCGCGCCCTGGCTCTAAACGGGGCGCTGGGGATTGAGGCTTTGACAAGAGGCAAAGGATTTAAAAAGAATTGGCCCAGCCGCCAAAAGAATTATTGGAAGGGCCTTGACCTGGCGCTCATCGGCGGCGGCGTTTCCGAAGGCAAAACCGGCAGGCTTTTAGTCAGCTTGCTCAAAGAATATTTATCCCGGGACGGTTTTTCCAGGATAAGAGTGGAGCAGGCCAAGTTTCCGGGTAAAGAGGCCGGGGTTTTAGGCGCGGCAGCAAAAATCCTGGCAATAGCGGCTAAAGAGGCAAGGAAAGAAGGCCGCAAGAAAATCGCGGTTATAGGCCTGGATTTAGGCCGGGATGATATCGGCGCGGCTTTAGTGGGCATAGACCCCAAGACAGAGCAAATCCTGAAAGGGCAAAAAGAATATTGCCTTTTTAACTGTTCATTGAAGACTCCTTATAAGAAACAACTGAAGAAATTTTTAGATTCCCGCCGGAATTATACTAAAGGAGAAAGAGAATTAGGCAGGCGTATCCGCGCGGCCATTTTGGAAAAAATGGCCCGCCTGGTGGGTAAGACAGAGGCGTATGCCCGTAAAATGGGTTTAGCCTGTTCTGAATATATCGCGGTGGCAGTTCCCGGCACCACCGCGGCCAGCAGCGCTATCCTTAATTCCACGGATTACCTGCCCTTTTTCAGGAAAAAGGACGGGTTTAATTTTAGCCGGAGTTTAGAAGCTGTTTTAAGAAAAAAAACCTTGCATAATTATCGGGTTTATATTATAAATGATGGAATAGCCGCAGGCCTGGCTAATGTAAATTTCGGCCTTGCCGCGGCCCGGCAGGGAAAATTCGCCTTTTTAGGCGTAGGTTCCGGCCTGGGCGGTTGCGTCGGAATAATAAGTCACAAGTCAAAAGTCGCCCTTCGGCTTGGCTCAGGGCAGGCAAGTCACAAGTTCAAGGCAAAAATCAAAAGTTTTTAACCTTTTTAATAATATGGCCAAAGAACGCATAAACCTTACTTTAATTATCCCGCATTATGAGAATATGTTTTCTACCTTTTATACCCTGGAGATTATCAAGGAGGTCAGCAAGGTAGCGATTGAGGCGGATGTGGATTTATTGATTGCTACTTCCTGGAAGACGCACCCGGCGCGCGGGGTGCTCTTCGCGGATATGCTGGGCAATGAAGACGGGGTAAAGAAGGCGATAGATAAAAAGATACCTTATTTAATCTTAAATTACTACGACTCCCGCGCAAAATATAATTGCGCGGGCATAGATAATCATAAGGCGGCTTTTAGGGTAGCGGATTACCTGGTTAAGGCCGGGCACCGGCGCCTGGCGGTTATTACCGGCAAATTAAACGCCCAGGCAGGCATCCAGAGGCTGGAGGGTTTTCAAGCGGGCCTTTCGGCGGCAAAAATAGATTTAGAGAAAGGTTATATTGTAAGCGGCGATTGGTCGCGGGAATCCGGCAGGCAGGCGATGAAGGAGCTCCTTTCCTTAGATAAACTTCCTACAGCGGTGTTTGTAGGCGGAGATGAAATGGCCATCGGCGCGATGGAAGCCGCCAGGCAGGCCGGCCGGAAAATACCGGCGGATATTTCCTTTGTCGGGTTTGACAATATCCCGCAAGGCCAGTTGGCCGAAGTGCCCCTGACTACGGTAGAGCAGCCTTTTGGCGGTTTGGCATCTTTAGGCGTCAAGCACCTAACCCAAATTATTCAGGGAAAGCCTAAACAGCCTGTCCAAATCCTTTTAGACAATACCAAGCTCATCAAAAGAAATTCGGTTAAGGAACTGTCGGTAACGTAAAACAGAAAATGAAGTTTCGAGTAGGCATCGTTGGTTGCGGCAATATCTTTCCCATGCACGCCCAGGCGCTGGTAAACACCCCGGGCGCGGAATTGGCGGCGGTTTGCGATATTAAGCCCGGCCGCGCGCGCCAGGCAGCAGCCAGGTATCATTGCCGCCACTACCTTGATTACCAACAGATGCTGCGCGAAGAAAGGCTCCAGGCAGTGCATATCTTAACTCCCCATTATTTACACCCCCCGATGGCCATCCAGGCCCTGAATAAAAAAATAAATGTCTTGATTGAAAAACCCATTTCCATTACGCCCGCCGACGCGGAAAAGATGCGACAGGCCGCCAAAAATAACCGCGTCAAATTAGCGGTTATCTTCCAGAACAGGTACAATCCCGGCTCGCAACTGGTCAAGAAAAATATTTTAAACGGCAAAATCGGCAGGATTAAGGCGGCAAAGCTGGTTTTAAGCTACCATAAGCCGGACAGTTATTACCGGATGAGCGACTGGAAAGGCAGGCTCGCCAAAGAAGGGGGCGGGGTTTTAATTGACCAGGCCATCCATTTTGTGGATGTCTTGCTCTGGCTTATCAATGACGAGATAGACTATGTTGAGGCGCAAACCCGCCGCAGGATGCATAAGTTTATTGAAGTAGAGGACCTGGCCGAGGGAGTAATTAAGTTTAAGAAGGGCGCGTATATCTGTTTTTATCTGATAAATTTCTATTCCTATGACGCCGACCCCGAGATTGAGATAGACGCCCATAAGGCCAGGGCCAAAATCGTCAAGGACGCGGCCAGGATTGAATTTTCCGACGGCAGGGCGCTGGAGGCAAAACCCCGGCCCGGCGAATACATTGATTACGGCAAGGGCAGGAAGGATTATTGGGGGTATTGCCATTGGATTCAGATAAAAAAGTTTTACCAGGCGCTGGGCGAGGGCGTTCAGCCGCCGGTGAGCCCCGAAGAAGCGATTAAGACGCAAAAAGTAGTCTGGAATATTTATAAATCCGCACGCACAGGTAAGAGGATATATTTTAATTAAGAATAGCGAAATAACCAAATCCCAAGAAACAATAACCAAACAATGACCAATAAGCCAGGTCTCAATAACCAAACAGACGAGTTCTTAAGAAACTTTGTTTGATTATTGGTTATTTCATGAATAGGGAATTAGGATGACTAAGATAAGGGTAGGAGTAATCGGTTGCGGGAAAATCAGCGAGCGGGCAAGCCTGCCTAATTTAGTAAATTACCGGGATAAGGCTGAGATAGCCTGCCTGTGCGATATTATAGAGGAAAGGGCAAAGGCGCTGGCGGATAAATTTTCCTTAAAAGGCGCGGAGATAACCGCGGACTGGAAAAAATTGGTGAAAAGAAGCGACCTGGACGCGGTTTTCGTGAATACCCCGAATTACCTGCACGAGGAGATAGCCGTAGGCGCGGCGGAGAATAAAAAACACGTTTTAGTGGAGAAGCCGATTACCATTTCGCTGGCCGCCGCGGAAAATATGATTAAGGCGGCGCGGAAAAATAAGGTATTCTTAATGGTGGAGCAGAGCCACCGGTTTAATCCTGTGCATCAGGCCGCCAAAAAAGTTTTGGAGAGCGGTGTCTTGGGCAGAATTCATAATATCCGCGGCCGTATCGGCCATGCCGGGCCGGAATACTGGTCAGAAGAAAAGAAAAGCTGGTATTACGAAAAGGCCAAGTCCGGCGGCGGGTGTATGGTGGATATCGGAGTGCATATCGCGGATTTGGTGCGCTGGTTTAAGGGCGCGCAGGTAACCGAGGTTTGCGCGAATATCCAGACCCTGGAAAAGAAAATCCCGGTTGATGACAACGCCACCGTAATGCTCGGGTTCGCGGACGGGGCAAAAGGCGAATTTGAATGCAGCTGGACTACCCGGCCTTATGAAGTGCTGACCTATTGCTACGGAGATAAGGGCAAGATGATTACCTCCATCGGCAGCGAGCATCCAGTAACCGTGATTTTAGCCAGGGACGAGAAAAACGGCGACCCTAACCATCCCCGGGAAATAACATACCCCGAGTTCGGCCCGGGCGGCGACTGGGAAAACTCTATTCATTATTTTATTGACTGCCTGGCCCAGGCTAAGACGCCTTTTGTTTCCGGCGAAGAAGGAAGGGAAACGCTGAAATTGATTTTAGCGGCATACGAGTCGCATAAAACCGGGAAATGGGTTGCTATAAAATAAAAATGTTAAATTACAAATTCCAAATCACAAATTACAAACAATACCGAATACCAAAATTACAATGGCCAAAACCGTTTGGGTCATTTGGTAATTGGGATTTTGGATTTGTTTGTGATTTGTTTATTGTAATTTGATTGGAGTGGATTATGAAGTTAGGTCTGTGCAGCTGGTCATATCACAAGTCGCTGGAAGCGGGGAATCTGACTTTTAGCGGATTGCTGGAGAAGGCAGCCGGCGAATTAAAATTAGGCGGGATAGATATTATTGCCGACCACCTGCCCGGGGCCGATAAGAAATCCCTGCTTACCTATAAGAAAATGGCGACGGATTTACATTTGACCATTTGCTGCCTGTCGCCGGGAAATAATTTCGGCAAAGCCGCGGCCGCAGAGAGGAAGAAAGAGGTGGAGGCGATTAAAAAGTGGCTGGAGGCGGGATTTATTCTCGGCGCTCCGGTGCTGCGGATTTTTTCCGGCTGGCCCGAGCCTTGCGCGGACAAAGAAAAGCTCTGGCCGCTAATGGTGGAATGCATTAAGGAATGCGAAAAATACGCCAAAGACGCAGGCATAGTCCTGGCCATTGAGCCGCATAATGACGGAGGATTTTTGCCCACGGCAGTAGATACTTTACGCCTTGTAAAAGAAATAAATTCAGAATGGGTAAAGCTCAACCTGGATACGGGTAATTACCAGGACAAGGACAATTATAAGGCCATTGAGGATACCATCGGCTATGCCCCGCATATCCACGCCAAGGTGCACCATATGAGCGAGGATAACCGGGAATTATATTTTGATTATGACCGGATTTTTCAGATTCTTAAAAAAGCGCAGTACCGGGGGTTTTTCTCCTTGGAATTTGAAGGCCAGGATTTTTTCCAGCAGGATGAAATGGTTTATATCCCCAAGGCTGTGGCCATGCTCAAAAGATACGCCCTAAAGTATGAAATCTAAAGTTTCTTATTTATTCATTGCGCCGGCAATGGCCTTATTTTCCATCTTTGTGTTTATCCCGGCGATTGCTTCATTTTTTTTGAGTTTTACCCGTTATAATGCCCTGAGCGCGCCGGCCTGGGTGGGCATGGGTAATTATGTTCAGATTTTTTCAAAGGACCCGCGTTTTTGGAAGGCGCTCGCTAATACCGCCCTTTATGTAATGGTGGTGGTGCCGGTTGGCATCTCCATATCTTTATTATTGGCGGTAGCCATTGACCGGAAGGTCAGGTTTAAGAATTTTTATAAGGCGGTTTTTTTCATGCCGGCAGCCACCTCGGCGGTAGCAGTGGCGGTAATCTGGAAATGGCTTTTTGCCGGAGAAAAATACGGCTTGATTAATTACTGGCTGCTGAAAATCGGCATTGCTCCGGTGGACTGGTTGATGTCGCCGACATGGACCCTGCCTGCGATTATGATTATGTCCATCTGGGCGGGCTTGGGGTATAATATGATACTCTTACTGGCCGGCCTGCAGGCCATACCGCAAACTTATTATGAGGCCGCGGATATTGACGGCGCGGGCGCCTGGCATAAATTCTGGAAGATTACTCTGCCGCTCCTGCGGCCGACGCTAATATTTGCGGTGATTATGTCGGTGATAAATTCATTCCAGTTATTTGAGCAGGTTTATATTATGACCGGCGGCGCCGGCGAGGGGGTAGGAGGCGCGCTGGATTCGGCGCTGAGCCTGGTGGCTTATCTTTATGAAAGGGGATTCCAGCGTTTTGAGATGGGCTATGCCTCGGCCATCGCCTATACGTTATTCGGTATTATCCTAATCACTACTTTGGCGAATATGAAGGTAATCCGGGCAAAATTTGAATACTGATGGAGATATCGGCAGATAAAATCAGGCGCCAGGCAGTAACTTTCGCGGTTTACGCGCTCCTTAGCATCGGGGCATTGGCTATGGCTATACCTTATATATGGATGGTGGTTACTTCCATCAAGCCCATCGGAGAAATCCAGGCCTATCCTCCGTCATTTTTAGTGCGCCATCCTACGTTGCAGCCTTACCGGCAGCTGTTTTCGCTGTTACCGATGGCGCGTTATTTGTTAAACAGCCTTTTGGTCGCCGCTATCGTTACCCTGGCCAATGTCTTCTTCTGCTCTTTGGCCGGATATGCCTTTGCCAAACATAAATTCTTCGGCCGGGATAAAATATTTTTGCTCCTTTTGTGCACGATGATGATTCCTTACCAGGTGAACCTTATCCCCGGTTTTATTATTATGAAGACCTTCGGCTGGTTAAATACTTTTTTTGCCCTGATTATTCCGAATATGGCTATGGCCTTCGGGGTATTTTTATGCCGGCAGTATATTACCAGCATCCCCGATGACCTCTTGGACGCGGCCAGGATTGACGGCTGCGGCGAATTCGCGATATACCGCCTGGTAATTTTGCCTTTAATCAAACCGGTTTTGGCGGTCCTGGCTATCTTTACCTTTTTATCACAGTGGAACTCGTTTGTCTGGCCGCTCGTGGTTATTCATACCAGCGCCATGCGCACTGTCCCGCTGGCGTTATCGGTATTAAACAGCCAGTTCGGGTTCGGCGCGGATTTTGCCATGGTGATGGCCGGAACAACCGTGGTCACGCTGCCGGTGCTGTTCGTGTTTATCTTTTTTCAAAAATATTTTATCAAAGGCATTGCCTTAACCGGATTAAAGGGATAGATTTAATTAAAAATGCGCAGACAAAGGAAGGAGCAGGGAATGAAAACAAGCAAGTATCCGATATGCAAGCGTTATGAAGGCAACCCAATCCTGACGGGCAAGGATTTTCCCGTAGACGCCGATATTAAAAATGTCTTTAATTCCGGCATCATAAAATACAACGGTACCTATCTTATGGTTTGCCGGGTAGAGAATTCCGCTTTGTTTGACCGTTTTTGGCTCGCGGATAGCAAAGACGGTTATCATTTTAAGCCGCGCCCGGCGCCGGTGGAGATGCCTTATGATGACCCGGAGTTTAAGGAATACGCCGGCTCTATGATTTATGACCCGCGGGTGACAAAAATCGGCAGCCTTTATTATGTTGTCCATGCCGCGCACTCGGGGCACACCTGCCGCCTGAGCCTGCTTAAGACCGAAGACTTTAAGAAATTTCAATGGATGGGGTTTATTTCCGAGACGGATAACCGCAACGGCGTGCTTTTTCCGGAGAAAATCAACGGCTTGTACGCGCGCCTGGACCGGCCCAATACCGGCGACGGCAACGGCGATATCTGGGTATCTTATTCTCCGGATTTGATTTTCTGGGGAAAGAGTAAATGCGTGTTCCGGAACTGGCAGGGGATTCGCTGGGCTTGGGCAAAAATCGGGCCGGGGGCGGTTCCGATTAGAACGCCTGAAGGGTGGCTGGTTATTTTTCACGGAGTGCGCTGGCAGAGTAAGGCGCATTTGGTTTATCAATTAGGGGTTTGCCTTTTAGATTTGAACGACCCCGCAAAAGTCAAGGCTATCGCTGAAGAGGCAATCCTGATCCCCGAAGAGCAATACGAGCTGACCGGGCAGACGCCGAGCGTGGTTTTTACCTGCGGGGCGGTGGTAGAGGATAACGGCGAAGTTAAAATTTATTATGGCGGAGCGGATTCGGTGCAGTGCGTAGCCACCACAACTATAGAGCGGCTTATTGAAGCCTGTTGTGCCGGACAGAGGTATCACCGGCGCAGGCGTTAAAATTAACCCAAATCAACCTACGCGGTTGTAGGAGGTAGGGAGAAAAGGGAAAGGAGGAAGGACAATGCAACAAGCTAATGCGGCGGGCGAAAAGAAAGTTTTGCGGGATCGCCTTACAGTTTCTACTAAGGCGTTCTATAGCCTGGGCACAGCAGTAGATATGTGGGGGTTATGGCTGTACCCGGCGGTGGCTTTCGCGGTTTTTAACCTGTATTTAGGAGTTCAGCCCTGGCTGGTAGGTTTGGGGCTTACCTTAATCCGAATTTGGGACGCTATTACCGACCCTATAGCCGGGTGGCTGTCTGATAATTTACGTTCTAGGCACGGCCGGCGCAGGCCCTTTATTTTAATTGCCGGTATTTTAAGCGGGTTGATGTTGCCGACTTTATTTTTAGTGTCGCCGTCGTGGGTGCAGATAGAATTCCTTGGTGTTTCTGTTGTATTTTGGTATATGATGCTATCTACCTTAATTTATATTCCTATAATCAGCTCTTTTACCGTGCCTTACTACAGCTTGAGCGCGGAAATGACGCCCGATTATGAAGAACGTACCTCCATTATGGCCTATCGTAGTGCCGCCCAAAAGATTTCAGAATTAGGCAATTTTTACGCTCTCCGCTTTACTAACCTGGCCTGGTTTCTTATTCCGGGGACAGGCCAGAAGAATACGCTCTTGGGGATACAGGTTTACACAGTAATATTGGGCATAGCAATGGCGATTATTGCCATAACTATTTTCTTTAAAACTAAGGAACGCTATTATGAAAAGGTGGTGCTCAAGGTTAATAAAAAAATTTCCTTTTTTAGCGGCTTTGGCCAGATTCTTAAGTGTCAGCCGTACCGTCAAATGGTAGTTATGGGCGGGGCTTTTACCTTAGGTACAAGTATGGTGGGCGCGCTTGGTTACTATGCCACGGTTTTTTATGTAGCCGGCGGCAACAAAATTATCGGAGATAATTGGCAGTTTTGGATGGGTGTAGCTTTTATGCTCGGCGGCCTGATAGGAGTGCCGTTGTTGGCGAATTTATCCCACCGCATCGGCAAGCGCGAGGCGGCAGTAACGGCCTGCGTCATCGGTATATGCGGTTATGGCGGCTCTTGGTTTTTGTATACGCCGGCTATTCAGTGGTTGCAAACTATCTCGTCAGGTTTAATGGGAATGGCCGCGGCATCTTTGTGGATGCTGCATAGCTCCATCGGCGCCGACATTGTTGACTACGATGAGCTTAATAACGGAGAAAGAAGAGAGGGAGCCTTTACTTCCTGCGCTTCCTATATTCTTAAGCTCGGGAATTCCTTAGGGTATTATATTTCTGGCCTGATTTTGACCTGGTCGGGCTTTACTTGGAAGCTTGCGGTGCAGGCGCCCCAGACCATATTCTGGATCCGCGCCAGTCTTGCCTTTGTTCCGATAGCAGGCCTGGCTATCGCGATTATTTTTGTTTTGCGCGTGCCGCTCACCAAGCAGAAAATTGAGGAAATCCGCAGGAACCTGGAGGCGCGCAGGGGCACTGTTTAGGAGGAAGAGGAGGCATAAAAACCAAATTACAAATTCCAAATAACAAATTACAAACAATACCGAAATCATAATGACCAAAATCCCCGCTTTAGCTAAAAGAACTTTTTGGTAATTTGGTCATTTGATATTGTGATTTGTTTGTGATTTGTGTATTGTATATTGTAATTTCTATTAATTATATGAAAGGTAAAATCAGATGAGGAAGTTATTTTTAGCATTATTATTTTTATTCTGTATTACTAGTGTCGGCTGCGCCGCGCAAGAGGCGCAACCGGTTTATCTTAACGTGGCATCGGTAGAGGTTTCTTCTTTTGATACTACTCCGGACTGGGCGCCTTTGCCGAATGTGCGCGCCACCGTTGACGGCAGCCTCCTGACGCGCTGGTCTTCCAATTATACGCCTGGCCAGTGGATAACTTTTGATTTCGGCGCCCCTAAAACCTTAAGTAAGATTATAATTTTTTGGGAGCAGGCCTACGCGGTGGATTACGATATCCTTATCTCCGACGATAACCAGAACTGGCAGCTCCTTCTGTCCTTAAAGGGCCAGGACGGCAATATAGACGAAACGGAGTTTGCCAGCGTCAAGGCCCGCTACGTTAAAATTTTAGGGACTAAAAAAGTCAATCCTGATTGGGGGATTTCCACCTGGGAGGTAGTATTATTGGGGCCGGCCAAGGATAATCCCGGGGATAAGCCTTTAGTTGGCGTCTATCCGCAAATAGCGGAGAAGTTGGCCGGCATAGAGGCTCCGCCGAAGGAGGAAAGGGAGGAAGATGTCGGCTCTCCGGGCGCGATTACCCCCGCGGAATTCCAAAAGGGCGTGGTTTATACCTCCTGGAGCAAAACAGAGCTGGGCAGCGTTTTTTCCGACCAGACCCTGGAGTATTTGAAGGAATTGGGCGTGCGGCACCTGGGGATTATGGTGGTCTGGTTCCAGGATGAGGTTGACCAGAAGAATATTTATCCCGATGCCAAGGATACGCCGGACGATAAGGCGCTTATTCACGCCATAAATAAGGCCCATGCGCTGGGGCTGAAAGTTATGCTTAAGCCGCACGTTGACTTAAAGACCGGGCAGTGGCGCGGCGATATCATTCCTTCTGCCGAGTGGTTCGCCAGCTACAAGAATTATATCCTTTATTACGCCAAACTGGCCAGCCTTTATAATGTGGAATTATTTTCCATCGGCACGGAATTAGTGAATATCACCACGGCGCAATGGCAACCCCAGTGGGAGGGGATTATTACAGAGATAAGAAAAATTTACTCCGGTCCGCTGGTTTATTCGGCGAACTGGAATGAATACGCGGAGGTGGGTTTTTGGGATAAATTGGATTATGTGGGGATAGACGCCTATTTCGCCCTGACGACAGAAAAGGATCCCACAAAGGAAGAATTGATTGCCGGATGGAAGAATAACGCCATTTTGCTGGATGATTGGCTTAAACAAAGCAAGATAGATAAACCGGTGATATTTACCGAGGTGGGTTACAGCAGCGCCGATGGCACGAACATCCAGCCCTGGAGCGTTTTTTCCAATTTATCAGAGACCGCGGTGGACCAGGAAGAACAGGCCGACGCGCTGGACGCGATGTTGGCGGTTTGCACAACTTATAGCTGGTTTAAAGGGCTTTATTGGTGGAATTATTTTCCCCAGGAAAGGTGGTCTCCCCTGGGCTATACTATCAGGGGCAAGAAGGCGGAGGAAGTATTTTCGGAATGGCTGAAGAAGTTATAAAGTAGAATAAGATAGCGTGTTGAATGCGAATATCAGACTATCAGAGCATCAGAGCGAGAAAATCAGATCATCAGAATATTAGAGATGGAAGAATTCTACGTTTTTTCTAATAATCTAATACTCTGATAATCTCGTTCTGATAATCTGATCCTCCGATATTCGCAGTTAAGCAAAGTTAATAAGGGATATATTATGCAGTGAGGTAGAAAGGAGGCGGTAAAAAGAGTAGCAACTTGCCAAATAAAACATCCAAACAATTTTAATTAAAACAAGGAGGCAGCAAATGAAGTTAACATTAAAAGTTTTAGGTGTAATCGCGGGCGTGCTTTTTGTGGCGCGCCTGGGGTTCTGCCAGCAGTGCCCCCCGGAAAAGGTCGTTTTCGGATTTGAAGGAGATATCGGCGGCTGGGAGATACCCGATTGGTGCTTTGAAAAGGAAGAATATGTGGCGCAAGGCATAACTGTTTCGGACAAAGTTGCCGGGGAAGGAAAATCTTCTTTAGAGATAATGACTAATTTCCCAGGCGGGAAATGGACGGCTGCTTATATAGAAGTTCCGCAGTATTTTGACTGGACGCCTTATAAGAGCCTTTCCGTGGATGTATATTTGCCAGCGGATGCGCCCTTTGGCCTGCAGGGCCGCGTAATCCTGACGGTAGGCGCGGATTGGGCCTGGATAGAGATGGCGCGCCTGGTAAAGTTAGCTCCCGGAGAGTGGACCACTATTACCGCCAATCTTGGGCCAGGCAGCACAGACTGGCGCAGGACTCAGGTTACCGACAAATTCCGCTCTGATATACGTAAGTTAGGGGTAAGGATTGAGTCAAATCTGCGGCCGGTGTATAAAGGCCCGGTGTATGTTGATAACATAAGGCTGAGCAATTAATTTAGATAGGTAGTGTTGAATGGAACTTAATCCTTGACATTTTGCATAACAAAATGTCAAGGATTTAATTCGCAGACGCTGATAGGCAAGTAAATGAGGGACGCTATGATTTATGTCGCCCTTTCAGGTCTCCATAAATCATCTGCTCATTAAAGGAGGGTTTTCGCTATGTGGAAGGGGAAGTCTTTGTATTTTTTTATCGCCATAGTATTTATCGTGGGGTTTATTGCCGGGGGCATTTTATTCCGGGCGTCAGTTAAACCGGCAATAACGCCAGTGCCTTCGGCAGAAACGGAGAAAGCGCCTGTTGCTCCGGTTAAAGAGGCGCCGTCAGCTCCGGAAGTTCCCATTGTGGAAGTTCCTTTGGCCGAAACTCCTGCTGAAGAGGAGAAGCCGGCCCTTGCGGCAGCGCTACCTGAAGAAAAAGCTCCGGAAGCAGTTACCGAAACTGGAGCGCCCAAGGTAGCAAAATATGATTTTCAGAAAGGCATAATTTATGTTGCCTGGACGGAAAACGGATACAGCAACGCTAATTCCGTGGCAGCTATGGAACAGATGCGCTCCGCGGGAGCGGACTGGGCGGGCTTGGTGACTACCTGGTACCAGGAAAAGAATAGCTCCACCGAAATATCTCCTGTAAAGGACAAGACGCCTTCTGATGAAAGCCTTATTTTTGCTATCCGTAAGCTCCACGACTTAAAATTCAAGGTAATGCTTAAGCCGCATTTAGACCTTATTTTGGGCGAAGGCAACTGGCGGGGAGACATCGCGCCTGTCAGCCCCCAGGATTGGCAAAAATGGTCTGACAGCTATACCGCGTTTATTCTGCACTACGCCAATATCGCCGCCCAGGAAAACGCGGAGATTTTCTGTATCGGCACAGAGCTTACCCAGGCTACCTTGACGCAACCCAAATATTGGCGGGAGCTGATTGCCAAGGTCCGGCAGGTATATAAAGGCAAGTTGACTTACGCCGCTAATTGGCACCAGGAATTTAACCAGATTGAGTTTTGGGATGCCCTGGATTACGCCGGAATAGACCCTTATTTTCCTTTGGTTTGCAGCATGGCACCCAAAGTAGAGGAATTGAAATCCGCCTGGGGGGATTGGTTAAAGACCATTGAGCCCTGGCAGCAAAAGATAAACAAGCCGGTTATTTTCGCCGAAATCGGCTATAAGAGCGTGGAAGACGCTACTGACGAGCCCTGGCAGTACGTGGGTATGGGCAAGCTCGATTTAGAATTACAGGCTAACTGTTACCGGGCGCTGCTGGAAACTTTCTGGGATAAGCCCTGGTTTTACGGGGCATACTGGTGGTATTGGGGAACCAATCCCAGGATGGGCGGGGAATTGAATAAAGGTTTTACCCCGCAAAATAAACCGGCGCATAATGTGATTAAAGAATGGTACACCAGCAAACCCGTTTCTGAGAAGGCATATTAAAAGGTCACAAGTCATAAGTCACAAGTCATAAGTAAAAACAGGACTTTGTTAATTTTGAAGCCGTTCTTTAAATCGCCGGGATTTGATGCATTGTAATTGTGCGGCATCGGGGTTCTTTGACAGGAGCATGGCGGAGTCGACGATGATGAGAAAAGCGACAGATTCCTTGCATTGCGAGATAGACTTCGGTGGTTCTGCGA
>Ga0194112_10006230_pt1 | contig 15852 bp, 12 predicted proteins | sample TA2MahC400mmetaG_FD_146191 | JGI IMG/M metagenome (GOLD analysis project Ga0194112, IMG submission 146191) | Freshwater microbial communities from Lake Tanganyika, Tanzania - TA2015016 Mahale Deep Cast 400m | ecosystem: Environmental > Aquatic > Freshwater > Lake | place: Tanzania: Lake... | reverse complement strand
CTGAAAAACGGGGACACGTAACGAATTCCGGAGAATTCGCAACATGTCCCCCTTTTTCAACCGATATATCCCAAGCCTTTCAGCTTCTTCTTGATTTCGTCCTCGGAGTCCGACTCGTCGAGCCGGCCGATTTCCTTCTCGAGGCAGTGGGCGATGAACTCCTCGGCCGACGAGTAGCCGCTCATTTCCGCGTAGCGCCGGACCTTGTCCATGAGCTCCTGGGGCAGCTTGATTTTCTCCGTGGCCATGCCTCGCCTCCTCCTCTATAATACCGTCCGCCCGATCATCTCCGGCGTCTTCGCGATGCCGAACCTGTCGAGAATCGTCGCCGTCACGTCGTAGAGGGCGGGGGCTTCGGCCTTGATCGGCTCGTTGGCGAACAGGACCCCCGACAGAAGCTCGGCCGCGCCCATATGGTCGCCGCTCCACTTGGCGGTGTTGTCTTCCATGATTTCCCGGGGAATGCGCCCCAACGGCGACTGGAAAGAAATCCGGTATCTCCTGTTGAATCCAAGGACGATGTCCGGGGCGCTCTCCGCCGCAGCGCCCGAGTAAACGTCCTTGCCGGCGTAAGCCTTCAAGACGACCTGCTCGCCCGTCTTCGGGTCGCGGTACTCCTCGAGCTTGCGGCGGATCTCGCGGACGAGGTTGTCCTTTTCGGCGCCGGCCGCGACGATGCCCTCGGCCTCCCTCCCGCGCTCGTTGACATAGAGACCGTTGAGCCCCAGCCCGTAGGCCTTGGACTTCGACCAGTCCGTCGAGGCGAAAGCCAGCTCCAATTCCTCCCGTTTGAACGGATTCTTGAAGGCGTGGTATCCGGCCTCCTTGAGCCAAGTGTTCAGATTGAAGCTCCTGGCGTAAGGATTGAAGCCGTGGTCCGACATGACCATGACCAACGTCTCTTTTCCGGCCTTGGCCATCGCCGAGGCAAGGATGGAGTCGGCCTCGGCGTAAGTCCGTTCGATGACGTTTCCGAATCGGGCGGCGATCGCCTCGTCGAATGCCGGGTGCCGGGGATCGAGGAGGCGCCAGAACATGTGCTGACGCTGGTCCGTGCTCGAGACATAAGCGAAGAGAAAGCCCGTCTCGAACCGGTCGAGCTCGTAGTCGATGATGGCCCTTGTCTCGGCCAGGACCTGGTCGTCCTGCTCGAGGAACTCCTCCTCGTCGAAAATGCCGTTGTCCAAGGCTTGCGTTTCGGCCGGGAGTCCTTTTGTATAGAACGGCCCGAAACGGCGGGCCAGCTCCTCGGCGTAGGAGGGCGGCGTGGCGATGGGCAGGGCGGCGTCGGCCGGGTCGATGTTGATCGAGGAGAGGAACAGCTTGAACTGGGGGCGGACCTCCTTGAGGTAGAAGCGGCAAACCCCGGAGACGCTCTGGGTCGGGATCAGGGGAAAACGGAGGCGGACCCAATCGCTCCACTCCTTCTCCTTGAGGATGATTTCCCGGCCGGGGAGGACGATCTTGGCGACCGGCGAGGACGGGTCGAGATAGACCTTGAGGTCGATCCCGGGTTGGGGCCGGTCCTTCCTGAAGGTGTTGACCGGGCCGGGGATCTTCGCGTCGACCCGGTTCCCGATGACGTAGACCTGGTGGATCTCGCCGCCGCCGATGTCTTCGTTCACGGCCTGGGACTCGGTCGTGTAGAAATGGAAGGTGTTGTAATTGCCGTAGATGTCCGGAGTCCCCAATCCCGAAAACGTCCGCTGTTTTGTCCGGACGGGGGGATAATTGGCCGGCATCTTGAAGACCGTGGCCGGGATGCCCCCGTCCTCGAGGACCTGCCAGAAAGCCCGGCCGCGGCGAAGGTTTCGGACCTGCCCGCCCTTGATGGGAATGACGAGATTGCCGATCCGGACGGTTTTATCCGCCTCGGTCGTCTCGGTGGCCGAAAAGACGGGGAAATAGCTCTTCGGGTCGCGGTGGATGAAATCGTAGATCCCGTGGCCGCCGGGGTTCGTGCCGGCGATGAAGTTCGACCAGGCGACGGGGCTCTGGGGAGGGATCGAAGTCGCCAGGCGGCGGTAGCCTCCCTCGGAGGCCAGCTTCCGGAACGTCGGGAGCTTGCCTTGCCGCATCCAGACATCGACAAGATGGGGATCCATCCCGTCGAAGCCCAAGACGAGGATTTTTTGTCTGGGCGGCCGGCGGGAGGCGAGGCTGGCGGCTGGGGCGCGCGGTGCTGCCTTGGCTTTCGTCCCGGCCGCGAGAGCCGCGGCGGCGGCCGCCCCGCTTTTCAGGAAATCGCGCCGGCTGAGGCGTTTTTCGCTCATCGTTTTTTTCGTTTCGTCTCTTTTCGATTATGGCCTCGCGGCTTCGCCGTTTCAAGGGGGGATTTCGCCGGCGAAGCCGCGGCGCCCGGTTTCGCCGCCGCCCTCGCATCGAGGAGCGAACTCCCGTCCATATGGGCCGGCTTCGGCAGGCCGAAAAGCTCGAGGACGGTCGGGGCGATGTCCATGATCGACGGGGTGTTCGTCCGGAGCTTGAGGCTCGAAAAAAGCACTCCCGGCACGCAGGCCGGGTCGATGCAGTGGTCGCCGCTCCAGCACTTCGTGTTGTCCTCGAAGATCTTCGGGCTCAAACTCCCTGTGACGGAGGCCCAGGACGCCCGGAATCCCTCGTTGTAGCCGACGATGAGGTCGGGCGCGTTGTCCTTGTAAGGCCCCTTGTAGATTTCGTCCTTGTCGTAGATGTGGTTGATGGCCGTCGCTCCGGCCTCGCCGTCCTTGAGGCCGGAGAGCTTGGCTTTGAGTTCGGCCCGGAGGGATTTCGCCTCTTCTCCGGCCGCGACCGTCCCCTGGGCTTCGCGCCCCTTTTGATTGACGTAAATCCCGCCCAGACCCAGGGCATAGGCCTTTGTCTTGGACCAGTCGACGTCCTTGAACCATTCGCCGTCGCCCCGGGCGCCGCCCTTCAGGGCGAGATAGCCGTTCTCGCGGAGCCAGGTGTTCAGGTTGACGCCCCGCTTGAAAGGCTTGAAGCCGTGGTCCGACATGACGAAGAGGGCCGCCCCGGGGCGCATCCGCCTCCGCATCCGGCCGAGCATCTCGTCCATCCGGACGAAGAGGTCCTCGATGACCTTGGGGCCCGCCTCGCGCGGCCCGGCTATCAGCGCGGGATGGCCGCCGTCGAGATAGCGCCAGAACATATGGCTGATGCTGTCGGTCGTCTCAAAGACGCAGACGACCAGGCCCCGCCGCGTCTTGGCCAGGGCGTTCTCGAGCATCTTCTCCCATTCCCTGTGGTTGGCGTAGGTCAGCTCGAGGAATTGGGCCTCGTCCAGGGCGCCTTCGTTGAGGGCCCATGTGTCGTTGGCTTCGCCCAGGGTGATGTAGCTTCCGAGGAGCTTGGCCAGATAGACGGCATAGATGAACGGGTGGGAAATCGGCAGGGCCGGCTTCTCCGGGTCGATGTTGAGCGGCGTGACGTACATCTCGAAATGGGGCTCGAGCGACCTCACCAGGAATTTCGCCGTCGCCCTGATTTTCATCCCCAAGCCGGGCCGAAACGTCAGCCGGATCCAAGGGGAGAATTCGCCCTTCTTGAGGGCGAGCATCCGCCCCGAGACCTCGACGGTCGCCCGGCCCGCCTCCTTGTCCAGCCTGATCCGCATCGGCAGCCGCATCTCGACGGGTTTGCGGAGGAGAGAATTCTCGGGGCCGGAGAGATAGGTCTCGACCCGGCCGTCCTTGACTTCCACCGGGACGACGATTCCGCCCTCGGCCTTGGCTGTTTTCGCAGGATCGGAGGTGAAAAAGGAAAACGTCCCCTGGCTTCCCTTGAGGTCGGGGGCGCACATCCCCGAGAGGAGATGCCCCTTGAACTTCTCAGGGGGGAAGGTGATGGGCACGCGGAGGATCGTGCCGAAGATGTCGTTTTCCCCGAGGATTTTCCAGAAGGGCACGCTCTTGCGGAGACCGCGGATTTCGGGCTTGGAGAGCGGGATCCGGTACCGGCCGATGTTCAGCGCCCGTCGGGGACCGCCGATCCGGGCCGACGACAAATCCGGGAGATACGTCCGCGGATCGCGGCTCAGGAAATCGAAGATGTTGTGTTTGGACGGCTCGGATCCCGTCATGAAGGACGACCAGGCGACGGGGGAGATGGCCGGCGTCGTCGTCCGGAGGCGGGCGTAGCTTCCCTCGGCTTTCAGGGCCGTCAGGTTGGGAAGTTTTCCTTGGGCCATAAATTTTTCGGCGAGATCGGGCGACAGGCCGTCGAGGCCGATCAAGACGACTTGCTCCGTCAGGCTTTTCTTGTAGGCCCTTTTCCCCCGGACGAGCCTCCATAAGGCCCGAAACGGCCAGGCCAGGAAGGAAAACAGGGCCAGGAAAAAGGCCACGAAGAAGACGAGGAAGGACGACAGAAAGGCGAATCCGGCCCCCGGCCCGATGTAGGCGGCGAGGGGGGCTCCGGCCGCGGCGAACAAGGCGCCGAATAGCGCGAACCGGGTGAGGCGCGGCAAGGGAAGGCTCATAAGAAGCGGTCGAGGATGATCTTGGCGGTGTCCCTGATGGCCAGGTCCGGCCCGAAATCGTTTTTGGACAGGAAAAAGGCGTCGTCCCAGGTGTGCATGCCCTGAAGGCCGGGGCTGCGGCCGAAGACCTCCCGGCGCTTGACCGAGCCCTTCATGTCGAAGCCGGGCTCCCCGAGGACGATGAGGTCGGGGCCCTGCGAAGCCAAGGGGCCGTCGTAGACCTCCCGGCCCTCCCAGACTTTACGGACGACTTTCCGGCCCTCGAACTCCAGCTTCTCGAGCCTCCGGGCGATCTCTGACCGGATGGCCATGGCCTCCCGGGCCTTGACCGTTCCGCGGGGAAAACGGGAGGCGGAGTTCAGGTAAATCCGGTTCGGGTCGAGGGCGAAGGCCACGGTCTTGGGACCGATGTCTTCCAGACTGTCCGGCTGGGGCTTCGAGAACCTGAGGAATTTCTCCTTTTCGAGCCAGGCGTTGAGATAGACCTCCCGGAGGATGCCGGTGAAGCCGTGGTCGCTCAGAAAGAAGATGTTCTCCTCGTCGCCGGCCGTTTTCCGGAACGTGGCGTAGATCTTGTTGATGAGGCGGTCGATCTGGCGGTAATACTCGAGGACGTTCTGGTGGTGGGGGTGGGACGGGTGGACGACGGCGTTCCAGAGGAAGTGGTGGAGGCGGTCCGGTCCCGTCAGGACGAACTCGAAGTAGTCCCAGGGCTCCTCCCAGAACATGTTCAGGGCTTTCTGCCAGCCCATGAACGTCTTGATGAGCTCCTGCCAGAGGAAGCCCGCGTTTTCCCGGGATTTCAAGGTGTCGATGTCGACCTGGTATCCGGCCTGCTCGAGCGGATCCTTGAGAGAGGGCGGCCAGACGGCCTTGGCCAGGTCCACGGCCACGAAACCGGAGATCAGGACGCCTTCGATCGACCGGGCGGGGTAGGTCGAGGGCTGGTTGATGACGATCGACCGGAGGCCCATTTTTCCCAAGGTGTCCCAGATCGTCGGGGCCTTGACGTCGTGGAAATTCGGGTACCGGATTTCGTAGGATTTGGGCTTGAAATCCGTGAAGCCGAAGATCCCATGGGTCCCGGCGTTCGTCCCGGTCATGAAGTCCGTCCAACTGACCGCCGAAATCTCGGGGAGGCTGGCCTTCATCTTGTGGAGCCGTCCCGAATCGATGATCCGGCCGAGGGTCGACATGACGCCCCGCCGAGCGAGCTCGAGGAGGAGGCCGTGGGGAACCCCGTCCAGGCCGAGGACGCAAACGCGGTTCTTCTTTTTTTTCTTGGAGATAGCCATGAAACCCGGCTATTATAACACCCCTTTCCGGGATGTCAACGGGAGGCCGGTTCGGGGGGACAGCGGGTCTCGGCCAGAAAGCCGAGGGCTTTTTCGCCGTCCCCGTCCATGATGACGCAGAGCTCGAGGCCTCCGGAGGCCGCCGGGACGTCGATGACCCGGACGACCTCGCCGAGGTGCTCGTATTCGGGAACGAGGTCGGCCAAGACGTTGGGCGAATTCCGGAAGAACGCTTCGGCGAAGAGGTTTCCCGGCTCATCGGGATAAAGGGCCAAATAGCGGATCCTGGCCTCGACGAGGTCCTGGAAGAAATGGGTCCCGAAGGAAAGGTCGGGGACAAACCGGCCGACCTTTCGGGCGATTTCGACGAGCATGGCCGTGTTGTTGATGTCGGCGTATTGGACCTTGACCCCGAGGCGGATGTCGCCGCGGCTCCCCCAGCGGCCGGGCCCCATGAGGATGAACGACTTGCGGGGGAGGAGGCCGTTCAGCCGGCTGACGGTGTCGCCGACGGCGGCCAGGGCCGCCGCCGTGGGAAGGTTGGAGTAGGCGGCCGGGTCGACGTAGACGACGGTCCGGATGCCGGAGACACAAGCCGTCGTGACATGCCGGCTGGCCGAAAAGAGCTTGCGCTCGTCGGGAATCCAGGCCGGAACGGCGACCGAGGCCTCCTCCTCCTGCCGGCTCTGGGGCCGGCATTGGAGAATATGGAGTTGCCGGCCGTCATGGGCGAACTCGACGTCCATCGGCATGCCGAAGGCCTCGCGAAGGACCCGCATGATTTCCCGCATCTGCTTGACGAAGCCCGTGCCCTCGATCAGTCCGGCCAGGGTGACGACGAGGCCGTCGCCGGCGGGATGGTCGAGGGCCCGGCTGGCCTTCCGGACCGAGCCGTCCTCGCCCACCGAGAAGATCCGGTCCCACCAGGGGAAGTCGGCCCCGACCTCCCGGAGGATTTTGTCGATGGGATGGGTTTCGAAGCGGCGGGTATCGAGGTTGATGACGTCGATGAACTTCTGGGCGTAATGGAGGATTTCCTCGGGCGTGATGTTGACCCGGATCGAGGGTTGGCCGGGGCTGACGAGGACGGGATAGTCGTTGCCCACCCGGTCGACGGCCCGGGTCCCCAGGCCGGTCACGAGACGAAGGACGCCGTCCTCCCGGCGGACCCGGGAAGACCACCGGAATTCGTTGTTCCCGAAGGCCACTCCGGCCACGGCCGGGAAGAAGTACTTGCCGACCCGCGTCCCGACGACGCGCTGGATGAGGATGGCCATCTCCTCGTAGTAATCGAGGAGGCTGCGCTCGGCCCGGTACTGGATGGCGTCGGGGTTGAAGATCGAGGCGTAGACTTCGGCCACGGCGTCGGTCAGGGCGGCCAGGCGCTCCTCCTTCGTCCCCGTGTTGGCCAGGAAGAGGCTCCGGTATTTGCCCGAAAAGGCCGTCCCCGTGCTGTCCTCGAGGAGGCTCGAGGAGCGGACGATGAGCGGTCCCTCGCCGGCGTCCTCGAGGATGAGCTTGAACTGGTTCAACATTTCCGGCGGGAAAAACGACTGCTTGCAGATTTGCTCGAGATAGGGGTAATAGTGCCGGATTTCCTCGAGGCGGGAGAACTTGAAGCTCTGGAGGTCCTCGAGGAAGTTGTAATGGATGAAGTCGATGAGGCCGTCGGAGGCGATGAACCAGGATTCGGGAACGCGAAAATCGCCGATGGCCGGATTTTCCCGCCTTTTCCGTTCGAGGATGTGCTCGGCCAGGACCATCCCGGCCGATTTGCCGCCGAGCCGGCCCGACCCCTGGCTCGGGCCCGATATCCGGTTGAGGAGACGCCCGAAATCGTGGATGCTGATGTGGTCCCTGGCGATCCGGATGAACTCAAGGCGGTCGCTGAGAAACCGGCGGATGAGGGCGATCCGAGCCTGGAGGTCGTCGGCCCGCGAGAGGGCCTGCTCGTCCTCGAGGGTCGAACGGCAGAAGAGGTCGACGATCTCCTTGATCTCGAGGAGGGAAAGGTCGCGCTTTTCAATGGCGACCATGAAGAAGCCCAGCTTGTCCTGGCGCATCCACTGCTTGATGAGAGCCAGGATTTCCTCCTCGGACATGGCCAGGGAGGCGATCCAGATGGCCTCCTCGAACACCTTTTCCAGGGACTCGACGTCTCGCTTGGGCATCGGCTGGTTGTCGTCCCGGACGTCCTCGGGACGCCCGCCCTGGGCTTCGGGCTCGAAATGGAGGAGCAGGCCTTGGACGCCGGGCACGCCTTGCCAGTGGAGATGGTTCATCAGGCGCCGGACAACCCGTTTGTACAGGATCCGGTCGGTTTCCTTGAGAAGGCCGAGGATGACCTCCCATTCCGCCTTGGCCGCCGGGGCGGCCTTGTCCCTGGCCGGGTCGGCATAGGCCGGAATGTCCCCCTCTCGGCCTTCGATGAGTCGGCCGAGACGGCTGCCGATGAGGGCGATGAGCTTTTTTTCCTCAACGAGGAAAGGGTCGTCGCGCCTTAGGGAGAGGTTCTCGAGGTAACAGACTTCGATCGACCCGACCGGGGCGCCTTGGACCCGCAAGACGACCCGCTGGTGCCAAGGCGTTTCGACGAAACCCGGCGAGGCGAACTCGCTCTGGCGGTACCGGATTCTGACCCGGCAGAACTCGGGATACTGCCAGCCGGGGGGGATCCGCTCGATGACGCCCTCGAGGATTTCCTGGACGGTCAGGCCGGGCGTTTCGATGAGGGCGACGACGGCCTGGAGGCAACGGAGCTCCTTGACCCGTTCGCGCAGGGGCCCGCTCGGGAAGGAATGCGTCTCCCGCATGTTCTATCCTCTCCGCTCCCCCGGGGGAGCGTCATCGCTCGAACCGGCGGATCAGACCCAGCCGCGGCGGTGGACGGCCTCGGCGACCCGGGAGATGGCGATCATATAGGCCGCCTCGCGCATGTAGGCGTTCTTCTTCCGGGCCAGGTCGGAAACGGCCTTGAAGGCCGAGGTCATCTTCTCGTCGAGCCTGGAGAGGACCTCTTCGAGGCCCCAGTAGTAGTTCATGTTGTTTTGGACCTGCTCGAAGTAGCTGCAAGTCACCCCGCCGGCGTTGCAGAGGAAGTCGGGGATCATGAAGATGCCCCGATCGGCGATGACCTTGTCGGCCTCGGGAGTCGTCGGGCCGTTCGCCCCTTCGGCGATGACCTTGACCCGCTTGGAAATCTTCCCGACGTTGGCCCCGCTGATCTGGTTTTCGAGGGCCGCCGGGACGAGGAGGTCGGCTTCCTGCTCGATCCAGGCGTCGCCGGGGAGACTCTCGTAGCCCAGGGCCTTGGCCTTGGCCTTGTCGATCGTCCCGAACTTGTTCGTGATCCCGATGAGCTCGTCGGGATCGATGCCCTTCGTCCGCCGGAAGGTGAAGGTCGTCTTCTCGGCCTGGTCCCAGCAGGAGACGCAGATAATCGTCCCGCCGAACTGCCGATAGAGCCTGGCGGCGTATTGGGAGACGTTGCCGAATCCCTGGAAGGCGGCCAGGGTCTTGGAAATGTCGAGGCCGAGCTCCTTCATGGCCTCCCGGACGGTGAACATGACGCCGTATCCCGTGGCTTCGGTCCGGCCGAGCGAACCGCCCATCCCGACGGGCTTGCCGGTGATGAAGCCGGGATACTTGGCCCCGTGGATTTTCTCGAATTCGTCGAGCATCCAGAGCATGTGCTGGCCGTGGGTCATGACGTCGGGGGCGGGGACGTCCTGCTCGTGGCCGACGTTCTTGGCGACCTGGCGGACCCAGCCGCGGCAGAGGGCTTCCTGCTCGCGGTCGCTGAGGTTGTGGGGGTCGCAGATGACCCCGCCCTTGCCGCCGCCCAGGGGGATGTCGACGACGGCCGTTTTCCAGGTCATCCACATCGCCAGAGCCCGGACCGTGTCCACGGTCTCGTGGGGGTGAAAGCGGATGCCGCCTTTGCAGGGGCCCCGGGCGTCATTGTGTTGAACCCGGTAGCCTGGAAAAACCTTGTAGCCTCCGTCATCCATCCTGATGGGGATGAGGAAATGGTACTCCCGGAGGGGGTTGCGGAGCAGGTCGCGGACGGCCGGGTCGAGGCCGAGCTTTTCGGCCACGCCGTCGAACTGCTGCTGGGCCATCTCGAAGGCGTTGAAGGGCTTTTTCTCCACTCAATTCCTCCTATGATTGCGCGAAAAATGGGTGGGATGAAGGAAAATGATACCCGGTGCAGCGGCCCCTGTCAAATCGCCCCGGGACCCTCCGATTTCGGGGATTCGAGCGCCTTGAGGATCGTCGCCGGGATCTTGTCGACCCGAGCTCGTTATTCCGGCTCCGCCTGCAGCGCAAGCCCCGGCGAAATCACTCCCGGGAGATCATCCAGCTTATCAGCGAGGCCATCTCGAGCTCCGCACTCTTGCTCTCAGGATCAATTGGATGTCCAGATTGACCTTCATGGCCACGGCCGAGACGTTGACGCTCGTTCCGCTTTTTTCTGTGGAGTGTCACCGCAGGTTGACGATGCCCGGCCGGATTGACGCCACCCCCGCGCCGGGTCACACGATCTTTGTCGCCCTTGCTGGAGTGGACCAGGATGCCGCCGCATTGAAGGCCTGGTTCTGGGTCGAGGACGCGACTCTCCGTTGCGTGGCCAAGTGGCTCAAAAAAGCCAGGGCATCCTCACTCGTTGGCATCCTGGCCCCGCCGCCCGCATAACCAATAAACCGTCTGCTCCAATCCGCATAGGCCGCCGGGGTGCGAGGCGAATAATGCCGCAACCGCAGAATCCGCACCCCATTTCCCTGCAAATTCAATGCCACGTTCTCAATTCTTAGGAAATTCGTCTTCTTATTGACGTCAAGTCCCTGATATGCTTGAATATAATCAATGGGAAAATTGCGGAAAAATCAACTTGCCGTTGTTGTTAATTCGTTTCTCGCCAGCAAACAAAAACGCAATAAGGAATGGTTAGGCACAGGCCGGAGGTCTCGTTGCCAATTGGTCTGAAAGGTATAAGGCATGGAGCAGGCCTTCTACGAGCTGATTCCCACGGCCTTTGGGCCAATAGGGGTCGTCTGGTGGCAGGCATCGCTTGGGCCGAAAGTCCGCCAGATGTTCCTGAGCAAAGCGCAAAAGCCAGTTGAGCAGGCCATCCGCGAAAACTATCCCGACGCCCAGCAGCTTTCGTCTCCTGCGATCGTCGAACTGAGCGGTCAAGTACAGCGCTTTCTGGAAGGCCAAGATGTCGTCTTCGACCTGGAGATGATCGCCCTGGAGGTATGTGGGGAGTTTCAGCAGCAAGTCCTATTGGCGGAATACGCGATACCGCGCGGTTGGGTCAGCACGTATGGGAGGATCGCGAGGCACATCGGGGTTACGGGCGGTAGCCGAGCAGTAGGGCGGGCATTGGCGGAGAACCCTTTTCCGATCATCATACCTTGCCATCGAGCAGTAAGGGCGGACGGAGAGATCGGGGGATATCAGGGTGGGAGTGACATGAAGCGGACGTTGTTGGCGATGGAGGGCATCGCGTTTGCTGGCAAGGGCAAGGTGCTGATGGAGAGGGTGCACTATTGAGCTGGCCTGTGCCTAACCCGCGGCTGCACCTGACGCGGCTATCATGCTCGGTTGCGAAGTCGGCTGGGCCTGCCGCCGACGTCTCTGTCGGAGGCTCATCGCCAGAGCCGCCGCGCAGGTGAGCCCCCACCGCTAGCTAGCGACTCATAGGGAGGGTTCAATGGATCTTCAGGGAAATTGGCTGTTTCGTGGGTATTTCGGAGTCTCGGCCCCCTCTGGGGGACCGTCCATCACCCAGCAAGTTCGTGATCGGCTCGCGATTCGTATGGGTCGATCACCCTCAGCAGTCAAGATAGCCAGCTACCCCGTCGGGCCTGCATGGCGCCACACATTCTGGTGGCGCGAGGGCGCAGTCGATTACGCTGAAGCTCAATTCTTTGCCCGAATTGCCGAGGACTACCCCGTCCTCTCCGTGGGCGTTTCCGTCGAAAAGGGACTTGAGGAGCCGAGGGCGGCCCCTTCGGCAAAGCGCAGAACCTATCTGATGGAGCGCCAAAAGTGGGATTGGCAGCGTTTCATAAAACTGGCCGCGGAAGTCCTGAGGAGCGATGTCCCCGAGTGTTCGTCTCTTCTTTCGCGCCCCGTCACACTCCGTCTGGACACACACCAATTTGTCAAAGGCAAGGCGGGAGCCAGGGAACGCGCAGCATTTGTTTTCCTTGAAGGGGCATGGCATGAACGCCACCTCGGGAAAGCTAAAGAAAGGAGAATCATCGACCATCTGCGGGATCTCGACCAGAGAAGAGATTGGTGGGTCAACGCTTATCTCGCATGCGATCTGTTTCCAGACGAGGTCAGAACCTTGGATGCCGAAGCGCTGGCGAGCGCGCTCTGGGGTTTCTCTGCGGTTCGACAGCGATTGAGGTCGCAGATTTGATACCACTATGTCCCGGTTTGCGTTTCCGCGGCGTCGATGTATTTCGACCGGACGGACGAGAGCCGAAACGTCTATCTCGAGCGGCGGGAATATACCCTCAAGCTTGGGGCGGGGGCGCCGGCGCCTTGAGGACGTTGGCGAGGAAGACGTCCTCCGGGACGGCTCCCTCGAAAGACGTCGTTTCGTTGACGACGGTCTTCGGGACGCCGTAGACGCCGAACTTGTTGGCCAGGTGGGGGAATTCCGTCGACTCGATCATGTCGGCCTTGATCCGCGGCGACTCGAGGGCGAACTGGTGGGCCAGGCGGACGGCCAGGGAGCAGTAAGGGCAGGTGGGGGTGACGAAGACTTGGATGTGGACGTCGCGGTCGATGGTCTTCAGGGCCTCCTTGGTCTTGGGGTCGAGGGAGGTCTCTCCCGTGGAGACGTCGATGAGGGCCTCGACGAGGCTCGTGTATTCGTATCCGGACGGGATGCCGAAGATCCGGACGGCGCTCGGCTTTTCGCCCTGGATGACCGTCGCCGGGATCTTGTCGATCCCGAGCTCGTCGGCCATGAGCTTGTCGGCTTTGAAGTCGTAGACCTCGAGCCGGATTTTGTCCGAGCAGGCCGCGACTTCCTCGAGAAGCTGCTTGGTCTCCTTGCAGAAGAAGCATTCCTGGCCGGCGAGGGGATTGAGGACGATGAGCCGGCCGGGCTCCTGGGTGAAATGGATGATCCGGACGGGGTTCACCATCTCGTCGGCGAACTTCTTCCGTGTCGCTTCCCGGACTTCGTCGTTGAGCAGGGCCATTTCATTTCTCCTTCAGGCGACCGGAGTCATAGGCCTTCGACGTGAACACATTTGTCGCCGTTTTGGCATCCTCGTTCCGTCCGCGCAGGACTTCGGCTTCATAACGGGCGATCTCTGAGATAAACTCATCGCCCGGAGGAACGCCCATCGTCAGGCAGTAGCGGTCCCAGACGGCGCCGTAGGGAAGGGCCTTCGCCTCCTCGCGAAGGGCCAGGCGGGCGAGGCCGTCGCCTTCGAGCTCGGCCTTGGCGAGCTTGGCGGCCGGCAGGAGAAGGGCCCGGAGGAGGCCCTTCAGGGCGGCCCGCGCTCCCACGACCCAGGCCCCGATCCGGTTCAGGCTGGCGTCGAAATAGTCGAGAGCGATATGGCACCGGTCCCAGGCCTCGGCCCGGACGATCTCCTCGGCGACGGCCTGGATTTCGTCGTTCAGGATGACGACGTGATCGCTGTCCCAGCGGAGCCCCCGGCTGAGATGGAAGGCCAGGCCGGGGACGAAGGGGAGAATGGCCGAGACCTTGTCGGCCACGGACTCGGTCGGGTGGAAATGCCCCAGGTCGAGGCAGACGTGTTTTTGCCGGGCCACGGCGTAGCCGAGATAGAACTCGTGGGAACCGACGACGTAGGATTCGGAGCCGATCCCGAACAGCTTGCTCTCCAGGGAGTCTTTCGTCTGCGTCGGGCTGTACTCGGTCTCGAAGATTTCGTCGAGAGATTCCCGGAGATGACGCCGGTAAAGGGACCGGTCGAAGGGGGCTTCTTTCGTCCCGTCGGGGATCCAGAGGTTGTGGAGACAAGGGCTCTTGAGCTCGCGGCCGATGAAGGCGCTGACCTTGCGGCAGCAGCGGACGTGGTCGATCCAGAAGCGGCGGACGGCTTTGGCCGGCGAGCTCAGGGTGAATCCCGAGTTCGCCATGGGATGGCCGAAGCAGGTCGAGTTGAAATCGAGCTTGAGGCCCTTCTCCTTGGCCCATTCGACCCAGCCGCGGAAGTGGTTCGGCTCGAGGGCGTCGCGGTCGGGAGGCGTCGGGCCGAACTCGCCGTAAATCGCGTGGAGGTTGAGGCGGTGGGGCCCGGGGATGAGGGAGAAAGCCGTCTCGAGGTCGTCCCGGAGCTCCTCGACGCTCCGGGCTTTGCCGGGACAGTTCCCCGTGACGGCCAGCCCGCCGCCGGGCGCCGAACCGGGCGATTCGAACCCCCCGACGTCATCGCCTTGCCAGCAATGCAGGGAGAGGGGAATCGTCTTGAGCTTTCGGAGGGCGTCCTCGGTGTCGACGCCCTGGAGGGCGTACTGCTCGCGGGCGACGGCGTAGGCTTTCTCGGCCAAATCGAAGTTCATCGGGTTCTCCTGGAGTCCTCGACGACCGCCCGGAAGCGGCCGATGGCCTCGTCCCAGGCGGCGGGATTCTCCGGCATGAAGGAAACCGGGTCGGTCGAAGCGGCGACGACGGCCCGAATGTCCTCGAGGGAGCGGACCTCGCCGAGGGCCAAGGCCTGTCCCATGATGTTGCCGACGGCCGTGGCCTCGGCCGGGCCGGCGACGACGGGAAGGGCGGCCGCCTCGGCCGTGAAGCGGCAGAGAAGCCGGTTCCGGCTCCCCCCGCCGATGACATGAAGGCGCTTGACCGGCCGCGGCGAGATCCGGGCGAGCTCGTCGAGGACGAAACGGGACTTCAAGGCCAGGCTCTCCAGGGCGCAGCGGACGATCGCCCCCCGGGTTTCGGGAACCGCCTGCCCGGAATCGCGGCAGAACGCCCGGATGGCCGACGGCATGTCGGAGGGATTGAGGAACGCCGGATCGTCGGGATCGACGAAAGCGAGAAATGGGGGCGAGGCGGCCGCGGCCTCCATGAGGTCTTCATAGCTCGGGGGGCCCGCGGCGCTCCAGGCCCGGCGGCATTGGGCCACGAGCCAGAGGCCGGTGACGTTTTTCAAGAATCGGATCCGGCCCTCCATCCCGACCTCGTTGGTGAAGTTCAGCCGTTCGGTCTCGGGGGAGATGAGCGGTGCGTCCGCTTCGAGGCCGACGAGCGACCATGTCCCCGAGCTGAGATAGGCCCAGTCCGCGCCTTCGGCCGGGACGGCGGCCACGGCCGAGGCCGTGTCGTGTCCGGCGGGGGCGATGACGGGAATTTCACCGAGTCCGGTTTCGGCCGAGACCTCGGGCGAAAGGCGGCCGACGACCGTCCCCGGCTTGAGCGGACGATTAAGGAGTCCCGGCCGAAGGCCGAGGGCGGCGATGAGGTCTTCGCTCCAGCTTCTCCGGCGCGGATCGAGGAGCTGGGAGGTCGAGGCGATCGTTTCGTCCGTGGCCATGACGCCGGACAGGAGATACGTGAAAAGGTCGGGCATGAAAAGGAGCCGGCGGGCCTTGTCGAGCGCCGGGTCGCCGGCCAGACGGAAGGCGTTGAGCTGGAAAAGGGAGTTGAAGGGGAGAAACTGGATGCCCGTGAGGCCGTAAAGCCGGGCCTTGCCGAAACGGGCGACGAAATCGTCCATGGCCGGGCCGTTCCGCGGGTCGCGATAAGAGTAGGGGAGTCCGAGGAGGGCCCCCGTCTCATCGATGAGCCCGAAATCGACTCCCCATGTGTCCACGGCGATGCCGTCGATTCCCCCCGGAGCCGCGCCGGCCGCGGCCTTCAGGCCGCGCTTGACCTCCTCGAAGAGGCCGCGGACATCCCAGCGAAGGGATCCGCCTTCCGCGAGGGGTGCGTTCGGGAAGCGATGGACCTCCCGAATCGTGACCCGCCCATCGGCCAGGGTCCCGACGACCGCTCGGCCGCTCTCGGCCCCTAAATCAAAAGCGAGATAAGATCGTCTCTTCATTCGGACTCAAACACGCGCTTTCGCGCCCCCC
>Ga0194112_10006221_pt1 | contig 15868 bp, 10 predicted proteins | sample TA2MahC400mmetaG_FD_146191 | JGI IMG/M metagenome (GOLD analysis project Ga0194112, IMG submission 146191) | Freshwater microbial communities from Lake Tanganyika, Tanzania - TA2015016 Mahale Deep Cast 400m | ecosystem: Environmental > Aquatic > Freshwater > Lake | place: Tanzania: Lake... | reverse complement strand
AAGAGGAGTCGAACCTCTAACCTTTGGCTCCGGAGGCGCGCCCGCCGCCTTTCTAACCTCTTGTCGCACAAGGGCTTACGTCGTATCTCTTGACCCGTCAAAGCCTTACGCCCCGCCGCCGGTTCCACGATGTTTCACCGTAACCGCGAAAAGGGGCCGAGGTCATAAAGAAGGTCATAAAACGAGGCTCATGCCGACCATGGGCCTTTAGGTATCAGGTCAGCCGGCAACTTGAAGACCGTCCTGTCCTTGCCGCGCTCGGTTACCTCAATCCGGTCGTCCAGCTTGAACGCGCCCTCCTTGAGGTCGCACCGGACCATCGCTTGGACGGGTAGCGGCATTACGAGCAGCGCGTTCAGGATCGTAACGAAGCCCTCCACGCCGGCCTCCGGCACGACTTCATCGACCAGGAGCAGGAGGCAAGCGTACTGGAATCGCGTCAAGGGCTCCGGGGCGTACTCGCCTTCGACGAACTGCCGTTGATACAGCCCATAGGCCTCCTGCACCGCTTCCTCCATCCATCCCACGTCCTCGCCTTCCGGCGGCCCGTGTCGACGGAGCCACTTGTAGATCTCGGCCACGCTGCACTCGTTCGGCAGGAAAGGCCTTTCGGCGGGCTTCTCGCGCTCATCCGTCATCGCCATGCTTCGTCTCCTCGATTCACGACATCCCTTCTTCTACACCGTGGCAACAGTCAATCCATCACGTTCCCGTGTCAAGGTGAGACCCCTCATGCGCGTACCCTTTCGCGTGGCTCATGAGGCGGGGCGTGCCCAGCATCCGGATTCTTCCCGGCGGTCCAGCACGGTACAGACTACCGCTACGCCGAAGTGAAAACCTGGCGATGGCACTTCGGAAACCGCTCAGGAGGTAGAGAGACTTCGAGATGGCCGAACCGGCCAACGACGAAAAACGGCAAACCGGACATGCGTCCGGTGGAAAAGTCCGACGGCTCACGGGGCAGCCCCGCGTTCCAATCCGGCCGGCCCACAGCAATGCGAGCCGCCAGGCCGGATGACCAGCACACTAACGAAGGACGAATGCTCCGTCAAGACAGAAAGAAGAGAGATTTTGTGACGTGCCTATCCCTCGTGGCCGCAAGAGGTTGGCGTGGCATGAAGCATTTTCCTTCTTGGTGCTGGCGGCAACGCCTGGCGCGGCGAGCTCCGCCGCGATCACCGGCGCTTCTTCCGGCGCCTGCCCCTGCCCTGGCCTTCCGGCCGGGCCTCCTCGGCCTTTGCGGCAAGGATTTCTCGCACTTCCCGCTTCCCCAATTTCCGCAGGGCGACCAGGGCCTCGCGGTTGCGCCCTTTAGGTTTAGCCTTGCCGTACTCCCATGAACCCACAGCACTCATCGACACTCTCACAAGCGTGGCCAGTTCACCTTGGGTAATGCCGAACCGCTCGCGGAGTTTCTTGATGAGCAGCGGCGAGATGCGGGAGGACTGAACCTCTTCCGGCGCGGCCGCAAGCCTTGCCTGCTCTGCTGTCCGCTGGGCCTGCAATTCGGCCCCGAGCCGCGCTAGAACCGCCACCGTCCTTCGCAGCTGCGACACGGTTCGCTTCAACCGGCGAACGTCCCGCGCAAGCGGCAAGCACATTGCTCGCACCTGCCTCTTGGCAAGCCGCGTAATCTCGGACCTGAGCGTCTGTTCCATTTTGCCCATTGCCGACCTCCTCGACCTTCGGATTATGGTAGCACCAGGATTCTATCAGCCTGCGCACCGTGGTAAGAAGAAGATTGTGGTCAATCCAACAGGCGGTGCGAGTATAATCCCCGGTCGAACCGGGAGAATCGAACGTGCAACCCTCACTCGTCAGGCCGACAGTCTTCCACTCCGGCGATTCCGAAAAGACCCTTGCCTCGCCCAGGAGATCGCGGCATGATTACCACCGTCCGAGTGTCCAAGAAACCGAGGGCGGTACAACGCCTCTGAGATAGTCAGTCACGTCGATGCCAACCTTCAGGAGCGGCTGAACGAGAAGGGGGGCACGGATCGCCCCGTGGATGCTATCGTGGAAGAACACCACGAAGCCTTGTCATTGTGGACCGAGGCGGTCAGGAAAGGCGCCATCGATACGCCACAATGGATACTCCATGTGGACCAGCATCACGACATGCTGGGCGAAAGGCATCCCATCTGCTTCGGCAACTTCTTCTACTTTGCGATGCGCCGTTGGCCGAAATGTCGCGTGCGCTGGCTGGCGGAGTCCAGGATAGATTCCCCGGAGATGTGGCTTTCCGAGCATGCGTGGGAATCTGTATGTGCAAGGTTTGCGTACAGGGCCCACTGGTGCCGAACTTGGCCGAAGCCTGACATGGTGACGGTTTGCACGAGTCCGGGATTTGTGGACGAGATTCTGACAACGTGCGAACCCAGTGTGCCAGACCACTACGCCGGGGGATGGTCCGGGGGAGCACCACAAATGCGGGCCACCCACGCCGAGATCGTACAACCTGTCCTCCAGACCGATTCCGGGACCTCATAGCGAAGTGCCGATTCGTTGCGGATGCCCACAGGCTTGGCCGCAGCGGCCGAAACCAGCACGCGGGTCTCGCCGACAGTACGGCCAATGTCGGTCACGATTGCCGCCAGGGGCTCGACATCTTCTGCGGCCCATTCCCGGTCAAGGCGATCCGGCGCGACGCCGCGGAGGTCAACGACGCACAGCGAGTAGCGATCCGCTTCGTCCGAGGCAACCGCAGCCTGGGTAGGCGTTAACCGTGCTTCCCCAGAAGTCGTGGCCTTGATCTCGAGCAGGTACGGTCCGACTGATAGCCCATATGCCCCATCAGTCAGGGGATCGCCGGCAATCGTGGGCAGGGCCACCTCGTAGTCAAATCCTCTGTCGACAAGTTCCAGCTTCAGACCGCGGGATTCCAGGGCCCTGCGGACGGCCTCCTGTACCGCCAAGCCGAACCTCCTGCATCGCTCAACATCGCGCGAACGGCGGCGGCGATCCTCGAGTTCCTGAGCAAGGGCCTCGTAGAGGCCGGGGTCACTTCCACCCGACTCGACCAGTTTCGCCAAGCCATCCCGAAGTCGATTCCTCTCCGCTTGGTCTGGCGCGGTGCCCATCAGTCTGAGTTCCAGTTGGTCGAACCCAAACCAGGTACTCAAAAGCTGGACGGCCGCGTCATTCCCCGCAAGCCACTCAGGCTTGACCAAGTCTTTGAGCGTTGCGACGTTGGCAAGCATCTTATTATAGCGCCCATCGTCACCAGGGACTGGCACCCAGGACCGAAACCGAAGGTCGGCCAACCACAGAGCACCCCACACGATAAGTGGCACGTCGGCCCCCGCCTTGTGTCCTATTACCTCGATCCTGGCTTTCCACCCCGCATCGGTCGGCGCGATGTAACACAGCACCAAGCCCAAGAGCGCGGCCGCTTCTTCAGGACCTTCTTGACACCGGTTGAGCACCTCGGGTTGCAGCAGCGCGATCTGGCTCAGTTTCGGCCCGCTAACGGTAACACCCTCGGCCTCAGCGGGGTTCACCGCGATGGCGGCCAGGCGGCGTTCCTTTAGTTCGGCGGGACTTGCGGTCGCCAGCGGGTCAGCATAGGCAATGCCCCAATCGCACAACGCCTGCACGACGTCTGGAGTGCCAGCGTCGGCAAAGCCGCCGTAGATGTCTTGCAGAACGCGTCCGGACGGGTATGCCGCCGCAAAGGGCCGCGCCTTCTCATGCCAACGCGATACAGGAGCCATGAGCATTCGCTCGCGGCTCCACTTGACAACGGACTTGTCTGCCGCCACTAGGGGAACACGCCCCGCCAACTCCAGCCCATCCGGTCCTCGTGAGCGCCAGAGGTAGTCTAACAAGCGGACGCTACCATCTATGGCCGCGGCGCGTCGCTCAAGATCACGGTTGCCCTCGGGAAGGTCGCTCTCAATCTTCTTGAGGCATGCCTCTGTAACCTGATTCTCCGTCTGCTCCACCGGTACGGCACGTATCAGTACATCGGGCAAGAATCCCAGCCCCTGCCTCGCCGCAACCTCGCCAAGATCGTTGCTCAGTAACTGAGCGCGGAGGTCAAGGCCAACTTCGGCGCAGATATCCTTCAGTTCTTCGGGAATGCTTACATCACGTCGCAGGTCACACGGCGATGCAAGCAGGCCCTTCTGGTTCGGCAGGATTCCTTCAAGAATGGACGTGTCGATTCCATCGCGCTTCTGCCAGCATTCGCCGACCACGTCGAGGAGCCCGGCCAACCAGGCCACCCTGTCTCCTTCCACACCCAATTCGCTAAGCGCCTTGGCCTTGCCCCGGACGTGCGCCGCAAGTGCCCTTACATCAACCCGCTTGACGGCAACCCTAAGTCCACTCCACCCTCCAGAGATCGCGGCCCAGTCGCCGGCCACATCCGGCAATGGCGGGCACACGGATGTACAGCCCTGCATAAGCGGAAGGATACGTTCGATTGTAGTCCCATCGGTCGCATCAGCAAGGTGAAGGCGTGGAACGGGAAAAGCACATGTCTCTTCCGAAGCCGCCACTGCGGGAAGATGCCCCTTGCTCGTTGCAACTAGTGGAAGTTGGGCCAGTCGTGCTGCAAAGCGGGCCAGCCGCTCCTTCCACCACGCCCTCTCGTTCACATCTGACGGATCGAACCCGGACTCAGGATCGGCCACGCGTGCCAGATTGTGGCCACCACTCCAATTTTCATCATGCCCGAATGAGACCGCTGCAGCAGCAGCCTCAAACGCCTCGTCCAGCAGGGCCTTGTCGGCCTCGCTCATGAGGACGCGGCTTCGCTTCTGATCGACCTCGTACTTGCCGTCCAGAATGGTTGCGATGGGAAGGAATGAAGAGCCACGTACCGGGTACTCCCGGTAAATGCGAGGCGATTCCTCGTCCGGAACAACCACCCGCCAACCTGCGCCGTTTGGCGCCAGGATGACGAGTGCTGCGGAGGAACCACCGGGTAGAGCCACAAACCTGAGGACCCGCAACCGCCGAGGCTCTGCTCCCGTCGAAGAGGAAACAGACAACACCCGCTCCAAGACCAATGCTTTCTTGTACGGCCGCTCTACCGAAGGCTCCGGGCGCCACTCCTCTATCGAACCATCCGGCAGCACGAGGTGGGCACAGCCGAGCGCCGGTCGCGTGCCGTAGAGGTATGGAAGAGATCGTCGGAACGCCTGGACCCCTGCAAGCAGCGTATCAGCGTTGTCCCGCGGATAGGAAAACCGCGCCGACGGCTCGTCGTCCAGGCTATCTATCCGCACCGCGGCCCGGATCGCCTCATTGCAGCTGTTGATGTTCTCAAGAATCGCGTTTTCGTCGCCGCTGCGATCCAGGGTCAGGTCGAACCGCTCGTAGCCGGTCGGCACCGACAGCACGCCGCGCAGTGTGCTGCGCTCGGCGAGGACGTGAGTCACCAAGAAGCCTGTCCCGAAACGCCCCGTCGTCTTCGCCGATTCAAACTCCTTGCTGGATCCGCCCGACAGGAGCGCTGCAAGTTCGGTAGATGTGAAGGGAGCGCCATCGTGCTCGAATACGAGTAAGTCCGCCTGGCACCCCAGGGAAACGTCTATACTCGCCTGGCCTGGCCTTGGGCCAGCATCGAGCGCGTTTTGGAGAAGCTCGAACGGCCATCGCACTCCTGCCGCATGAGGACTCTTGCGTGCCTCGGTAACGTCCCTGCGGATGTTGCGTGCTTCATTGCGGCTCTGCTGGCCCTGCCTGTCCTTCTGGTAGAGCTGATAGGCTTCATCGCTCATGGTCCGCCTCCCCCTCGGGCTCCTGGTCCAGCTCGATGATGTCGTGCGACTGGCGTTTCACGCCGATGCCGTAGGCCGCCAGCAGGGCCACGAGTTGCTCGCCGTTCATCAGGGCTACGGGGACGGCGTTCGCACGGGCGGCCTCGGTCCGGGCCCCGGCCGTGAAGTCACTGGTCGTGATGATCAGGCCCTGTTCGTGGGTGCCCAGGCTGCCACGGACTTGCTGAACCGTCTGAGACTGCACGCGGTTCTTCGGCCCCCACCTCTTAACCTGGACGGCCATCCGCGTGCGAATCACGTCGCCCACTACCAGCGTGCCGCGAACATCGATGCCGCCATCCTTACAGTGCTGGGTGACCTCAATCTCCTCAAAGCCGATCTCGGCCAACAGCCGGGCGACCAGTTCCTCGAACTCCGTTGGGTCCATTCCGAACAGCCGCTTGTGGAGCGCCTGGCGGATGCGCTTGTTGTGCTGCTCGATTTCGAAGGCCAGCCCCTTGCCCATCCAGCGCGACAGGCCCACGTAGCCCCGACCGTGCTGGACAAAGCGGGGCTGCTTGCCGCGTTTCTGGTTCCGCCGAATCTCCGTCAAAATCTGGGCGTACATGGTCGCCTTGGGCGTCCTGCCCTCGGTGGCGATCCAGCCCAGTCTCAAAGCCCTCTCAGTGACCTGACGATAGTGCATCGGCTTCTTGTCGCCGAACTGCCCGAGCACCTTCTCGGCCGCGTCGGTGAAAGAGTACTTGCCCTCCTTCCTCTCGGCCGGTGCGGGTTCAGCAGCGGGGGCAGGCGCCCCATCGCGCAAAGCGAAAGTGTTCGGCCCGACCTGCCTGAAGGGCGAGTCGCCACCGAGTTTCTTGATGTCCGTGTAAAGCCGGGCGGCCACGGTCGCGTGCGGCGTCTTGCCCTCCGTCTTCCAGAGACCTTGGGCTAGAAGCCGCTGGCTGATCTCGTTGGCCGCCAGCGGCTGGCCGGCCTCGCGGAGCACTTGCACCGCCGCTTGCTTGATGCTCATGTCTCGGTCCTCCGCACGCTGGCCGTCCTTGCTGCCTGCCGGCCCAGGCAACTCTTCCGGGCCTAGACGCCTGTCCGCCCCCGGACAAGGCGACGGATGACTAACTGGCTGCTCCTCTCTGCCATGAGCATTCCCTTGGCCGAAGGCGCAACCCGCTGAGATCGGGCCGGTGAGAGGATTATGCCAACGCAGACGCGACTTCGCTAGACGGTATCTGTATGTGCCACACTACGGCTGAGACAGCAGAAGGCGCAGATCGGCACCGTCCGAGGCACTTGGCGCCTCGAAGAGCCTCCGCATCTCCATGTTGATCTGAACATCGGGCTTCCCGCGCCAGGCGCGGTATTCGCCCGCGACCCACAGGTAATGGTCCAGCTCACGGGTGGAACACGTGAGGTCGGCGGCGGTGCGGAGCCGCAGGAGGTTCTCGACAAAAGCCAGGTACGGATGGCCGGGGCGCTTGGCCATGTTTTTCTCGCCCAGGTGAAACACGAGCGTCTTGGCGGCGTAATTGTCCAGAATGGGAAACCGCTCGGGGTCGATGAAGAAGTGAGCGAACTTGGAGGCAAAACTGAAATATAGCCGTGGCTTCTTCTGCCCAGCAGTCTTGGGCAAGGCCGCCAATTGCTCCACCAGTTCGGGGCCGGCTGATGCCAAGTCGCTCTTGGCGATAACGCCCTTGACGTGCTCGGCCATGCGGGTGATAGCGAAGATGTTGGTGCCATAGAGCGCATTGATGGCCACGGACTTGAGCACCACGGCCTCGTCACCGAAGTCGGGGAAGCGCTTCGCCAGCGCGTGCAGGGCACCATCAGAAACCTCCCATTGCCTGGAACGCGCGTGCAGCCGCTCGGCTGCGGCAATCTGAGTCGGCAAGAGCGGCACGGCCAAACGCACATCTTTCCCCATCGAGGGCCTCACTTCAGCCTGAGCGGCCGGTGCACCATTGCGTACTTCTCGCGTGACCGTGACTGGTTCTCCCGCGCCTCATGCGGCGTTGTCGTCGTAAGTCACCGAGAAGATCGTGTCCGACAACCACTTCTGGAAGCTCTGGTTGTCGCTAAACTGCTTGAAGAGTTCGGCATTGTCGGCAAAGATATCCATCATCACCCGTCGAAGGGCGCGGTCGTGCTCAATCCTGGCGTTCTGCTTGTCGGAGTGCTGCTTGGCATTCTGATAGGCCTTGTTCGCCGCGACCTTCGCCGGAATCTCCTCGGTGATCATCTTGCGAACCTTGTCGGCATCCTTCCATTCGATGTTGCCGAACTGGTCGTTGAACGCCTTGACGATATTGCTCAGCAGATCCAGTTCCGGCTCCGGCATACGGCCACCGCCGCTCGTGGGAACAGGTTCGACCACGCCATCTGCGTCCGGCAAAGCTATCTGCATTTCCGCCTTTACTTCAGCACGGTAGCTGTCCATGTCAATGGTTTCAAGGAGACCCTTCGACAGGTCCTCCTCCTTCGGGGCAGGCAACTTCGGGATCAGGAAGTTCAAGAAGATGCAGAGCCGCTCCCAATCGGCATTCGTGTACGGCAGTACGGCCGCCAGGAAACTGTACGTTCGGACGAACGTCTTGGCCTTGCCCTTGAAGTCAACCTGCCCGTCCTCGTCCAGGTCCTCAAGATACGTCGCCACGCACCCGTCCAGAATGGGGTCCAACTTGGGTCGGTCGGCGCCGTCGAGGTACAGGGCCGCGAAGTCCTCGACGTCGGCCCAGGCGTACACCTGACGCCCGTCCAGGTCGGCCTTCAGGTCATGCAGTTTGTTGGGGTCCGTCTCTTCGCTGAGCATGGTCGTGCGGTAGTAGGGTTCAAACGCCTCTTGAATCATGTCTGCATCGTTCATGAAGTCCAGGATGAACGTGTCATGCTTCTGAGGATGGGCGCGGTTCAGCCTGGAGAGGGTCTGGACGGCCTTGATCCCCGCCAGTTGCTTGTCCACGTACATGGTGTGCAGCAGCGGCTCGTCGTAGCCGGTCTGGAACTTCTCGGCCGCAATCAGGAACCGGTACGGGTCCTCCCGGAACCTTTCCGGAATCTTCGTGCTCGGAAACCCGTTCAACGAGGCCTCGGTGACCTTCTGCCCGCCGTACTCAGGTTCGCCTGAGAACGCCACGATGGCCTTGTACGGACTCTTGCGCTCCCGAAGGTAGGCGGTGAACGCCTCGAAGTACTGGATGGCCCGTTCAATGCCACTGGTCACGACCATTGCCCGCGCCTTCCCGCCGATCTTCTTCCGGGCGGCAACCTGGTCGTGGAAGTGGTCAACCATGATCTCCGCCTTCTCGCGGATCGCGTGCTCGTGCGATTCGACGTAGTGGCGGAGTTTGCGCCGGGCCCTCTTCGTATCGAACTCAGGGTCACCCTCGACCGTCTTGGCCAGCCGGTAGTAACTCCCGACCGGCGTGTAGTGCTCCAGCACGTCCAGGATGAACCCTTCCTGGATGGCCTGCTTCATCGTGTACGTGTGGAACGGCAAGAAACTGCCGTCGGCCTGCTTCACGCCAAAGAGTTCAAGGGTCTTATTCTTCGGGGTTGCGGTGAAGGCGAAGTAACTGGCGTTGCGCAGCATCCGCCGCGATTCCATGATGCGGTTGATGATGTCCTCGGCCGTCTCCTCCTCTTCCTTGGCCTGCTCCGCCAGCGCCATGTGCATCTTGGCTGCGATGCGCCCGCCCTGGCTGGAATGGGCCTCGTCGATGATGATGGCGAATTTCCGCCCGCGGTGCTGGTTGCCGATCTCATCGACGATGAACGGGAACTTCTGGACGGTCGAGATGATGATCTTCTTGCCGCGCTCGATGAAGGCACGCAGTTGCCCCGCCCCCTGCGTCACGGCCCCGACCACGGCCGAGACCTGCGCAAACTGCCGGATGGTGTCGCGGATCTGCTTGTCGAGCACCTTACGGTCGGTCACGACGATGATCGAGTCGAAGACCGCCTTGCCGCCTTTCTTCGACTCCACGAGTTGGTGGGCGAGCCACGCAATCGAGTTGCTCTTGCCGGAGCCGGCCGAGTGCTCAATCAGATACCGCTTGCCCGCCCCGTCCGATGCCGCTGTCGCCAGGAGTTTCCGCACCACGTCCAGTTGGTGGTAGCGGGGGAAGATCTGCCTGCGCTTCTTGCGTCCCTTTTCGTCCTTTTCCTCGACGACTTGCGCGTAGTTCTCGACAACGTTCGAGAGGCTCGGCTTCGCCAGGACCCGTTTCCACAGGTAATCCGTCTCCAGGCCGCTCGGGTTCGGTGGGTTACCGGCCCCGTCATTCCACCCCTTGTTGAACGGGAGGAACCAACTGGCCCTCCCCTGCAAGTGCGTGCACATCCACACCTGGTGGTCATCGACGGCGAAGTGCACCAGGCAGCGCCCGAACTGGAACAAGAGTTCCTTCGGGTCGCGGTCGCGTTGGTACTGGTTGATAGCATCTTGGACCGTCTGCTTCGTGAGTCTGTTCTTCAGTTCAAACGTCGCCAGAGGCAGGCCGTTGATGAAGACTGCCAAGTCCAGCGCCAGTTTCGTCTCGTCCTTGCTGTAATGGAGCTGCCGCGTGACGCTGAACACGTTGGCCGCGTATCGCTCGGCCGCCTTGACGTTGCCGGGCGTCGGCGCCAGATAGTAGAGACTCACCGACGCGGGGCCGTGCTTGATCCCCTTGCGGAGGACATCGACGACGCCGCGCTTGGCGACCTCCCCCTGGAGACGGTGAAGGAACTGTTGCCGGGCAGGGCCGGGCGACTCCAATTGCAGCCTCTCTGCGACCTCGGGCTGAGTCGCCTTGAGGAAGGCGCGCAACCGCACCAGGTCCACCGCGTGGTCGCGGTCGAAATCCCGTGGGTCGCCCTGCACGTAGCCTGCCTCACTGACGAGTGACTCGACGATGAGAGCCTCCAGCCCCTTCTCGGATGTGTCGGTCACGCTCATGCGGCACCCCCGTTCTGGCAGCCGAGCACTTCCCACCGCAGGTCGATGGCCCGGATAAGCGACAGGAGCGGCGTGCCGTTGATGTCCAGCCGCTGGCCCCAGGCGCTATCCGGCACAATCCTGCTTGCGTGGATCCGGACCGCGTCGGCCCACTCGCCCGCCGTGCGGAAGGGCTGGCCCCGGTCGGCCATCTCCTCGGCGTTCAGGAAACCCAGGTAGACAAGAATCACAGGGACGCCAAGCGTGGCGATCTTCCAGCTCCACGCAAACCGGTTGCAGAGTTGATAGTGCGAGTCGGCGGTCAATCCCCAACCCGGGGATTGGGCGTTCAACCCGTCGCTGGCCTGCCGGATCGCGGCGCGGATGCTCTGCTCGTTCGCCGCGCTTCCCTCCGGCTTGCCGGCGTCGCTCAGTTCGGTGCTGTGGGCCTTGGCCTCGGCCAGGATTAAGCCCTGCCGGCCATCGATTGTGGCCGTGCAGGCGATGTCCCAATTGGGCGTCTCCGCCTTCTCACGCTTGGCCAGCCACCACGCCGTCACGGCCTCGCGAGCCTTATCAGAGAGGAACCCGGGGGTCTCGCCCAGTTTGGCCTCCTCCGGTTGCGTCAGACGGCGGGGCATCCAAGACGCGCTGGGACCGACCTCGGCGTGCGGCCGCACAAGTTCCGTGAGCAGCCGCGCAACCGTCTTGGCTGGCTGGTCCATCAGCAGCAGGCACCGCAAGCGGCTGCCGCGCAAGTCGCGTGCCTGGAGAGACGCCGATCTATCAGTCATCGGCATCGGCTGCCTCCTCAGTCTCTGGCGGCGCAACATGCTCTTCCGTTGTACCTTGCAGCATCGGTAGATGGTCTGAGGGTTCGGGACACCCTGGCAGCAATCCCTTGTATTGATCGACGACCTCGGACATGGCCTGCACCATTGGCTCCACCGAGAGATCTCTGTACTGACCGCTGATCAACTCGGACTTGTTGTGAAGCAGACTCCTGACTGCCTCGAGTTCACACAGTTCCCCGGCAAGCGTATCTTCGAATTCGTGCACCGTCCTGCTGCCGACCGCAAGAACCTGGTCCAGCCGGATGGAATACTCGATCAGGCCAACTTGGATCTGTCCCTCCGTGATCTTCGCGTGGATCTTCCGGTCACTGCTCTTCTGAAGGGTGAACATCTGCTTGAGCCATCCGGCCTCTTTCGGGTCTTCTACAAGCATCAGGTGGTGCTGGAGTTCTCGGCGCCAGGCAATTCGCAGTTCCCTCAGTTCCCCGCGAAGGCGCCACAGTTCCCAGCACTTCTCCCGACTCATCCGGCCGCCAGCCAATTCGCTCGCCGAGGTGTAGATCCGCTCAAGGGCCGCCACCTGGTCGATGCGACGATAGGCAAGAAGCAGGTCCATCTTCGATTCGATCTGCTTCAACCGCTTGGCGATGTCCGCCCCGGCAATGATGTGGGCTGCGCCAATCACCACGGACGACATGGCCCCCAGCCGCGACAGCGTCGTGGCTGCCGGGACGCCCTTCATGGTTTCGATGAACTTTCCCGTGCGGGCATCCTTGAGAATCGGCAGGACTCGGCATGAGGCTCCATGCCGGGCGAGCACCGCCATGCCCTCGGCAAGGAGCACCTGACCCTCCCTTGAAGCAGAAAACGTTATCTCTGCGCTGGACCTCAGAAGCCGCACGCTGTTGATGGTCACCATCACGCCATCGGCAGCCCCCGCCTTGAGAAGGCTGTTGAGGTGGCCCAGAGCGGATTTCTGGCTGGCGATGGCAAACTGCTCCGGGTCAATCGACTCGGCAAAGGTCAGTCGGGTGATTACGCTGTCCAGGGGACGGCTGGATGCAACGAGAGGTCGGATGGCCAGGGCCAGGCGCTGCTGGTTCTCGGCAATGCGGTCCAAAGAGGCATCCTGTTTGCCGGCTCCCGGCTGTGGCAGACGGCGGATGACTACTATGGCCAAGGCAGCCAGGCCCAGCAGCGTGAGGCCGGAGACTGCCAAGATGACTACTTGGAGAAGGCCCTCAGTCATCGGATGAATCCTCGACAAGTTCGGCCACGTCGGGGTCTTGCCTCTCGTCCTCGATTATCTCCTCTGCCCCGTCGAGCGGTTCGAGGTCTTCCGGCTGAACTTCTTCGACCTGCGGGGCCAGGTGCCGCACGTCCACCTTGCCCGTCACCACCTCCACAATTAGCCGGGTGCGGTACGCGCGGATCAGGCCGATAGATCGCTCTGCGTTGGCAATCGCCTTCTCAACCCCAACTAGCTCGCAATCCAGATGACGCACAATCGCCTCTTGCTCTGCCAATGGCGGTACTGTCAGCCAAAGATCTTTGTAACGCGATGCGCTAAAGTTTTGAATCGTCGCTTGAATCACTTGACTGCGAACCTGGTCCCAATAGACGCGAGACTGCGCCCAGTAACACAGGAAATCACCGCGCAGTGAATCATTTGGCGCGACACGCACCAAATAACCCGCAAAGCAGCAATCTGAGGCGGCGTGCTTGTGGTAATAAACCTTTCCGAACGTTGCGCCCACTGCAGCAAAAAGAAGATCGCCCGGCTGGACCACAGCGTCCACCGCGATGTCGGGTGGTAGCGATGCAAGCGTATCATCTCGAAGCCTAGTTGGCCCTGCAATATCCGTGATGCGTATGTAACGCGGCCAATCAGATCTGAACCCCTGAGCACTCTCGCCAACACCATTCTTGATTGGCGACCGCACGACATGACGGAAGCGTCGCGTCGTCCAATACTTGGGGATAGCGCCGAGCCAATCAATGCCGGAGGGTTTGAGGGGGACGTTGGGGTCGAGGCCGCGGGTCACGGCCCGGTTGATGATGGCCTGCTTCTGCTCGATCAGCAGTTCGATCAGCCGCCGCCGGTTGCGGATGAAGTTGTGTACCAGACGGTTGTGATGGGCGATGAACCTGACCATCACTTCCTGTTCTTCCGGCGGCGGACGGACAATGCGGATGTCCAGGAAATCATCTGGATAAAGTCGAAGGCGTGATGCCCGGATGCCCGTTGAGCGGCACAGATACTCGGACGCATAGGGTTGCGTGCGAAGCAGGTGGTCAACGTAATCCGGCACGTATGCCGGCGGATTCCGAGGCCGGTAGACGCCGTAGGACGGGCTGACCAGGCCGGATTGGCGGGCAACACCCAAAGCCGCCATCCACGCCCACATCGTGTTGATGACGAGGTCGCCCGGACGGCAGACCTTATGGCCGACGTTGGACTCGGCCATGAACATCGTGACGTTCTGCTTGCGCGGCGTAACCCCCGTGACGTGCGACACGGACATCAGTTGCTCCGCGCCGGTCGTCGAGCGCTCATCGACCTCCCTGAAGTAATACTTGGCCCGCTTCTCATCCCAATGGGCAGGGATGCGGCCGAGCCACGGCAGCCCCGAGTCCTTGTACTCGGGGTAAGGCTTGAGTTCATACCGGCCGCCGTCAGGCATTGAGCACCTGCTCTATGATCTTCGTGATCTTGGAGGAGTCGATGCTTCCGTTGGCCTCGTCGCGGGTCACGATCAGCGTGCCCCTGCGGCCGCCAACTTCCTTAATGTCATTGGCTTCGTACCACGCCAATTTTGCCTGCCAACGGTGGTTGTAGGATGGCACGTGCAGCATGCCGCAGTGTTCCCAGTAGTAGTTCCGTCCGGATTCCATGTCCTCAATGGTGAAGTCGGGGTACTTGGTCACGCCGGCAATCGTCAGCGGCTGTTCGTAGCCATAGACCACGTCCTTGTGAGCCAGGTGGTCGGCGATGATGACCTCGGACTTCGAGCGGACCATTTCACCCCGGGACGTCCGGTGAATCAGGTTCTCCTCGTAGAACCGGCCCTCGATGGCAATGGGCGATGGCGCGATGAACAGGTTCGTCAAGCGACGGGCCGTCTCGGACCGGTCGTCGGATGAGTACTTCCGCAGGTCGCTGCGGGGGCCCTGGTGCAGGATCACGATCCGGTCCTTCTGGCGCGTGAGGGCCGTATAGAGCAACTCGCGTGAGAGCAGGCGGCACGGGCTGGGCAGCACAAGGACGACCGTGCCGAACTCGCTGCCCTGGGATTTATGGACGGTCAGGGCATACGCCAACTCCAGGATGGGGTTGGCGTCTTCGCCAAAGTCGCGGTTGATGAAATTATACTTGAACCGCGGCTGGGAAGAGAACTCGACCTCGAGTTTCCAGCGGAGGTCGGGCAACCCCTTCTTCCAGAAGAAGCCGACGGCCATGCCGATCTCGCCGTTAGCGATGTACGGATTATCCTTATCGGGATAGACCTTGCGGTGACGGAACCAAGGCAGGTTCGGGTCGGTGTTGGTCAGGTTGATTACCTTGTCGCCGTAGACGATCTCCTCCGGCCCCATCGGTTTGGGATACTTGCGGTAGCGCTCCTTCCGCGAGGCGTCGATCATCTCCTGCCGGAACTGCTTGTGGATCAGGCGGTTCAGATCGGGCACACCGTGAGGGCCGCTGCGCACCGGCGAGAGGATTTGCCAGGATTCGGACTGTTCAGCGGCACCGAAGTTGAAGAACCGCATTTCGTTCCATGCGGTGCCGCCGAGGGTCTTGTCGAAACCGGCGATGTCGTCGGGACCCGAGAGATTCAGTTCCTTCACGAGCACGTCGATGATTGCAGAGCGAAGGTCGTCGGGGGAATCCCACTGGACGAAACAGACGTGTTCGCTCTTGCCCGCGCTGACGACCTTGTCGAAGACATCGTCCTCGCCCGGCGCGATCGGGGAGCCGCTGAACCATTCGGCTAGCCGAAGGTCTTCGCGATCCTGTACTTGGCCTGGCTGTTTGGAGGGGCTGCCTTGCCTACGGCGAACCGTCAACTCGGCGTACCCGGGGCCGACGCGCGGGAACTTCTCCACGATGCCATCCGGGGCCAGATGCTTGACGATATCCACGAACGGCCGGCCGGCGCCGATCGGCGGCAATTGACGCGGGTCGCCGATCAGAATGAGGCGATGCACACCCTTCAGCGATTGAAGGAGCGCGCCGAGCATCTCTTCGGTGAGCATCGAGGCCTCGTCGATGATCACGGTTCGCGCGCCGACCTCCACTGGCTTGTCGGACAAGCGATACCGTCCCGTCGACGGGTCGTAACGGTGCGGGCAGAGAAACTGGGCGATCGTATAGCCCTTGAGTTTGAGGTGGCTGGTCGATTGCTCCATGCGCACCCGGGCCTTGCCCGTGG
>Ga0194112_10006213_pt1 | contig 15880 bp, 18 predicted proteins | sample TA2MahC400mmetaG_FD_146191 | JGI IMG/M metagenome (GOLD analysis project Ga0194112, IMG submission 146191) | Freshwater microbial communities from Lake Tanganyika, Tanzania - TA2015016 Mahale Deep Cast 400m | ecosystem: Environmental > Aquatic > Freshwater > Lake | place: Tanzania: Lake... | reverse complement strand
CTATAGTTCTGTTAAAACGAACTGACCAATTTTACAGGATTGTGGTAGACTTAAATTGTGATTGATCCTGCCCAACCAACTCCAGATGAAAAAGAACTCCTTTTGCAACATTTACGCAAATCATCTTCTCCCCGCATTCGGGAAAGAGCCCATGCCATTCTCTTAAGCAGCCAAAGATACTCTCCCTATCAAATCTCCCAAATTCTTTTCCGGGGTGAAAAGACAGTTCGGGAATGGATTAAACTTTTCCATGGCCAAAGAATAGCCAGTCTTTTCCCAAAATACTATGGTAACCAGAATGCAGCCAAGCTCACCTCTAAGCAGAAGGAAGAGATTGCCAAGGTTTTGTCTCAACCGCCTTCAGATGAGAGCTTGCCCAAAAGATTCTGGGATGTCAAAAGTCTCTCTTCTTATGTTAAGGCTGAGTTTGGGGTAGTTTATGAATCAGTACAATCTTATCATTTTCTTTTTAAGATTTCCAATTACTCCTTCAAGCTACCAGGAAGAGTTGATAAGAAAAGAGATGAAAGAAAGGTTTCCAAGCAATTGGCCCAACTTAAAAAAGTCCTAAAACCATTGCTTCAAGATCCTGGTTGGGTAGTGGTGGCGGGAGATGAAACCCGTTTGGTCTGGGAGGCTCTTTTAAGAAGGGCTTGGTTACCCAAAGGTCAAAAGACAATTATTAAAGTGGAAAGAGAGAATCAATTTCAAAACTTCTTAGGGTTTCTCAACTTAAAGACCGGACAACCTCATCTTTTCAAACTCTCTTGGCAAAACCAAACTGAAATGATTAGAGTTTTAAGACTTTTTCAAAGAAGCTATCCCGGGAAAAAGATTTGTTTGGTCTGGGATAATGCCGGTTGGCACAAAGGTAGAAGCTTGAGAGAGAAGTTGAAGGTAAGTTTAAAGAGCTACTTCCTCTTGAATTTTCCTCCTCATGCTCCAGATACTAACCCCCAAGAACATATTTGGCAATGGAGTAAAGGGGGAATTGCCAATGAGCAGTTTGCCTCCATGTTAGAACTGGTTAAAGTTTTCCGACGGGTTGTTATGAGCCGGAAATACCCCTATCAAATTTGACCTGTTTGTTTTGAGAAGGGTATAGATTGCCAAAGCTTCTTTTAAAATCTCAAATTTTTCATTACCCAATTTATCTTTTAAATGTGGATAATAGTAGTAAAACATGAAGTGGTTTAACTCGTGCATGGCGGTTCTTAGGTGTCCCTGTTCACTTTGGTTTCGTCCACTCATAAACCATTTTTCCTCATAGTTGTAGGGGTGAATGTTAGCGGTAGTGATGTAAACGGCGACTTCGTTAAAAGGAAATGGCTTATTATATGTTTTCTCCAGTTTTTCAATTATTTTGACTGCATTTTCATTTAGAAGTTGCTCCGCACCTCGAACAATAATAGGAGTAACATTCTTAATAGCCAAACTTCCAGTTAGCATTTAGGTGATTCCAAATATCTTTTTTTATTGAATAATAAACTTTGAATTTCATAGATGTTTTTATTTTATTACAGATTCAAAAAAGAATGCGTGATCCTCTTGAAAACTAAGACTCTTCCTGTTAAACTCAAATTATGTTCAAAAATCTTTGGCAAAAGAAAGAAAGCCGACATTTTACTTTTTATTTTTTCCCGCATTCTTTTGCCGCCGGAAACATTGGCAAAATTATCAGTGAGAGAGAAACTGCTTATCAAAAAATAAGCAAATTCCTTGGTGTTGATACTCCCGAGAAGATACGCTGGTATCTTTTCCCCTCATACGAAAAAGGCAAAGAGTTGTTGGGTAACTTGGAGCCAAACCAAGCAATCGCTGCAACGTCAACAATTTTTACAATTCATAGCGAACATCACCAGCAAACTTCCGGCCATGAGTTGACTCATATCTTAAGTTTTTATATAGACACTACCCGCACAAATTCTTATAAATTTCTATCCGAGGGACTCGCCTGTTACTTAGATCAATCAGGTAAAGATTATGATTGCTTAGCCAAAGAATTATTTGACAGTAACAAGATAATTCCCTCTAAAGAAATTATTGATGTTAACGATTTCAATAAAAAGGACCCAAAAATCACCTATTCTCAATCTGCTTCTTTTGTAAAATTTCTAATTGAAAATTACGGTCTGGAAAAATTCAAAGGACTTTGGGTTGTAAAGAAAAACTTGAAAGAAGAATTTCAAAGTATCTATCAGATAGAATTTGAGAAAATAGAGAAAGAGTGGCTAGAATTCCTCACTGGTTACCAAAGTAGAAAAAATAGCCGAGACTAAAGTAGATTGGATTTACTTTGGTCCCGGCTGGGTTGTTTCTGCGACAGTCTTTTTGCATTAGTGGCCATCGCAAAAACAATCGTTGTGACACTGCGCGCCGCACGAAGCGTCATGACACTCCTGGCAACAGTCGCAAGCCCGATTTTGTTGACGTGCGTCGGGCAAAGTCACGACTGCTCGGACGACTGGCGCCCCACTTGCATTTGCCACCTTAAAAGTAGCAATACTGTCACTCATTCATTTCACCCCTTTCTATTTTAGGTTTCAGTACAGCTAGCAACTTTCCCCAACAACAGGTTTCTCGGCGTACCCTTTCAGCTCTTCTAACAATTGCCACTTTGTTAACTCCCTTACAATTTGACAAGTGAATCCTTCGCGTGCCCAATTGCAATTTGTTAGTCTTGAGTTAGGGCAGTGTCCAGCGCAATGCCATTTGCAGAAGCATCTTTGGCATCGTTCCACACCCCAAACACCTATCTGTCGCAGACGAGCGAGTTTTCCCTCCTCGATCTGGAAGTTATTCAGTTTAGGAGTGTATGTACCATAAATGAAGGTTTCCGCGCCTGGGTCAGTTGACCTCGTTACCCTGGTACAGGCTGAAATAGTTGCATCAGGCAAAACGCAAAAGATTTCACCGTCAGCTCCACAAAAGACCGCCTGCAGATGGTTTAGTTTGAGTCCGGAATAGTGTAGACTAAAACCCAGTTCTTTAGCCCGAAGGAAGGCCTTTTTGTACTCGGCAATGAAAACTGCGGGGTCAAGTTTGCCAATTGTTTTATCTTTAGCGCGTCCAATCTCTTCCACCGGCTCGAAATGCAGTTGCTTAATGCTATCACCTGCAACCTCACTGGCAAAAAAGTCTACCATTTCTGTCATTTGATAGACATTAAGATTGGTTATTGTGGAACGGATTGAAAAGTGGACACCATAGTCTCTCATCAATTGTGCTCCACGCATGACTGCCGCAAATGATCCTTGTCCTCCTAACTTCGGCCGCTGGATATTTTGAATTTCCTGCGGACCATCTATTGACAAAGTTACCACGGAAATGTTTTGTGCCAACCATTTAGCCCTTGTCTTATTAATTAGTGTTCCATTTGTAACCAAGTTTATCTTTAGCTGAACACCATTTTGTTGCGCTGCCTCGTGAGCATATTCGGCAGTCCACTTTAAAAGCGGCCAGGCGACCATCGGTTCACCGCCACCATGAAAGGTAATGCGGAATTGATTCATGCCGTAATCTGCTGCCTGATGGGAAACCACATCTACTGCTGCCCGTGCTACTTCCATGGTCATCGTTCGCGGTCTCTCTCCACCGAAGGCATAGCAGTAGATACACCGTAGGTTGCAGTCACTGGTGAGTGAGAGGATAATAGTCTGAGGACGGAAGGGTCGTTCTACATCTACAGTGGGCCAAAAAGTAGGAGGGTTGAGTAAATTCTTTTTGGTCAGAAAGGATCTCATATAACTCAAATCATTACTATCCTCGCCGACGGCAACTATTCGTTGAATCTGGGATAGTGCGACCTCATTAACTTCAAACAATACACGCCGCAAAGGAGCATAAATCAAGTAATCGTCGTCGTCCACTTCTATTACAAATAGGTCATCCGTAACAGATAAATCTTTTATCGGATTCATTTGTTTCTCCATTTCTTTTTTAAAATTGTTAATGTTCAAGCTGGTTTTAAATCTTTCTCCATATTTATTCTATCAGCTTTGTCAATGACTTTTTCACCTCAACAGAAAAAATCAATCTGCCAAAACGGTTAGGGATTTATGGATGAACCAGAGAAAATTTGCTGTCAGGAATTTTAAAAGAGGGGCAAATTTTCACGATTCATAATTATTGATCGAGTAGATTTAATTCTGTAGGTCAATACCGTTTTTCAGATATGTTAATTGCAATTAACATATCTTGACATTTATGTTAAATACTGTTAGCATATTGACATGACGGTTGACAATGTTAAAGTTTTTAACTTAGCCTCGGCGCAAAATCCTTGGTGGAAAGACAGTAAAGATTTACCTTCTGAGCAAAGTTGGCCTAAATTTGAAGCCTTTTTTACCGCCCAAAAAGAATTAAAGCTACCCCTAATGACTCTTTTAACGGGGCTTCGTCGTACCGGAAAAACAACAATTCTTAAGCAGCTCGTCGCTGACCTTTTAAAAAGAGGAGAAAATCCAGAAAGAATTCTTTATTTCTCTTTTGAACAAGAGCCGGCGCCGACATCAACTGAAACGCTAGAAGCTCTTCTGGAAATTTATCTTACGCAGGTGCTCAAGACAAAAGTCTCGCAAGTAAAGACGCCGACTTTCATTTTTCTTGACGAAATTCAGTTTGTCGAACGTTGGCAAAATATTTTGAAAAGGTACTATGACTTAAATAAAAACTTTAAGTTTATCCTCTCTGGTTCGGCGAGCACGATTTTGGTTTGGCCCAAAAAAGAAAGCTTGGCCGGAAGAATTTTTGAGGTTATAATTAGCCCGCTTTCCTTTCGCGAATTCTTAAGACTTAAAAAAGAAAAGGTTGTTCCCAAAATAAATCTTGAGAAAGAATTAAAAGAGTCTGAACTCTTTGACTGGCAAGTCATTGCCCGCCAAGAAGGAGGTAAACTTGATGAACTTTATCTAGAATATCTGGCCCGCGGGCAATTCCCCGAGATAGTTGGTTGGGATGAGCTGCAAAAAATAAGAAGTTACTTGATAAGTTCAATTTTGGAAAAAATTATTTTGGTGGATTTACCCAAAGTCTTTGATATTCAATCTCCGCAAAAGTTAAGAGAGATTTTCTCGGTTCTTGCCCAAGAAACAGGGAGTCTAGTCGAGTATCAAAATTTGGCTGTTGACCTTGGTCTTTCTCGCCAAACACTTGCCGATTATGTTTCTTATCTTGAAGCAGGTTACTTAATAAATGTTCTTTTTAGTTCCAGCGGCAGTTTTAGGCGGCGCCTACGCAAGCGCAAAAAAATTTATGCCGCCAGTCCTAATATAACAACCAGTTTGCAGGCAATCACGGAAAAAAACCCCGAGTTTGGTCAAATTATTGGTAGACTGGTAGAGACCGCAATTTTATCTTCCCTACAAAAAGAATTTCAATCTGTTTACTTTTGGCGGCAAAATGGTAAAGAGGTGGACTTTATTGTCCGTACACAAACTCAAATTCTACCGATTGAGGTAAAATTTCAGAGTTCTTTAAAAAAATCTGACCTTGCTAACCTTTTTAAGTTTATGCAAAAAAATGCTCTGCGGCGGGGGTTTTTGATTAGCCGCAACCAATTGGAGTTGGTGGAAAAAGGGGGCTTAAAAATTATCATAATTCCAGCCTGGTTTATGTAATGCAGCGCCTCAGTTTTCGCAAAATACTGCATCTTGATTTTCGCAACTAAAGCAAACAAAAGAGTTCCCGCATCGAATTTGATATTAACTCTTTTTAAAAAAGTAAAAATGACGAATGGTGATAAAATAAAACTAATGATAATCCTTTTTGACATTGACCGAACTTTAGTTGACACCGATAAATTGAAAAAAGAAAACAGGGAATCTCAAAAGGCAAAATTAAGGCAAGGAGGGCAAAATGCCATTAACTGAAGAGAAGGAGAATGCGCTTCGCACCGAGTGGATTGGGGTAGATGCTATTTTAGGACGGCGTAAACCAGAAGAACATATACATGCTGCAGATAGGCTATATTTTTACCTTCAGGTTGGAGTACAAATTGGCACACTCACAAAGGAAGAGGCGAAAAAATACGCAGAAAGGTGGGGTTTAGATACGCGATTAATTTAATGTTGCGGTTGCTATTTCAACTTCAGAGTTTAGTGGTAACCGCTTTTTTGTTTTTGAATTTTATTTGAGTTAAAATAAAAGCACGCTATGTACAAACTTTTTGGCATTCTCATTCTTTCTGCATTATTTACCGGAATTCTGACTGTTCCTTTTATTAATCTTTTGTACAAACTCAAATTTCAAAACCCCAAGTACAAAAGTAAAGATATTTTGGGTAGAAAAACTTTATTTGCCAAATTGCATGGTTGGAAAGTTGGAACCCCGACCGGCGGCGGGATTCTAATTATTATTTCCACTTTTTTGTTTAGTGCAATTTTTTATGCGGTGACGAAATTTAGCATCAACTGGACGGCAATTATTCTTTTTTTTACTCTTTTCTCTTTTGGGCTTTTGGGTCTTTATGATGATATTCAAAAATTTTTTAATCTCAAGCGAACTGGTCTTTGGAGCCTTCACTTTCGCTACAAGTTTTTGATTCAATGGGTTTTGGCCCTTCTCATCGGCTATCTGCTTTACACCAAGATGAATCTACACAGTATTTACATCCCAATTTTCAATTTTCAATTTTCAATTTTCAATTTTTATCCTATCTTTGCTGCTTCGGTAATCGTCGCTACCTCCAATGCTTTTAATATCACCGATGGCTTAGATGGCTTATCAACTGGTCTTTTGCTGATTGCTCTTTCCGCCTTTTGGTATTTGGCAGGGTTCTCTATCCATCACGGAGATATCCGACTTTTCATCGCGGTTTTAATAGGGGCGCTTCTTCCTTTTTTATATTTCAATATCTATCCAGCTAGGCTTTATCTTGGCGATACCGGCGCTTTGGCTTTTGGAGCAATGTTAGGAGTAATTACCTTAATGATTGACCAAACTTTGGTTTTGCCAGTTATTGGGGGAGTTTTTGTCGCCGAGGCCGCTTCTTCCATTATTCAAGTTGCCTCCTTCACCTTTCGCAAAGGCAAAAGAGTCTTCTTAATTGCCCCACTTCATCATCATTTTGAAGCCAAAGGTTGGGATGAGACAAAAGTTACGATGCGTTTTTGGCTGGCTGGCGTCGCTTTGGCCTTTATTGGCCTTTTTATCGCCACTTTTGGGAGAACCTAAATCTATGGAATCTTTAGCTAAGGTTTACTTAAAAGATTATATCAATAAGACTAACCCAATCATTAGTAATTTTTTTGATCAGAAAATCAAAGAGGCGGCTAAGATTTCGCCCATCACAGAACAGATGATGCAACGCTACAAAAATTTTATGAGCGGCGGCAAAAGACTGCGAGGTGCTTTAATAAAACTAGGTTACGAATGTTTTGGCGGGCAGGATGAGAGAGCAATCCTTGAGACCTCTATCGCCATTGAAATTATCCATAGTTTCCTCCTAATGCACGATGACATCATGGACCATGATGATTTACGACGGGGACAGCCTACTATCCACAGACAGTTTCAGCGTGTGCATGAGGAAAATTATCAGAAAGGTGATCCTGCTCACTATGGAACTTGCCTGGCAATTGACTTAGGCGATGCAGGTTCTTTTTTAGCCCATGAAGTTTTGTGTAATTCTTCTTTTCCTTCCAAAATTAAAGTTCGCGCAATTGATTTGCTAAATAAAATCCTTCTAAATACTGCCTATGGTCAAGCGTTAGATGTTGCCTATGAAAATTTTGCAAACATTACGCAGGCAGATGTTATGCGAGTACACACTCATAAAACGGCTTATTATACGGTAACCGGTCCTCTCTCGTTAGGAGCAACCTTGGCGGGAGCAGGAGAAAGACAAATTGAGAAAATTCGACCTTACGGACAACCAGTAGGAATCGCCTTTCAGATTAGAGACGACATTTTAGGGTTATATTCAGACGAAAAAACTTTAGGTAAACCGATTGACTCTGATATCAGAGAAAATAAAAACACTCTTTTGATTGTGAAGGCATTTGATTGGGCTAATAAAAGGGACCTCGAGTTTTTGAGGTCCCACTATGGAAGGTCTGGTTTATCAAGAGAAGAGATTGAAAAAATTAGGAAGATTATTAAGCGCACCGGCTCTTTGGAATATTCAAATAAAACAGGTTGGGAATTGGTGGAAGAAGGGAAAAGTTTTATTCCTAGAATTACCCCGGCTATTTCTAGTCGAGAGCTTTTAGCCAGTTTCGCAGATTTCATGATGGAAAGAGAAAGTTAGAAATGAAGAATCGCAAGTTGAATCAACTTAAAATCTGTTTGCAAGAAGAGGTTGAGGCCGGTTCGGCCGGCTTTGGCAATTACTCTTTCCCCCACAATGCCCTGCCAGAGATTAATTTTACCAAAGTTGATACCTCAACTACCTTTTTGGGTAAGAAGCTTTCGGCTCCGATTCTAATTTCCGCCATGACCGGTGGAAGCGAAAAAGGTTTTGAAATTAACAAGAATTTGGCTTTAGCCGCGCAAAAAATGAAAGTGGCAATGGGAGTGGGAAGTCAACGTGTTGCCATTGAGAATCCAAAACTTGCTGACACTTTCCAGGTGAGAAAATTTGCTCCCGATGTTTTGCTTTTTGCCAATTTGGGCGCGGTCCAACTCAATTACGGCTATGGAGTTTCCGAATGTCAGAAGGTAGTTTCGATGATTTCCGCTGACGCCTTAGTTCTACACTTAAATCCTTTGCAAGAAGTGATTCAAACCGGCGATACCAATTTTGAAAACTTGCTTCCCAAAATTGAAAAAATCTGCCAGAAACTTTCGGTGCCGGTAATTGTCAAAGAGGTTGGGTTTGGGATTTCCGAGGATGTGGCACGAAGGCTTTTTAACGCCGGTATAAAAATTATTGATGTTGCTGGCTACGGGGGGACAAATTGGGCCCTTGTTGCGGGAAAGGTAGCAGGTCCGCCGCTGGGAGAAACTTTCAAGAATTGGGGAATTCCTGCCGCTTACTCAATTCAAATGTGCAAAAAAATTGAGGGTTTAAAAATTGTCGGCAGCGGAGGAATAAGAAGCGGCATTGACATTGCCAAGGCAATTGTTCTTGGGGCAGATTTGGTCGGCCTTGCCCGTCCTTTCTTAAAAGAAGCGGCGAGGTCGGCGAGTGCGGTTGAAGAAAAAATCGCCAACCTCGCCTTGGAACTAAAAGTGGCGATGTTTTGTGTCGGCGCACAAGACTTGTCTCAACTCCAAAAAGTAAAACTTGTAAATTTCCCTGTCTATAGCCTTTATCAAGAGCGAGGCTCTTGATAAACCTTCGGTCCATGCAAAATCTTTACTTAATTAAACTTGGAACTTGGAACTTGGTGGAAGCCTAATTACTAATAAAAGTAAGCCTTTTACCGAACGACCGGAAACAATCAAAAGGCTCTGTCAAGAAATTCATCAAGCACGGCAGGAGCAAAAGAATCTTGAACTTATTGTCGGCCATGGCGGGGGCTCGTATCCTCATGTGCCGGCGCGAGAATTCAGGACGGCTGAAGGAGTTGTTGACAACCAAAGTGTCAAAGGGATTGCAGAAGTTCAGGACGCAGCCGCAAGACTTAACCGCATCATTGTACGTACTTTAATCAATGCGGGTGAGGATGCCGTCTCTATTCAACCATCGGCCTGCTGCTTTGCAAAAAACGGCCGCATTCAGGAATTTTACACGGATTCCCTGGAGAGGTTCCTCAATCTAGGCATGCTGCCGGTAGTTTTTGGTGATGTGGCTTTAGATACCAAGAAAGGTTGTTGCATTTTATCAACCGAGGTAATTTCGGCTTATTTAGCGGAAAAACTCGGTGGGCAAAAGATTATTCTTTGTGGAACAACTGATGGAGTTTTGGACAAAAAAGGAGAAGTGGTTCTAAAAATCACACCGGCAAATTATGCCCAAGTTAAAAAACACTTGGGTGCCTCCGATGGCATTGATGTCACCGGTGGAATGTTGCATAAGGTTGAAGAAGTGCTTGAACTTGCCAAGAGCGGAGTTGTGTCAGTGATAATCAACGGCAATAAACCGGGCTTACTTAGGAGGGTTTTGCTAGGAGAGAGAGTGCCAGGAACCGAAGTTTCTGCGGACGGAAGGGGTGAAAAAGTGAAATTGTATGGATGAACCAGAGAAAATTGCTGTCAGGAATTTTAAAAAAGGCGCAAATTTTCACGGTTCACCATTACGGTTCACCATTATTGATTCAGTAGATTTAATTCGGCAGGTCAATAGTTGCAACAATTTCTTCGCGATCGCAAGAAAATTGTTGCAAAAACCTCCTGATTTAGAGCCAAAAGTTTGTAACAAAATCCTTGCGATTCCCGTAAATCCGCCAGATGGCGGACACGGGACAGGCGCGACGATTTTGTTGCTTTTGTTTTGTATGTCCAAAGTAACCGCTGTTGCTCCGGCAAATATTGCTTTTATTAAATATTGGGGCAAGCAAGATGAACGCCTCAATATTCCTTTTACCAGTTCGATCTCGATGAACTTAGGTAGGTGTTTTACCAAAACAGCGGTGGAATTTGATGAGAAGCTTAAGGAGGATATTGTGAGGATTGATAACAAGGTGGCCACAGACAAGGAAAAAGCGCGGGTGAGTAAATTTTTGGATGAAGTAAGAAAGTTGGCGAAAATAACGACCCGGGCGGAAGTAGACTCTAAAAATAGTTTTCCCAAAGGAACGGGTATTGTTTCTTCAGCTTCAGGCTTTGCCGCGCTGGCTTTGGCGGCAAGCCGCGCCAACTTTTGCTAAGCTTTTAGAAGAAGAAGCGATTGAACTGCACATGATTGCGATGAGTGCGACACCGCCAATTTTTTATTTAGCACCAAAAACTTGGGAGATCATTAATAAAATAGGGGAGTGACGTGAAGATGGTTTACAAGTCTATTTTACTCTTGACGCGGGGCCCAATTTGCATGTAATCTGTGAAGGAGGTAAGGAAAAGGAAATTTTGCCAAGATTTGCTATAATAAAAGGCATCCTTAGTATGAAAGAATTAAACATTCCACCAGAAAAAATACCAACCCATGTTGCTATCATTATGGACGGGAACATGCGTTGGGCAAAAAGTAAAGGTCTACCTTATATTGAAGGTATTCGTCAAGGAGCAAACGTCATTAAGCCAGTTGTTGAGCGAGCCGGCGAACTTGGCGTCAAACATCTCACTTTTTGGGCGCTTTCAACGGAAAATTGGAAAAGAGGCAGAGAATTTACTAACAATCTTTTTACTGTTTTTCGCGAATTTTTGCGTCAACATGAGCTTTTTGATGAGTTGATTGAGCGCGGCGGCAAAATTCATGTTTGGGGAGATCTCACTGAATTGCCACAGGATATTCAAGGCGAAATAAAAAAGAAAGTGGCCCGCGAACCAAAAGAGAAAAAAATTGATGTTAATTTTTGTTTGAATTATGGGGGTAGGGCTGAAATTTTGCGGGCGGTAAAAAATATCATTAAGGACGACTTGCCGCTTGAAGAAATTACCCCGGAAAAATTCTCCCAATATCTTTATAGTGCTTCCCAGCCCGACCCCGATCTTATTATCCGCACTTCCGGCGAACAAAGAGTTTCTGGATTTTTGCCTTGGCAAAGCATTTACGCCGAGCTTTATTTTGCATCCGTTTTTTGGCCGGATTTTACGCCGGAAGAATTTGATAAAGCTTTAGTTGCCTACAGTCAAAGAGAACGCCGGTTTGGGAGCAATAATTAAAAATTTATGCCGCCAGTCCTAATATAGAGGTAGACTTTATTATTCGCATCCCGAAGAAAATTCTTCCCGCCGAGGTAAAATTCCAAAGTTCTTTGAAAAAATCTGACCTTGCTAACCTTTTTAAGTTTATGCAAAAAAATGCTCCTCAACGAGGGGGCTTAAAAATTATCATAATTCCGGACTGGTTTATTTGAGATTGACAACCACCTTCGTTTCGTATATCATAGAAATGAGGCTTATTTTTCGATTCCTAAATCGAAACAAAGCAAGAAAAAGTGACGAAAAAAGAAATTATCTGGCGAGAAATCCTGCACCAGGCTCTTTCCAACCGCCAGTCTCAATTTACCCAAAAAGAGCTGGCGGAAAAATTCCATTTATCAACAAGCACAGTTTTTAATGCCCTAAAAACACCAAGAAAGCTGGGAGCAGTCAAAGTTACCGGCCGGTTTTTTCAGTTAACAAACTTTGAGAAACTTTTGCATCTCTGGGCAAGCTTTCGCAAATTTTCCGCAGACACAATTTATCAAACTCATGCAGGTTCAAGTGTTTTGGAAATTGAAAAGAACATGCCTTCTGATGTTACCTTCGGCGCTTACACCGCTTTTAAAATGCAATTCAAGGAAGTCCCGGCTGATTATGATAAAGTCTATGTTTACAGCAACAATGTTTTAGAAATTGAAAAACGTTTTCCCCGGGAAGAAGGCTATATTAATTTGATTACACTAAAGGAAGATTCATTCCTGAAAAACTATGGCTCCTTGACAACACCGGCCCAAACCTTTGTTGACCTTTGGAATTTACCGGAATGGTACGCGCAGGATTTTTGGAAAAATCTTGAGCAAAAGATTGATGCAATACTGGCATGAAACAATTACCCAAAAAAGCCTTACTGTTTTACAAAGACTGCGCAAAAAACACCAATTTGTTCTCATTGGCGGCTGGGCGGTTTGGCTTTATACCAAGGCTCTAAAATCAAAGGATATTGATATTGTTGTTTCTTTTGAGGAACTCACTAAACTGCGACGCAAATTTAATCTTTTTAAAAACGAGAGACTGAAAAAATATGAGGCGTTGATTGAGGAAGTTGATGTTGATGTTTATGTCCCTTTTTACTCTAACCCCGGGTTGCCGGCCGAGGAAATTTTGGACTCGGCGGCCGCCTATGAAGGATTTTTGGTTCCTCCGCCGGAGATTCTTCTTATTTTGAAGCAGAAAACTTTTCAAAGTCGCGGAATGTCAACCAAAGGAGAAAAGGATAAAGTTGATATTTTCAGCCTGCTGACACTTTCTTATTTTAATTGGGGAAAATATAAAAAATATTTAGAGAAATATAACTTGAGAAATTTACTGTCCGAACTCCAAATACTTGTCAAAGAAACAACAAACATTCCCGCCTTGGCAATCAACCCTCATCAGTTTTTTCGCTACAAGAAAAAATGGCTGGCGGAACTTTCATAGGAGTTGACAAGGGGGTGTAAAATTCGTAGGATGGATACTATGGATAAGCAAAGGCTCGTTCAGCTTGAAAAACTGAGCCAAAAATACGATTTAGAGTTTGTCTTGCTTTACGGCTCGCAGTCCAAAGGAAAACCTTTGACCAAAGAAAGCGACCTTGACTTGGCAATTTACAAAAAAGGCGGAATTACAGCGGGAGATTACTTTGAACTTTATCTTAAATTAAGCAATATCTTCCGCGGCCAAAACCTTGACCTTAAAACCCTTACAAGTGCCGACGCATTTCTCCGTTTTCAAATAATAAAAAATGGAATTCCTTTATATATCAAAGACCAAACTTCTTATCATCAATTCTATTCCATTGCTTATAAAGACTTTCACGACAGTCAATCTCTTTTTGATTTAATGCGATTGATGCAGGAAAAAAGGCAGAAGTATTTAGAAGCAAAGTATGCCTGATAAAACTTTTATTTCCCGCAAAATTGAATTTATTCAACAAGACTTGTTAAGACTTGAGGAATTTGCTAACCAAACTTTTGATGAAGTGGCCAAAGATTGGAGGAGTTTTGCGATTGTGAAGAATTTGCTAATGGAAATTATTGGTCGGGGCATTGACATCAATCAGCATATTTTAGCCGAAGAATTTACCCCCTCCATTTCAGCTCCCCTTGATTATACTGAAACTTTTCTTAAACTCGGTGAACTTATGGTTTTACCCAAGGATTTCGCCGAAGAAATTGCCAAAAGCGCCGGTTTTAGAAATGTCATTGTCCACGGCTATAACCGGATTGATAAAAGTTTAGTGTTTCAATCAGTTGGGGCTGCCATCAAGCAGTACACCAGATACTGTGGATATATCCAAAGGTTTTTGCAGAAAAAGTAAAGTTCATCCTTTACCCCGTTAAATAATTTCATATCTCACGGGGTTGACAAGCATGTCTAAAATGTTTAGGATAAGATTGTAAAGGAAAGTCTGCCCATGAGAAAACTTCTTAATCTCTTCAACCGCAATCTAACAAAAATAATCTGGGTCTTGGCGATTTTGGCTTGGGTCGGGGTGGGAGTTTATTATCTTTCTACCTATGCCCACCCCTCTTTTCTTCAAGAAATTTCTCTTTTTCAAAAAACTCCGCCTCCAACTTCAATGAAAGATTGGAACGTTCCTCCCGAAGGTCACAGAGAACCTTTGCCCGGAAGTCACTATTTTCCTTCCGATGAAGAAATTGTAGAGGGAATAGTAACCCACTCAGAAACCGAGTATATGACCCTTGATGTCAATGGACAATTGCTAAATTTTTATTCCCAGATTGGTAGTTTTCTTGCCGCCCCTGATGAAGATGAAGAAGAAATCGGACCTCTTGTAGGAAAGAAAATGAGAGTTTATTATAAAGAAAGAGATGGTAAGTTCTATCTGGTTTTCGGAGAATTCTCAAAATGATAAGCAAGATCAAACAAATTCTTTTTCTATCTTTTTTAATTAGCCTTTTTGGTTTATTCTTTTTGGGTTCTCAAGTTCATGCGCAGCAGGAATGTCCATGTAGTATAGTTGGACAGGCATGTCCGAATCTTGGCGGCGGCCCTTGCTCTAGGCGTGGATGTGCGAGTGCTTGCTGGGTGTGTACTTGTAGAGATTATGGGGCAGGAGATTGTAAATGTCAATGTACGTGTACATGCGATGCCTGTCCCAACCCCACCCCAACTCCCCGTCCCTATCTCCCGTATAACTGTTGTATGGGTTCCACATGTTATATAAATGGATGTGAAAGCCCTTATCCTTACGACGAGTGTCAAACCGATGCTGATTGTAAAGCCATCCCAACTGCCACGCCAGCCCCATCTTGTAACCAACTCTGTACCGATCAGGGTTATGGCTCAGGGACTTGCCGGGGCATGTCTTTTAATTGCTCATACAGCAATCCTTGTCGGAGCAATGAAGTGAATATTGGCAAGGATAACTGCAGTGGGTGGAATTGTTGTTGTTGTCTTCCTGCTCCCACTCCCACCCCTCGGCCGCCGACGCCAACTAACACTCCTGTCCCTCCCACCCCCACTCCAACAGTCTGTATTCCTCCGCAGGGGCCGGCGCTAAATACTGTTGATCAAAGCTGTCAAACAAGTAGCACTTATACCAGGAACTTTTCTTGGCAGGCTTCATCTGGAAGCCCAACAATTTCTTATCGTTTTGAGATTTCAACAAATGCAACTTATGCCAATCCAACCCCAATTAACGCAGGAAGCAATACTTCAGTCAGCAATGTCACTCTTAACACCGGCACCACCTATTATTGGCGGGTAAGGGCGCAAAATGCCTGCGGCTGTTCTTACGGCACTGAATACAATAAAAGCGTTTCCTCTCCCTGTACAGGTTGGGTTGCGCCAAACCAAGTTACCATCTATGCTTATGGTACGCCATTGGGGGGAGTTTATCCCCAGATGGAACTTCGCATTGATGATGCAACTGTTGCCTCTTGGACTGTGACCGGAAGTTTAAGCACCTACACCTATACTCACACTAATCCTGTGGTTTCCTCTCAAGTCAAAGTGGCCTTTACCAACGATGCCTATAATCCTCCCGAAGACCGCAATCTTGTTGTTGACAAAATTATGATTGGCAGCCAAACATTTGAAACTGAAGCACCATCAGTTTATTCAACTGGCACTTGGGACGCTGCAACAGGCTGTGCTCCGGGTTATAAACAAAGCGAGTGGCTTGCTTGTA
>Ga0194112_10006210_pt1 | contig 15881 bp, 13 predicted proteins | sample TA2MahC400mmetaG_FD_146191 | JGI IMG/M metagenome (GOLD analysis project Ga0194112, IMG submission 146191) | Freshwater microbial communities from Lake Tanganyika, Tanzania - TA2015016 Mahale Deep Cast 400m | ecosystem: Environmental > Aquatic > Freshwater > Lake | place: Tanzania: Lake... | reverse complement strand
AGCTGGCGTATTGGAAGATCAGGCGACCGAAGTAACCGTGGGCAGCCACGATGTTGTAGGTCTCTTCCTCTTGGCCGAACTTGTAGCCGTAGTTCTGGGACTCGCTCTCGGTGGTTTCACGCACCAGAGAAGAAGTCACCAGAGAGCCGTGCATCGCGGAGAACAGCGAACCACCGAACACACCAGCCACACCAAGCATGTGGAAGGGGTGCATCAGGATGTTGTGCTCAGCCTGGAACACCAGCATGTAGTTGAAGGTGCCGCTGATACCCAGGGGCATGGCGTCCGAGAAGGAGCCCTGACCGAAGGGATACACCAGGAACACAGCAGAAGCAGCAGCCACGGGTGCGCTGTAAGCAACGCAGATCCAGGGGCGCATGCCCAGGCGGTAGGAGAGTTCCCACTCACGACCCATGTAGGCGTAGATGCCGATGAGGAAGTGGAAAACAACCAGCTGGAAAGGACCGCCGTTGTACAGCCACTCGTCGAGGCTGGCGGCTTCCCAGATGGGGTAGAAGTGCAGACCGATGGCGTTGCTGCTGGGGATCACAGCGCCGGAGATGATGTTGTTGCCGTACATCAGGGAGCCGGCAACGGGCTCACGGATGCCGTCGATATCAACCGGGGGAGCGGCGATAAAGGCAACGATGAAGCAGATGGTGGCGGCCAGCAGGCAGGGGATCATCAGAACGCCGAACCAACCCACATAGAGGCGGTTGTCGGTGCTGGTGACCCACTCGCAGAACTGGTTCCACGCAGAAGCGCCTTGGCGCTGCTGGATTGTGGTGGTCATGAGTACGGGAAAGAAGGTCTCGTCGGTCAGTCCCAGAGGGTCAGCCGAAGAGCGTTAGGGAAGGACAGGTCGGGTTCCCGTCCTGCCACGGACCAATGTAACGGATGTTTGCGCCACGTTGCGCGCGGTTAAGGATTCCAGGGCGGCTCTGCCGCGCCAGCGTTTCTAATCAGTGCCATTAGCTGCGCTTGTGCTGGCGTGTTGCCTCGCGTTGTCACCTGGAGTCCCAGCGTCACCTTGGTGCCGACCCAAGGGTGCTTCAACGCCTGCGATTACTGCAGTTTCAGGCGACCCCTTGGCCAGGAGCCGCCGCTGGAGTTGAGCGAGGCCCGCGCTCAGCTGCGGCAACGGCCGGAGGCGACGGAAGTGCTGCTGCTCAGCGGCGAGGTGCATCCCGCTTCGGCCGAGCGTGAGGCCTGGTTTGCCCGCTTGTGCGCCCTCGGAGTCGAGGCTCTCCGCCAGGGCAGGCTGCCCCATACCAATGCCGGTCCCCTCAGCCTCAGGGAAATGGCCCGACTGGCCCGGTTGAACCCATCGTTGGGCTTGATGTTTGAAGGCGTCGGGCCGGCCTATGACCGGCAGCATCGTCAGGCACCCAGCAAACGTCTTGCCGTGCGTCTGGAGCAGTTGCAACAGGCTGGTCGTCTCGGGATTCCCTTCACCACGGGGCTCCTGCTGGGTTTGGGGGAAAGCTGGGAGGCGAGGCGTCAGGCCCTCACGTTCCTTGCCGAATTACAAGGCCGCTGGGGCCATCTGCAGGAGGTGATCCTTCAGCCCTGGCGGCCGGATGGTTGTGAGGCTGTGCCGATATCGGGCCCTGAGCAGGCGGAGTTGCTGGAGGTGATCGCCCTGGCGCGCCAGATGTTGCCAGCGGAGGTGCACCTGCAAACCCCTCCGAACCTCTGGCCTCTGGAGGCCCTGCCTGAAGCGATTGCGGCCGGCATCGACGATCTCGGTGGGATCGACTGCACGGATGTGATCAATCCGGCCTATCCCCAGCCGACCCCCTTGGCGCTGCAGGCGCTGCTCGAAAGACACGATCTGCAGTTGCAGCCGCGCCCCTGCGTGCACCGGCGTTGGTGGGGAGGGCTACCCAGGCACTTGCGCCTGGCGGTGGAGGCAGTCGACCAGCAGTTGCAGCTTCGATGGGCTGTCTCCGGTTGTTAGCGTCCAGGTTCCGCATCGGCGTCGCGCCTTGAGACAAGTCTCCCCGGCTGAACAGCGGGTCTTGCTCGTGCGGCTGCCCTGCAATCCCATCTTCCCGATCGGCCCGGTCTACCTGGCGGATCATCTGCACAAGCAGTTCCCCGATCTCCCTCAGCAGATCCTGGATCTGGCGGCGGTTCCCTTGCTGGATGTGGAGGCCGTGCTGCTGGAGCGAATCGAAGCGTTTCGCCCCAGCGTTTTGGTCTTTTCCTGGCGCGATATCCAGATTTATGCCCCTGTCGATGGGCGTGGCGGCAATCCTCTGCAGAACTCCTTCGAGGTGTTCTATGCCCGTAACCCCCTGCGGCGCCTGAGGGGTGCCGTAGGCGGCCTGCGCCTGATGGCCTCCTTCTATGGGGAGCTGTGGCGCAACCTGCGCCTGGTGCGCCGGGGCCTCAGGAGGGCCAGGCGTTTTGCACCCACGGCCCGAGCTGTTTTGGGCGGTGGTGCCGTGAGCGTGTTTTACGAGCAGCTGGGCCGACGCCTGCCCCGCGGCACCGTGGTCTCTGTGGGGGAAGGGGAGCCCTTGCTGGAGAAGTTGCTGCGGGGTGAGTCTCTGGAGCAGGAACGCTGCTTCGTGGTCGGGGAGGAACCGCGGCCGGGCCTCATCCATGAGCAGCCCTCCGGGATGGAGAAAACCGCCTGCGACTACGGCTACATCGCCTCGATCTGGCCCCAGCTCGACTGGTATCTCGATGGCGGCGACTTCTACGTGGGTGTGCAGACCAAGCGCGGCTGCCCCCACAACTGCTGTTACTGCGTCTACACCGTGGTGGAAGGCAAGGCGGTGCGCGTGAACCCCGTGGAGGAGGTGATCGCCGAGATGCGGCAGCTCTACGCCAAAGGAGTGCGTGGTTTCTGGTTCACCGATGCCCAGTTCATTCCGGCGCGCCGCTACATCGACGATGCCAAGGAGCTGCTGCGGGCCGTGAAGGCCCAAGGCTGGAGCGACATCCGCTGGGCTGCCTACATCCGCGCCGACAACCTCGACGCCGAGCTCGCCCAGTTAATGGTCGACACCGGCATGGACTACTTCGAAATCGGCATCACCTCCGGATCCCAGGAGCTCGTGCGCAAGATGCGCATGGGCTACAACCTGCGCACCGTGCTCGAGAACTGCCGTCTGTTGGCGCAGGCCGGTTTCAGCGAGCACGTGTCGGTCAACTACTCGTTCAACGTGATTGACGAGCGCCCGGAGACGATCCGCCAAACCGTGGCCTATCACCGCGAGCTTGAGCGCATTTTTGGGGCCGACAAGGTGGAGCCGGCGATCTTCTTCATTGGTCTTCAGCCCCACACCCACCTGGAGCAATACGGCTTCGATCAGGGCCTGATCAAGCCCGGCTACAACCCGATGAGCATGTTGCCGTGGACCGCCCGCCAGCTGCTCTGGAACCCTGAACCGATGGGCAGCACCTTCGGGCGCATCTGCCTGGAGGCGTTCGAGCGCAACCCCTCCGACTTCGGGCGCACGGTGATGGATCTGCTCGAGCGCGATTACGGCTTGGCTCCCTTGGAGGAGGCGTTACATGCGCCGGTCGAGGGGCGGCGGGCCCTTGCCACGGCCAACCGCTAGGTCAGCGCCACCAGCGGCGACGCACCAGGATTAAGCCGGCCAGGCCTACCCAGCCGAGCAGGCCGCCGATGGGGTTGGGGCTGGCGCCTCCCGGACCGAGCAGCCAGGCCGCCCCGGCGTCAGGAACGCTGATCAGGCCAGCTTGGAGGGCGAACCAGCCGCCGACCAATCCGCCGTGGAGTCCCACCGACCCCCACAGCGCACCGTGGTCAGCGCGCCGTTGCAGGGCCAGGACAAGCCCCAGGAGCACCAACCCCACCAGCAAGCCGATGGCTTCGAAGCCGGGGAGCTGATACCAGGGATGTACCAGGGCAAAGAAGGCGGCCTGCAGACCGATCGCTCGCTGCCGCCCCCCGAGCAGTTCCAGCTCACCCCAGAGCCAACCCCGAAAGAGCAATTCCTCGGCAAAGCCCACCCCCAGCAGCAGGGCGATGGCATTGAGGAGTTCTCCCGTGGTGATCTGGCCTTGCCAGTGGCTTTGGCCACTGAGCAGAAGGACGACCACCACGCCCAAGAGAAGTCCGGCCGCTTTCAGCAAGCCCCGCAGGAAAGCGCGCAGGCCGGCCGCCGCAGGCAGGACAACCCCCAGCGTCTTCCAGGGATGGTCGACGCCCCATCCCTGGCGCAGACGCCAAGGGAGGGTAAGCAGCATCAACAGCAGCGCCAAAGCAACGCCAGCCAGGTCCACCTGGTCGGGGCGCCATTGCGGAAAGAGCAACGCCAGCGGCCTTGCGCTTAACCAACCCAGCCCGTAGAGCACGGGCACATAGAGGAGCGTTCCCCACCAGTGCAAGGTCGATCTGGTGGGGGCCTCCATCACTCTTCGGGCTCGATCGTGCTGGTGAGGCCCTTGGCCTTGAGGGTTTCGCTGTAAAACTCCGCTGGCTCGATATCGCAGACGATCACCAGGCCCACGCCGGTGTTGTGGGCCTCCAGCATCACGGCAATGGCGTCCTGCTCGCTCAGCGAGGGCACCACTTGGCGCAGGGTGCCCACCACGTATTCCATGGTGTTCACCGGGTCGTTATGGAGCAGCACCTTGTAGCGGGGCGAGGGCTTGCGCACCCGCTCCGGCGCCTTCTCCATCACAGCGGCACCCCCGCGATCGCGATCAGGTGTCTGAGTTGATCGGATCATCCTGATCAGCTCCGGCATGACGACAGGAGACTTTAGGCAGCGCCTCAGGCCAGTGATGCCTTGATCCGGCGCATGGCTTCGTTCACGTTCTCGCGGCTGTTGAAGGCCGAAAGGCGGAAGTAGCCCTCGCCGGCGGCGCCGAAGCCGCTGCCGGGGGTGCCCACCACGTTGGCCTTGCTCAGCAGCAGATCAAAGAAGCCCCAGGAATCCACGCCCGCGGGGGTTTTGATCCACACGTAGGGAGCCTGCTCACCGCCATACACCTGCAGCCCGGCGGCACTGAGTTCGCGGCGGATGATCGCGGCGTTCTCCATGTAAAAGGCGATCAAGGCCTTCACCTGCGCCTGGCCTTCTGGGGAGTACACCGCTTCGGCGCCGCGCTGCACGATGTAGCTCACGCCGTTGAACTTGGTGCACTGGCGGCGGTTCCACAGACCCCAGAGCTCCACCTGCTCGCCGTTGGCGGCGGTGCCCATCAGGCCGCGGGGCACCACAGTGAGGGCGCAGCGGGTGCCGGTGAAGCCAGCGTTTTTGGAGAAGGAGCGGAATTCGATCGCACACTCCCGGGCACCTTCGATCTCGTAGATCGAGTGGGGCAGCAACGGGTCCTGGATGAAGGCCTCGTAGGCGGCATCAAACAGGATCAGTGAGCCGTTGGCGCGGGCGTAATCCACCCAGGCTTTGAGCTGCTCCTTGGTGGCCACTGCTCCCGTGGGGTTGTTGGGGAAGCAGAGGTAAATCAGATCCACCTTCTCGCTCGGGATCTGAGCGGTGAAGCCGTTCTCGGCGCTGATCGGCAGGTAGGTGAGGCCGCCGTACTGCCCGGCGTCATCGGCATCGCCGGTGCGGCCCGCCATCACGTTGCTGTCCACATACACCGGATACACCGGGTCGGTCACGGCAATGCGATTGCCCTCGCCAAGGATGTCGAGGATGTTCGAGCTGTCGCACTTGGAGCCGTCGGAGACGAAGATCTCCTCAGCCGAGATCTGGCAGCCGCGGGCCTGGAAGTCTTGGTTGGCAATCGCCTCGCGCAGCCAGAGGTAGCCCTGCTCCGGGCCGTAGCCGTGGAAGCCTTCTCGGGTGCCCATCTCGTCGATGGCGGCCTTCATCGCGCTGCGGCAGGCCTCCGGCAGCGGCTCGGTGACATCACCGATGCCCAGGCGGATGATCGGCGCGCTGGGGTTGGCTTCGCTGAAGGCCTTCACCCGCCGAGCGATCTCGGGGAAGAGGTAGCCCGCCTTGAGCTTGAGGTAGTTGCCGTTGACCTGGGCCATGTCGCGATTGGGCCGCGCGGGCCCCTGGGTACTGGGCGCGATTGTCCTATGTGGCGGAAGCGGCCTGCATACGATCGAGTGATCAGCGCCAGCGCTTCCGTGACCGTTGCCCTTCCCAAGCCGGTCAACTTCGAGGCTCTGGTGGACCGCAGCATTGCCAAGCCCGGTCGTTACCTCGGCAATGAGCTGGGCGTGCAGCCGCGCGATTGGGATCAAGCCTGGCCGGCCGCAGGCGTGCGCTGGGCGCTCACCTACCCCGAGATCTACGAGGTGGGCTCGAGCAACACCGGCCACATCATTCTCTATTCGATCCTCAACAGCGTTCCCGGGCAGCTGTGCGACCGCAGTTACCTGCCCGGGCCGGATCTGGCGGAGCGGTTGCGGGAGCGCGGTGAGGCGCTCTTTGCCGTGGAGAGCCGCCGGCCGCTGCCCGCTTTCGACATCCTCGGCTTCTCGCTCAGCTACGAGCTCGGCGCCACCAACATTCTCTCGATGTTGGAGCTGGCGCAGATTCCCATCCGCGCTGCCGAGCGCGGCGATCTGCCTCTGGCGGATCCGGCGGCACCGCCGTTGATCTTTGCGGGCGGCCCCACCGCCACCAGCAACCCCGAGCCGTTTGCGGCCTTCTTCGATTTCGTGGTGCTGGGCGATGGCGAGGAGGTGCTGCCGGAGATCGGTCTGGTGGTGGCCGAGGCCAAGGCGGCTGGGCTGAGCCGCCGGGAGCTGCTGATCGATCTGGCCCAGGTGCCCGGGGTGTATGTGCCCTCGCTCTACGGCCCCGGCCCCGATGGCATCACCCAGGTGCCGCTGGTGGAGGGCATTCCGGCGCGGGTGCTGCGGCGCACCGCCACGCCGATGCCCCACTACGCCATGGGGCTGGTGCCTCACATCGAAACGGTGCACGACCGGCTCACCGTGGAGATCCGCCGCGGCTGCACTCGCGGCTGCCGCTTCTGCCAGCCGGGCATGCTCACCCGCCCCGCCCGCGATGTGGAACCCGAGGCGGTGATCGAGGCGATCGAAACCGGCATGGAACGCACCGGTTACTCCGATTTCTCCCTGCTCTCGCTCAGCTGCTCCGATTACCTCGCTCTGCCGGCTGTGGGTGTGGAGCTGCGCAACCGCCTGGCCGACAAGAACGTGAGCCTCACCCTGCCCAGCCAGCGGGTGGATCGCTTCGACGAAAACATCGCCCACATCCTGGGCGGCACCCGCAAGGCGGGCCTCACCTTCGCTCCAGAGGCGGGCACCCAGCGCCTGCGCGACATCGTGAACAAGGGCCTCACCAATGCCGAGTTGCTGCGGGGCATTCGCACCGCCATGGAGAGCGGCTACCGCAAGATCAAGCTCTATTTCATGATCGGCCTGCCGGGGGAAACCGATGCCGATGTGCTCGGCATCGCCGACACCTGCTGGCAGTTGCAGCAGCAGTGCCGTGATCTCGGCCGGCTGGAGCTCAACCTCACCATCAGCAATTTCACGCCGAAACCGCACACGCCGTTCCAGTGGCACAGCGTGAGCACGGCGGAGTTCCAGCGGCGGCAGCAGCTGCTGCGCGATGCCCTGCGGCGCCTGCGCGGCATCAAAACCAACTACACCGACGTGCGCCTCTCGGCGATGGAAGACTTCGTGGGCCGCGGCGACCGCCGCCTGGCCCCGGTGATCGAAGCGGCCTGGCGCGCCGGCGCAGGTCTCGATGCCTGGTTTGAAGCAGCGGATCGCACCTATGAGGCCTGGACCTCCGCCATCGAAGCGGCGGGTCTGGGGGGGCGTTACCGCGAGCTGGAGCTAGGCGAATGGAGCGCAGTGGAGGGCATGGACCCCGACGATCTCGCTGCTTTCTGCAGCCAACCCCTTCCCTGGGACCACATCGATTCCGGGGTGGACAAGGGCTGGCTGGCCGATGACCTCCGCCAGGCCCTGGCCGCCGCCGTGGTGCCCGACTGCTCCTTCGAGGGCTGCAGTAGCTGCGGGGTGTGCGGCCCTGAGCTGGGCCACAACGTGGTGGTGCCGCCGCCCCAGATCCCGGAGCAGCGACCCCAGCGGGCTCCGGCCAGTGAGCGGGTGGCCCGGCTGCGCTTCCGCTTCAGCAAGACCGGATCCTTGGCGCTGCTCAGCCATCTGGATCTGGTGCGCTTGATCGAGCGGGCCTTGCGGCGCAGTGGCCTGCCGGTGAGCTTCACCGGTGGCTTCCATCCCCTGCCGCGGGTGCAGTTCGCCCTGGCTCTGCCCCTGGGGGCCGAGGCCGATGGCGAATGGATGGATATCGAATTCACAGAAGCGGTGCCGGCGGAGCAGGCCCTGGCGCAGTTGCAACCTCAGCTGCCGCAGGGTTTTGGCCTGCAGGCGGCGATGGAGGTGCCGGTGTCGGGTCCGAGCTTGTCGCAGGAGCTCTCGGCTGCCACCTGGCTGCTGCGCTTTCAGGCTGCAGAGGGGCAGCCCTTGCCTCCTATGGACACCTTGCAGGCGGCGGTGGATTCCCTCTTGGCCTCGGAGCACTGGATCTGGGAAGACACCGACAAAAAGGGGAGGCCACGGCAGCGGGATCTCCGCCCCTATCTCCAGCAGGTCAGCCTGCACCCAGTGCCATTGGGGATGGAGCTCCACTACACCGCTCTGATCGACGCGGCGGGTCGCAGTGTGCGGCCCGAGCATCTGCAGCACCGGCTTGCACAAGAGCTGGCTGCGTCACTGGAGATTCAGCAGCTGAGGCGCCAGTCATTGCAGTTGCAGACAGCTCCGGACACGCGAAATCAAGCGTGCTAATTTGACACCAGGACGGCAGACCATCAGCCGAGATTCACGGCTAAGGGTCTGATCCCTGGGAAGCGGCCATCGGCCGGCTCCAACCTTGGGATACCTCCTCGGCTGCTTTCACGATTCCACTTGTCCTGAAAGTCGCTTCAGGTGGCGCTGTTCAGACGGGACCCGCCTCGGTTGCCCGCAAATCTTCTCTCTTCGAGCCTTGAAGGCTTCGACATCTGAGCCTTAAGGCCTTGCGCCACGGCCAGATGATATCCGCTTGATCTGGGGGTTTTCACCCAGCAAGTCACTCCACTCAACCCCCTGCGAGGCGCCTCCACGTTCAGGTCTTCACCTGTAACTCTCCGCTTCACCCCAGAGCTCTAACGACCACGGTTCAGACCTCTCCCTCTTCAATTCGCCTTTGGCGGCCTCCCCTGAGTCTTTTTTCTTCTCGATTGGCACCTGTGATCCGGCATCGGCGATGCCGACCCCACTCCTGCGCTCCCCATCAGAGCTCTGCGCTGATCGTGTTTCTTCCGATCCCTTCCTGCTTCCGGCAGGTTCACGCCTGATCTTCCATGCCCCAGCAGATCGTTATCGCCGAGCAACTGCGGATCGCCGCCGTTCTCACCGATGACCGGGTTGATGAACTGGTTGTGGCCCAAGGCCGCTACCAGATTGGTGATGTCTATCTCGGCACCATTGAAAATGTCCTGCCCGGGATAGATGCCGCATTCGTCAACATTGGTGAGGGTGAAAAAAACGGCTTCATTCATGTCACTGACCTCGGCCCGCTGCGTCTGAAGAAAGGCACGGTCGGGATCACTGAGCTGCTGGAGCCGCGCCAGAAGGTACTGGTGCAGGTGATGAAGGAGCCCACGGGCACCAAGGGCCCCCGGTTAACTGGCAACCTCACCCTCCCGGGCCGTTTTCTGGTGCTGCAGCCCCACGGCCAGGGCGTCAATATCTCCCGCCGGATCACCGCGGAAAGCGAGCGCAATCGCCTGCGGGCGCTTGGGGTGCTGATCAAGCCTCCAGGGGCGGGTTTGCTGATCCGCACTGAAGCCGATGGCATCAGCGAAGAGCAGCTGATCGACGACCTGGAGGCCCTGCTGCGCCAGTGGGAGGCGATTCAGACCGCCGCAGAGTCAGCCACGCCTCCGGTGCTGCTCAACCGCGATGACGACTTCATTCATCGCATCCTGCGCGACCACTACAGCCCTGAGGTGGCACGGGTGGTGGTCGATGCCCAGGATGCCGTCGCCCGGGTCAACAGCTTCCTCGGCAGTGACCATCAGCAGGTTGTGGTGGAGCACCACAGCGAGCCCAGCGAGATCCTTGAGCACTTCAAGGTGAATGCGGCGATCCGCGATGCCCTCAAGCCTCGTGTTGATCTCCCCTCCGGTGGCTACGTGATCATCGAGCCCACCGAGGCCCTCACGGTGATCGATGTGAACTCCGGTTCCTTCACCCGTTCGGCCAATGCCCGCGAGACGGTGCTGTGGACGAACTACGAGGCAGCAACCGAAATCGCCCGGCAGCTGAAGCTGCGCAACATCGGTGGTGTGGTGATCATCGACTTCATCGACATGGAGTCACGCCGCGACCAGCTGCAGCTGCTGGAGCACTTCACCTCGGCGGTGCGCTCCGACTCCGCCCGGCCTCAGATCGCCCAGATCAGTGAGCTGGGTCTGGTGGAACTGACCCGCAAGCGTCAGGGCCAGAACATCTATGAGTTGTTCGGTCGCGCCTGCCCCAGCTGCGGTGGGTTGGGTCATGTGGCGGTGCTGCCGGGCAAGGACACGCTCCAGCCCCTGGCCAGTGTGTCCGGCCTGGTGCGCTCGGCTGCCTCCGCCCGTGCCGAGGTCTCCAGTCCGGCGGCCCTTGAGGCCGGCCAGGGTCGGCGCCGCGGTCGCGGTGGCCGCGGTCGCTCCGGAGCGGATCTGGAGGCCGTCGGATACGACGAAGCATCGGCTCTCCCCGGCGTTGCTGCTGGTGAGGCGCTGGCTGCTTCTGAAGCCTCGGAATCTGGCGGTTCCAGTCGTCGCCCTGAGCCGGAGCTGGTGGCTGTGGCAATGGAGCCGGAGCAGGAGCTGGTGTATGGCTGGCTGGGCCTCAATCCCGCCCTGCTGCTCGATCCCATCCCCAACCCCGACAACCTGCTGGTGCGGGTCGTGCGTCCTGGAGAGGACGCCGAAGCCGTGCTTGAAGAGGCGCGTCAGCAGCTGGCGGCAGCCGGTCCCCGTCGCCGTCGCCGTGGTCGCGGTGGTGCCGCGGTGGCCTCGCCAGCCCCGGTGTCTCCCCTCTCCAGTGTTTCCCCGACCGTGGCGATCACGCCGCTTCCCCTGGTCACGATCACAGATGTGCTCGAGACCAACGGGGTCGCGGCTGAGGCAACGCCAACAGCTGCGGCCACGCCCCGCAATGGCCGCAGCCGCACCCGCAGCAGTGCAACCGTTGCCGTCACGGAGCTGGCCCCCGTGACCACGACAGTCGTGGAGGTGCCTGTGGTCGAGAGTGCCCCTGCAGAGACAGCGGCGGCTGAGACCGACGACAACGGTGAACCGCGCCGCCGTCGCCGTCGCTCCTCGGCGACCGACTGAGCTTGCGCATTGCCGGCGTTGATGAAGTAGGGCGGGGCTGCTGGTACGGCCCTGTCTTCGCTGGAGCGGTGGTTTTGGATCCTGGAAGCCGGCAGCGGTTGGCGGCAGCGGGGCTCACCGATAGCAAAGCCCTCTCCCCCAAGCGCCGCGCTCAGCTGGTGCCGCTGATTCAGCGGCAGGCGCAGGCCTGGGCACTGGGGCAGGCTTCGGCTCGCGAGATCGATGAACTGGGAATCCGCACCGCGACGGAGCTGGCCATGCTCCGCGCCCTGCAGCGCCTGGCCTGCCCCCAGCCGGAGCTGGTGCTGGTGGATGGTGTGCTTCCCCTACGCCTCTGGTCTGGAGAGCAGCGCTGCGTGGTGCGTGGCGATGCCCAGCACCAGGAGATTGCGGCGGCCAGCGTGCTCGCCAAGCAGGCCCGCGATGGCCTGATCCAGCGCCTGGCCCACCGGCACCCCGGCTATGGACTGGAGCGGCATGCGGGCTACGGCACGGCCGTGCATCGCGAGGCGGTGCTGGCCCATGGCCCCACTTCCCTGCATCGCCGCAGTTTCCTGCGCAAGCTGCTGGGGGCCTGAACCCTCAGCCCTGTCAGCCAGCCTTAGCTGTCAGGGGTGACTGCGGCTCACGCACCAGTCGTCGAAGTTTTCCTGCAGCTGCTGGCCGACGCGGGTCTTCATCCCCAGGAGGATGCCTGAGAGCAGGGAGCGCCCAGTGGCCTCCAGCACCTTTGCAGGGATCAGCTTCAGCAGGCTGGGTTGGCTCACGCTCACCCCCAGGCTGGCCTCCCCGATCAGCTCATCACCCTGTGCTTCTAGCCAGGAGTTGAGGTTGAGCTGGAAGTCATCCACCACGCCGAGGCCCTCGAGCTGGCAGTCAACCGCTTCGATCTCGATGCGATTGGGGCTTCGGCGGGCCACCAGCTCAACCACCGGCTGGATCTGCAGTTGGAACACCTGCAGCTTGGTGACCGTGTAGCGGTATCGCCCCGGGCCGAGCGGGGTCAAGTGATCCCCCTCCAGCAGAGCCTCGATCACCCGCTGTTCGTCGTCCAGGTAGGCAGCCAATTGGGCCGCATGATGCTTCACCGGCAGCTGCAACGCTTGGCTGGCACTGAAGGCCAGGGGCATCAATGGGGAGCCGGGGCGCCATGATCCTATCCAGCACGGCCCGTTAAGCCCCATGCGCATTGCTTTTCTTGGTCCGGCGGGCACCTATGGGGAGCAGGCTGCCCGATGTCTCGCTGAGCTTGAAGGGATCACGGATCCTGAGCTGCTGCCGCAGACGGGGATCCGCGCCGTGATCCAGGCCCTGGCCGGCGGCCGTACTGAGGCCGCGGTGGTGCCGGTGGAGAACTCCGTGGAAGGGGGTGTCACCGCCTGCATGGACGCGCTGTGGGAGCACCCTGAGCTGGAGATCTCCAGGGCTGTGGTGCTGCCGATTCGCCATGCCTTGGTGGGGAGTGGATCGCTTGATGGGATTAGCGAAGTGCTCTCCCATCCCCAGGCTTTGGCGCAGTGCAGCCTGTGGTTGAGCGAGAACATTGCCGGCGCGCTGCAACTGCCTACCAGCTCCACGGCAGAGGCGGCTCGCATGGTGAAGGGCAGTCGCTTCCGGGCGGCCATTGCCTCCCAGCAGGCCGCCAAGGAGCACGGTTTGGAGGTGCTGGCCTACCCGATCAATGACGTGCCGGGTAACTGCACCCGCTTCCTGCTGTTGCGTCGTGGGGAGCGCAACTGGGATGGCCAGCTCGCGAGCTTGGCGTTTTCCCTCCATGCCAACCAGCCCGGAGCCCTGCTGGAGGCTCTCGCCTGCTTTGCTCATCGGGCTCTCAACATGAGCCGGATTGAGTCACGCCCCTCCAAGCGGGAGATGGGTGAATACATCTTTTTTGTGGATCTGGAGCTGCCCGAGGGGCCCGAACCCCTCCGGCAGGCCCTGGAGGAACTCAAGCCCTTCTGCGAACACCTAGCAGTGTTCGGGGCCTATCCGATCGCTCAGCTTTGAGCAGGCTTGCGGGTTCGGAACACGCCGAACTGCATCATCCCGGTGGCGAAGCCCCAGTGCATCAACAGCAGGGTCGGGGTTTCGCGCAGACCCATCAGCACGGCCTTTGGGCCTAGTCCGAGCACGGCCGCTGGGCGGCGTACCCCTTCGAGAATGGAGTCAATCCAGGAGGGCAGGGTTTCAGCGCTCCAGTCGCCCGTGCTGACCTCCAGACCTTGGGCCCAGCGGCTGGCTTCCAGGTTGTTGCGAAAGCCGGGAATGCTGGCGAATTCCGGATGGGCCCACTGCACGAGCAATTGGTGCATCACCCAGCGCTCCAGTCGATTCAGGGGCTTCACGCTTGGGTCGCGGCGGTTCCAGTCCGCCACTGCCAGCAGACCATGGGGTTTGAGCACTCGCAACAGTTCGTCGGCGTAGCGCTGCTTGTCGGGCATGTGTGGGCCGGCTTCCACACTCCAAACCGCATCGAAGCTCTCGCTGGGCAGCTGGAGATCCAGAGCATCCATCACGGCAAACCGACAGCTCAGATCGGATGGGGTTAGGTCCTGGGCACGCTGGATCTGGCCGGGGCTGATGCTGATGCCCAGAACGTCGAATCCGTAATCCCGAGCCAGGATCCGGGCGCTACCACCAATGCCGCAGCCCACATCGAGGACCCTGCTGCCACGGGGCAGTTGATCGAGACCGCTCCAACGCACAAGTTCATGAACAAACGCTTCCTTGGCCTGCCGGAAGTCGCGGGCGGCGGGAGGACTGCCGTAATGGCCCAGGTGCACGTGCTCGCCCCAGAGCCGCTCTAAGAGTTGGTCATCGGTCCAGCGGTCATAGGCCTCCGCCACGCTGGCCGTGCTGTGGAAGGCCCGATCGCGCCAGGACCAAACAGCCAGACCAAGCAGCAGAGCAACGGCCAGCAGAGCCGCGGCGAGCATCACGCCACCGGCCCAGGCAGGGGTCAACATGCTCAGTCGTCCTCGCTGGCTTCGTCAGCGCCGCTGCCCTTGAGATCCCGCAAGGTTGATTCCAGAACGGTTCGGGCTGCGAGTTGGCGGCGGGTTTCATCCAAGAGCTCAAATTCCTGACGCAGGCGCTCTTCTGTGTTGGTGATCTCGAGCAGGGCTTGCTGCTGGTCAGCCACTGGACCGCCTAAATGGGATCCAATCCAATAGGAGAGTTCCCGGGGCAGGTCGGGGAGGTCATTGGGCAGGGTTGTCGGTTTGCCCATCAATTTGCCGGTGAGCTCGATCACATCGGTGAGCGCCTGGCTCACCTGGCCCGACAGCTGGCTGAGTTGATCGTGATCATCGGGTTGCTCATCTTCGATCCAGCTCACCAGGCCCACCTTGAACGGTGCTTCTCGCACCACCTCGAGCAGGCGAAAGCGCTGCTGCCCCATCGTGACGATGTAACTGCGGTCGTCCTTCTGGGTTTGGCACTGCAGGATCTCGGCACAGCAGCCCACGCTGGCCATGGTCCCCTCCTGGGGATCCCAACGCACGACACCGAAGCGCCGATCCGTTTCCAGCACCGTGCGCAGCATCATCCGGTAGCGCGGCTCAAAGATGTGCAGGGGCAGCACCTCCTGAGGGAACAGCACCACATCCGGCAGTGGGAACAGGGGCAGCTCTCGCACGGCCAGTTGAGTCACGTTGTCGCAGTCCTGAGGCGGGGTCTGTGGGGCAGCTTGCCGAGGGCGAATCCTAGGCAGGGGGTGGTGCTGGCGTGGTTGGCCGCAGCCATGAAAAAACCCGCCTGAGGGCGGGTTTTTGGAAGACATCCAGCTGCGTTGAGGCCGTTGATCAGAGCTTGACTTCGATATCAACGCCGCTGGGCAGATCCAGCTTCATCAGGGCATCGATGGTCTTAGCCGAAGGGCTGTAGATGTCGATGATCCGGCGGTGGGTACGGGTCTCGAAGTGCTCACGGGAGTCTTTGTCGACGTGGGGCGAGCGCAGCACGCAGTAGATCTTGCGCTTGGTGGGGAGGGGGATCGGGCCGATGGCGGTTGCCGCGGTGTGATCGGCCGTTTCGATGATTTTTTCGCAGGACAGATCCAGCATGCGGCGATCAAACGCCTTCAGGCGGATGCGGATCTTCTGCTGAGCGATAGCGGTGGACATGGTGTGTCTGATGTCGAAAAGCGATCTTCGATTCGGGCGGCCGGTCAGGCAGCTGAGCTCAAGGGCAACGCCCCTGAAACAGCAAAGAACTGACTGGTTGTGCGCCTTGGGGTGCAGCGCTGGGGGGCCGGCGGAACCGGATCAGACCCAAAGCAGCTGGATTGTCGAGGTGCAAGGAGCGGGGTGAAGGCGAACCTTCACCCCAAAACCCTAGATCACGGTTGGACCGGGATCAGGATCACTCGATGATCTTGGAGACCACGCCGGCACCGATGGTGCGGCCGCCTTCGCGGATAGCGAAGCGCATGCCCTGCTCGATGGCGACGGGGCAGATCAGCTCGCCGGTCATCTTGATGCGGTCACCGGGCATCACCATTTCCACGTTGGAGCCGTCGTCGGCGGTGAAGGCGGTGATCTGGC
>Ga0194112_10006208_pt1 | contig 15883 bp, 22 predicted proteins | sample TA2MahC400mmetaG_FD_146191 | JGI IMG/M metagenome (GOLD analysis project Ga0194112, IMG submission 146191) | Freshwater microbial communities from Lake Tanganyika, Tanzania - TA2015016 Mahale Deep Cast 400m | ecosystem: Environmental > Aquatic > Freshwater > Lake | place: Tanzania: Lake... | reverse complement strand
CCGTGCAGAATATTAAAAATTGGAATACCGGGTTAGAAGTTTACGGTTTATGGGTAAATAAGGAATGGAAAGTTTCTTTAATAAAGTAATGCTTTGTGTATGAATAAGGCCGTGGAAAAAACTGGGCTATATTATTTAGTTGACAAATCCAAAAAATATGCTATACTTATCACCAGTGTAGTAAATAAGGGATTAGAAGTCTTCAGGCCGTAAGGTTGAGATAACTAACCTTACGGTTTTTTTCTGCCATTATTTACTATCGTAAAATTCAAAGAAAGGAGGGTAGTGAGTAATGGCAAGAGGTAAAGTAAAGTGGTTCTCGAACCAGAAAGGTTATGGGTTTATTACGCCCGAGTCCGGCAGTGATGTATTCGTGCATCACAGCGCGATTCAAGGCGAGGGTTATAAATCCTTGAACGAAGGCCAGGAAGTTGAGTTTGAAATTGAAAAAGGGCCTAAAGGCGAACAAGCAGTAAACGTAGTAAAGTTATAACCTAAAAAAGAGCTGGCCCGGTTTTTCTAAAGAGCCGGGCCTGTTTTTTATTTAAAGGAGGATAAGATGCATAAAGGTAAGATTAAGAAACTGGTCCGCGAAAGAGGTTTTGGTTTTATCAGCGACACGGACGGCAGCGAAGTATTCTTTCACCAGTCCAGCCTTGTTGACTTGAAATTTGACGCCTTAAATGAGGAGCAGGAAGTGGAATTTGACGTGGAAAAATCTCCGAAAGGCCCGCGCGCGGTCAACGTCCAGGTTGCAAAACAATAAAAAAGACAGGGCGCTATTTTAATCCCGCGCCTTTTATTTCTTAAGGGTATCTTCAACCGCCCTTTTTAATTCCCTACCTACGCTAAAGACGCCGTCAATTACCGCGTTAGTAAGGTCAGTGGCGCTTTTTACTGTGCCCTGCAGAAGATTGGCGGGGAACTTCAGGACATCCTCTACCTTGACGGCGCCGCCCTTTCTGCTGCGCACCAGCTTCTCTTCAAAGGCCGCCCTGATACTGCCGAAACCAAACTCCGGCCTGTCCATTTTAGTCCTGATGGTAAAATCTAAAATTATTTTCCCCTGATTTAAGGCGCGGAAGATATCTAAGACGGCGTTGGTAATCTTCTCCGCCTTTTCTTCGGGCTCTTCCGCCGAGCGGGGCTTACGCACTATATCCGTCAATTCCAAATGGCAATCGGCAACCATGTCGTTATTCAGGCTATGGATATTGCTGGAAAAGTTAAGCTTTGCCTTCTCAATGCGCGCCTTTTCCAAGTCCACCCAGGTAGAATAATAGGGGTATAGATAAACTCCGTCAATATCCTCAATCTTTAAGCTCGCCTGCATATTCTTTTTAAATAAATCCAGCCAGCCTTCCGCGCTTACCCTGCCCTCTTCTGTTCCTTTCTCCCAGGGGATTTTCGCCCTTAAGTCAAAATTAGTAATTACCGAATGCGGCAATACAAACAGGTTATCCAGGCTGAAGTTTATATCTTTAAGCGTTAAGCTAATCCCCGTATCCGCGATAGTATGGTCAATAAAATTTATCTTGCCGTCCTGAATCTTCAGGCGTTTGAATATAAAACGCGCGGCGGGCTTCCTGCCCTCGCCCGCGGTTACTGCCGCAGGCAGGCCTGTCGCGGAAGACAAAGCCCTCTCGTAAGTAAATTCGGGCCGGATAATCTTGATATTATTAAACGCGATATTACCGGTAAGAAAACCCAGGATGCTGGGTGAAACATATATGGAATCTGCCTTGGCTAGATTTTCAATGACTAAATTTTCTATATCTAAATTGAGCGGTGGGATAATGCCGAAATAAGCTATGCTTACCTTCTTCTGGGTCAGGCGCTCCAACTGTTTGATGATAACGGCCTTGCCCTGAAAAAACAGAAAGATATGTATAAATATATAAAGCAGCGACAGGACAATAATGCTCGTTAATAATATTTTTACCCAGAGCTTCATACTTTTTATTTTGGTGCGCCTGCCCTCTGCTGATTTGCTTCGCAAATCAATACGCTGAGGGCACGGCGAAGCCAAGTAAAGTGGTGCGCCTGTGGTTCGATAAACTCACCACACGGCGTAATTATCTTAAATTAATGCGCCTGGGCCGAATCGGACGGCCAACCATCTGCTTAGCATACCGCACCGGATTACTCCGGCCACAAGAATGTTGCGGTCTGGACTATGTCTTCACCCTCTCAGGTGTATGGCGTATAGTCTCTGAGGACTCCCATTTTATTACCAGATAGTCATTTGCCCATTTCACATACTTTCCTTGATTATTATGAGTTTTTTCAAAGCGAACGCACTTAGGACAATCTTTGGTATTCGGAATATAAACAACCTTATCTTTCTCTGGACAATAAATAGCGTAGTAATCAAATTCATTTTCGGCGTAATGCTTTGTATGCACGCCATGGCTATCGGCCCAGGTTCTCCTGAATTTAACATCAATTGCCCCGTTTTTCTTTAGAGTAGCATATTTCACTTGTAATTTCACTGCTGCTTTTCCGTCCCATATAACTACCAGATCATATGGCTGATGTTCTGATAATGGTATACAGGGAACGTAACCCCTGCTTACCAAATCAGCTATGGTCTTAGCTACTCCTACATCTGCTTTGAATTTTGTATGATGCACTATTCACCTCCCCTCTTGGGCATTTACTACCTGTATCAATGGTTGCCTGCAAGTAATCCAGGTTTTTATCTTCGGGATTTCCTTGCATATAGCCATATCCACTCTATGCGTTTTTATTCCGCATAGAGGCTCCTATTGGAAGGCAGATGCTCTATCCATTTGAGCTACAGGCGCAGTTTCTTAACAATAGCGCCGTGTCCTGACCCTATCAAGGACGGGCGCATTTTTCAAAATCGGGGAGGCAAGACTTGTCCCGATGGCGATTAGAAAACTGGCCATCGGGATCCCGCCTACTTTCTAAAATCGACTGGCGGGAAACTCACGGCCTTCCCGACATTTGTCAAAATTCTAAATCGGGGGAGTGGGACTCGAACCCACGACCCCATGGTCCCAAACCATGTGCTCTAATCCAAACTGAGCCATCCCCCGCTTAATCAACCTCTCAATATATTTCCTACTCTTTCCCTTTTTAACCTGCCTTTCTCTTCTAATGGCTCCAATTTTATTATTAAACTTCTCAAAATAAATTACTTCCCAAGGAATTCTTGCTCTAGTAGAAATACTTTGAGATAAATTGTGTCTATTTAGTCTATCTTTTAAATCCTTCGTATATCCCACATAATAACTACCGTCTTTTTCACTTTTTAAAACATAAAAATAAAACATACTTTAGACAAATGTCGGGACGCTCTAAGCCAAATCCCGACGCTCGCTTCGCTCGGCCGAGATTCCGACTCCCTACCTACTATTCTTGTGAATGTCGGAACTGAGCTACTCCCCGGGATTGCCGCTTCATTATATCAAGTCTGTCTATGCCGCTCAACGTATTTCTGGATAATTTTCCTGGACTTTTCTAAGGCGCGATAGCGATGGCTCATCCGGTGCTTTATTTCTTTCCCTAATTGCGCGAAGGTCTTGTTATATTTCGGGATGATAAATAAAGGGTCGTAGCCAAAACCAAAATGGCCCTGCGGCTTGAATCCGATAAGCCCGTCGCATCTGCCTTCTGCCACGGCTACTAAACCGTCTTTGTCGGCTAAAGCCGCGGCGCAGACATAATACGCCTTTCTTTTATTGAGGGCAAACCCCTCTAATAATTTCAGCAACTTTAGATTGTTCCTGAGGTCGCTTTTATTTCTTCCGGCAAAGCGCGAAGAATAAACTCCGGGCCTGCCTCTTAAGGCATCCACGCAAAGGCCGGAATCTTCCCCCAGCGTCAATTTTCCGCTGAATTTTGCCGCCCTGACCGCCTTCTTTATGGCATTATCTCTGAATGTCTTGCCATTTTCCACAATCCGCGGCGTTTTCGTATAATCTGCCAGGGAAGTTATCTTTAAATGACAATCCTTTAAAAGCTCTTTTATCTCCGCCAGTTTCTTCTTATTCTTTGTGGCCACCAGCAATTCCATCTTAAGCCTTTAAATTTTCAAAACGCCTTTAAGCAAGTCTTTCTGCAGGCCGATTAATTCCTCAATCCCTTTTTTAGCCAGGGCCAATAATTTATCCATCTGCTCTTTTTGAAAAGTCTTTCTTTCCGCCGTGCCCTGTATTTCAATAAATTCGCCGTTTCCCGTCATCACAATATTCATATCCACATCCGCGCGGGAATCCTCCTCATAAGCCAGGTCTAAAAGCAGGCTGGAATTAATAATGCCCACGCTGGTAGCGGCGACAAAGTCCTTGACCGGGATATGGTCAATGAAGCCGTCTTTTTTTAATTTATTTAAGGCGTCGCACAGCGCGATAAAACTCCCGGTGATAGAGGCGGTGCGCGTGCCGCCGTCAGCCTGGATAACATCGCAATCAATCCAAATAGTGCGCTCGCCAATAAGCTTTATCTGCGTCACCGCGCGCAAGGAACGGCCCACGAGGCGCTGTATCTCATAGGTGCGGCCGGAATCCCTGCCCCGCTGAATCCGGGTCTGGCAAGAACGCGGAAGCATCCCATATTCGGCGGTAACCCAGCCAGTGCCTGTGCCTTTTAAAAATGGCGGCACGGATTCTTCAACCGAAGCAGTGCAAATTACCCGGGTATTGCCTAATTCTATCAGGCAGGAGCCTTCGGCGTATTTATTATAATTACGGGTAATGGTAATTTTTCTCAATTTATCCAAACCGCGGCCATCTTGCCTATTCATAAATACTCCTTCCTCTCGCGTCTATACCCACGATTAAGGGAAAATCTTTCACCTCTAATTTATAAATTGCCTCCGGGCCCAAATCTTTATAAGCAACGGGCGCGGCCTTCTTAACATATTTTGCCAATAAAGCCCCGCAGCCGGCATAAGTCAAAAAATATATTGCCTGATATTTTTTTATCGCCTTGGCTACTTCCTTTGAGCGGACGCCCTTGCCGACCATCCCCTTTACCCCGGCCTCTAGCAGCGCCGGCGTAAATTCGTCCATCCTGGAACTGGTGGTCGGCCCGCACGAGCCGATTATCTTTCCCCGCGGAGTTTTAGCCGGGCCGCAATAATAAATCACCGCGCCTTTTAAATTAATGGGCAGCTTTTTATGCTGCTTAATCGCCTGCGCCAGCCTCTTATGCGCCTGGTCGCGGGCAGTATAGATTATCCCATTTAATAAAAATCTATCACCTGCTTTTAATTTTAAATTTCGCATTTTAATCCTTCGGCTTCGCTTTAGGATTAATGGTGAGCAAAGTCGAACCATTAAATTTCTGCGGTTGCGCTGCGCAGGGCATGGCAGCTGATATTGACGCAAACCGGCAAACCCGCGATATGCGTAGGATAGATTTCTATGTTCACCGCCAAGGCCGTAGTTTTGCCGCCCAAACCCATTGGGCCAATGTTTAAAAGATTTATCTGCTTTAATAAATCCTGCTCTATTTTAGAGATACGGCTGGTGACGTGGTGACGTGGTGACGTGGTGACTCTTCTAAGCAATGCCTTCTTGGCTAAAAAGCAGGCGTAGTCTGCGCTGCCGCCGATACCCACACCGACTATATATGGCGGGCAGGCGTCAGGCCCGGAAGCCCTAACTGCCTCCACGATAAACTTTTTAATCTCTTCAATTTTTGCCGTGGGCCGAAACATCTTTAATTGAGTCTTATTTTCGCAGCCAAAACCCTTGGGCAGGACCGTGATTTTTAATTTATTACCCCCGGCCATATCAATATGAATTATTGCCGGCTGATATCCTGATTTACCCCTCTGCAGCGGATCCCTGACCACTGAATTTCTTAAAGAACCTTTCTTGTAGCCTGATTCCACGCCCTTATTGATTGCTGATTTTAAATCGCCGGTTATTCTTATACCCTGGCCTATCTCCACAAAAACACAGGCCAGGCCCGTGTCCTGGCAGATAGCTAATTTTTCTCTTTTGGCAATGCGCGCGTTCTGAATAATCGCGGCCAATATATCCTTTGCCCTGTTATTGCGCTCCTTTAAAAAAGCGCTCCTTAAGGCCGCTAAAACATCCTTCCTTAAAATAAAATTTGCCTCCAGGCATAAATCCGCAACGACATCCTTGATTTTATTTGCCGATATCACTCTCGTCATCTTTTGTATTCCCGGCTAACTGTGGTTTTTATTCCGCCGCGGGGATTAAATTCTCCGCTAATCCTGGCCCAGCGCGGCTTAGAGGCCCTGACAAAATCCTCCAGCATCTTGTTAATGACGTGTTCATGGAATATGCCCAGGTCGCGGTAAAATATGGTGTACAATTTAAAAGACTTCAACTCCACGCAATACCACCGCGGAGAGTATTCAATTTTGATGACGGCAAAATCCGGCAGCCCGGTTTTAGGGCAGATACAGGTAAACTCAGGGATTTCCAGGCTGATGGTATAGGCCTTATCCGGATACTGGTTCTTCCATACCTCAATCCTGGGCGCCTTTTTGTTCCTGACGCTTTCCTGTAACCCCTCGTATTTAGACTTGTGACTTGTGACTTGTGACTTGTGACTTTTTATTTTCATGGTACTCCGATTATTTTATGCATCTGCGGTATGGCGCAACTGACAAGGGAATGGTCTTCAGACAGCATTTTAAAATATTCTATCTTCCTGTCTAACGCGAGCGGCTCGCCGGCGCTATCCGGCTGCAAAATTATTGTGGCTGCCGGGTTAACTTCCTTAACCAGGCCTAAGGCGTTGATGATATCTTCTACGCGCGTGGAATGACAAATCACCATTTTTACAAACACCTCTTTTAAAGAGGCAGTTTTGAGGAACTCCTGGTGCGCCCTCCAGTACGGAAAACTGCCGGTGGAACTGGGCAGCTTAATATCCATCGCCACGATATCCAGATAATCTATGACTTCTCCCAGCTCAGCGGCTAAAGTGCCGTTTGTCTCCAGGTAATTCTTGAAGCCTCCCTTATGGGTGAGTTGCAATATCTCCTTTAAAAAATCTTTCTGCAAAAGCGGCTCGCCGCCGGTAAAAGATACGGAGTGATAATCGTCCGCGTAGAGTTTTAACTCGGCAAATAATTCCTGCGGCTGGTATTCTGTAAAACGCTCTGACTTGGTATCGCAAAATTTACAAGCCAAATTACAGCCGAAGAAACGCACAAAAAGCTGTCTTTCGCCGACGTAAATGCCTTCGCCCTGCACGCTGTCAAAAACTTCCGTTATTCTACCTTTCATCTTTAATAAGGGGGTCTTTTATGCCTGCCTCTTTAAAACCCTTGGCCCGGTAATAACAGCTGTCGCATTCTCCGCAAGGTTGTTTCTCTCCCCGATAACAAGACCAGGTTAAGGCAAAAGGCACGCCCAGGCGCGCGCCTAATCTGACAATCTCCGCCTTAGTCTTATTAATCAACGGAGTCCTAATTCCGATTTTTCTTTTCTCCGCGCCTGCCTTAGTGCCGCGGCAGGCAGCCTGGTTAAACGCGCGATAAAATTCCGGCCGGCAATCAGGATAACCTGAATAATCATGGGCATGCGCGCCGATAAATATTGCCCTTGCCTTTATCGCCTCGGCATAAGAAAGCGCGAAACTTAAAAATATAATGTTGCGGCCGGGCACATAGGTTAAGGGAATCACCCCGGTGAGCCGGTGAGCCGATGAACCGGTGAGCCCGGGTATTTTTATCTTATCATCTAAAAGAGCGGAGCCTTTCCAGGGCAGGCTGATTTTTACCACTTCGCGCTCGCACTTCGCGGCCCGCGCTATTGCGGCAGCGCTTTTAATTTCTTTGTGGTGCCGCTGGCCGTAGTCAAAAATAAGGCAAAAACACTTAAAACCCTCTTTTTTAGCAAGATATAAAACCGTGGCGGAATCCAAGCCTCCCGACAAAAGCACAACTGCCTTATCCATAATAAGTGGCGCAGGAATTATTCGATTCCCAGACCGTCACCGACAAAAGGCCCGCGACCCGCGAACTAAGGTTGTCATAAATATAACGGGCGATATTTTCCGATGTGGGATTAACCTTCTTAAAGTAAGGCATACGATTAAAATATTTATGGTCTAATTTCTCCAGGACCCTGTTTAATTTCATTTTCAAATCTTTGAAATCCAGGACCATCCCGGCTTTATCCAAATTATCCGCGGCCACTTCCACCGCCACTTTCCAGTTATGGCCGTGCAGATTTTCGCATTTACCTTTATAACCTCTCAGGTTATGCGCCGCGCTAAAACTTGATTCTATTTTTATCTTATACATAAGTGAACGCACAATTTACGGAACGCCAGTGAACGTAAATTGTATGCGCGAACTTACCCAGCACTAATTTTACGCAACGCTTAAAACTATCTCGTAGGGGCTACGTTGAAACCAACCCATAAGAGATAGAGATAAGGGTTTATAAAAATTAGTGCTGGGTTAAATTCAAACATACAACTTACGTCATTTCATTCCGTAAGTTGTGTCTTCATTTGACCTTCTTGACATTACGCACCGGCTGCCCCAAAAATCTCTGCGCCAGGCTGCTGAACCATTCCGGATTATCGCTGACATAAAATTCATGCTTTGAATGGCGGCTTTTATTCAACGGGCCTTCCTGGGCTAAAATCTTCTTTACTTCCATCGCTACCTGCTTGGCGGAATCAATAAGGGTAACATTTTCTCCCAGGACCTGCCTGATGACCGGCTTAAGTATGGGATAATGCGTGCAGCCCAAAATCACGGTATCCACGCGGCTGTCCTTTAGCGGTTTTAAGTATTCCCTGGCTACTCGCAAAACTACCTCTCCCTCCACCCAGCCCTCCTCCACAAAAGGCACAAATAAAGGACAGGATAAAGCCATTACCTTAACCTGGGGGTCAAGCTGCTTTATTTCATTTTCATAGGCGCGGCTGGCGATAGTGCCGCGGGTGCCAATAACGCCGACGCGTTTATTCTGCGTGGCATAAACCGCCTCCCTGGCGCCCGGATTAATCACGCCGACAATCGGCACCTTGAAATGATTTTTAATTACCGGCAGGGCGACGCTGGACACAGTATTGCAGGCCACACAAATCAGCTTTACTTGTGCTTTAAGCAAAAATAAAATATTCTCAATAGAAAAACGGATTACCGTCTCTTTGGACTTTATACCATAAGGCACGCGCGCGATATCCCCAAAATAAACAATATCTTCATAGGGAAGCTGGCGGATTAATTCTTTGGCCACAGTCAAGCCGCCTACACCGGAATCAAATACCCCTATCGGCCTCATCTCCTGCCTACCTCCCACGCCGCATCCTGGTCATAATTTTTTATCCCCGCCATAATGCTCTCTACTATTTTCTGGCGGTAATAACTATTTTTGAGCATACGCTCCTCGTCATAATTAGAGAGAAAACCAATTTCTACTAAAACCGCCGGCATGCGCACCCCCTTTAGAACATAAAAACGCGCGGCCTTAATCCCCAAAATCCTGGTATCTAAATTGCGGTCTATGGCCCGGCAGATGGCCTTGCCCAAGGCAATGGACTCGGCGCGGCTGGCAGTATAAAACATATCCCAGAGCGTGGCCCTTAAATTTAATGAATTGCCGGCAAAGCAGTTATTATCTAAATCCGGCGCCGCGTCCCGCGCGGCTGATAACGCGCGACTGGAATCGTCTATGGCCGGTGAAATATAATATACTTCAAACCCCTTTAAGCTCCTCACCCGGTTGGCATTGGCATGGATGCTTAAAAAAAGGTCGGCTCTGGACCTGTTGGCGATATCTACGCGGGAAGAAAGCGGAATAAATCTGTCCGCGGAGCGCGTCATCACTACCTCCAGGCCCGCTGACCTAGCGGAGCTGCTTAATCTCTTTGAGATATCCAGGGTAATATCTTTTTCTCTGACGCCGGTCATGCCTATTGCCCCTGGGTCGGTCCCGCCGTGGCCGGCGTCAATCACTACTTTTCTGATTTTTGATAAAGGTATGGCTGCCCGCTCGGGGGAATATGATTTTTTAAACAAAGTATCTAAAATCTGCTCTTTGAATTTATAAGGCACAACTAACGCGCCCCGGTAAATATCCGGCGGGTGTTTTAAATAGCGGGCTGAGCCGTCCACTAAAACTAAGGTATCGCCCACCATCAGGCTGATCTTGTGCCCCTCCCTGCTCAACACAGCCGCCCGCGTAAAAGTATCGTAATCCAGGTTTATGCCGTCTAATTCGCAGAGAGAAACCAGGGATAGGTAACTGACGCCGCTTATATCATAAGTAGCTAACCCTTCGCCGGTGGGAACCGTAGCGCAGCCGATAAAGGTCAACAGATAAAAGATGAATATATAGCCTAATATACGGCTCTTTTTCCTGAGCGCCTTTTGCATTTTATAATAAATTTCCTTATTTTTGCGTTAATTGGTTTACTATTTTAGCAAATTCTGTAGGCACTAAAATAATTAAGCTATTCTGCTCTGCGCCTATTTCCTGCCAGGTCTGCAATTGTCTCAAAACCAAAGCATTAGGACTCTCAGCTATAGTCCTGGCCGCGTTAGTAAACATTTTGCTCGCTTCTTCTTCAGCCGAGGCCTTGGTTAACCTGGCCCTTTTTTCTCTGGCTGCCTCTGATTCCTTAGCCATCGCCCGCTTCATATTGTCGGGGATTTCTATATTTTTTATTTCTACGCTCTTTACATTAACCCCCCATTCATCCGTAGGGCCCTGCAATATCCGCAATACCTCATCGCCGATCTTATCTTTGCTGGAGAGCAGGGTATCTAAATCATATTTTCCCACCACGTCCCTTAATTTTGACTGGGCAAGCAAGGTAGAGGCATAAGAAAAATTTTCTACCGCCGTTATTGATTTCTGGGCGTCAAATATTTTATAATAAACTACAGCGTCAATTTTTGTAGGAACTGAATCCTTGGTCATTACCTCTTGGGGCACAACATCCATGGTACGGATTCTCATGTCTACGTGATAAACGCTGTCAATTATAGGAATTACCCAAGCTAATCCGGGTTTTATTTCTTTTACAAATTTTCCTAGCCTAAAAACAACCCCACACTCCCACTGGGAGATAACTCTGATGCCCAAAATACCGATGAGCGCAATCAAACCGCCCAATAACTTAATCCAAAACATCTCCACCCTCCTTTTTATAATCCCCTGGATAAAAGACTCAATTTTTGCAGGGCCGCGATTAAACTCTGCGGCTCAAGGTCTTTTTCTAAAATATAATCCGGTTTTTGGATGAGTAGCTGTTTCCCATTTATAAAAAAAGCGTTGAAACCGTTGTTAAATAATTCTCTTATGCTGTCTTTTACGCTTATATTATTAAGATATGCTGTTACCTCGTTTGGCCTGTTGGAAAAGATTAAAAATTCCCGGTCAAACATCTCGTCATTAATCTTTACCTCATGAACAACGCCTATCTTCTTGCCAAAATTACTCAATATAGATTCTTTATAAATGGTCAGCTTAAAATGGGAACTTTTAACTAAAGATATCTTCAAATAGGCCGGGGAACTCTTTCTGGCTGGTATAAGCACAATGGATAACTTGAGCCCTTGATACTCTCCCTTAAAGGCCGGCCAAAAGTAAAGTTTAGGGATTTTACCGGTAAGAAAAGCCGATAATTTCTTTAGCGCCTGTTTTTTCTTTCTGGCAGAATAAAAGTGGACGGTAAAGAAAACCACAAAAAAGATAACCGGCAATATCATATCAAAGCTATACTTATTCATAAAATTACAATCTTAGAGATGGTGGTGCCGCGCTTTTGCTCCGGCTCATATGCGCTCGGGAAATTTCCTTGCGTAAATTTCCCGGCATTCGCCGGAGTTAATTCGGCCATATGACTTACGTCGGCTTCGCCTCCGTAAGTCATGGCCTCATTAAGTGGAGGTGCGGGGAGTTGAACCCCGGTCCCTAAGCAATCAGATAAAAGTCGCTACATGTTTAGTCTGTCTTTTGTGCTTACTCCGGGAAACTTCGGCAAACAGAATTTTCCCGGCCGCAGCCTTTTTAATTCTCGCCCCGGCCCCAAAGGCTAATTTGCCAAGACCAGCCTGCTAACGGCTCTCTTTTAAGCCACAGGCAGCCTAAAGAGAGGCCCAGCTAATTAATTAACTGGGACTAGTACGCCCGTGAACACTGGCGCAGCAACAAAAGGCGATGCTGCAACAGCTACACGGTTAAACACTGGTGTGTTTGCGTTTATATGTGCAAGGATTGTTAGCGCGGCAAACCTTGCGTCCGCGACATGCTACTTTTACCCAACTGGCCTAAGTCGAGCCCTTTCACCCCCGATTTTCCTTCTATTGACTCTCGAAAATCGTCCCGCGGAGTGCATCAAAATTATCAAAGAGAATTTTGATGCATCTTACGCAGCGGGACAAATACAACTAACGACTATTCTTTCTATTTTTCATCACTCGGCGCATTTCTAAGTCCTGCTCGCGGCGCTTGATATCCTGCCGCCGGTCGTAGAGTTTTTTACCTTTGCAAAGAGCGAGTTCCACCTTGGCAAATCCGCGCTCGTTGAAATATATACTCAAAGGGATAAGCGTAAAACCCTTCTGCGTTACCTGTCCGCTCAATTTCTCAATCTGATTTTTATGTAAGAGCAGTTTTCTTAACCTGGTCGGCTCAACATTCAGATAGCTGGCCTGTTCATAAAGGCTGATATGCGCGTTGTATAACAACACTTCGTTATGCTCAACGCGGGCAAAGCTGTCGTTCAGGCTGGCCTTGCCGGCCCTTAATGACTTTACCTCGCTCCCCTTTAGCTCTATGCCGCACTCAACCGTCTCTAAAACCTCGTAATCCCGGCGCGCCTTGCGGTTGGCAGCGACGACTTTACTCATTTTATCATCACCCGGGCAAAATATAAACTCAAAAATACCGGCATAGTAATCAGGCTGAAAATATGGCTGAAAAATACCCCCTGGCTGATTAACAAGTCCTCTTTTTTATAGTGGCTGGTAATTAACGATAAGGTGGTGGCGGACGGCATAGCCAGCTGCATCAGGATTAATAACCCGACTAATTCAGGAAACCCAAACCGCAAGATTAACCATACCCCTGCCAGCGGCAAAATTACCAGCTTTGCCAGGCTCAGCAGAAATATCGCCTTTTTATCAATGCTGCCTAAATGTATCTGGGCCAGGTTCCCCCCAACCACAAACATCGCTAGCGGCAGCGTGCAGTTGCCTATCAGGCTTAAAGGCTTAAACGCTGCCTCCGGCACAAATTTATTCAGGCTAAAGAAGACAAAGGCCAAACCCGCTGCCGCGGCAATGACGGGCGGGCTGAATAAACTACCCAACTCAAACCTCTTGGCCCGGCTGAAAGTAAGTAAATATACCCCTGCCGACCAAATTACCAGGTTAAATCCCAGCAGAAATAAAAACAGATAAACAAACATCGTATCTGCTTTTTCCTTAGGCAATAATGCCGCGATTAGCGCCAATGGCAAATAGCCGGCATTCTGAAAACTAATTAAGCCTAAGAACTGCAATTTGTGCTGCTGCCCCCGGATAAACCCCATAAAAATCAGGCCAATAGTTAATCCTGCCAAAGCTATAACTATACTGATTAAAGGGAAAAACCACCAGTTGGGGTAAAGCCTGAAGCTAAACTCTTTCAATAATTGGCAAAAGATTAAAAGCGGCAGAGTAATCTCTACCACCAGCCGGCTCAAAGCGCTTAAGCCGTCCGGGCCGAGGATATTCCTTTTAACTAAAAAATACCCTACTGCCGCCAGGAAAAAAATCTGGGCCATCGCCGCACCGGTAATCTTCAGGGATTCCATTAACATACCTTGCTCCTTAAGCCGAATGTTATATTATAGCAATAAATAAGTTGTGCCGCAATTCTTATTTGACAGAAATTAAACGGTGGGTTATACTTAGGGATAGATTTCGCGGAGGTGGTGGAATGGCAGACACGCAGGCTTCAGAAGCCTGTGCCGCAAGGCATGAGGGTTCAACTCCCTCCCTCCGCACCAATTAGTAGTATTTCCCCGAAACCCTCTGTCCTATAGGACAGAGGGTTTCGGGGAAATACTCTCAACTGGTGCCCTTCGTATGAAGAATACCCGAAAGGCTGTTTTTCAAATATCTTACTCGCTTAAAGATTACTACAATAACAACGGCTCGTCAACAAAATTATAATCCCCGATATATTTTCCTCTTGTGCCCCTCTCATCCCCGCCTAAAACGGCGGGGACGATTGCGCGTTGGTGCAGTCAATCCTTATCATCATTGCTGGCACTTTGTGGTGTTTTTTAGTGGTGGTTTTTGCTTCGGCGTCCTGCTTGGGCACGTCCGCCTCGCAAAGCCCGCTTGGGCGGGCTAAAAGAAACCGGGGCGGGTGTTTTCTTGTCTATATTGCTTTATTTATTTTGTTTTTAAATAGCCTCCAATTATTCTTATGCGGGAATTTGCCTTTTTGGCTTTAAGCAACCCGCCTCCTATAATCCCAAAAAACAAAAAAGGACAAAACAAAATTTTACCTCCACACAAAAAATTTTATGTTAGATTTTAGCTTTTTATACGTCTATTACTGTAGGAGGTGATTAATATGACTGAACAAGAATTTTGGCTTTTCCTAGAAAGGCTTTGGAAAAATGGCAGGGCTACACAGGTAACAGGGGTTATAGACTATACAGACTTTCAAACGCAGCTGGTAGGGGATTACATCCGTGGACATGCACTTTTACCAAAAGATTACGAAAAAATTTGTACAGAAGATATTATTAAGATGGGCAACTTGCTTTTTAAAAAAGAGGTTAAACACAAAACCAAAAAAGCTATTATAATGCTTTTGGCGCATCAATCATCGGAAATCGCTTTAACTATTCTTGCAAAATACAGCCTAGCCTCTGATAAGGACCTTGAGTATTTTGCAAAAATCGCCTTGGATGAATGTGCGATGTGGAACGAATAAAATAGGAGATTTAACCATGGTCAAATTAGTCTCTACTGAAGTAATAGCTACAAAGATTTTTGTTATTAGAGGTAAAAGGGTAATGTTGGATAGCGATTTAGCCATTCTTTATGGAGCAAAGACAAAGCGCTTAAATGAACAGGTAATGAGAAACAAGAAACGGTTCCCGGAAGATTTTATGTTTCAACTTACAGAAGAAGAAGCTAATTTTTTGAGGTCGCATTTTGCGACCTCAAAGCGAGGTGGCAGAAGATATTTGCCTTATGTTTTTACCCAGGAAGGCGTAGCCATGCTCTCAAGCGTATTAAATAGCGAACGGGCGATTATGGTAAATATACAGATTATGCGCGCCTTTGCACAATTTAGACGCTTGCTCTTAACTCATAAGGATCTAAGGCGCAAGATTGAGGAGATGGAGAAGAAATACGACGCGCAGTTTAAGGTGGTATTTGATGCTCTTAAGAAGCTATTAGAGCCGCCAGCGGTAGAAAAAAGAAGGATAATTGGATTCCGCGCTGGCAATGATTCTTAAAAAAATAAATAAAATTATCAATTGAAGTCCAAAAACTTAGAAATAGACATATTAAAGGCTTTGGCGATTTTTTCTAGAGTATCAATTTTTATCGCTGGAGGTCTTTTGCTTTCTAATAATTGGATATGTTTATAATCTATCTCGGATAACTCAGATAATTTTTCTTGCGTATACCCATATTTCTTCCTTAACTGTCTTATTCTTAATCCGAGTTTAAGCCTAGTTTCTTTACTCATAGTAACGGCTATTATCCTACTTTTTTATTTCTCTTGACACACCGTATGTATACGGTGTTATATTACCTCCATTAATAAAAGAGGTTTGGTTTTAGGTGAGGGTTGCTCAAAACTAGGGGTTTTGAAACGTAGGTAGGAAGTGTTCTTTGATAAGCAGGTTAGCGTTGCAGGAAATGCTTTAGCAAGCCTCGGATGTATCT
>Ga0194112_10006207_pt1 | contig 15883 bp, 11 predicted proteins | sample TA2MahC400mmetaG_FD_146191 | JGI IMG/M metagenome (GOLD analysis project Ga0194112, IMG submission 146191) | Freshwater microbial communities from Lake Tanganyika, Tanzania - TA2015016 Mahale Deep Cast 400m | ecosystem: Environmental > Aquatic > Freshwater > Lake | place: Tanzania: Lake... | reverse complement strand
CTGGCCCCCCCCCCCCCGCCCCCCCTGCCGCCCCCCCTGCCGCCCCACGAACGCCCCCACGTTGCACCATGGCGGCGTCTCCCGCGGCCTCCCCCCACCATGTGAGACGCCTGAGCGCGTGCGCCAGACAGTACATGCCACAACTCTTGCCCCCGACACGAGTTAGGGTCTCTCACACGTACTGTCTGGTACTGCCTGGTGCCTGTCTGGTGCCGATCTGGGCGGGCAAGCGAGCGATGGAGACGGCAGCAGGAAGCGGAGCGGCCAAGAGTCTCAGCCAACCTCACCTCGCCGCAAGGTCCGCCCTGCTATTTGCAGACGTGTACACGTCTGCAAATAGCAGGGCTCAGCCAATCTCACCTCCGCACCCTACGGGAGCTGGACCTGTCTCTTGGTGACGTGGATCTGCAAAGGCCGTTCGGTTCTGGGCTTACAAAGCGTAGGAGATTACACGCGCCCCTGTGCGCGGAGCACGCAATCTTGCATTCCAAATGCATGATTGCATGCGCGGCCGGGGGCTCGGCGCTCAGTCGGTCCATGCCAAAGCAGCTTCGCCGCGGAGGTCAAGGCGGCGCGCCGGGGCGTCGAAGGCAGGGCTGTGCTCGGTGCAGGAGCGGATGAAGGCGTCGAAGGCCGCGGTATCGGGGGCTGGGCCGCAGAGGCAGAGCCAGGCGACGCGGCGGCCGCTCGCGCGGAGCTCGCGGCCGGTGAGCACGTCGTCGTGGGGCACGAGGGGCGCGCTGCACCAGAGGGCGACGGCGCCCGTGCGCCGCTGGCCAAAGGCCCAGTGGCCACGGACCTCTTGGCGGCCGAAGGTGTCGGAGGGCCAGTGGGCGTGGGTGAAGCCGACGGGGTGGGCCTCCGGGATGTCGAAGACTTCGGCGAGGGTGCCCTCGGTCTGCGAGAGGCGCGGCAGCACGCCGTTGCCGAACCAGTAGCCGGGCCGCGACTGGCTCTGGTCGAAGGTGGCGCCGGGGTGGTTGACGAAGACGTGGCAGTCGCGGGCGAGCGACGCCTGCCAGAGGTGTTGCTGGTAGCCTGGCTTGCCGGGCCAGAGGGCGGAGCGCCAGTTCGCGGGCGTCTCCGCCGCGCCCTCGCCGGAATCGAACGACGCGGGGATGGCGAGCGACGTGAGCAGGTAGTCGCTGGTCTTGTGGAGGACGACCTCGACGCCGTCCTGGCGATAGCGTCGGGAGGCGGGCTGGCGCATCAGGTCGCCGAGGCCCGCGGGCGGGCGGTAGTCCGCCGACGAGGCGAGGAAGCCGATCCAATCGGTGTGGGCGACGATGGCCTCGGGCGTGGCGTAGGAGAGCAACGCCTGGGTGCCGCCCATCTCGGGGTAGAGGACGTTGCGATAGACGCGCCCCTGTGGCGCGATGACCACGCCATCGAAGGCGTGGGTCGCCAGGTCGCGGAACACGCCATCGAGGACCCGCTTGGCCTCCACGCCGAGCGTCACCCGCCCTGAGAAGTCGTAGACGTTCACCAGCGCGGCGACCGACAGCGGCATGTAGGTGCTTGAGAGGTATTCGCGGAAGCCCGTGGCCGCGACCTGATCAAGCCAGGCGGTGCAGCGTTGGGCGCCGAGGGCCGCCTGCTCGCGCCCGGTGCGGCCGCTGTTGCTGAAGCGCTCGTCGGGCCACAGGCGCCCCGCGAGCAGTTGGCAGCCGTGGAAGAGCAGGCTGTGGTTCTCGCTCCCGAAGCACATCGCGTCGGTGCCGGGCTCGTCGTCCCAGTAGCGGAAGGCGAGGGCGGAGCGGCGGATGGCGGCCCGTTCATCGGGCGAGACGAGGCCGAGGCAGACCATCCGCAGGAGGGCGGCGAGGGTGAAGTCCGAGCAGTCGTGCCGCGCATCAATCCCCCGCAGCGTGGCCTCGAAGATGGCCGCTTCGTCGGCTTGCTCGCCCAGGATGCGGCGGGCGAGGACGTTGAGGATGTGCCGCCCGGCGCCGCGGGCGATGGCTTGCACGTGCTCGCGGCAGTGCTCTCTGGGCGGAAGCGACGAGGGCTGCGCGGGCGGGCGATTGGCTGGGACCTCGAGCTGGCGTTCGAGGGTTGTGGGCGGGGCGTCCCCGCCCCGCGTGGGGCGAACGTCAACAGCGACCTTGAGGTTGAAGGCACCCTCGGGATCGAAGCTCAAGCCCCGCGCGCCGGCGGGCCAGGGGGCCACAGGCGGGACGCCTGTGCCACCAGCCGGGCCGATGGTCACGCGCGCATCGGAGGGGGCTGGGTGCTCGGAGGCCAACGCGTCGCGGCCGGCGGCCCTCACGCTCATCAGCCACCGCTCGGCCTCGGCCAATCGCCCTGTGGCGTCCGGGTCGCCGGGGAGACGGACAACCAGGCCGTCCGCGCCATCGAGCACCTGGAGGCCGAAGAGCATGCGCGTGTCGCGGACGCCGAGTGCCTGGAGCCGCACGGCGAGGCGATTCGCCCCCTTCCGCAGCGGCAGCGCGAAGTCCGCCGGTTCGGGATACATGTAGCGTGGCACGCTATGGCGGAGCAGGTGGGCGCCATTCACCCAGAGGTCCGCCGTGCCGCACGCCCAGAAGCGTGCCGCGAGCGAGGCGGCGGGCGCGAGCAGATCGGTGACTGCCCACAGGTCAAGGACTTCCAGGAGCGAGGAGAAGCCGCTGCACTCGACGAAGATGTTCTGGCCTGGCGCATGGAAGCGCCAGGCGTCGCCGAGCGGCCCGGGCTGGCCGAGCGCCGCGTCGCTGGGCGGCTCGCCAACCGTGGCGTCCAGGGCAGCGAGCCGCATCTCGTCATCCGAACCGCTGGGCCCCTGATAGGGCTTGCGGCGTGGCCCGGCCACGAGCCAGTGCCGCACGTAGCCTTGCGCGTCGCAGCCAAACGCATCATGGCCGCTCGCCATTTGTTGTCCCCTCAATCACGGCCGACCACGAGGACGACGGCAACGACGACGATTCGCAGCCCGAAGATCAGGAGCCACGCCCGCGCCCGGCGCGGTCTACCTGCACATCGTATCCGGCCCATCTGGTGCCTGCAAGCGCGCCTCGCTTGAACCCACTCGCCGGAGCGCATATAGTGAAGCCAGGGAGCAAAGGGCTGTGAAGATGGACCATCGCGAGGTGGGCCGCTACTGGGACGCGAATGCGGAGGCCTGGACAGAACTGGCCCGTGCCGGCTACGATGTCTACCGCGACTTCCTCAACACGCCCTGGTTCTTCGAGATGTTGCCCGACGTGCGCGGCCTGAGCGGGCTCGACATCGGCTGCGGCGAGGGCCACAACACCCGCCTCCTCGCCCAGCGGGGCGCGCGGGTGACGGCGATTGACGTTTCGCCCCGCTTCATCCGCCACGCCGTCGAGGCCGAGGCCAGCAAGCCGCTCGGCATCCGCTACGCCATTGCCAGCGCCGTCCAGCTCCCCTTCCCCGACGCCGCGTTCGACTTCGCCGTGGCGGTGATGAGCCTGATGGACGTGCCGGAGAACGACCGGGCGCTCGCCGAGGCCTGCCGCGTGCTCAAGCCGGGCGGGTTCCTCCAGTTCTCCATCACGCATCCCTGCACCGACACGCCGCACCGCCGCAACCTGCGGGGCGCCGATGGCAAGACCTATGCCATCGAGATCGGCCGCTACTTCCAGCGCACCGACGGGCGGATTGACGAGTGGCTCTTCGGCGCCGCCCCGCCCGAGGCCAAGGCCGGCCTCCCGCCCTTCCGAGTCCCTCGCTTCCACCACCCCCTCAGCGAGTGGCTCAACGCCGTCGTTGCCGCGGGTCTCGCCGTCGAGCGCGTCCAGGAGCCGCGCGCGAGCGATGACGTGGTGGCGCGATGCCATCACATGCAGGACACCCAGGTCGTCCCCTTCTTCCTCCACATCCGCTGTCGAAAGCCGACCCAATGATGAGCCGTTGCCGTTGCAGGGAGACCCAGACCGCGCACGCCCAAACGAGTTTGGGCGTGGCACCCACGTTTGCAGCCAGAGCTCCGGGGGTGCCACGCCCAGGCGGGTACGTGTTTGGCGAGGAGGCAACCATCCCCCCTCTCCCTCGGGGAGAGGGCTGGGGTGAGGGTGCTTTAGCCGCCGTGGGCGACCGAGAAGGCACCCTCACCCGCCCGCCCCTGGCGGGCGACCTCTCCCCAAGGGAGAGGTGGGCGGCCCCTGATGCAGGGCTGAACACGTGCCCAAGCTGTGCTTGGGCGTGCCTGGGGGGGGCCCGCCTGGTGCTGTGGCTTCTCCTGACCACCCTCGCCGCCGCCGAGGGCAGGGCCGGGGACATCGAGGAGCTGCTGGAAGGTGTCGCCCGCATCGCCGCGCCGGGGGCGCCCGGCTCGCTGTGCGTCTTCGGCGACGAGGCGTTCGCCGTCGTCGCGGGGGGCGCAGGCGGGGCGACACGCCAGCCGGTCGTGGCCGCCACCGCGCTGGGTAAGGGACGCGTCGTGGCGTTCGGCCACGACGGCTACTTCGGCGCCGAGGCGCTCGCCGCGGCCGACACGGGCCGCCTCGTGCTCAACGCGGTCCGCTGGGCCGCCCGCAAGCCGCCCGCCGAAGCCCGAATCGCCGTCCGACGCCAGGGCGGCCTCCTGGCCTTCCTCCAGAAGCAGGGCCTGAAGGCCGAAGCACTCGATGGGGCCGACTGGCACAAGAAGCTTGCCGAGTTCAGCGTCGTCTGTTGCCACTCGAATGAGCTTGCCGGCGACGCTGTGGGCATCTTCTTGAATGGCGGCGGGGGCCTCGTGGCCGCCGACACCGCCTGGGGCTGGCTCCAGCTCCATCCCGGCAAAAACCTCATCGCCGATCACCCGGGCAACCGCCTTCTGGCCCCCGCCGGCCTGGTGTGGGCCGACGGCATGGCCGAGCGCACCGACAAGGCGGGCTTTGCCGCAAACGTGGCCATTCCCCCATTCGTTCACGCCGGCCGCGCCCTCGACGCCCTCGAGGCGCATTCAGACGGGAAGGCGCAACTCAAGCCCGACGAGCTTGGGCAGGCGTCCCGAACCCTCACCAACGCCATCCGCTCCCTCCCAAAGGATGACAAACTGCTACGCCCCAGACTCGTCCTCCTCACACACAGAGGCGTGGTCAAGGCTGCCGATCGGCTAAAGAAGGGCGAGCCGATCAAGGACCCACTCGCCCGCCTTTGGCTGACCCTGGAGCTGGAGCACATGCGGGAGCTCCCGGCCGAGCAGGTCAAGGCGCACTGGCTGGCCGCCTGGTTCCCCGGCGAGGTGCCCGAAAAGGCCGAGCGCGTCGCGCGAAGCCTCGAGGTCAACGCCGCCATTCCCGGCTGGCACAGCACCGGCCTCTATGCTCCGCCCGGCGAGGTCGTGACTGTCGAGGTCCCGGCGTCGGCGGCGGGCAAGGGGCTGTGGGTGCGCATCGGCGCACACAGCGACTCCCTCTGGCACCACGAGGCCTGGCGGCGCGCGCCCGAGGTCTGCCGCCGATTCCCCCTGAACGCGGCTTCGACGAAGGCGGCCAACGCCTTCGGCGGCCCCATCTATATCGAGGTGCCCGGCGGCTCCAAGCTAGGCACCATCGGCGTCAAGGTCGCCGGAGCGGTCGAAGCCCCGCTCTACGTGCTCGGCAAGACGGAGCTCGCGGCGTGGCGCGAGACGATTCGCCTCCGCCCCGCCCCCTGGGCCGAGCTCGCAACCACCAAAGTCGTCATCACCGTTCCCTCCAAGAACGTCCGCACGCTCGACGACCCCGAGGACCTGATGAGGTTCTGGGACGGCGTGCTCGATGCCTGTGCGGAGCTGGCCACGGTCCCGACCGAGCGGCCGCGGCCCGAACGCTACGTGGCCGACGTGCAGATCAGCGCCGGCTACATGCACTCCGGCTACCCCCTCATGACCCACCTCGACATGGCGGAGGTGTTCGTGGACAAGAGGCGGATTCTGGCCGACGCCCACGGCGGCATCTGGGGCCTCTTCCACGAGATGGGCCATAATCACCAGTCGGGCGACTGGACCTTCGCCGGCACCGGCGAGGTCACGGTGAACCTCTTCACCCTCTACGTCTACGACAAGCTGCTGGGCCGCGCCCCCAAGTCCCTCCGCAGCTTCGGCCCGGAACCACGGGCGAAGTCCCTCAAGGCGTATCTCGCCACCGGCCCCGACTTCAACAAGTGGAAGAGCGACCCCTTCCTCGCCCTGCTCATGTACATTCAGCTCCAAGAGGCATTCGGCTGGGACACGTTCAAGAAGGTCTTCGCCGAGTACCGCGCACTCCCCGGCGGCCAGAGGCCGCGAAGCGACGACGAGAAGCGCGACCAGTGGATGACGCGCTTCTCGCGGGCCGTCGGACGTAACCTCGGCCCGTTCTTCCAGGCCTGGGGCGTCCCGACCTCTGACAAGGCCAGGGCCTCCATAGCCGATCTGCTGCCCTGGATGCCCGACGACTTCCCGAAGAAGGCGCCATGAAGTACAAACCTGACTGGCCCGAGGCCGCCGCACGCTGGGCCGCACTCTGGGAGGGCCGCCGCCTCGACCGCCCATGCATGGTCGTTACCGCACCCAGCGGCAAAGGCCGCGCCACCCCCCCGCCACAAACCGGCGAGGAGAAGTACCTCGACCCCGCCCACATCGTGCCCACCGTCCTCGCGCGCCTCGAAGGCACCTGCTTCGCAGGCGAAGCCGTCCCATCCGAGCTCCTCAACGGCGGCTGGCTCGCCACCACCTACGGCGCCACGCCACGCCTCAGCCTCGAAACCATCTGGTTCGAGCCCATCGCGCTCGACTGGGACAATCCGCCCGCCTTCGAGCTCGACTTCGATAGCCCCTGGTTCCGCCGCTACGAGGCCCTCCACCGCGCCGTCACCGCGGCCGCGGGCCGCGACGACTTCCTCGTCGGCCAGGTCTGCCTCCTCCCCGCGAGCGACATCCTGGCGCGCGTCATCGGCACCGAGGCATTCATGCTCGGCCTTGCCCAGCACCCCGCCTGGATGCGCGCCACGCTCCGCAAGCTCACCGAAAACTGGTGCCGCGTCATCGAGCACTTCCGCCGCCTCACCGCCGCGGCCAACGACTTCTGGTACGGCATCGCCGGCTGGGCGCGCTTCTGGGGACCCAAGCCTTTCGTCTCCACCCAATCAGACATCTCGTGCATGATTTCGCCCGCCATGTTCGAGGAGTTCGTCGTCCCCGAGCTCCAGTTCGTCGGCGAGCGCTTCGGGCGGGTCTGGTATCACCTCGACGGCCCGGGCGCCGAGCGGCACCTCCCGCGCCTCCTCTCCCTCGACGCCATCCGCGTCATCCAGTGGGTCCCTGGGGCAGGCCGTCCCCCGAACGGCCCGGCCTACCTCGGCCTATACCGCGCCGTCCAGGCCGCGGGCCGCGTCGTCCACATCGCCGTCCCGAAAGCCAACGTCGAGCCCCTCGTCGAGTCCCTCGACCCCGCCCTTCTGTGCATCGAGACCTGGTGCGACACCCCTCGCGAGGCCGGTGAGCTCCTCCTCGCCGCCCGACGCTGGTCACAATGCGCAATTCGCAATTCGCAATCCGTAATCCGTAATCCGTAACCAGAGAGGGGAAGAAGCCCGAGGATGACACGTCTCTTCCTTGTCTGGTTACGGATTACGGATTACGGATTGCGGGTTCAAAGGAAAGGATGCCATTCATGAAGCCGAGAGCCCTGCAATCGTGCATCTTCCTCGCGTTGTCCGCCTCTGCCACCGAGGCCCCCGCCCCACTCGCCTGGCTTAGCATTGATAAGGGCATCGAGGCCGCGCAGGAATACGACGGTGTGCCCTACATTTGGCTCGGGCGGGCCGACATCCACCTGACGATTGACGTGCCGCCTAAGCCGGGCCATGTGCTCGAGCTGGCCTGGGGCGCGAAGAACGATACCCGCGAGGCGCTTATCACCATCAATGGCCAACAGCTCAAGCTCAGCGCCGGCGGCTACGCCGGCTTCAAGCCGCTCCTCGTCTCTGTCCCCGACAAGGTCGCGGGCCAGCGCTACGACATCGCCCTCACCCGCCTCGGCGAGAGGGCGGCCTTCATCTCCGCAGTCCGGCTCCTGAGCAAAGAGAAGCCCGACGAGGAGGGCGTTGACCCGAAGAAGCCCGCCCACAAGATCGCGCTGAAGCTCGACGTGAAGGCCCTCCCCACCAGCCCGCCCCAGGGCGAGGCCTTCCCCGAGATGCGCAAGGTCTGGGACACCCCCCACCCTGCCCCCGCCACGCCGCTTGCCGACGCCAAGCTGGAGGCCGCGTTCCGCGAGGCTGAGAGGAACGGCCGCCTCGCCAACGAGATGCTCTTCCGCTGCCGCAGATTCGTCGAGGGCTGGCTCGCCCACGCCGACCCCAAGAGCGGCCTCATCCCACGCAACCTCGGCGCCAACCGCGACCTCTGGGCCGTCAAGGACTCCGCGGCCGACAACTACCCCTTCATGGTCCTCACCGCCGCGCTCACCGACCGCGCGCTCTTCGACGGGCGCATGCTCGACATCCTCCGCGCCGAGGCGAAGCTCGCCACCCGCCTCGGCCGCCTGCCCGAGGACTGGTCGTTCGCCAAGCAGTCGTTCGCCTCGCAGAAGCCAAACCTCCAGGCCGTCATCTTCGGCGCGTCCGAATACGTCAAGGACGGCCTCATCCCCCTCACCGAGTGGCTCGGTCCAAGCCCCTGGTCAGAGCGGATGATCGCTATCCTCGACGACCTCTTCAAGCACGCCGAGCTGAAGACCCCCTTTGGCGACATCACCACCACCAACGTCGAGGTCAATGGCGACCAGCTCCAGGCCCTCTCCCGCGTCTATTGGATGACCGGCGACAAGAAGTATCTCGAGTGGGCGGTCCGCCTCGGGGACTACTACCTCCTCGGCGACAACCACCCGACCCGCAACTTCGCCAGCCTGCGCCTCCGCGACCACGGCTGCGAGGTCGTCTGCGGACTCACCGAGCTCTACCTCGCCACCGCACACGCCCTGCCCGAAAAGAAGAGAGCCTACGAGAAGCCCATCCACGACATGCTCGACCGCATCCTGGAGGTCGCACGCACCCCCAACGGCATGCTCTACAACGCCTTCAACCCCAAGACCGGGGAGCACGACAAGGGCATCTGCGACACCTGGGGCTACAACTACAACGGCTTCTACACCGTCTGGCTGCTCGACAAGACCGAGGCCTACCGCGACGCCGTGCGCCACGTCCTCAAGCGCCTCCCCGAGCTCACCACCTACCATTGGGGCTCGGCCGACGAATACGCCGACTCCATCGAAGGCGCCATCAACCTCTACAACCGCGAACCCGTCCCCGAAGCCGCCGCCTGGCTCGACAGCGAAATCCACGACATGTGGCGCGTCCAGAAGCCCGACGGCATCGTCGAGGGCTGGCACGGCGACGGCAACTCTGCCCGCACCGCCATCATGTACGCCCTCTGGAAGACTCTAGGGCTCACGGTCCAGCCCTGGCGCCCCGACCTCCGCCTCGGCGCCGCAGCCCATCCGGACTCCGAATCACGCATCACGGGTCACGCATCACGCCTCTGCCTCAGCCTCCTCGCCGACAAGCCCTGGGAGGGACGCCTGGTCTTTGACAAGCCCCGCCATAAAGCGCACCTGCGCATGCCCCTCGACTACCCCCGCATCAACCAGTTCCCCGAATGGTTCACCGCCGAGGAGAGCAAGCGCTACACCCTCCGCCGCCCGCCAGCCGACAAGGAGTCCGCCCACACGGGCAAAGAGCTCCAGGACGGCCTCCCCATCACCCTCCAGCCTGGCGCCGAGCTCCGCCTCATCCTCGCCCCGGCCTCGCAGTGACTCTCCCAAGGCGTAGCCGCAAGCGTCCCGCTTGCGCACCGCCCTGACCCTCGACAAGCGGGACGCTTGTCGCTACAGGGACGCCCCAGCGGAGAGCAGCCTGGGCGTGGTCGGAAGTAGCCCGCCCCTCCGGGGCGGAAGGAGTCCGCGTCGGAGACGCGGGCCACGTGGCTTGCCCCTTCCTCGTTGCGAAGCTTTCCTCGTTGCGAAGCTCCGGCTTCGCAACGCAGGCGGTGCGGCTCCCGCCGCTGGCGGCTGAAGCGGGAGCTTCACGTGCGGCGTCGCGAAGCCGGAGCTTCGCGACGAGGAAAGGCTTGCCACTCGGCCAGCGTCCGTGGCGTCTCTTGCGCGCCGCGAGCGGTCGGTGGTGCATGTCGGAGTTCATGAACTCCGACATGGGCTGCGACGTTACCCGCCAGCGTTACAGCAGGAAGACAAGTGGCGGGAGACGGGACCAGCTTCCTCGTTGCGAAGCTCCGGCTTCGCAACGCAGGCGGCGCGGCTCCTGCCGCTGGCGGCTGAAGCGCGAGCTTCACAAGCGCCGTCGCGAAGCCGGAGCTTCGCGACGAGGAAAGAGTGAAGAACGAGGACGATGGGGGAAACCTATCGCCCCTTGTCAATGGCTTGGAGGCGCTCGCGGGCCTTGGCGGCCCACTCGGTGGCGGGGTGCTTTTCGATGATCTTGAGGAGGTAGTCCTTCGCCTTGTCGGGCCGGGCGGCGCGGAGGAAGTTGTCGGCGAGGGCGAGCCAGGAGCGGCACTCGCGGTCGGCTTGCTCGGAGGCGGTCTTCGGCGGCGGCTCGACGGACGACTCGCCCTTTGCCGAGTCAATGGCCTTGCGGACCTCGGGGTCCGACTGGAGCTTGCGGATGAGGGCGTCGGCCTTCTCGGCGAAGGGGGAGCCGTCGTAGCGGGTGGCGAGTGAGGCGAGGAGGCGAGCGGCGTCGGCGTAGCGCTTGTCGGCGATGCCTCTCTCGGCCTCGGCGAGCTGGCCTTCGGCACGCTCGGCGATGGCCTTGGCCGCCTTGGCCGCCGCGAGGCACGATTCGTCGGTGTCGGAGACCTGCGCCGCCTCGTCGTAGAGGGTGTATGCCTTGCCGAGTCGGCCGGCCTGTTCCGCGGCGCGAGCGGCGGCGAGGCGGGCGCGGGCGGCCTTGAGGGGCGCTGCGCTGCGGAGCCAGTCGCGGAGCACCTGGGTGTCGGTCTTCATCTGGTGGCCGAGGCCGGGGTAGGGCTCGAAGGTGACGTCGGCCCCCGCCTTGCGGTAGAACTCGGCGCCCTTCTGGGCGGCGGGGAAGTTCGGGTCCTTGTCGCCGCAGCCGATGTAGATCGGCTTCTTCCGCACGGCGCCCGGGGGCTTGAGCGGGGAGTCGAACTTGCGGCGCCCCGCGCCGAGGATGGCGACGCCGGCCCAGGTGCCGGCCCCGGCCTCGCCCATGGCGCTGGCGATCCAGCCGCCCATCGAGAAGCCGCCGACGATGAGCTGCTCGCGGTCCACCTTGAGCCGGCTCTCCACGAGTGCCACGGCTGCGAGGGCGCAGTCCACCTCGCGGGAGGCGTAGCGGTCCAGCTCCGCCATCGTCATCGGCTTGGCGATGTCGGGCAGGTAGCCCATTCCGAGGATGATGAAGCCCTTGCCGGCCGTGAGGTCCCTGAAGGGCCAGGTGGTGGGCTGGCCGGCCTGGCCGTGGTAGCAGGCGATGAGGGGCCAGCGGCGGGCCGGCGTGTAGTCGCTCGGCACGTAGACGATGAAGTGGCCGCAGCCGATCTTCGGGTCGTCGAGGCGCGACTCCTTCCCAGGCGGCAGAGCGGGGACCGCTGCGGACGCCTTCTCCTTGTCAGCCCCCAACGCCGCGGCGACGCCTCCCGCCAGGATTGCCAGGGCAAGACGGTTCATCGTGTTACTTGGTCATTAAGGATTGGGTGTTGCGTATTCAGCTTGGACTTCCCGCGCGTCGAACACACGTGGGCAACACGCGAGCAGGCCGCACTCGGAGGCGCTTCTGCCGTTCGCCCGCTCCGCTGAGAATAGAAAGCGGCGACACGTCACCGCACTCCATACTCCCGCTCGCCCAAGGGGCGGGAAATGTGGAGTGCGGCATCGCAGATGCCGCTTTGCATGCCAGCGGAGCGAGATAGAAGCCCCCAGCTTACGCCTGGACCTCAGTGTCGCGCAGAGCGTCCTTGAGGTTCTGGTGCCCTTCGTCCAGTTCCGCCCCGCTGAGGCTGACCACAGGGATGTCGGACTCAGCCATGAGTTCGCGGAAGTCCCACGGGCTCATGCCGAGAAGCTCCGCGGCGCGGCCTTGCGAGATGACCTCGCGCTTGACGAGGTCCAAGACGGCTGCACGCCTGAGGTGTTCCCTGGCAGCTTCCGCGGAGCCCAGGAGCTGCACCAGTTCGTCAGGCACAGGCACCTCAAGTCTGGTCATGGCGCCACGCTCCACTTCAGGCGGATTCCTCTCGCACCAACAGTAGCATACTCCGCGTGGGATGGATGTCAAGCGCGCCAGGTCGAATCGGGCAATCACCCCAGCTCATCCTTGGCCGCGCGCTGCATGAGGTCGCGGACCGCGGCCGTGGGGTCCGTGCCTCGGAAGAGGACGCGATAGACCTGTTCGGCGATGGGCAACTCGACGCCGTGGCGGCGGGCGAGGGCGCGGACGGAGAGGGTGGTGCGGACGCCCTCGGCGACCATCTGCATCCCGGCGAGGATGTCCTTGAGGCTCTTGCCCTGGGCGATCTGGATGCCGACGGCGCGGTTGCGCCCGTAGGGGCTGGTGCAGGTGGTGATGAGGTCGCCGATGCCGGCGAGGCCGGCGAAGGTGTCGCGCCTCGCGCCCATCGCGACGCCGAGGCGGGTCATCTCGGCTAGGCCGCGGGTGAGGAGGGCGGCCTTCGCGTTGTCGCCGAGGCCAAGCCCGTCGCAGATGCCTGCGGCGATCGCCACCACGTTCTTCACGGCTCCGCCGAGCTCAACGCCTACAACGTCGGTGGTGGTGTAGACGCGGAAGCGGTCGGTCATGAAGAGCTGCTGGGCACGGCGGGCGAGCGCGGCGTTGCGGCTGGCGGCGGTCACTGTTGCCGGCAGGCCGCGCGCGACCTCCTCCGCGTGGCTCGGGCCGGAGAGAGCGACCACTGGCACGCGATAGCGGCGTGTGTGGTTTTCTGTGGGCGGGGCCTCCGTGCCCCGCGGGGCAGAGACGCCCCGCCCACAACCGAGGACATCCGTGACGATCTGCGTCGGCCGCAGGAGCGTGCGGTTTTCGATCCCCTTGGCCACGCTCACAATGGGCACGCCGCCCAATCTACCTTGGTGGCACAGGCCTCTGGCCTGTGTGCCACAGGCGGGACGCCTGTGCCACCAAGAATGGGCCAGGCGGCGCAGGACGCCGCGCATGAACTGGGAAGGGACGGCGAGCACGAGCAGCCCGGCCCCTTCCACGGCGGCGGCGAGATCGCTGGTCAGCTCAATGGCCTCGGGCAGGGGGATGCCGGGCAGGAACTTCACGTTCTCGCGGCGCCGACGCATCTCCTCGATATAGTCGGGGAAGGCGCCCCAGAGGCGCACGCGGTTCCCCTTGCCGGCCAGGAGCAGGGCCAGGGTGGTGCCCCAGCCGCCGTCGCCGATTACCGTGACGTTATCCGCCTTGCTCAAAGCTCATCCTTCATCAGGGTTCGAGCATCATATTGTCAATCAGCCTTGTGCCCGCGATTCGGACGGCGAGGAGGGCGACAGTTGGGCCGCGGAGCGTGTCCACGGGGGCCAGGGTGTCGGGGTCAGCGATGGCGATGTAGTCAATCTCGCAGGGGCCGCCCGCGAGGATTTCGGACCGTATGAGGTCGGCGAGGAGCGCGGCGTCGCGCTCGCCCGCAGCGACGGCTCCCCTGGCGCGCTCCAGGGCGCTGGCGAGGCAGGCCGCCTGGCGCCGCGCCGCGGGGTCGAGGTAGCGGTTCCGCGAGCTCATCGCAAGTCCGTCGGGCTCGCGGACGGTTGGGGAGATGACGACCTCCATCGGGAGGCCGAGCTGGCGTGCCATGCGGCGGACCATGAGGGCCTGCTGGTAGTCCTTCTGGCCGAAGTAGGCCCGGTGCGGCTGGACGACGTTGAAGAGCTTGAGGCAGACGGTGAGGACGCCGCGGAAGTGGCCCGGGCGGCACTCGCCCTCGAGGCGGCGAGCCGTGTCGTCGTCCTGGCTCACCCAGGTGCAGAAGCCCTCGGGGTAGATTTCGGAGGCGTCGGGCGCGAAGAGGGCGTCCACGCCCACGCTCTCGCACAGGCGGCTGTCGCCCGCCAGGTCGCGCGGGTAGCGGGCGAGGTCCTCCTTCGGGCCGAACTGAGCGGGGTTGACGAAGATCGAGACGACGGCGATGCCGCACTCCGCCTTGGCGCGGCGCACGAGGCTGAGGTGCCCCTCGTGAAGCGCGCCCATGGTGGGCACGAAGCCGATCGAGGCGCCGGCCGCACGGTGGGGGGCGAGGAAGCTGCGGAGGGCGGAGATGGTGGCGAAAGTGTGCATCTCGGATTGATCGGACGGATCCGACGGATCGGACGGATCCGACAGATCGAATTGAGGAGAGGACATAGGCCTCACGGGGCCTTGCGGACGACTGGTGTGTAGTATTGGACGCCGTGGTCGTGGCGGCCGAGCTGCTCGATGAGGTTGGCGAGCTCCGTGGGGTCGGCGGCCACGTTCACCTCGTCGGTGTTCACCACCAGGAGCGGTGCGGCGGCGTAGTCGAAGAAGTAGCGGTTGTAGGTTTCCACCACGGTGCGGAGGTAGTCGAGCTCCATCGGCCCTTCGAAGTCGTAGCCGCGCTTGCGGATGCGCGCCATGAGGGACTCCACGCTGGCCTGTAGGAGGACGACGATGTTGGGCTTTGGGATGCCGCTGGGGAAGAGGGCGGCGATGCGGTGGTAGAGCCGCAGCTCCTCGTCGCTAAGCGTCACGCTCGCGAAGACGTTGTCCTTGTCGAAAAGGTAGTCGGTGACAGTGACCTTGTGGAAGAGGTCGCGCTGGTAGATCTCCTGCTGCTGCTTATAGCGTGAGGCGAGGAAGAAGAGCTGGGTCTGGAAGGCGTAGCGTTTCGGGTTCTCGTAGAAGTGGCGGAGGAAGGGGTTGGCCTCGGACTCTTCGAGGATCACGCGCGCGTTGAGCGCGCCGCCGAGGGCGCGAGCCAGGGTGGTCTTGCCCACCCCGATGGGGCCTTCGACCGCGATGTACGTGAACTCGTGGCTCACGAAAACTCCCAATCACGACACGCGGGTAAGGAGCTCGGCGACCGTGAGGCCGAGGACCGGGTGAACGGCGCCTGGGGCGATCTCGGCGAGGGGCGCGAGGACGAAGCGCCGCTCGTGCATCCGCGGGTGCGGCACGGTCAGCCGCTCGGTCCGCACCACGAGGCCGCCGTAGAGCAACAGGTCCAGGTCGAGCGTTCGCGGCCCCCAGCGCTCGCCTCGGACGCGCCCCAGGGCGTCCTCGATGGCCAGGAGGCGATCGAGGAGTTCCTCGGGGCCGAGGCTAACGGCGAGATGAGCCGCACCATTCAGGAACCTCGGCTGGCCCGGCGGCCCGCCGACGGGCTCGGTCTCGACGAACGCCGAGGTTGCGACGACCTGGATGCCTTCGGCGGCGCCCAGGCGGCGAAGCGCCTCGCGGAGCGACCCCGCGCGGTCGCCCAGGTTGCTGCCCAGGCCCACGTATGCGTTCGCCATCAGATGCGCCCCGTGGGCCCCAGGTGGCCCGCACGGACGGGATTGTAGCAGAAGCCGGGGGCGTTTGCAAGACTGTGATATGCCACGAGTATGGCCCCCAGTTCTGGCAACGTTCGTCGGCTCCGAAGCTCCGAAGGGAGCGTACTATAGCAGCCCAGTGCGAAGCCCTGGGAAAGGCGGGCGGCCAGATTCAGCCCTGTAGGGGCGTACTAGCCGCCCTGGGCAGGATATGGCGCCCAGACCGCATAGTACGCCCCTTCAGGGCTGACCCACCCATCGCTCCCTTCCCAGGGCTTCGCCCTGCTCTTTGCCCACATCTCGGGGCCTTGTAGCCCGCCGACGCGGGCGACCCAGCCGTAGCCCAGGGCGACCGAAGGGAGCCCTGGGATCGCGCGTCCCCCCCATCCAAGCCCCCGAAGGGGGCGTTTCACGCCCATTGAATC
>Ga0194112_10006206_pt1 | contig 15885 bp, 13 predicted proteins | sample TA2MahC400mmetaG_FD_146191 | JGI IMG/M metagenome (GOLD analysis project Ga0194112, IMG submission 146191) | Freshwater microbial communities from Lake Tanganyika, Tanzania - TA2015016 Mahale Deep Cast 400m | ecosystem: Environmental > Aquatic > Freshwater > Lake | place: Tanzania: Lake... | reverse complement strand
TCATCGACTTCTATTCCCACACCTGCCGGCCGTGCCGGATGATGCATCCCGTCGTCGAAAGCCTGGCCAAGCGGCGGGCGGGGGAGATCACCGTCCTCAAGGTCAACACGGACGAGAATCCCGACCTGGCCTCGGCCTTTCGCATCCAGGCCGTGCCGACGTTCGTCGTCATGAAAAGGGGCGTCGAGATGGGGCGGACGGCGGGGGCGATGTCGGAGATGGATTTTTCCCTCTGGGTCGCCTCGAAGTCTTAGGAATGGGGAATGCCGAAGAGGGGACTCGAACCCCTACGAGCGGTTAAGTGCTCACTAGCCCCTCAAGCTAGCGTGTCTGCCAATTCCACCACTTCGGCATCATAGGCCTTGGCCCGGAGGGCGTCTATTTTTTATCCGGGGCGCTCGGAGGCTTTTCCTCGGTTTTCGCGGGAGGCTGGGTCTCGGTCTTCGCCGGAGGCGTCACCGCCGCGGCCTTATCGTCGGGTTTCGCCGCGGGCAGAGTCTGGGCGGCGGCGTCTTTCGCCGGGGCCTCGACTCCGCTCACGGCCGACTTTCCTTGCGTGCCCGAAAGAATCCACAGGCTGAGCGAGGTGACCATGAACAGGATGGCGCAGACTTGCGTGACCTTGGACATGATCGTCGCCGTGCTCCGGGGCCCGAAGGCCGTCTGGCTGCCCCCCCCGCCGAAGGCCCCGGCGAGGTCGGCGGCCTTGCCCGACTGGAGAAGGACGGCGACAATCAGGATGATGCAGATCAATACGTGGACGATCGTGATGAGCGCGGTCACCTTATTTCACTTCCTTAAAGGCCTTGATCGCTTCCGCGGCAATCTCGATGAAAGAAGCCGCCTCCAGGGAGGCCCCTCCGACGAGAAATCCGTCGATGTTCCGTTCCCGGAACAAAGCGTAGGCGTTGGCGGGTTTGACCGACCCGCCATAAAGGATTATAGCACAAGAAGATGCCTCTTTTCCATACTTGTCTTCGAGTTGCCGGCGGATGAAGGCCTGGGTTTCCTCGGCCTGGGCGGGGGTGGCCGTTCGCCCCGTGCCGATGGCCCAGACGGGTTCATAGGCCAAGACGATGCGCCGGAAGGAGGCCTCGTCCAATCCGTCCAGGCCGCCGGCCATTTGAGTTCCGAGGATGTCCCATGTCCGGCCCGATTCCCGCTCGGCCAGGGTCTCGCCGATGCAGACGATCGGCCGGAGCCTCGACCGGAGGGCGGCGGCGATCCTCTTTTTGACGGTCTCGTCCGTCTCGCCGAAGTCCTGCCGCCTTTCGGAGTGCCCGACGAGGACAAAATCGCAGCCGGCGTCGGCCAGCATCGGCCCCGAGATTTCGCCCGTGTAGGCCCCTTTGTCTTCCCAGAAGAGGTTCTGGCCGCCCAGGGCGACAGGCGAACCGGCGATCGTTTCGGCCGCTTCCGCCAAGGCCGTATAGGGGGGAATGACGACGAACTCGGCTTCGGCCAGCGCCCGGGACGCCCGGACGATCTCTCCGACGAGGGCCCGGGCTTCGGCTCTGGTCGTGTGCATCTTCCAATTCCCGGCGATGAACGGTTTTTTCCGGGGAGCCATGGGAGTTCCTCTAGGGCCTTTCGAGGGCTTCGATCCCGGGCAGCGTCTCGTTGGCGATGAATTCGAGGCTTGCCCCGCCGCCGGTCGAGATATGGGTGATTTTTTCGGTCACGCCGGCCTTGGCCGCGGCGGCGATGGAATCCCCGCCGCCGATGATCGTCACGGCCTTCGAAACGGCGACGGCTTGAGCGATGGCCATCGTCCCTTCGGCGAAGGCCGGAGTTTCGAACACCCCCAGAGGGCCGTTCCAGAAGACCGTCTTGGCCCGGGCGATGACCTCTCGATAGACGGCCACGGTTTTCGGGCCGATGTCGACGCCCATGAGGTCGGCGGGGAAGGGGAGGCCGTCGACCACCTGATCGACCCGGCCGGATTCGATCGACGCCGTCAGGACGTGGTCGAGGGGAAGAACCAAATTCACGCCTTTCTCCTCGGCCTTGGCGAGAATCCCGCGAGCGATCTCGACCTTGTCGGGCTCGACGAGCGATTTTCCGGCGTTCCCGCCTTGGGCCAGAAAGAACGTGTAGGCCATGGCCCCGCCGATGAGGATGTCGTCGGCCTTGAGGAGAAGGTTCTCGATCACCGGGATTTTGTCCTCGGTCTTGGCCCCGCCGAGGATGGCGACATAGGGTTTTTCGGGGTGGATGGCCTTGCGGAGGTAGTCGACCTCTTTTTTCATGAGATAGCCGGCGGCCACGACCGGAACACGGCCGGCGATTCCGACGACCGAGGCGTGGGCGCGGTGGCTCGAGCCGAAGGCGTCGTTGACGAAGACGTCGATCTCCTCGGCCAGGGCCGCGGCTAGGGCGGGGTCGTTTTTCGTCTCGCCGGGATGGAAGCGGACGTTTTCGAGGAGGAGAACGCCGCCGGGGACGAGACCGGCCTTGAGCTTGGCGACCTCCGCACCGACGACGTCGGGAGCCATGGCGACGTCCCGGCCGAGAAGCTCGGCCAGGCGGCGGGCCACCAGCTGAAGGCTCATCGCCGGGTCGGGCTTCCCCTTGGGCCGGCCGAGATGAGAGGCGAGGACGAGCTTGGCCCCGCGGGCGAGAAGGTATTCGATGGTCGGGAGCGAAGCCCGGATCCGGGTATCATTACGGATTTCCCCTTTGTCGTTCAGGGGGACGTTGAAGTCCACTCGGACGAAGACCGCCTTGCCCCGGACGTCCAGGTCTTCGACGAGCTTCATGGCGGTCACCGGGCGATGTATTTGATGAGGTCGAGGCAGCGGCAGGAGTAGCCCCACTCGTTGTCGTACCAGGCCATGACCTTGAGGAGGTGGCCGTCGATGACTTTGGTCGAGAGGCCGTCGACGATGGCCGAGTGGGGATTGGACATGAAATCGACCGAGACGAGCGGCTCCTCGGTGTAGGCGAGGATGCCCTTGAGCTCGCCGGCCGCGGCTTTCTGGAAAGCGGCGTTGACGTCCTTGTCGGTGACCGGCTTCTTCATAACGGCGACGAGGTCGACGAGGGAGACGTTGGGGGTCGGAACGCGGATGGCGATCCCGTCGATTTTCCCCTTGAGCTCGGGAAGGACGAGGCCGACGGCCTTGGCCGCTCCGGTCGTCGTCGGGATCTGGGACACGGCCGCGGCCCGGGCGCGCCGGAGGTCCTTGTGCGGCTGGTCGAGGATCTTCTGGTCGTTCGTGTAGGCGTGGATCGTCGTCATGAATCCCTTTTCGATCCCGAACGCCTCGTGGAGGACCTTGGCCACCGGGGCCAGGCAGTTCGTCGTGCAGGAGGCGTTGGAGAGGACGTGGTGTTGGGCCGGGTCGTAGGACTTCTCGTTAACGCCCATGACGATCGTCGCGTCGGGGTCGGTGGCCGGCGCCGAGACGATGACCTTCTTGGCTCCGCCCTTCTCGATGTGCTTGATGACGTCGGGGCGCTTGGTCCATTTGCCCGTCGATTCGACGACGATCTCGACGCCGAGGTCCTTCCAGGGCAGGTCGCCGGGGTCCTTGACGGCCAGGACCTTGAGCGCCTTCCCGTCGGCGATGATCGCCTCGCCCTCCGCCCGGACTTCGCCCTTGAAGCGGCCGAGGACGGAGTCGTACTTCAGGAGATGGGCCAGGGTTTTGGCGTCGGTGATGTCGTTGGCGGCGACGAATTCGAGGGCGGGGTCGCCGGCCGCCGCCCGGAAGATGTTCCGGCCGATGCGGCCGAAGCCGTTGATGCCGATCTTGATAGCCATGCCGAAGACCTCCTTGAGATTCTCGGATATTAGCTTGAAAAAGGAGAATTAAGATAGCACAAGCCGGTGCCTATTTCAACGAGGGGCGTCCCTCTTTTATGGTAGAATCGGTCCGGGAGAAGTTATGAAAATCTTGACGTCCGCGGAAATGCGGGAGGTTGACCGGATCGCCATCGAGGAGGTCGGAATCCCCGGCCCGGTCCTCATGGAGAACGCCGGGCGAGGGATCGTCGACGTCCTTCTAACCCGTTTTCCGAGGGTCGAGAGGGAGCGCGTCGTCGTCGTCGCCGGCCGGGGAAACAACGGGGGCGACGGGCTCGTCGTCGCCAGGCATCTCCGGAACCGGGGAGGCAACCCCGTCGTCCTCCTCCTCGCCGCCAAGGAGGAGGTCAAAGGAGACGCGGCCCTCAACCTAGCGGTCGCGGAGAAGTCCGGCGTCGACGTCCGGGACGCTTCGACGGACCTGTGCTGGAAGAAGGTTCGTCCGGCCCTGGCGGAGGCGACGGTCATCATCGACGCGATATTCGGGACGGGCCTCACGAAACCGGCCGAGGGGTTGTTCGCCGAGGCGATCGGGGACATCAACAAGGCTTCCGGCTTCAAGATCGCCGTCGACATCCCCTCGGGGCTTTCGTCCGACACGTTCAAGGTTATCGGGCCGGCGGTCAAGGCCGACCTGACCGTGACCTTGGCGGCCCCGAAGGTCGTCCACATCTTCCCGCCGGCCCAGGAATCCGTCGGCGACCTCGTCTGCGCCGATATCGGGATGCCGCCCTCGCTCTTCGAGAACGAAAGCCTCAGGCTCGAGATGGTCGAGAAGAAAGACGTCTCTCCCTTTTTCCGGAAAAGAAAGCGCGACGCGCACAAGGGCTCCTACGGGCACGTTTTCATCCTTTCCGGCTCGCTGGGCAAGACGGGGGCGGCCGTCATGGTGGCCAAGGCCGCTTACAGGACGGGAGCGGGACTCGTGACGGTCGGCACGCCGGCCGGATGCGTCCCTATCATCGCCAAATCCATGGTCGAGCTCATGACCGAGCCCTTGACGGAGACCAAAGAGAAAACGCTCTCGGCCGAGGCCCTTCCCCGAATCATGGGCCTCCTTGAAGGAAAATATGCCGCGGTCATAGGTCCGGGAATATCCACCCATCCTTCGACCGCCGATCTTGTCCGGAGCCTGATTCCGAGACTCAAGATTCCCGCGGTCATCGACGCCGACGGGCTGAATGATCTGGCGGAAGATCCTTCCCTCCTCAAGAAAGCGTCGGCTCCCCTCGTCCTGACTCCCCACCCGGGCGAGTTCGCCCGCCTCACCGGGCGGACGACGCAGGAGGTCTTGGACGGCCGTCTCGAGCTCGTTCCCCGCTTCGCCCGGGAACACGCGCTCTATCTTGTCTTGAAAGGCTATCGGACGCTCATCGCCGCGCCCGACGGCCGCGTTTTCGTCAATCCCACGGGCAATCCGGGAATGGCCACGGGCGGCTCGGGCGACGTCCTGAGCGGGATGATCGCCTCGTTCATCGGCCAGGAGCCGGATTTTTTGGGCGCGATCCTGGCCGCCGTTTACCTTCACGGCTTGAGCGGCGACCTCGCCGCGGCGAGGTTGTCCGAGAGGGCTCTCATCGCCGGCGATATCATCCGCTTTCTCCCTCCGGCCATCAAGTCGCTGGAGTCCGGACAGTCCTGACGAGAGGGAGCCGTGCTCGGCGGCGAATTCTTGACGAAATCGGCGGCCGGAACGCTCCGGTTGGCGAAGAGGTTCGGACGGAGCCTGAAGGGCGCCGAGGTCGTCTTCCTCATCGGCGAGCTCGGTGCGGGGAAGACGGTCTTTGCCAAAGGGATCGCGGCCGGCCTGGGCCTGCGAAAAGTCCGAGACGTCTGCAGCCCGACCTTCACGTTGCTCAACGTCTACAAGGGCCGCGTTCCGATTTATCACCTCGACCTCTACCGGCTCGGGGGCCGGGAGGAGATCCGGGATCTCGGTTTCGAGGACTACATCGGCGAGGGCGTCATCCTCGTCGAGTGGGGCGAAAAAATTGATTTCCCCCTGCCCGCCGTCCGGGTGACGATCCGGATCGAGTCCGGCGGCCGACGCCGGATCACGATCGACCCGGGAATCCGGAAAGGCGATTCTGGCCGGAGGAGAATGAATTCCCTATAATGATCGCAGTCCGCCGGAAGGAGAGTGTCGCCGATGACGATCGATGAGCTGAAAACCAAGATTTACGAGGTCAAGGATTTTCCGAAGCCGGGAGTCGGCTTCAAGGACATTACCCCGCTCGTCGCCGACCCGAGGAGCTATCAGGACGTCATCGACCGGATGGCGGAATGGGCGCGGGATAAGAAGCCCGACCTCATTGTCGGAATCGAATCCCGGGGCTATCTTTTTGCCGCCCCGATCGCCCGGGAGCTGCGGCTGGGATTGGTTGTCATTCGGAAGAAGGGCAAGCTGCCGCGGAAGACGGTCTCGGTCCGGGCGCCGAACGAATACGCCGTCGAGCATTTCGAGATGAACGAGGATGCCGTCCGGCCGGGAGATCGGGTCCTTGTCATCGACGACCTCATCGCCACGGGCTCGTCCTCGATCGCCGCCCTCGACCTCGTCAAGCTTCTCCGGGGCGTCCCTGTCGGCTTCGGGGCCGTCGTCGACCTCGCCTTTCTCCAAGGAGTTCCGGCCATCCGGAAAGCCCATCCCGAGGTCGACATCTTCACTCTGGTCCGCTACGACTGATCCGCCGAAGAAAGGGGGAAGCCATGTCGGGCATCCTGGATCGATTCTTCAAGCTCCGGGAGTCGGGGACGAGCGTCCGGACCGAGTTCGTAGGCGGGGCGACGACGTTCATGACGATGTCCTACATCATCTTCGTCCAGCCGGCCATCCTTTCCCAAACCGGGATGGACCGGGGAGCGGTCATGGCCGCGACGTGCATCGCCAGCGCCGTGGCCACGCTCCTCATGGGACTCCTGGCCAACTACCCGATCGCCCAGGCGCCGGCCATGGGGCACAACGTCTTTTTCGCCGTCATCGTCTGCGGAGTGATGGGGTATTCCTGGCAGGCCGCCCTCGGGGCGATCTTCATCATCGGGATCGTCCAGATCATCCTGACCGCCGTCGGTTTCTACGACAAGCTCGTCGCCGCCGTCCCGGACGGCTTGAAACACGCCATCGCCGTCGGGATCGGACTCCTCATCGCCCTCATCGGGCTCGAATACGGGGGAATCGTCGTCCCCTCGCCGGGAACGTATATCGGCCTGGGCGATTTGACCTCCATGCCCGTCCTCCTCGTTCTCTTCGGCGTCGCCCTGACCTCGATCCTAATGGTCGTCCGCGTTCCGGGGGCCATCCTTCTCGGGATTCTGGCCACGGCCCTGCTGGGCATCCCCTTGGGGATCGTGAAATACGCCGGAATTGTCGCCGCTCCGCCCAGCTTGGCTCCGACCTTCTTCAAGCTCGACATCGGCGGGGCGTTCCAGACGGGCTTCTTCACCGTTCTCTTCGTTTTCTTCTTCCTCGACATGTTCGACTGCGTCGGGACGCTCATCGGGGTGAGTTCCTCGGCGGGATTTCTCAAGGACGGCAAGCTCCCTCGGGCCAACCGGGCCATCCTGGCCGACGCTATAGGGACCGTCGAGGGGACCCTTCTCGGGACTTCGACCGTTTCGAGTTATATCGAAAGCGCGACGGGAATCGCCGCCGGAGCCCGGACAGGGCTGGCCAATGTCTTCACGGCCTTATTTTTCGTCGCCGCCCTGTTTTTCAGCCCCTTGGCATCGATGATCTCCGGTGAGGTCAAGTCGGGGGATCTCGTCCTCAGGCCGGTCATCGCCCCGGCGCTCCTCCTCGTCGGCTACCTTATGATGCGCTCGGTCCGGCTCATCGACTGGGACGACCTGAGCGAAGCCATTCCGGCTTTCCTGGCGATCGTCCTCATGCCCCTGACCCAGAGCATCACCGAGGGGATCGCCTTCGGCTTCATCAGCTACGCCGTCTTGAAGCTCGTCTCCGGCCGCGGCCGCCGGGTCCATTGGCTCGTGTATCTTTTCTCGGCCCTGTTCATCCTCCGCTATTTCCTGAAATAAATCTTATCTGGAGAAAGGAATGTTCGCCATGGACAAGCGGTCGCTCCCCATCCGCCTCGCGGGGCTGGCGCTCGCCGGCCTCGCCGCCGCCGGCTGCGCTCCCGTCGTCGTCAAGCCCGGCCTGTCCCTCGAAGGGGACGGAGCGCGGTGGGTGGCGAGGATGATGCGCTCCCTGACCCTCGAGGAAAAGATCGCCCAAATGGTCGCCTGCCGCTATGCCGGAAACTTTCTTCCGGCCGACGCAGAAGAGTGGACCAACCTTCGGGACCTCGTCGTCCGGCACAAGGTTGGGGGGATGATCATCTTCGGCGGGGACGCCTACGAGACGGCGCACCTCAACAACCTCCTCCAAAAAACGGCCAAGGTTCCGCTGCTCATCGCTTCCGATCTCGAGCGCGGAGCGGGAAATCAGATCACCGGGGCGACCCTGTTTCCGACGATCATGGGCGTCGGCGCGGCGGATTCCGAGGAACTGGCTTACGAGATGGGAAGGCGAACGGCCCTCGAAGGTCGGGCTCTCGGGATCCACATGACCTATGCTCCCGTCGTCGACGTCAACGTCAATCCCGACAATCCGATCATCAACACCCGGGCCATCGGCGAGGATCCCGGGCAGGTCGGCCGGTTGGCGGCGGCTTTCATCCGCGGCTGTCAGGACAACGGGATGATCGCCACGGCCAAGCACTTTCCGGGACACGGCGACACCGACCAGGACTCCCATATCCTCCTGCCGGTCATCAAAGCCGACCGAGAGAGGCTGGAAAGGGTCGAGCTCTTTCCCTACCGGAAGGCCATCGAGGCCGGGGTCGGGGCGATCATGGTCGCCCATCTCGTCGTCCCGGCGCTCGACCCCACGCCCAATTTGCCGGCAACGCTTTCGCCCGCCGTCCAGACAGAGTTCCTGAGGAAACAGTGGGGCTTCCAAGGGCTCATCGTCACCGACGCCATGGAGATGGGCGGGGTGACGAATTATTTTTCGAATACGGAAGCGGCCGAAAAGGCCATCCTTGCCGGCGTGGACATGGTCCTCCTCCCCATCGACCCGGCGACGGTCGTTCCGCACCTCCAAGAGGCCGCCCGAACGGGGAGGATCCCGGCGGCGCGGATCGACGCCTCCGTCCGCCGGATCCTCGAAGCGAAGGCCAGGCTGGGATTGCACAGGTCGCGGCTGGTGGACATCGATAGCCTGCCGTCGAGATTGGGGAGCAAGGCCGCCCTGGCCCAAGCCCAGAAGACGTTCGAAAGCGCGGCGACGCTCGTCAAGAACGAGGGCGACGTTCTGCCGCTCCCAAGGGAGAGAAAGCAGATCGCCGTCTTTTCGCTCAGCAGCGATCCCGGCGACTATTATGCCGGGAGGACGTTTGCCACGGCGGTCCGAAGACGGGCGCCCGAGACGATGGTCTTCTACGCGGACGGCGACACGGGGCAGGAGAGCCTGGACGAAGCGCTGAACAAGGCCGCGGACGCGGATGTCCATCTCTGCGTCCTTTTTTCGAGTTTGAGCGCCTGGAAGGGAAGCGTCGGGCTGGCGGCCAAGCACGTCGAACTCATTCGGCGGCTCGCCGAGGGCGACAAGCCGGTCGTCGTCTTGAGCTTCGGCAGCCCCTATTTCCTCCGCGATTTCCCCGACGTCGACGGCTATCTCTGTTTCTACCGGAACCAACCCCAGATGCAGACCGTCGCCGCGAGGGCGATCTTCGGCGAGGTCGAACTCTCGGGCAAGCTCCCCGTTTCGCTTCCAGGCCTATATCCCGCCGGACACGGCCTTATCCTGAAAAAGAGATAACCAACGGTCCTAAATGCCGACTTCGATGAGGGCGGGGGAGAGAATCTTCATCAGGTCGGCAGGAGCGATCTCGGCCAGGAGTCCCCGCTTACCGGCGTTGATGTAGATCTTGGGCATGTCGGTGACCGACCTCTCGAGGAAGACCTTGAGGCGTTTTCGCGTCCCGAAGGGCGAGATGCCGCCGACGATATAGCCGGTGTGCTTGCTGGCCGCCTCCGGAGAGCAGGGGTGGACGGCCTTGACGCCCAGCGTCCGGGCGAGGTTTTTTGTCGAGACGTCCTTGTCGCCGTGCATGACGACGACCAACGGCTCGTGCGTTTCGGTCTCGAAGACGAGCGTTTTGACGACGAGATGCTCATCGACGCCCAACGCGCGGGCCGCGATCGGCGTTCCGCCGTGCTCCTCGTATTTGTAGGCATGGATCGTGAACGGGACGCCGTGGTCCTTGAGGACGCGAATGGCTTGGGTCATGGGAAAATTCGTCTCGATCATCGTCCGCCTCCCGGGATCTTCCGCCCGCCGTTATTTTACCAAATATCCGATGAGAATATCTGCCGAGAGCCCCCAGGGGTTTGATTTCGTCCTCACATTTGTGATAAATCCAAAAACGAATGGGTTTTACATCATTCCCAACGTTTTGAGGAGGCTCCATGCGTTTCCCTAAGATGATCAAGTCTCTGGCCGTGGCCGCGATCGTCGTTTTCCTCGCCGGGTTCGCCGGCGCTTTTGGCCAAACCGTGAAGGAGGAATGGCTGAAAGGGCTTCATTACCGGAGCATCGGCCCGACGGCCCAGGGCGGACGTTTCACCGATTTCGCCGTGCCTCTCCAAGAGCCCTACACGTTCTATGCCTCTTTGGGTTCGGGAGGGCTTTGGAAAACGGTCAACAACGGCCATTCCTTTGAGCCGATTTTCGATTTTGAAGAGGTCTTTTCGATCGGCGACATCGCCGTCGCCCCCTCGGACCCGAACATCGTCTGGGTCGGGACGGGCGAGGCGAACAGCTCGCGGAGCACCTACTGGGGCGACGGGATGTACAAATCGACCGACGCCGGCAAGACCTGGAAGAACATGGGCCTTCCCGAGTCGCATCACATCGCCCGGATCGTCATCCATCCGACGAATCCCGACGTCCTCTATGTCGCGGCCCTCGGCCATCTCTACTCGGAGAATCCCGACCGCGGCCTTTACAAGACCTCCGACGGCGGCAAGACCTGGCAGAAGGTCCTTTACATCGACAACCGGACGGGATGCGTCGACGTCGTCATGGATCCCCAAAACGCGGACGTTCTTTATGCCGCCATGTACGACAAACTGCGCCTTCCCTGGACCTATCAAATTGGGGGCTTCGGGAGCGGCATCCACAAGTCGACCGACGCCGGCAAGACCTGGACGAAGCTCGCGAACGGCCTGCCCACGGGGATCATCGGGCGGATCGGGCTGACGATCTATCTCAAGAACCCGAAGATCCTCTACGCCGTCGTCGAGAACGCCAACAAGCCCGGGATGGCCCCGGAGGAGAGGTGGAAGGAAGTTCTGGCCGGCAAGTCGAGCTCCGGGATGATCGACGGCGAAGTCTACCGGACCGACGACGGCGGCGAAAACTGGCGAAAGGTCAGCCCCGAGAAGCAGAGCATCGGCTCCGGACCGGGCTATTACTACGCCGACATCATCGTCGACCCGAACGACGACCAGCATGTCTACGCCCTATCGGTCGGGGTCCAGGAGTCCAAGGACGGGGGGAAGACCTGGGGGAGGCCGTTCAACTTCGGCGGCGACAACCATGCCCTCTGGATCGACCCCAAGGACTCCAACCACATGCTCCTCGGCTACGACCATGGGATGGGGATCACTTACGACGGCGGAAAGAACTGGTTTCGTCCGGACCATCTCCCCACGGCCCAGTTTTATGCGATCGACTTCGACATGTCCACTCCGTATCGCGTCGCCGGCGGCCTCCAGGACAACGGCTCGGTCCTGGGGCCGAGCACCCGGAAGGGCGGGGCGGCGATCCGTCTCGAGGACTGGGCGACGGTCGGAGGCGGCGACGGGATGTACAACGTCTTCGACCGGAAGACGAACCGCTATCTCTACAACGAATCCCAGTTCGGCCCTCTCCAGCGGGTCGACCTCGCGACGGGCGAGACGAGCCGGATCGTTTACCGGAAACCGGGATTGCGATGGAACTGGAACGCGCCGATTCTCGTCTCGGCATTCGACGGCAACACGATCTACCATGCCTCCAACATCGTCGTGAAATCCATAAACCGCGGCGAGACCTGGACGGAGATCAGCCCCGACCTGACGACCAACGACAAGACCAAGCTTCCCAATGGAAGCGGGGGAGACGGCAATATTCAGTACTGCACGATCACGACGCTCTCGGAATCGCCGCTTTACCCGGGGCTTCTCTGGGTTGGAACGGACGACGGCCTGGTCTGGGTGACCAGGGACGACGGAAAGAATTGGCTGAAGGTCAACGATAAGATCGCCGGCAACCCGGGCTATTGGATCAGCCGAGTCGAGGCCTCGTCGAGCCTCCCGGGCACGGCGTATGTCTCCTTCACCGGTTACCGCCAAGACGACTTCCGGCCGTTCGTCTACAAGACGGCGGACTACGGGCAGACCTGGACGTCGATCGCGGCCAACCTGCCGAACGAGCCGATCAACGTCGTCCGCGAGGATCCGAAGAATCCGAACCTCCTCTTCGTCGGGACGGATTTCGCGGTCTACGCCTCGTTCGACGGCGGGAAATCATGGGTGAAGGCGAAGGGCAACATGCCCACCCAGCCGATTTACGACCTCAAGATCCATCCCCGGGAGAGCGATCTCATCGTCGCCACCCACGGTCGAAGCGTTTTCATCGCCGACATCTCGGCCCTCGAGCAGATGACCCCCGAAAAACTCGACGGGGACGTTGTCCTTTTCGACGCCGAGCCCAAGATCCGCTGGCGGGAAGCGGAGCGCAGGCATTCGGCCACGATCAACTTCCGGGGCGAAAGCGAGCCGGCCGGAATCGTGATCCCTTACTTGCTCAAGACCAAGCCGAAGGGAGAGGTGACCGTTCAGGTCGTCACCGGAGGGACGGTCATCAACGAGTTGAAAGGGACGGCGAACGAGGGATTGAACAGCGTCGTCTGGGACATGGCGGGCCGGCGCCCGAGAACGGATGAGGAAAAGAAGGCCGCCCCCGCGGCGGGTCAACGCGGCGGCTTTGCCGGAGGCGGCGCGGGCGGATTCCAGAGGGGCGGAGCGGCGATGGACCCGAATTTCGCCTACTTCCAAGCGCCTGAGGGCGATTATTCCGTCGTCTTGATCGTCGACGGCCAGAAATTCAGGGCGAAGACGACGATCCTGCCCGACGTCTTTTCCACGAAATAGCCTGAATCTTGACTTAGGGACCGCTCTTGAAGGGCGGTTCTTTTTTTAATGTATTGACATATATCATTATATGATATATTTTTTTTATGAGAAAAAAATGCCGGCTGTATCGTTTTATCTATCGGAGAAAGTATTGGCTGCCTTGCGAGAAGCCGCTATTAAAAATAGGACATCGGTCTCTCGGTTGATCAGGGAAGCCGTGGAGTCTCACCTCGGCACGGATGAGATGAATTCGGCCAAAGTCGAATTCTTGAAGCTCTTGAGCGCGGCCGACTTTGGCCCGTGGGATGAACTGCATCGAGAGCGGACACGGGAATCCGATGACCGGGATTGATACGGGCTTCTTTTTCGCCCTCCGGGAAGGAGATCCCCGGGCGATTCAAATCTTTCAAGAGGCCCGTCTGGCGATTTCAGTTCTCACCTTGTTCGAACTGCGGCGAATTGCGCTTCGACGCGGCTTCGAATGGGAAGAATTCAAGGAACCTCTTACGCGCCTTGGCGTCATCGCGGAAATCTCCCCCGAGGTCGCCGACCGGGCGGCCTTCGCCTCCTACAGCGCGGGCTTGCCGGCCGTCGATGCTTTGATTATCGCAAGCCTTCAGGTGGTCGGCTGCGACAAGATCTATTCTCGTGACCCGCACTTCGCGAAATACCGGTCGAAGGACGTCGAGATCATCCTCCTGAACGGTCCGTCCGCCGCCGTCTGAGTAAAGACGCTTTACTTTTTCGGCGTCGTTTCAGTACGACTTCCCTTGAAAAACGCCTGATCATCGATTGGCATGTCTTTTGCTGATGAAAAAGCGAGTGAGGAACGTTCCGGGAGGGAGGGACGATGCTCGAGCTTCGGGAGGTCACGAAAAAATACAACGTCTTTCCGGCCGTCGACCGGGTCAGCTTCGCCGTCCGGCCGGGCGAGGTCTTGGGCTATTTGGGCCCCAACGGCGCCGGGAAATCGACGACCATCAAAATCCTGGCCGGGCTGATCGAGCCGACCTCGGGAGTCATTTTCTTCGGCGGCCGGGATATCCGCAAAGACCTTCTGGCCTATAAAAGCCGCCTGGGGTATGTCCCCGAGCAGTCCGAGATCTACCCCCATCTGAGCGGGCTGGAATATCTTCTCCTCGTGGGCCGGCTCCGCGGCCTGCCCGAGGCCCGGCTCCTCCAAAAAGCCCGGGCTTTTCTCCGCGTCTTCGACCTGGACGGGGACCGGGACACGGCCGTCGGCGCCTATTCCAAGGGGATGCGGCAGAAGATCCTCATCTCCGCGGCCCTGCTCCACGATCCTGAGATCCTCCTTCTCGACGAGCCGCTTTCCGGCCTGGACGTGACGACCAGCCTGATTCTGCGCGACCTCGTCCGGCGCCTGGCCGCGGAGAGGAAAATCATCATCTACGCTGGCCGCCGTCGGCTGGGTCCTGACGAACACCCTCTTCAGTCCGTACATGTTCGTCGAGGATGTGGGCCAGTCCTGGTTGGAAAAAATCGCGTTTCTCTCGATATTCATGATCATCCTGGCCTTCGCCGTCCTCCTGGAATGGGACGTCCTGTTTCCGGACGCGAAGGATCATCAGAATCTCCGGCCGCTTCCCATCGGGCCGAACACGCTCTTCGCCGCGAAATTCCTGTCCTTCCTTCTCTTCGTCGGCCTCTTTTCGGCGGCGGCCAACGCCCTGTCGGTTTTCGGGGTCGCCTTCTTCATGCCCCGCTGGACGGGCAATTCCCTGCCCGCGCTCTTCCGCTATATGAGGGCCCATATCCTCTCGGTCACGGCGGCTCTTCTATTCGTTTTTCTGTTCTTTCTCTTTATCCAAGCGGCGCTTCTCTCGCTCCTGGGGGGGCGAGACTACCGCGCCGTCGCCCTCGCCCTTCGTCTCGGCTTGGCCGTTCTCTGCGTCGCCGCGATCCTCGTCGCCCTGGTCGATCCGGTCACCCTGAAAAAGGGCCTGGACTTTCTCGAAGCCCGACGGGCCGCCCGGCCGACCTCCCTCCTTGTCTTTCCGCCGATGTGGTTCGCGTCGCTTTATGAGATTCTCATCGGCCGGCCGGAACCGCTCTATGCGGCCGGGGCGTGGATCGGCCTCGGCTCGATCCTCGTCCTCGGCGCGGCCGATTTCGTGGCGATGGCCTTCGGTTTCCGGAAGCATATCCGGCGGTCGCTCGAAGTCCGGAAGCCCTGGCGTCCCCTGGCCGGAGTCCGCGCCGCCCTGGGACGGGTCTTCGACCGGACGATCCTCCGCCGGCCCGTCGAGAGGGCGGTCTTCCATTTCACCGTCAAGACGCTGCGGTCGAGTTCGGCCCACAAGGTTCGCCTGGCCGGCTATCTGGCGGCCGCCCTGGGCATCCTCCTGCTCTCGGTCGGATCGCGGAAGATCAAGATCGTGGAACCGGCGGCTTCCGGCCTGGATTTTCTGTCCGCGCCGCTCATCGTCGGAATGATCTTCCTCCTGGGTCTTCGGTCGGGGATGAACGTCCCCTTCGCGCCCGAGGCCAACTGGATTTTCCGCCTGACGGAGTCTCGGGATCGAAATCCCTACCTCGTTGCCGTCCGCAAGACCGTCGTCATCCTCGGAATCCTTCCGCTGTCCGTGTTGACTTGGTCCGCCTATGGCTGGTTCTGGGGGGCCGGCCCCGCGACCGTCCACGCGGTTTATGTCGCCCTGTGGCTGCTCCTGGCCGGCCAGGCCGTCTTCTGGAGGTTCAGTCGGATTCCGTTCGGCTGCCTGGTCGTGCCGGGCAAGGCGAAGCTCCAAGCGCGCTGGCTGCCCTATCTCCTCGGATTCGTGATCGCCCTCTCTTCGATCGCGACCCTCGAGCGGTCCCTTTTCCGCCATCCGGCCCGTTTTCCGCTTTTCTTCCTCCTGGCCGGCGCGGCGCTC
>Ga0194112_10006203_pt1 | contig 15887 bp, 8 predicted proteins | sample TA2MahC400mmetaG_FD_146191 | JGI IMG/M metagenome (GOLD analysis project Ga0194112, IMG submission 146191) | Freshwater microbial communities from Lake Tanganyika, Tanzania - TA2015016 Mahale Deep Cast 400m | ecosystem: Environmental > Aquatic > Freshwater > Lake | place: Tanzania: Lake... | reverse complement strand
GCGGAGGCCCTCCCAGTGTTGTTGCAGCGCGCGCCAACTCTCGGCCACCTGCTGCGTCAACTGCGTTCCGAGCGATCCCAGCGTCCCGATCCACGCCTCCAATTCGTCGCGATACGCCTGCATGGCCTCCGCCACGGCGCGTCGGACATCCTCCGTGCCGCCGGGGGCCGTTTCGCCGCCTTCCCAGCCGGCGCGTTCCTTGAGGCGCTTCAGCAAATGCTCGTTGCAGTAATCGTCCACCTTGCCGAGCATGTCTTCCTCGGCCTTTTGCATCGAGCTGGACGGGAACATCAGAATCACGCTCATCACGAGCGCGATCAGCGTCGTGTCAAACGCCACCGCCAAGCCGACCGTGATCGAAGACAACGAATCCTTGAGCACCGAGATGTCTTGCGCCTTGTCAAGCCCCCCGGAGAACCCGCCGACGGCCGAACCCAACCCTTGGACGGTGCCGATGAACCCGAGGATCGGGATTGCCCAGATGAACACCTTGAGGATCACGTAGCTGGACTGCATGGCATTCGCGTCAATGTCGGACTGCAACGACAGGACGGTGGCCACCTCGGGGTTGCTGTTGCGGATGCGGAAATGCTCCAGCCCGCGCAAGAGGCGCGCGACGAGGAAGCTTTCGTTGGGCTTGACCGGCAGTTTCTGCACGTGCTCGATGAACTGGTCCACGTTCCCGGCGGTGATGTCCGTGCCGATGTCGTCGGGCAGCATGTCGAACAGGATACAGCGCCGCTGGCGCGCCAGTTTCCGGTACTTGAAGATCAGGAAGACGATGGACCAAAACATCAGGAACACTTCGCAGTAGGGCACCCAGCCGCGCTGGGCCAGCAGCGCGTGCAGGTGCATGCCCTTCAGCGGCAGCACGACCAACAGGTAAAACACCAGCGTCGTTCCCAGCGCGATCAAGCCCGTGATGAGGATGTTGACATTGGTCGCATCCGATTCCTTGGCGGTCTTCCGGTGAAGCGGCCCCGTCTGCGGAGCGCCGCTGGATGGGGTGATGGCGGGTGTCTGCCCCTGCGTGCGCCGGCCCAATGTGCGCTGGCCAAGCGAAGCTGTTGGCTCCGGGGAAACGTCGCCTCCCGATGGGATTTGCATCGTCTTGTTGCAACTGGGGCATTGCACAATCATCCCGGCCGTTCCGGCATCCAGCACAAGGCGCTCTTCACAATGGGGACACTTAAATTTCATGGTTCATCATCCTTTCAATTGTCTGATTTGACCGGCAAAACGAGGGTGCGTCGTTTCCAATAACGGTTCCCCCACAGGCTGTCAATCGAAACAACACGCAAATTATGAGCTTGTCCGCCCCGGCCGTCTCGGCTACAAACCTTCCCACAACCAAGGTCAACCTCAGCAAGGAAGATTCAATCATGCGACGGCGAATGTTTGGGACAATCCTGTTGGTTCTCTTGTCGGCAACGACGCTCTGGGCTGTCAACCCGTTCGGCGATGGCGGCAACGATCCGGAAATTGATTTGGTCCGGCAACGGGAGGCGCTCCAGAAAAAATGCGACGCCCTCCTGTCGCAGAAACTGGCGTGGCGCTCGTCGTGGATGGCTGAAAACGTCAGCGAAGATGATCTTTCCAAACTGGCGGTCGAGCTTTCCAAGAGCACGGTGATGAACCGCAACATGCTCAAGAAATACCTCAACGACCGCGCCTTGGCCGACAAGTCCTACAATAACGTCCTGAAAAACCTCGACATCGGGCGCCACCAGTTCCTGAAAACGCTGTTTGCCCGGTCACTGGAGGAGACCAACAAACGGCTGGCCGCCAAAAAACTCACGCCGCTCAGCCGCACCAGCATCCTCAACTCCGGCGGCACCGGCAATTTCACGCGCGACATTGACGTGACGGTGTTCGCCGGCGACGACGTGCGGGAAACGACCTTCTTTGAGGCGATGCGCGACATCTCCCGTCAAATGGGGCTGCGCGTCAACACCGGTCCCGGCGGCTCGGTCAAGAACGGCATCGAACTGGCCGACCTCGAAGTCGCGTTTCATCGCGGCTACAACGACCTGCCCGACGCCCGTTACGCGAGCGACCCGGTCGAGTTCCACCTGAACTACCGGCGCGTGATCGAGACGCAATCGCGCAATCCTGAAGCCTATTTCGGCTACGGATCCGACACGGAAGTGGTGGGCCGCCGGTTCCTGAGTTTCAAGCCCGGCCAGACGCTGGTGCAGACGTTGGAGGTCACAGGACAAGGCGTCCGCTACACGGGACAGATTGCCAGTTGCATGCGCGAGGCGCGCGGCATCCTGCGCGGAAGCAACGACCTGCGCATCCGCAAGGCGCAGCGCGCCATCCACGCCACCAACGATTACCTTCAAGCGTGGCGACATTCGCAACACGAAGGCGGGTCGCCGACGCAGGGCGCGTTGAAGTACGCGGCGCGTTCGCTGGACGAGTTGTGCGCGTTCCACGGATTCAAGAACTGGTCGGAACTGGTGCTCGAAGACCGCGTCCAGCTTCTTGCGCGGATGTACGGCCCGAAATACCTCGACGAACCCTCCAACCGCCAGAAACTGATGAAAATGGCGGAAGCATTGGAGACGGCCAGCATGGTGCTGTTGACGAAGAACCTGCCGTCATCGCTTGCGGCAAACACGCCGGAAGCGCAACAAAAACTCGCGATGCAGGAGCACGCGGCGATGGCGTTCCTCCGGGACTCGTGCGGTTCCATGGCCTCTTCCGTCGCACAGGAAATGCTCGACCCGCCGATGCTCGACCGGCGGTTCCTCGACCAGGTCAACCGCGAGGACCATGTCTGGCACGATATGACCGCGGCGGAGCGCGACGCCTACGCGCGCCATCATGACTCGATTTACAAACGCTGCATGTCGGCCTCGGCGATGGAGAACCTGCTCGTGTTGATGGAGCAACTCAAGGTCATTGACAACGTCGAAGCCAAAGGCCGCAAGCAGGGCACCGGCGAATCGGCGCTGAAGAAGATCATTGACTCCGCCGACCCGTCGTTGCGCCCCGTGTTGCAGGCCGCGGCCGAGCACGCCGAGGCGTCGGTGGTGCTGCTCAACGCCGACTCCACGCCGGAAGCGCGCGCACAAGCCGAAAAGAAGATGGCATCCGCACGGGAAAAATTGAGCGGACACCTGAAAAAGGCGGCGCCGGGCGACGAAATTCTCGGCATCGCCAAAGGGATGAGTCCGCGCGATTTTATCCGGATGCAGAACCTCAACCGCCCGCCGTTCTGGGGACAGGCGCTGGAGGAGATGAAGGGGCGGATGCGCAAACACATCGAGGATTCGTTCCCGGAAAACAGCTACGAGTCCGTCAAACGCCAAGTGGCCGAGTACGGCATGAAGGGGTATCTGGCCAAACGCGTTTACGAGGAAGTATTCCAAATCGGCAATGTCGTGGACGCGCTCACGCTCGTCGAAATGTACCAAGGCGGTGCCGGCAAGGGCGACTACGCATGGTTTTTCACGCAGAACCTGTTGGCTCGTTGTTATTGGGGTCTCGGCTACTTGATGCAGGCCACGCAGGTCAAGGACGCGGAATCGCTCAAGTTGCTCGGCAAGAACCTCGTCTTCGACGCCTTCTCGCGGCTCATCCCCGGCGTCGCGCACGTAAAAATTCTGTTCGAGATCGAACGCGGGCTGGTGGTCGTCACCGTCGGCTGGGCATTGAATCAGGCGAATACGCAGTTGATTGACGCCCTTTACACCGGCCCCGCCGGGCGGCTTTCCAACATCGCCGAGGGAACCGTCGGCGGTCGCATCCGCGATTCCGGTTTCTGTGTGCTCGACGGGAAACATGTCATCAAGGTCACCGACAAGAAGACCCAACAGACCTCCATCCAGATTGACCAGCCCGGCCTCTACCAGCTTTACTATCAAAAATGGATTCAAGGCCCCGCCGGGCGCGAACTGCCCTACGACGAAATCAACGTGCGCCCCGCCATCGCCGGTGACGTCGGCAAACGACTCGCCGCGCACGACAAGTTTGCGAAGGCCATCCTCGACATCGGCGCCGACCTCGAGCCGTCGTGGTTCGGCCCGCGCAAGGCGTGGCAGGACAAGGACGAACTGGACAAGGCGATGTCGGAATTCGTGCAGTTGATCTCGCCGTTGTGCCGGGCCGAGACAGATCGCGTGCTCAGCGAGTCCGCTGTCCGCCAGTTCTTTCAGGACGGGCGCGATGTGATTGCCGACGGCCTTCAACAACGGTTGGTGTCCGACATCATCGTCGGCATGATCGCCATCTGGCAGACCCACCGGCTCGAAATCCAATACGCCAAGCGCCAGATTCAATACATGGCCGGGCTGGCCGACAAGCAGGCGGTGAGCGAATTGCTCGCCGCTCCCATCACCGGCGGGCCGATGCCTAACTGCGACCTCGAAGTGGATCTCAATCTCCGGCCGCGCCAAAAAGCGGCTTACACCCGTTTCGGTTACCTTCCCATCTCCTGCCGTCTCAAGGTGGATGCCTCCATGCCGCCCGACATGAAAGACGTCGGCATCAACATGGAACCGCTGGAGTTCACCGTGACCAACAAACACGAATACGGCAAAACCACGCTCGCCATGGAAGGCATCCAGAAAGTGCGTCTGACCGCGCGCGCCAAGAAGGGCGAAGGCGAACTGCTGGCCGAGAAAATCGCCGAGTTTCCACTGACCATCTATCCCGATCCGCTGAGCATCGCGCGCCTCAGCGACCGCGTGCGATTGAACGTCGCCGGGCCGGGCGAACACCGCGAAAGCACCGGCGATGTTTCGCGCGAATACCAAGGCGTTCAAAACTGCGGCTTCTGCGTGCCGTATCCCAATCGTGAACACCCGCCTGCCGGCGTCAAAATCGCATGGTCCGGCAACAACTTCTCCGTGGACTACCGCGAGGAAATTGCCCAGCCGTGGCCTCGCGATCCCTTGCGCGGCCCGGTCAACGTGAAAGCGACCATCACCGGCACGCTCGACCCGGACAAACGCCTGTTGTCCTTCAAAGCCGAGCAGACGCTCGTCGAAAAGGAAAGCTACGGCAACGGCCAGCTTCGGCGCGTCAGCACCACCACCCACAGTTGCCGCGCGCAAAACCTTGTGGCCGATGAGTTCACCGGCTTCGGCTCCGACTTGGGCATCTTCAGGGCAGACAGACACGCGCCCGGTCCAAAACCGCAGGTCAACGGCAAAGTGACTGAGGTGATTGTGGATTATGACGATGATGGCAAGGTTCGTTACCAGACGACCAAGACCACGACAGTCTCCGGCGTTGACGGCTCCAGTGAAATGGTTTTCAGTGTCAGTTGGATTCAACCTCCCATGCCGGGTGTTGGGACGGTGGCGCCCGGCACCCCAATCAAGGTCAACGTGCGATAACCCGATGTTGTCGGTCGTTCAACGGACTGCGATTTCCGTGAAGACGTTGTCGGCATTCGCGCCGCCGCAACCGTAGTGCGTGATCGCCGTGATGGGCGCGGTGATCTTGGTTGTCAGCTTGGCCCCAGCGGCTTCCAGCGTCACGGTCTTCGCCGTGCAATCCACGGTCACGGTCACGTTGATCGCAGCGGCTTTGACTGGATTGAGGTTTGCCTTGGCTGGCTCCACCAGTTTGCCGGTGATTTCCATGTTGCGGCGTCCGCCGTAGTAGAGCCGGCATTCGATCCAGTTGTCGCTGGAGCCGCAAACGAAAAAGGCATTGCCTTGGCCCGCGCTGCCGGGCCGGCGCTTGACGGCAAAGGTGAAGACGGCTTTCTCCAGCGGTCGGTCGGCCGGGCGCACCGCGTATCCGGCGCCTTGATCTTTCGAGGCCACCGCAAAGCCGAAGGCGTCCTTCGCAATGGTGGCGTTGATGAGGCGGAACTTCTCGACATTGACGTTGGCGACAACAGGAGCCGGCGTTTTCACCGGCGCTTGGTTGGACCACGAGCGCGCGATGGCGGCAGGCCGCCACGATTCGATTCGCGGGTTGTGGAACAACGCGAGCGAGGCGAACATCGGGTAATTGCAGACGCAACCGTGGCCGAGCATCGGCGCCGTCACGATGCCGCCGGCAGGGATGAAGCTGGTCGTGCAACCGGAGCGCAACGAGTTCAAGCCGATCATGCGATTCTGCGCGATGTCGTAAAGCTCGGTCGCGGCGTCGCGATAGACGAGCAGGTTGTTGTTGCCGATGATCCGCGCGCAGGTTCGTGGACGCGGAATGCCAGTGTTCTCGCCCAGCTCTTTGCCGGTGAGAATGTCGAGGGGAAATCCATAACAACCGTGGTATTGAGAGAGCACGATGTAATCGTCGGTCACGACCGGCGGATAAATCCCGGCCACGTTCTTTCCCGCCGTGTCCGGCTTCGACCAGACCGGCGAGCCGTCGGCAGCGCGAAATAAATGAACGCCGTTGCGGTTCACGGTCAGGACAACGAAAGCGTGCTTCGGGTTGTAGGACAATTCGGGCGCGACCGGCGGCAGCCACGGACGCGGATTGTCAACGGTATGGCGCGGCACCGCCGCGTATTCTGCCTGCTTCTGCCAGACGATCTTGCCGGTTTCGGGATTCATGGCGAAGAGAAGTCCCGACTTCGACGTGTCGTGGTCCAAGCCGAACAGTGTGTCGCCGCCCACAGCGTATGTCGTCATCGCCTTGCTGCTGGCACGGGACCAGCGCACGTCGCCGGAGTGACGGTCAAGGGCGACGAGATTCTTGCCGAGCATCGTCACGAGCAAGTTCTTCCAGAGCCGAACTTCCGTCCACAACGGTGTGGCTTGGATGGTTGCTCGTTGCCCCATGAATTTCTCTTCGCGCGGCGGAGGCGCGGCAGGACCCGCGAATTGCGAGGGGACTTCGAATGTCTTCACGTTCCGGCCCGTGGCGGTGTCGTAGGCGAGGATGTTTTCGCCGGTGACGACGTAAATCCAGTCCGACGCGACGACGTAATTTCGCTCCGTGGGGCGGCCATAGACGCGGCTGTCAAACAACCTCGTCTGCACCCAGGGCGTCAACGGCATCTCGCTCTTCCAGAGATAGCCGCCGGTGTAAATGTCAATCGCGTGCAGGACTTGGCCGGTGATGAGGAACATCCGGCCATCGAGCACCAAGGGATACGGCTGGCGCTCGTGTTGGAAGTGCGAGGCCGGGGTGAAGTAGCGGTCAATGTTCCCCGAATACCAGAGCACGCCGAGCGGCCACTTGACCAGTTGGTCGGAGTTGGCGTAGCGGTTCGCCGGGCCGCCGGATTCGTGCGTCCACGTGTCGGCGCCCTTCGGGGGCGCGTTGCGATGAATCGTGACCGTGTCGCCATCGGTTTTCACCGAGTAACCGTCAGGCACCACCGGCGTTTTTCCGCGAGGCAACAACAAACGTCCTGTTTGTGGACGAAGCCAGTCGAGGCATTCGGTGGTTTCGCCAATGATCAGGTTCGCCCAATACGGCGACACGATGACTGAATCGAGTGTCGCCTGAATCACCTGCACTTGCCGTCCATGAATGCCGGCGGTGGCGAGTTCGTTTCTGGCCTCGCGAGCCTTCGCCGCATCAGGTTCGAAAACGACAACGTGATGCTGCCGGTCGCTCGCGAGTTTCTTGGCGCGTGTGCCGTCGTTCCAGCCGAGCACGCAGGCGTAACCTTGCGGGGGCGATGTGTGCGGAGCTTTCGCGGACGGAGACGCAACGGAGCGCGTTGAGCCGGGACCAAAACAGAAGATGTTGCCGTTGTCGGTTGTAATAATCAGGTGTCCTTTCGCAACCAAAGCGTTGACGGGTGTGCCGTCCACTGTCGCTTGCCAAGCTACGCGCGGTTTCTCGCCCTTTTGGGGAATCGCGATGGCGGCGATGGTGTTGCTTCCACCGGCGTACAGATGATCGCCGGCCTTGATCAGGACGCGCAACGGCGACACCAATTCCCATACGACCGGAAACTCCAACCTCGGCATGGTCAGCTTCTTGGTTCGATCGGTTATGGCGGCTTTCGCAGTCGTCGTCCAGCGTGGGTGGGTGAGGTCGCGCGCCACGATCCGGTCGAATGACGGAAACGTCACGTGCGTGTGTCCGCGCGGAACGAGGTATTTCGACTCGTCGGTGAACTCGGACGTGTAGAGTGTCGTCGCGGTGAGAACCGGCTCGATGTACAGGTTCTCTGGGTGTAGCCGGTAGGTGTCAGCGTTGAGGAACGGGCGATGTGTGAGGACGTATTGTTCGTTGTCGGTCATCTCACGCGACCACACCAGCGGTGATTGCGCCTTGCTCAGTTCCGGAGGCAGTGGCGGGGCCGCGTCGGGCCGGGTACCGAACCAGTTGCCGCCTTGGACGTAGTACTGTCCGATGCCAGCCAGATACCACGTTCCGCGCGGCGGATTGTGCTTCACGTAGAAACAAGTGTACGGCTCCATTGCGCCGCTCTTCGGATCGAACCATGCGGCCAGCGACCGCCCGCTGGGAACGGCCAAACGCCCGTCAATCATCGCAAGGTATCCTTGCGGCGGCAGACTCAGATCGTACGCCCGTCCATGATCGCTCATGCCGTCCTTGACGTACGACATCGCATCGCTCCGCCACAGCAGCCGCCCGGTTTCCGCGTTCACCGCGCAAACATAAACGCCTTCCTCCGGCCAGATGCCGGCGCCAAAGTAAATCACGCCGTCATGTTCGACCGGCGCGCCGCGCGCCGGCCAACGCGAACAGAGCCGGCCATTGACCAACATCCGGCTGTCGGGCAACGTTTCGGGCGCGCCGCGAATTTTCCACAACAACTTCCCTTCCTTCGCCGAAACGCAGTGAAGATAGCCGTCATCGGAAACGAGCCAGACTTTGCCCGCGCGATACACCGGCGCGAATCGCACCGGCCCCTCGGTGAAATACCGCCATCGGATTGCGCCCGTCTCCAATTCGCACGCCATCAGTTGGTCGCTGACGTTCGAGGGGATGAACACGAGTCCTTCGGCGGCCACCGGTGCGTAGGTTGCGTCGGCGCACATCCGATATTGGTGATCGAACGCCGGGTCAGGATACTCCAAAGAGAGTTGCCAGCGAAGGTTGGGCTGGCTCGGCCCGGCGGCGTCCGTGGCGGCGGAACGATTCGCGTCGTGCCGCCACATCGGCCAGTTGTCGCCGGCGATTCCGGGGGATTGGCCGTGGAGCAGGAGCAGCAGTCCCAGGAACGGACAAAGGATGGCGAGTGATTGTTTCATGGTTGTGTAATGGACGGCAGAATGTTCTCAAAGTTCAACACAGAAACGAGTCTATGAATGTTTCGCCGCCAAGTCATCGCATAATGCAAGCAAAACGGGATTTTTGATTGTGTCGCGGTAGTTTGTCTCATCAATCGCATCTGCCACCCCGGCGCTGACCTTGTGCCACAGATGAATCGCGTGGGTGTTGGACGGAACGGAAGGGTCGTCGAAAATCCGCTCCCAATCGCCGGAACGCCAGGAACGATAGTAGAAGTAATTCCGGTGATAAAGCGTGACATGGTGGTTTTGCTTCACATGACGAAAGAGAAAGTCACTGGCAACATTGCTGTCAGGGAAAAGTTTGCCGGCAATCTTGGCAAAGCGAACGAGCGATTGATTTTGAAGGCAGTCTTTCACAAGGATTCGCGTCAAAAGATCCGGGCCGAGTTCGCCCCATTCCAGTCGTTTCCGTTTCTGCAACAATCGGATCGCCGCATCAATCGCCATCCGCAGAATCGGGGATTGAGCGGCAGCTCCCAGAATCGCGCCATTGACCAGCCTCGGATATTCGTTGTTGATTTGGAACCCGGCAAAGAAATTGTCGCGCAGCAACGGAGCCAGTTCCTTGACAAAGATCATGTCAAAATCCGCATACACCCCTCCCCGGGAAAACAACACGCAGTATCGGAACAGGTCGCTTTGGTGCGTCTCCATCAGGCCGTCGGATGCCGATGCGCAATCCGCACCATTCAATCCGCAGTCCCGCCATAACGACGGGAAATTCACCTTTCGGAGAGTGACTCTCGGGGTGACACGCAATAGATTCCAGTGACGGTTGTCCGGCGGCGGCTCTTGATTGTAATGAACTTCACAAACGGCTTCCGGCGTCTTCCGCAACAACGAGTGTACAGCGAGACGATTCAGGAACGTGAACGCAGTTCCACTCCAGTAGAAGTAACATCGGGCCGGGATCGGCATCGGACGCTCAATGCGATTGGCACGCCCGGAGGGATTTGAACCCCCAACCCTTGGTTCCGAAGACCAATGCTCTATCCAGTTGAGCTACGGGCGCGCTGTTCACGACGCGGCGAGGAGGCGTTCAGCTTTCCTCATGTCCGCCTCGGAGTCAAATCCGATGTGCACGACGAAACGGGTGCCGATCACCGCACCGGTGAACCCGCGCAGGTTGAGGCCGGCCTTGCCGATCTTCTCAGCCAACTGCACCGCGATGCCGGGACGGTTCTCGCCTTCGACGCACAACGCATGCACGTTTTTGCTGACCGAGAAGCCGAGTTCCGTTGCAGCCTCCACTTCGCGGTCGCCGCGGATCGGCGTGACAAACACAACGCCGATGCTTGGTTTGTCATGAGTGCGGCGTGCGATCACAAGTCCCAGATCAGCCCCTGCGTCGGCCAGCCCGGCCAATTTGTTGGCAAGCGCCCCCGGCGTGTCTTCCATCGTGGCGACCCACACTTCTTCTTTTTGCACCAGATGTTCCATAACCGCTCCTTTCGTTGCTGCAAACGACAATACCACCATTTCCAATGGCAACGCAAGCACGCGTTCAACGCCACTCGTGCTTCGGATACTTCCGCTGCAACTCCTGTTTCAACTTCGGATACGTTTCCTTCCAGAAGTTGGCCAGGTTCTGCGTCACCTGCACCGGCCGTTGGTTCGGCGCCAGAATCTCGATGAGCAATGGAACCCGGCGCTGCGCCACCCACAGCCCTTTCACGCCGTATAAATCCTGAATCCGCGCCGCCAACCGCGGCGGCCCGTCGCCCGCATACGTGATCTTCGCGCGCCGGCCGCCCGGCAACTCCAACCGCTCCGGCGCGTACTCATCCACCCACGCCTGTTGTTGTCCTGAAAGCCACGCCTTCACCACCGGCCAGACCGGCTTGTCCTTGATCTCCTTGTAACTCACCGCCCCGTGACACACCTGTTCCACCAACGCCGCGCGGTCTTCCGCCGTGATCGCCGGCAATTCGAGTTCCGGCATCCATTGCCGCAAACAATTCACCCGCACAATCCACTGCTCGACCGCCTCGCCCCACTCGTTCAACACCAACCGCCCCGCGAGCACTTCACCGGCCAAGATTCGTGCCGCCTCGCCCAGTGGGTCAAGCGTCTCGCTTGACCGCTTTCCTTCCGCGGACAAGCGGGATGCTTGTCCCACAATTTCCGACCGCTCCGCTTCCAGCACCAAGTCGCGGAACTTCTTATGCCGCTCGACAAACACCCGCCGCATCGCCGCGTCATAAACCACCGACTCCGTCTCGCTGAAATCTTCCGGGAACAACTCGCGCAACCATTCCTCCTTCACTGCCGTTGCGCCGCTCAACAGCACATTCACATCGCGTCCTTCGACCTCGGCGATTTCCGTCGCGACCAACAATGGCGCCTGCACGACGCTCTCCCGCGCCAGCACGCCTTTGCGACCGTGCACCAACGCGCATCGCAACGTCCCCGCGTCGAGTCGCCGCGCCAGATGATCGGCGAACCCAGTCAGCACGCACTTGTGCACCGCCTCGCGGCTCGCCGGCTTCTCAGCGATCTCCAACCCTTCACGCTTCGCGATCTGAAGGAACTGTTCGAACAACGGCCCCACCTGCCGGGCCGACTGCGCGTGAACGCCGAGCCGGCGACAACGCTCGACGTTGAATCCGTTGCGTTCCGCGTACCGGTACGCGCGCATCATCACGAACAAGTCCGATTCCGTCTCGCCACCAAACAACTCATCGCGCGCTTCCGTCACCGACTTCCCCTGTCCGCGCACCAGCAGGTCGCGCCCCTGCGTCAACGCCGCGATCAGCGCCGCCTGCCGCACACAACCAAAATCCGCCGCCGCCAGCAACATTCGCGAGAACCGCGGGTGCAACGGGAACGCCAGCATCCGTCGGCCGAGACTGGTGATTCGAGATTGGTGATCGGTCGCACCCAAATCCTCCAGCAACATTTCGGCGCGCTCCAACGCCTTAAGCTCCGGCGCTTCTAGCCACCGAAACGCCTTCACGTCCTCCACGCCGCTCGCCTTCAACGTCAGCACCACCTCGGCGAGATCGAGGCGCTTCACCTCCGGCAACTCCTGCGCCGCCCGCATCTCGTGTTCGCGCTCCGTCCACAACCGCAGACAATGACCCGGCGCTGTCCGCCCCGCCCGCCCTGCGCGCTGGTCCGCCGACGCCCGGCTGATCTTCTCCACCAGTAACGTGTTGATACCCCGGTGCGGATCATAACGCGGAATCCGCGCCAACCCGCTGTCCACGACAATCTGCACCCCGTCAATCGTCAGCGATGTCTCCGCCACATTCGTCGCCACCACAATCTTCCGACGGTCGTACCGTGCCACTGCGGCGTCCTGGTCGTTCACCGCCAAATCGCCGTGCAACGGCAGCACGATGAACGCGCTGCCTAGCCGGTCCTGAACCGCCTGCACTGTCCGGCTGATCTCGTAAGCGCCCGGCATGAACACCAGCGCGTCGCCCTCGTGCCGGCGTGTGAGTTGTTCCAGCGCATCCGCCGCCGCCTCCCAAGGGGAAATCTCAGTGTAGTGGCCGCCGTCCCGGCGGCCGGGACCGAGGGGCTTCTCCAAATACTCGATGCCGACGGGGAACGTCCGCCCTTCCGACGACAACACCGTGCACGGCGCGAGATACTTCTCCACCGCCGCCACGTCGAGCGTCGCCGACATCACGATGATGAGCAGATCCGGCCGCGCCGTCTCCTGAATCTGGAGCGCGCGCGCCAGCGTGATGTCGCCATACAAATGTCGCTCGTGAAATTCGTCAAAGATCAACGTGCCGATGCCGCGCAGCGTCGGGTCGGAGAGCATCTGGCGCAGCAATACGCCTTCCGTGACGTACCGGATCCGCGTTCGTGGTGACGTCACGTCATCGAAGCGGATCTGGTAGCCGACTTCCTCGCCGAGTTTCACGCCGCGATCCTTGGCGACCCACGCCGCCAACATTCGCGTCGGCAACCGGCGCGGTTGGAGGATGACGATCTGGCTGTCGTCGCGAAACAACATTTGCGGAACCTGCGTGGATTTGCCGGAGCCAGTCGGCGCGGAGATGACGAGCCGCCGCTGCTTGGCGGCGGCGGCAAGCAGTCGTTGCTCAATCTCGAAAATGGGCAGGTCGCGCATGTGCGGCTCTGCTATACTCCAACCATGCGAAAGCTGGCGAGAGAGTTTTACGACCGCGACACGCAAGTAGTCGCACGCGAGCTGCTGGGCAAGTTGCTCGTCCACGGCGACCGGGTCGGGCGCATTGTCGAGACCGAGGCGTACCTTGGCCCGCACGATCTCGCCGCGCACTCGGCGCGCGGCCTGACCAAGCGCAACGCCCCGATGTTCGGCCCGCCGGGGTTTGCGTACGTCTATATGATTTACGGAATGTATTTCTGCATGAACGTCGTCACGGAGCGCGAAGGACACGCCTCGGCGGTGTTGCTGCGGGCGCTAGAACCGATAGGGGAAATTGACGGAAAGACCAACGGGCCGGGGCTGCTCTGCAACGCGATGGGGATTGATCGCCAGTTGAACGGACACGATTTGCTGAGCGAGGATTTCTTCATTGCGGAAGGCGCCGCGTCGGGTGACGCGGCCTACAAGATTGTGAAGCGGCCACGGATCGGCGTGGACTATGCCAAGCACTGGGCACGGCGGCATCTGCGGTTCTACATCGCCGACAATCAGTTCGTGTCGCGACGTTAGGCGAGCACTCGCTGCGAAGTGCGGAAGTGCATCTTCGCAATCTTCGGCAGCACATCGCTTCCGTGTTTGGCGACGGCTTCTTTTCCGGCTTCGATGACCGCTTCGGATGCGCCTTTCGGCAGCACAACCTCGATCTCCCTTCCCAGCACAATGAGCCGACGGACAAACTCGTCCCGCGCGATGATCGAGGCGGCGGCGACGGCGATGTCACTCTCGGCTTTGTGGCGCTGGACCAGCTCGATTTTCTTGCCGCGCTCCATCAACGCTTTCTCGATGATTCGCTTGTTGCCGAACTGGTCGGAGATCGCCTTCTTGCAGTCGGGTACTTTCGCCAGCAGGTTTTCAATGACGCGCGCGTGGCCCCAGCCGAGGATGCTGTTGACATTGCGCATCGAGGCGTGGAGACGGTTGTAGGCTTCGTTGCCGATGGGCACGACGCTCCAGAGACAACCTTTCGTGCCGCGAATGCCTTTTGCGATCTCGAAGATGCGTTTATCGCTGGAGATCGCCTTGCTGTCCTTCACGCCAAGCTCAGTCAATTCATGGATGGCCGATTCGTTGACGAACACGCCGGCCACGACGAGCGGGCCGAAGAAGTCGCCCTTACCGGATTCGTCCACGCCGATGCGGGGCTGGAGCCGCGACGGGTCGAGCACGTCCTCGTAGCCGAACTTCACTTCGCCGAGCAAAACCGGTTCGAGATAAAACTGGATGAAATCGGTGGTGCCTTTGCCTTGGATGACGAGCTTGCCGCTTTTGTACATCGCAAGGCTGACTTTGTCGCCGCGATGTTCCGCGCCGAAGTGCGCGTACTCAACGTCGCGGAACATGTAACCGCGCTCCGTCAGGTCGCGTTTGAGTTGTGCGACCTTGTCGGCGGGCAGTGGGTACGTGTAAGATGTGCGCTCAGGCATGGCCAGACAATTCCACATCGCACCGGCCACGGTCAACGCATTTCGGCGCGCGTTGCCCCGGTGGTATCGCCGCCACAAGCGCGACCTGCCGTGGCGTCGGACGCTCGATCCGTACGCCATCTGGGTCAGCGAGATCATGCTCCAGCAAACCCGTGTCGAGACGGTGATCCCGTACTACGAGCGTTGGATGCGCGCCTTCCCGACCGTGGAGGCACTTGCTCGCGCTCCACTGAGCCGTCTGCAGAAACTCTGGGAGGGCCTTGGCTACTACACGCGCGCCCGCAACCTGCACCGTGCCGCCCGTCAACTGGCATCGAAACACCCCCGGTGCCTCCTCGTCGAATCCGGTGAATCTAAGGAACGATCGTTCCTTCGATTCACCGGATGGATGGAGTTGCCGGGGGTGGGGCGATACACGGCGGGAGCGATTGCGAGCATCGCGTTCGATGAACGCGCGGCCATCGTGGACGGCAACGTGGCCCGCGTGTTCGCCCGCGTGTTCAACATCCGCGACAGCGTGAAATCCCCGGCGACACAGCGACGACTTTGGACGTTGGCGGAATCGCTCTTGCCGTTGCGCGGCTGCGGCGAATTCAACCAGGCTGTGATGGAACTGGGCGCGCTCGTCTGTCTGCCGTCGAATCCGCAGTGCGCGGCGTGTCCGTTACGATGGGCGTGCAAGGCGCCGGGCGATGCGCTGCCGAATCGCGGGCCGAAGCAGCAAATCCAACGGGTGACGGAGGATGTGATGTTGGCGCGGCGCGGCGGCAAGGTGTTGTTGCGCCGGCGGCCGGCGACAGGGTTGCTGGCGGGGATGTGGGAATTGCCGCCGCTCGATGGGCGGCGCGGGAGACTCGTGTTGACATTGCGGTGCGCGATCACGAACCGGCGGATCACGTTGCGGGTGTGGCGGTGCGCGGTGCGGGGAACGCCGTCCGGTTGTCACTGGATGTCGCCGGGCCGGCTCATCATGCCGGCGGCGCATCGGCAGGCGCTAGCCTGAATAATTCACTGATTGATTGAACGAAGGCCGGGGAGGCCGGTCAAATAGGTGATGATCAATCACCTATGAAAACCACCCACTCCACCAACACTCCAACAGTCTGTTTCCCAGAACCTCTCCTG
>Ga0194112_10006197_pt1 | contig 15893 bp, 15 predicted proteins | sample TA2MahC400mmetaG_FD_146191 | JGI IMG/M metagenome (GOLD analysis project Ga0194112, IMG submission 146191) | Freshwater microbial communities from Lake Tanganyika, Tanzania - TA2015016 Mahale Deep Cast 400m | ecosystem: Environmental > Aquatic > Freshwater > Lake | place: Tanzania: Lake... | reverse complement strand
GCCGGTGGCCGAATGCGATAAATCCCAGGGGGTCTGGGGGACTGGTCCCCCAGAGGCGAGTTTGCCTTTGCGTTCCCGCGGCGCGGAGAGCGTCGCCCGGGGAGGCTCAAGAACTTGGGACGTTCCCAGCAACTTGCGCCCAACTTGCGCCCGGGCGCGAGTTGCTCTTGACGTGGGGTGTGGACTATGGTAGAATCCCAACTGATTTAGTCGGGATTGAGCGGACACAAGACGGTCCTTGACGGGGCGGCATCCCTTCAGTAGAATAGGGGGCTATGCAAGAGAGGTTTGAGGACGGGCGCACCCGCCCCCCCAGAAAGGCGAGCAAGGTGAATACGTCGTTCTGTACCAGGTGTGGCGGCCTGGCCCCCACAAGGCGCGAGACCCGCGAGGGGAAGGTCTATCTGATCAAGGACTGCCCGAAGTGCGGGACGAATGAGACCTATCTGTCGTCCGACGCCGACCGGCACTTCACCAAGCGGAACCTCGACCCCGGCTACGAGTACGAGGGCTGCCAGGTCACCTGCGTGGAGTGCGCGCACCACCGCGAGCCGACCTATGCGTTCGTGGACGTCACGAACCGCTGCAACCTGAACTGCCCGATGTGCGCGGACGGCATAGCGGGGCACGGCTTCGCCTTCGAGCCGCCCCTCGAGCACTTCGAGAAGATCTTCCAGCACCTCGCCAAGTTCAAGCCGCTCCCCACCATCGCCCTCTTCGGGGGCGAGCCGACCGTGCGGGAGGACCTGCCCGACATCGTGGCCCTCGGCCGGAAGTACGGCATGCGCACGCGCGTGCTCACCAACGGGTTGCGGCTGGCCGACCCCGAGTACGCCAAGAAGCTGGTGGACAGCCGCGCGCACCTCCTGGTCTCCTACGACGGGAGCAAGTCGAACTGCTACAAGCAGCTCCGCGGCAGCGCCAAGGTGCTCGAGAAGAAGCTCCAAGCCGTCGAGAACCTCAAGAAGCTCCCCCGCGCCCGCGTCAGCTACGTCACCTGCCTCGCCTGGGGGCTGAACGACAAGGAGGTGCCCGACATCCTGAGGTTCTGCCACGACCAGCGCCACATCCTCCACGGCATCTACCTCATGCCGCTCGTCCAGACCTGGAAGGGCACCGAGTTCGACTACCTGCCCGACCGCATGACGACGGAGGACGTGGAGCAGCTCCTGGCCAACTGCTTCCCCGGGACGAACGTGAAGTTCATCCCGCTCGGCACAGCCTCGCACTTCAAGGCCATCGCCGGGCTCTTCGGGCGCGAGGCACTCCCCTACTACGGCACCCACCCCAACTGCGAGAGCTTCTATCTGCTCATCTCGGACGGCGAGCAGTACCAGCCGGTGGACAAGTATATGAAGACCTCGCTGGCGCGGCTCGCCGAGGACCTGCTGAAGTTCGAGGAGAAGCTGAGGCGGCGGGAGGCGTGGGCGGGGGTGAGCCTCACAGGCCGCTGCCTAAGGGCCTTGGGGCTGGTGCGCCTCGCGGGCATCCTGGGCACCATTCGCACCGTGCGGCGCCACGTGGCCTTCGGCAGGGCGTTCAAGGGGAAGGGGCTAGGGAAACTCTGGCACGTCCTGGCCACGCTGTTCCGGCTGCCCTTCGGCAACTTCAGCGCCACGCGCCGGAAGCACATGGCCATCCACGACGCCCTCCGAGTCATCGTCCTCCCCCTCGAAGACGACCCGATCGTGGAGACCGAGCGCCTCGAACGCTGCCCAAGCGTCCACGTCTACTTCGACCCGCCCGACGGCCGCTTCCACTACGTCCCCGTCTGCTCCTGGCGCATGCACAACAAGCGGATACTCAAGCAGTTGGCCGACTACTATGGCCCGCTGCCCGAAAAGCCGCCCGCCGCCGCGCGGCAGCCTGCCGTGCAGTAGTTCCTCCGGGCAGAGCTCACCCTCGCGTATCTGTTGGCCTCTGCGAAGATGGTGCTCACCACCAACAGGACCTGGGCCCCGTTTGGTAGCCCACGAAGTGGGCGACCCAGCCGTAGCCCAGGGCGACGGCAGGGAGCCCTGGGAAGCCAGGCCACCCCATGCATGAGCCCCCGAAGGGGGCGATTCATGGCCGTCTGAATCGCCCCCGTTCGGGGGCTCTCATGTGGGGTCGGCCTACCCAGGGCTCCCTGCGGTCGCCGTGGGCTACGGCTCGGTCACCCCCGTTCGGGGGCTGCGGGCCGCAAGACACTTCCGCAGAGGTCAACCGTGCCATTCGGGGCACAATCAGCGATCAGTAGGGCAGCTCGGGGCGGTAGCATTCGTTGTTGGCGCCCTTCGATTGCCAGGGCCAGCGGCTCTCGCCTGTCCCGTCGTCGGTGCAAAGGTCGAGGCAGAAGAGCCCGCCGAGGAAGTCGAACAGTTCCGTGAACCGCAGGTTGAAGACGATTCCCACGTAACCTACGTGGAGGTACTTCGTTCAGGCAAAGGTGTAGGCCGGCTTGCGCTCCGGGTAGGCCGCGTAGCCGATCGGCCCCGTGTGCCAGCGGTAGAGGGTCTCCGGCTTCTTCACGTCGAAGGCGTCCCAGCCCAGCTCCTCGTAGGTCCACAGCAGGAGTCCGCACACCTTGTGGTAGTGGTTGAAGGAGCCGGCGTGGCCGCCGCCGAGGCCTGAGAACTCGCCCTCCACGTGTCCCGCGCCGATGGAGCTCAGCCCCAGGAGGCAGGCGTAGACCGACCAGCGCGCCTCGCGGCTCTGCGTCGCCCCGATGTCGAGCATCTGCGCCGCGTCGGCCCCGCGGTGCGACAGGTACTCCTCGAAGCTGGCCGGGTGGCTGCACCCCGCGGCGAGGAGCGCCCCGGCCCCAAGGGCCAGCCCCAGCCCGGCCCGACCAACCCACATTCCCTTCCTCATCAGCACCTCCTTGGTGATTCCTCCCACAGTGTCCCCGCATGCGGCGTAGCATCGTAGCGCCTGCCTGCCCCGCTGTCAACCCGCATTCTTCGCCAGTTCGGTCCGCCAAAACGGGTCATCCTTTCGCGAGGCTCAGGGCGGGGCTGAGCGAAGCGAAGCATCTCAGGAGCGGAACGCCTTCGCGTTCCGCGCCGGCTCCCGAAGGGGAAGCCTACCCACACCATGCTCCACTTGATCACCAGCTCCCTCCTCGGGGGGTGATCAGGAATGGCGCAGCCATAGCGGGGATCATCGCGCCTTCTGTGCCACCAGGCGCTCATCCAGCCACGCGGCATCCGCGTCGGACAGCGGCGGAGGGGGCGGCGGCTGGCGATAGTCAATCAGCCGAGCATAGGCGCCGCGCTCGTACACCGCCGCCACCACCCCGCCGAGGTCCAGCGGCGCGTCGGGGTCAGGGTAGAGAAGGGGCACGGGAATCACGGGCAGCTTGTCGCGGAGCCCGGGTGCTCGATATACGGGTCCATTCCTGGCAGCGGCGAAGGCATCTCCGCATCCTCCTTTCCCGTATTCTAGCCAAACAGGCGGCCAGAGTCGAGTTGACATGCCCAGCGAATCCCCTGTATACTCGTACTGTTCCCGCCCCCCGTCGCGAGCGCCGGCGGGCGGCATGCCGACGATTGCAGGGGGACTTCCCGATGACCACCACCGTGCGCAGCCTGCTCGAACGCTTCGATTCGCTGCCGGAACCGGACCGGCGCGAACTCGCGGCCGAAATCCTGAAGCGTTCCCTCGGCGCGGGATGCGACCCTCTCTCTGATGACGACCTCGTCCGCAGCGCTGAGGCGTTGTTCCGCGAACTCGACCGCGAGGAGAGCGCCCGTGGCGAACCCACGGCGAGGTGAAGTCTGGCTAGTTGACCTCGGGCTGGCCGCCAAGGTGCGGCCCTGTCTTGTGGTGAGCGTTCCTGCCGAGGAAGCAGACCGCGCGCTGGCGACCATCCTGGCCCATACCACAAGCCCGCGGGGGTCCAGGTTCGAAGTCCCGTCGGGCGCACCGTTCTTGAGGGCCGGAGTTTTCGACGCGCAGAATCTCGCGACCATCCCCCACGCGAAACTCATCCGTCGGCTTGGCTGCCTCTCAGACGAAGACTTCCGCTCTGTGGAGCAGGCGCTTTGCCTCTGGCTTGGCCTGAGGGTCCCTGGCCGGGCCACGGAGTAACCACTCCCGCATCCTGGCCAAACACGCGGCCAGAGTCCAGACCACGCTCGCAGCCTCACCAATCCCGGTGCGCAAAGCAGGCGGCTGTCCCTCACTTGCCCATCGACCAACGGTTTCGGATTGCGACCTGACCCCAAGCCTCGTGCCTCCTGGGTCGCCCCGGCCATCGGGGCTCCTATCCTGCGCAAGGCGAGAGGATGCTTGCGCTCCTCCTCCCTTGGGCGGTCAGGACTTCCTGCTGATGAGTTGCTCGACCTCTCTAAGGGACTCCCGTGGTACGAACAACCTAGTCCCTAAAGACCGCTCGTTGTCGGAGAACAGATGCCGCAATCTCGGGTGCGCGGAGAGGAACCTCAATTCGGGAGTCTCTTCGTCGCCCACCAGGTAAGCCATGGCCTTGGTGTCTTGTTCCCAAACCGTAAAGGACACCGGGAACTCCTTGTAGAAATAGAGTGGCTCCCCTTCCACAAATTTGGCGACAACTGCTTCGACGGCCTTGCTGTTTGCCCTGTCAGCAAAAAATGCTTGCACCTTCTCCCCTCCTATGCTAACAGCTCTAAGCGGGTCGCGCTCCATGATCCTCTTTCCTAGCGCAACCGCCGTTGGGTCGCCATGTGCCACCTCCTTGATCTTCTGGACAAGCATCCATATGGCGTGGTCGTCCAGAGCCATCACTTGGTCCAGACTGACGGGCTTGCTTCTTATCATCTCTAGAACGCCATCCGGCAGGACGCCCCCCGTCGAGAGTTCCTTACCGTCGCGCGCCAGGTCCCTCAATCTTAAGAGTAGGTTGCCCAAAAGCCATTCCATTCCAAGTATGGTCTTATGCAGGTATAGGACCTCGTGGAGCTGTGCGCGGGAGGTCATCAGCTCTACCGCTACAGGCAGCCCCTTTCTCTCGTTTAGGCCCACCCACGGGTGTCGGCTCTTGTCATAGCCAAACGTGAGACATGCAATCAGGCGATCCAGCTGTACCGTGCAAGATGGCAAACCCGCCATCACGGCGTCGCGGGACACGTAGTCGAGTCGGTCAATGTCGATGTCCCCAGAGATCAGCTTGCACATGTAAGGCAGATAGTAATGCCCATAGAGAAGTCCTGCGACCCGTGCTGCCGAGCCCACCGCATTCTGTTCCAGCAGAGTGTGGAGTTGTCCGGAAGGCGCCGTGAGCAAGGCATAGGTGACCATCTCATGCCACTTGTTGAAGTCGTGCGCCTTGAGCGCCGTGTCTTCAATATTAAGAGCGATGGCCCATGCTTGCTTGTCCCAGTTTTCCCCGATCACCACTCGTTCCCAAACGTGAGAGAAAGGCCCATGCCCTAAGTCGTGGCAAAGGCCAGCGACACAGAGGTCCTGCAATGCGTGCACGTCTGGCCGCAGAGATTCGGGAAGGAGTTCCCGCGCCACTGAATCAAGATGCCGCCCGACTTGTGCAGCGATATATGCGGTTCCAAGTGCATGCGTGAATCTAGAATGCTCGACCCCGGGGAAGACGAAGCAGGCGAAGCCTAGTTGCTTGATTCGTCTTAGTCTCTGCACCTCGGCCGCTCGGAGGAGGTCTATGATGAATGCTTCGCGCCTTTCGAACTTCATGAGACCGTGCACTGGATCCTGGACCACGCGGATTCCGGAGTGCCACATGCCTGTCCCCTATCCAGAAAGAGCTTCGGTTAAAGCTTGGATTCCGGCCGTCAACATCCGGTCTCCCGTGACTCTCTGCTTAAGTTCTTCAAGCCGTTGCCGCAGTCTTTCTCTTCGATCAAGTGGCATAGCCTCAAAAGCTCCCATTGGGGACCACATAGCCAAGATGGACTTGGCTTCCTCTGTTGGCGATAAGAATGACCTTCCCGGAGCTTCGTGATCCGGGACTGCGTGCGGGACCGCTTTTCGAATCATGTCGACGACCTCTGCTGAATGCGGCCTGTCCGAGGGGGCCTTGCTTAGCATCTTGGAAAGGAGGTCTTTCAGCCTCTCTGCCGGGATGTTGCTAATCACATTTTCTATCCGGGGGCTGTACTCCCTACCCGCTCTCTCCCTGAGAGTGCTCTCGAAGACGGCGCGGGGTTCCGGTTCCGAGATCCGAGGCACCTTGTCTGTCGGGTCAACCAAGGGGAACCGCCCGCTTGCAGCGCTACAAACGGTAGCTCCCAGCGCCCACACGTCGCTTTGCCAGGACTGGGGTTTCTCCTCAAGAAGGAGCTCTGGCGCCCTCGTCCGCAGGCTTCCTGTGGCAGATGTCTTAAGCACCAAATCAGCAGCTTGCCGACAAACGCCGAAATCCAGAAGGATGAACCGGCCACTGTCCAGCCCTACGTTGTCTGGCTTCACGTCACCGTGGACAAGTTGCCGACCCTCAAGATAGGCGAGCGCAGAGCCGATATCGTGCAGCAGAAGCGCCGTCTGTTCTGCCCCATTAGAGCGCCACTGGTCGTTGAGAACAGTCTGTAGCCTCTCTTCCACAAGGAAGTCCTCTCCGCTCCTGTTCCGCAGTGTGTACGTTTTGATGATGTTCGGGTGCACATTCTCGAGTGGGTGACTGTGTAGCTCCCGGCTGAGGCGATCCTTGACCAGAAGCCTCTTCAGTATGATGGTCTTCTGCCGAAGCCCCCAGCTAGCCTCGAACACGATCTTCTGGCTTCCCTGCCTCGGCAGTCTCCTCAATATGATCACATCATCCGGCGGGAAAACCTCAATGCAGTCGCAGACTGCTTCGTGATCATCTGGCCGATGGACTCGGATCCAGAGCTCCACCGATTCGAATCTCGATGCTGTGTTCCGAAGCAAGCATGACATAACCTCTGCCAGTGCTGGGTCCGACCAGCCGGCCTGCTTCCCAGACAATGCAAGCCTGTCAAGGCCTTCCAGATAGGTCTTGGGCGCGGTGAGCAGGTTCGTCGCTTCCGGGATGCGTTCGATCCGGGGCTTGAGTTCGGGGTCAGCAGCGAAAATGGGCGACCAGACCCGGGGAGTCAGAACGACGCCGAGGTCGAAAAGCGTTCTTGGGCGAGATCGCCTTGGGAGGCCGGTTCCCTTAGAGGGAGGCATGAGAATTCCTCCGACGAAACCCAATAGAGGTGTGCGTTGGCCTGTCTTTGGTGCACTTAATCAAGAGTCCGCCAAGACACCGGTCCCGGAATGGACCGCTCTCCATTCACCCGTCGCCATCATTCTACCCAACCTGGGGCCGAAATGCCAGAGGATTCGCGCAGAAGGGTTGGGCAGACCCAAGTTCTCTACTTTCTTCGGGTCAGCGGCGTGACAGGCACGAGCGCGTGCGACAGCGAGGGGGCCGTCAGCGGCGAAGGGCCTGGCGGCAGCGGCGGCGGTGGGAGCGGAGGGCGGCGGGGCCGGAGACGACGCCGATCTCGAGCTGGATGAGGCGTTCCTCGCCAGGCTGGAGGAAGGGGAGCTTGCCCGCCTTGCGCAGCTCGCTGCGGGGGTAGAGGGGCATGAGGCAGGGCTCGGTGCCCACCACGTACATCCCCTCGCCCATCATCTTCCATTCGGTGAAGTGCGGGAGCTGCTTGCGGTTCCACTGGACGTAATAGCCGAAGCCGCCGTCGAGCTTGGGGTTGACGAGTGCGACGAAGGTCGTGCCGTCGCGTTCGGCGGCCAGCTTGTGGCGGTAGCAGGCCTCGGGCACGCCAGGCGTCGGGGCGTCGAAGAGGTGCCAGCGGTCCGCTATCTTCGCGGCGTAGTCGGTGACGGGGGCGGCCTCGATGCTGGGGGCGAGGAGCTCGGCGCCCTTGTCCACGAGCGGGAAGCCGGCGTTGATGTGATAGAGGACCATGAGGGGCTGCGGCTGGAAGCCCTCGTTGACGATGCGGTCTTCGATGAAGAAGCGGCTCTCGCCCAGGCGGGCCTTGACGGTGCGGGTGAGGACGACGTTGGGGCCGAAGACGCGGGCCTCGCGCATCGAGCCTTTGGCCCAGAAGACGTAGTCGTCGCCCTCCCAGGCGGCGTCGACGCACACGCGCCGTGCGGGGACGTGGGAGATGCGGCCGTGGAGGCCCAGCTCCTCCCCCTCGTCGGTGCAGGGGGCGCCGGCGTAGGTGAGGCCGCAGGTGCAGAGGAGTCCGCCCTCGAAGGTGCGGAGGAAGCCGAGGCCCTCAGGCTCGAAGAAGGCGGGGTGCACTGCGCCCGGCATCGAGTGCCAGGCGAGGGAGCGGCCGCAGTGGGACGCATTGTAGACGTCCATCCCGCGGTCGAGGAGCACCGTGAAGGCGAGGCCCGAGCCCGTGGCGAAGTCCACGGCCCTGACGCCCCGCTGGTTGCCGTCGAGGAGCTCGACGAGGCGCGTGCCGCCTAGCTGCGAGATGTCGCCCACGCGGCGCAGGAGCTGCGCGCGGGTGTATGCCTTCCCGAACAGTCGTGCCATAGCGGTCCTCCTACTCTTCGGCGGGCGGCTTCTCGGCGGGCTCTTTGAGGTACTGGTTGAGGTTCTTGCGGATGGTGTTCTGGATGTCCTTGCGGTGGTCTTCGGCGATGCGGTAGTGGTACTTCTTTTCGAGGAGGATGAGCGCTTCGCCGGCGATGCGGTAGGCGAGGTCTTCGATCTTCATCGCGGGTTCTCCTGGGCGATTTCGCCCTTACAGGGCTGACCGGTTGCCGCCACGTTTCCCAGGGCTTCGCCCTGGGCTTTACCATTTCGCTCCTGCGGAGCTTCGGAGCCGACGCCAAGAGGCCACACAAGGGTAGTCGTATCAGACCTGAAAGTCAAGGACCTCGGAGAGCTGGCCCTTGAGGGCTTCGATCTGTTCGTCGGTGAGCTTGGGGTTGGGCACGCGGACGACGCGGTCCTCGCGCGGGACGCGGAGGCAGAGGAACTCCTGGTCGTCGCGGCGCTCGATGTCCTCGAACTTCAGGAGCTTTTTGCGCATGAGGATGAGGCCGAGGAGGTAGAAGAAGTGGCGCTTCTGCTCCTCCTGGGCGTTCTCGAGGCGGAAGAAGAAGTCGAGGAGCACCTCGTCGTCGGCGAAGAGGCGGCGCTTGTGTTCCTTGGGGGGAACGACGGTCTTCCAGAAGGAGAACACGCCGCCCTCGGCCTGGGCCTTCGCCCAGCAGGGGCCGCAGTAGTCCTTGCGGACGAACTCCTCGCCCTGCTCGTAGAGCGCGGCGAAGTAGGTCTCATTCTCGGCTAGCTCGCGCCCGCACGTGCACGCCCGCTTGGGCCTTGCGACATTCCACTCCACGGCTGCTTCAGTCCCTTCTTCTCAATCGGCAATCGGCAATCGCAAATCGGCAATCTCATGCCGGGGGCCAGCCCATTTTGGCGTAGACGCGCTGGAGGACCGAGGCAGCGGTGCGCGCGGCCTCGGCGGCCCCGTCGTCTATCTCCCCGCGGACGTCGGCCACGAACGCCGCGTCCTTGAGCGAGGCGAGGTTGATCTCGACGTTTATCTTGGCCCCGCGCAGCGCGGCCTCCAGGAGAATCGCGGCCACGCCAACGTCGCTGATCAGGTTGGGGTTGGCCACCTGGGCCAGGCGGCCGAGCCGGCGGACGACGCCCAGGCACTGGCGGAACGCGGAGAGCGGCGCGGCGATGGCCACCTTGAGGGCGTCCTGGATCGCCGCCGCGCGGCTCGCCTTCTGCTCCTCCGTGTCGCGCGGCAGCCCGTAGGCCGCGCTCACCACGCTGTAGGCCTCCACGTCCATGTCCATCAGCTCGAGCAGCGCTTCGCAGCCGGTCTGGCAGGCTTCGAGGATGGCCCGGGCCTCGGGCTCGACGGCGGCGAACTTCTTCTTGCCGACGGTGAAGTTGGCGGCCATGCAGGCCATTGATGCGCCGAGCGCGCCTGCGAGCGCGCTCACGGAGCCCCCGCCTGGGGCGGGAATGCCCGCCGCGGCGTCAGCCAGATACTTCTCCACCGGCCCGGTGCGATACACTGAAATCCCCTTCAAGGCAAAAGGAGAAAGGCAAAAGGCAAAGGGCAAAAGGCAAAAATCGAAAATCGAAAATCAGAAATCACCCCTCTTGGGGGCGGTGGAAGGTGATGTGGGTCTTCCAGTTGGCGTCGTCGGGCTGGGGGAAGTCGCTGCGGAAGTGGACGCCGCGCGACTCCTTGCGGGTGCGCGCGGCGACGGTGATGATCTTGGCGAGGGTGAGCATGTTCTGGACCTCCCAGCCCTCGCGGAAGTGGAACTCCTTTGCCATGACGTATCGGCACCAGAAGTCAATGCTCTCCTCGGCCTCGCTGAGGAGGCCCTCGGAGCGCTCGATGCCGACGTGGCGCCACATGAGGCTCTTGAGGGAGTTGGAGACGTCGCGGAGGTCGAGGCGGTCTTCGTGACCAGCGGTTGGCTCGGCGCGGACGTGTCGCGGCTTGGGTTCACCGAGCTCTGAGGCGGCGAGGCGGCCCGCCGCGTGCCCGGCACGGTGGCCCAGCACGAGGCCCTCGAGGAGCGAGTTGCTCCCCAGGCGGTTGGCGCCGTGGAGGCCCGAGCAGGCGCACTCCCCGCAGGCCCACAGGCGCGGCAGGGTCGTCCGGGCGTCGGTGCCCACCCGCACCCCGCCGATCATGTAGTGGGCGCTCGGCCGCACGGGAATCAGGTCCTCCGCGAGATCGAGGTCGAATTGCGCGCAGACGCGCGCGATGGTGGGGAAGCGCTCGCGGACGTGGGCGGGCTCGAGGTGGCGGAGGTCGAGGCGGACGTGAGTTGCGCCCGTCGCCCGCATCTCGGCCACGATTGCGCGCGAGACGACGTCGCGGGGCGCAAGCTCGGCGTCGGGGTGGTAGCGCGGCATGAAGCGCTCGCCGCGGCTGTTGACCAGGTAGGCCCCCTCGCCGCGCAGCGTCTCCGAGAGGAGCCAGCGCGAGGCCCCCGCGATGTAGAGGGTGGTGGGATGGAACTGGACGAACTCCATGTCGGCGAGCACGGCTCCGGCGCGGTAGGCCATGGCGATGCCGTCGCCGGTGGCGACCTCGGGGTTGGTGGTCTCGCGGTAGAGCTGGCCGAGGCCGCCTGCGGCGAGGAGGGTCTGCTTGGCCCAGACGAGGGTGAGGCCCTGGGTCTGGCTGGAGAGGAGCGCGCCCACGCACTCGCCGCCGTCGGTCAGGAGGTCCACCACGAAGGTGTGGTCGAGGCAGCGGACCGCTGAGGTGGCGGCGAGGCGCTGGAGGAGGGTGCGCTCGATTTCGGCGCCCGTGGCGTCGCCCTGGGCGTGGAGGATGCGGGCCTGGGAGTGTCCGCCCTCGCGCGTGAGGTTGTAGCCGGCCCCCTCGCGGTCGAACTGCGCGCCTGCGCCCACCAGCTCGCGGATGCGCTCCGGGCCTTCGCGGACGATCGACTCGACGGCCTGCGCGTCGCAGAGCCCCTGCCCCACGGCCAGCGTGTCGGCCACGTGGGCCGCGAAGCTGTCGGCCTCTGACCAGACGGCTGCCACGCCGCCCTGCGCGTACTGGGTGTTGCTCTCGCGCAGCTCGTCCTTGCTCACGAGGAGCACGTCGCCGTGCCCTGCGGCGGCGAGTCCGGCGCTCAGCCCCGCCACGCCGCTGCCGATCACGAGCACGTCGGCGAACCGCTGCGGCAGCTCGTGGCTGTCGAAGCGCAGAAGGTAGCGGCGAGGCTCGATATGTTTCTTCATAGTCAGGCCTGATTCGTGACGCGTGACCCGTGACCCGTGACTCCGAAACGGCGGTCGGCTCTTCTCACGCGTCACGCGTCACGCGTCATTCCCCCTTCGGCTCGGGCCGGAGCATCGGGAACAGGATAACGTCCCGAATCGAGGGGGAGTTGGTCAGCAGCATCACCAGGCGGTCAATGCCCACGCCGAGCCCGCCGGCGGGCGGCATGGCGTGCTCCAACGCCGCCACGTAGTCGTCGTCTATCTGCTTCATCCCGGTGTGGTCGTGGCCGAGCTGCGCGCGGAACTTCGCGGCCTGCTCCACCGGGTCGTTGAGCTCGCTGTAGGCGTTGGCCACCTCGATGCCGGCGGCGAAGACCTCGAAGCGCTCCGCGATGTCGGGCCGCCCAGGCTTCGTCTTCGACAGCGGGCACAGCTCCGACGGGTAGTCGTAGACGATTGTGAAGTCCCACAGCGCCGGCTCCGCCGTCCGCTCGAACACCTCGTTGAGCACCACGGCGTCGGGGAGCGGCCTCTCGTCCACCTGAAGCTCGCGCGCCTTGGCCCGCACGGCCGCGGGGTCGGCGGGGTCAAGGCCCGCATACTGGCGCACCGAGTCGTGGTAGGTGATTCGGGGCCACGGGGCGGCGATGCGGACGGGTCGCCCCTCCGGGCCGTAGGGCACGCTCTCGCCCTTGCCCGCCTCGCGCGCCGCCGCGGTCACGATGCCCTCCACGAGGTTCATCATCGTCTGGTAGTCCCCGTAGGCCTGGTAGGCCTCCAGCATGGTGAACTCGGGGTTGTGCTTGGTGGAGAGGCCCTCGTTTCGGAAGTTGCGGTTGATCTCGAAAACGCGCTCCAGGTCGCCCACGAGGAGGCGTTTGAGGAAGAGCTCGGGCGAGATGCGCAGGTAGAGGTCAACTCCGAGCGCATTGTGGTGGGTCACGAACGGCTTTGCCGCCGCCCCGCCCGCGTGGGCCTGCATCATGGGCGTCTCCACCTCCAGGAAGCCCAGGCCCTCCAGGTGGCGGCGGATGGCCCCCACGATGCGCGAGCGTGCCACGAACGCCGCCCGCACCTCCTCGTTGGCGATCAGGTCGAGGTAGCGCTGGCGGAAGCGCGTCTCCACGTCCTTCAGCCCGTGCCACTTCTCGGGGAGCGGGCGGAGGGCCTTCGCGAGGGGCGTGAGGCGCTCGATGAAGATGGTCAGTTCGCCCGTGCGGGTCCGGCCCAGCTTGCCCTCGACCCCGATGATGTCGCCCACGTCGAGCAGGCGGTAGAGCGCGAACTGCTCGTCGCCCATCGTGTCGCGGCGGACGTATGCCTGGATTGCCCCGCTGCGGTCCTTGAGGTTCAGGAACGCCGCCTTACCGAAGTCGCGTTGTGCCACGATGCGGCCCGCGGTGCGGACCGCCGTGCCTTCGCCCCTCGTCTCCGCGAGACCGCGGCACTCCGCGATGGAGAGGTCCCTCGGGTATCGTCGCCCGTACGGCTCGATCCCCTTGCCCTGGAGTCCCGCCAGCTTGCTCAGGCGTTGCTCGCGCTGGTCCTCGGCCATGCCTGCTCCTTCCTCCGTGGGCGGCCCCGTGCCGCCCGAAACCCTTATTGTAAGGTTACGCCCGGCAGGATCAAGCGCAGGTGGGCGCTGGGGTGCAGAGGCGGGTTTGGGCGCACTGCCCTACGGCCCGCCCACCTCTGCCACGTGAACCACCGCCGCCGAGAACAATGTCTCTGGAGATAATTGCAGAGTCATATGACTCTGCAATTATCGTCTTGCCCTGCAAGCGCGGATTCGGGCACGGAGTCCCTGCCGACCAGGTGCTTTCTCTCGCCCACCTCCCGGTCGGCACAGGAAGTGTGCGAAGCCAGGGGCACACGGTCGTGCCGCTATCGTGTGCGGCCAGGGGGCTCAGCTTCTGCTTCGCACAAAGCTCTCCTCTTCCAGAAGAGGAAAAGGCCGCTCACTTCGGTGGTTTCCCCGCGGTCTTTGGGCAAGCGCTTCCGCCTGTGGGCTTCTCTTCGCCCCGACGGGGCGGCGAGACTTCTTCTCTTTCTCTTGGGAAGAGATGGCTTCACCCGAATCGGAGTAACACTTCAGCCGTCTGAAGTCCTCGTCACCACTGGGCTTGCCCCAGTGGGACGATGATTGGCAGCTAGAGAGCCTGACCCCCACCCCCTCGCCCCCTCCCCGTCCGCCATCGGGCGGACGGGGAGGGGGATGGGGGGAGGGGCGTCGCCGCGTAGCTTCCAATCCTTCGCCCCACCGACGCAAGGTCGGTGGGGGCGTGAACTTCAGGAGCCTGAAGTCTTACGAATCGGAAAGCAAAGCCCCCCTGCCTTCGCACGCTTCGTGTGTGGGGCAGGGCGGGCGAAGGTGGGGCAACCACCGCGCTGAGGGGCCTTCAGCCAACGCCTGCCCTACACCCTCCCTCTTGCCTTCCCCTCTGCCGGGCAATATAATCAAGGCCGTTGGCAGGGAGTTCAGATTGGCCCGATGGCGCGAGGTCAGCCAACGGGGGAGCAAGATGAAGACGCTTGCGCTCGTGTGCATCTGCCTTGCCTTCCTCGGATGCCGTTCTCCCAGACCCCAGCAAACGCCCAGTGCTCCCGACCCGGAGATCGCGGTTTACGTTGGCCTCATGAAGCGACAAGGGATGCCTCTGCGTACGAGCCTGTGTGAGCACCACGGCAATGTGGTCGGCTGGGTGGACCTATCAAGAGCGACCCACGTGGACCGAGCGTACTTCGGTTCCGAGCCACTGGTGATCATCGAGCACCCAGTCAATTGGGAACCCTCTTCCTGGGATGGGTATTTCCGCAGAGCGCTGAATTCGCGCCTGTCGTTCCTCCGTGTCTACCAGATCGGCGGGCGAGGCCCGGTCTCCGTCTGGCACGGGAACAGGCACTTGTTCAGTGTCGGTCCGCAAAACTGGGTGTTGGCCGGGCACAGCGTTGGGGAATCGCTCCTCTTCACACTCCACGAGAACATCGCTGCCGGCGGACCGCTAGAGGTTCACATCACCAGCACTGCTGATCGCCAGAGAGGCAAGGGCGAGCTGGGGCCCGCGACCGGCCTTGTGTGGCTCGACCTTCCCGCCAAAGGGACCCGGTTCGTCTGCGTCATTTCGGAGGAGACAGACCAGAGCGTTCCGCGAATCATAGAGTTCGAGGAGTTCGGGAGGTACACCTACCAGCCGACCAAAGCTGCGCGCCTGGTTCTCGATCCAAAGACCGGAGGCTACGATACAGAGGAAGACTCGAAGTGACCGACCTTGCCGCATCTCCCAGCGCAGCCTTCAATCGAGGAGACTCACGATGAAGCCTGTCCTGCCCGTTGCTGCACTCATCGCCCTCGTATCCTCACAGGCGCCTTCAGCAGCAGAGAGCCTCTGGATCGAGGCGGAGCACCTCGACGGCATTCGGGGCCACTGCTGGCCAATGGGCCGGCCGGAGATGAAGAAGACGAATGGCAACTGGGGCCTCTCAGGGCCAGGCTGGGCCGCCGAATGGAACCAGGGGGGCGAGAGCGGCTTCCTCTCGATTGCCGCGGGGGGCGACGACTACAAGGCTGTGGTGACGAAGCCCATCGAGATCGCCGCCGCGGGCGACTACCTCGTGTGGGTGCGGTACAGCGATTGGCGCGAGAAGCCCGAACGCTTCCAGGTGCAGATCGAACAGGAGGGCGCGGCGCCGTGGGTGGGCAGGTTCGGTGAGCAACCCGTCATCGAGGAGGACAACGAGGCGAAGCTCTATTGGGGCTGGGCGTTCGCCTGGGATAAGCGCCAGGCCACGCTGAAGAAAGGCCCCGCGAAGCTCAGCCTGATGGCGACCACGAAGGACCCCGAGCCCCGGCAGGTGGACGTGATCGTGCTCACCACCGACGCGGCCTATCGCCCGCTCATCAAGGAGCGGCCGAAGAGCCACGCGTGGGGCATTCTGGCGGACTACCGCGCCAAGGGCATCCCCACCGATCTCCTGCCTCTGGCCCGCCGCAAGCCAGACTTTGCTCTGCCCAAGGAGTGGCGACTCCGCACCTTCCGCGACAAAGGCTTCCTCTACCTCTGGAACGTCAGCCACACCGAGGCCGCGACGACCTGGCTCGGCGACAGGCCCGACCGCGTCCGCTTCCCTTACAACATCAACGACAAGGAGACCCGCGACGAGTTCGAGAAGAAGTACGGCGGCCGCGACGACGTCCCGATCTTCTCCGACCCCCGCATCGTGCCCACCTTCCACACCGTCGGCGGCGGCGTGTTCG